>Ga0315280_10001166_pt1 | contig 46426 bp, 51 predicted proteins | sample YL17G06_40_MG_FD_203697 | JGI IMG/M metagenome (GOLD analysis project Ga0315280, IMG submission 203697) | Sediment microbial communities from Yellowstone Lake, YNP, Wyoming, USA - YL17G06_40 | ecosystem: Environmental > Aquatic > Freshwater > Lake > Sediment | place: USA: Wyoming | collected... | reverse complement strand
AACCACACGACTAAACGAGTTAGCAATTAAAGCAATTCCTCTTTGATTCGTGGGGTTACAGAGAAGGTTTAAAAAGGGGCAAGCACATGATTAATTGGCGTCGGGTGGCAACCGCCGTAGGGTACCCGAGATATCCACGCGAAAACCCTGTGCGAGTAACGTGGAGAGGGCGGGAAGAGTATGGCGTTAGGTTCAGCTTGGCCGGGTCAGGCTGGATAGCGCGGTTGAAATACACCGCCCATCCGTCCAAGTTTTTAGATATATACACTTTAATCTTTCATTGGTTGTTGCTCGCTTTTAACGAAAAACTTATATCTTGGTTTGCAATTATTGTTTTTTGGAGGGTATGTGTTGGACGGTGTAGAATCCATATACGCACTTAACTTAGTAGTCACGCTTGGAATGTTTATTGTTCTACTTTACCGTGCTCATTTGGATTCTAAGCGAACAAGGGCAACTATTGAGCAGGCTCGAGCAGCAGAAGTTCTAAGAACGCTTCGCGTAATGATTGAAAAAGAACACGAGTCTATCCTTGGCATGAGTGGAGAAGAAATCTACGAGTTCCTCAAAACCCTAGTAAAAGAAGATTAATCAGCTCATCGCTCTTAATTCAGTTCTTTCCATGTACGAAAATACATAATATTGTGTATTTTGAAACATTGGAAGCTCAAGATTGGCTTAATATCTTCGTTTGAAGTTTGAGACTATTTTTTTAACAGCTTGCAAAAAGAGGAGGAAGATAAGTACTGCCACAAGCAACTGGTTTTTATTGTAGTACTCTAACAGTTTTTCAGGGGTTATTTCATAGCTTACCACAAACCACGCGCCTAAAAGGATGGCATCTAAAGAAACGACTGAAATGCAGGCTGCTTTAAAGGTGCCAGCACGGGTTATTTTTCCTTCTTTGTCCCAACAGATTTCCATAAGGGGATAGGCTAAACTGTGGTAGACCCAACCCGTAGCGACTAGAACTAGAACAAACGTGGAAAACTGCAATGCTTCAGTGAACTGTTGCGTCCCGCTTGAAAAAACGTTGATCGTGTTGCCAAACATTATCGCTACTGCAAGGAAATATAGGAGGTTTGCTGTTGAATCAAAGGTTTTTATAGTGCTCAAAAAAGATTTGGCGACTTTTTTCACGGTTGAATCAAGTTCTTCGCCTGACCACAGCACAGCAACAATTTCTTTTTTGTTGAAGAAAGCACGGTTCTCTCTTCGGGCAAGATACAGGTTTCTAACAAGTTTAACCGAGTGATAAGTAAAAACGGCGGATAAGGAAAGCGAAAATGCGGCTGAAAGATTCAATTGTCGGGCGAAAACTATAACTGAAAAACCGTACACAAACAATGGAACAACCGAAATTAAAAGAAGTGAGGAAGTGAAAATCAGCAGGTTAGTGCGGTTTTTGGTCCAACAAGCGTCGGCAACGGTTAACTTTCCTGTGCGTCGCCAACAACTCGAACTTAACCTTGCGGGGCTACTCATAACATTTACTCCCAAACAACGAAGCAACCCTCATGACACAAGGGACACCGCCAAATTGTCAAATCTGAGTTTAAAGCTAAACAGGCACCGTGTTCCCCGCAAGTTACCTTATTTTCCTCTGTCCAGAAAATTTTGCCTTCAGAAACGCTACGTGCGCCATTCTTAACTTTCGGGTTATAGTTTGGCATATCCGCAATGTCTAAGAGACGTTTAGGCCGCTTCATACTGTTCATGACTCTACTTTGTCTGCCTCGTTAATAAGTTTTCTCCTCGTGCCAATTCAGAGCGGGGTGTTTTCCCTTCTTTGCGCGGCGATAATGTGTTTGCAGGGAAGTTTAATTCTCAAGCGAGGATTTCGATTCGTCTTCAAGTAGTCAGGACAGGTACAGGTATACGCTTCCAAGTCAACAAGAAAACCTCGAACATCAAATTTGACCTCTGAAAGTTTCTTGATTTCTTGCGACTTAATTTCCAACGCTTTTTCAGTTTTGTATCGTATCCAGTACTCTTTAAGGGCTAACTCGCTAAGCATATCCGCTTCACCATTTTCTTCTCGCGGAATCCATTGGAACTCCACTTTTTTAAATTTTGATGATAGTTCCTCCGCTCTTTGATGCAGACCAATAAGCCTCGGCGCCTCAACTTGATATTCCCCTGTCATCTGACGAATACTGAGTTGACTGTCGCCCTTAACCGTTAATTCATCAGGCACATAACCGTTTCCTAAAAGCCACTCGAACGCCTTTATCATTGCAGTGTACTCCCCAACGTTGTTGCTGGCGTTGTTGCTCCAAGGCTCCGCAGCTAAACCTTTTCCTTCACCTTTCTTTTCTCCGTCAACATAGATCACAAAACCAAACACCGCAACGCCTTTGGGATTAACCGGTTCGCAACCGCCGTCGTAATAAACAACAACTTTCATTTCTGGCCCTCTCCATTCACATTGTCTTGTGGAACTTTTGTCTGCCTTCGAAACAGGCCTAACGCTTGAATACAGGCATCGCAAAGATCCATTTCTACCTGCGCGTGTGGCGCTTTCTTTTTAACCCGCGAGTACGCGTCGTCCCAGTCAATGTTTTCCTGACAGGCAATTAACGTAGCCGCAAGAGCGTTGCTTCTGCTTATTCCTGCTCTACACACGAACACAACTTTCCTGTTATTGTGTAACGCTTCAAGCGCGCGGCTCAATCTTAAACATATGGCTGCGGGCGGATTCCAACCGTCGTTAAGGTCGGTTAGGAAGATGAACTCATGTTTCGAAAAAAACTTGCGGGGAAACCCCTCAATAATGGATGCTGTTGCAATTTGATTAGTTATCCAATGCATGAAGTCCCCCCAAAGATAATACGCGTTCCCAGTAATAAATTTTTTTGTTTGTTACTCGATCCGTTTCTGTATAAAAGACAGGACTTGTAATATTGTTTTTGCAAGGTTAATCAAGCTGATTACTAGAATCACCATTATGGCTAGTTGCAGGTTAATGCTCACTGTGACTGTTGCCTCTTGCGATCCGAAGGGAAGGGTTATTATTGCATAGTCAAGGGACATCAACGTTGTTACTATGGGTGCTAAGGCTTTGGCGAAAATGAAGACGGGCTCGAGAATGGTGTCGCTTGCCAACGTGGAAGCAACAATTAAAGCCATGTAGATCTGCAGAAAAACAGTGCAGTTGTCAAGAAGCTCTGATGGCATGAATCCTGTTGGAAAACCTGCTATGAAGGATAAGAGAACAGGGAAGACAATGTAAAAGACTATTGCAAGGACGGTTGCTTTTGCCACTTTTTTGAGGATTTGAAATAGGATCTTCTTGTGTTTTGACAGGAAGTCTGAGTGCAAACCAAGTTTAACCATTTACTGGCACCTCTAAAGTAAAGTATGGCGTTTGCATCTCCATGATGAACCGAGTTGGCTGTGGAGAGATTGGAAGGAAGAAAAGCAATGTTACGTCGCAGCTTGCTCCTGAAGAAATGTTTATTGGGTAGCTTGTTGAAGCCAGTGGCTGCGTGTTGTCGTACGCTGTTAAAACTATTGTGCCTTCTACTGGAAACACTGCTGCATTGGAGAAACGAATGTTGCTGCTAACCTGTACGTGCGTGTAATTGAAGGGGGTTACGGTTGGCGTTGCAATGTTCAAGTTTGTTAATGGTGCTCCCCAAGATATTGTGTGATTTATGGCCAAGCTTACGGGGACCAATCCGCCAACTGTTAGGCTTATGTTTTCGACTGCTTGGAATGTTGCACTGTTAAAAAGGTAGTTGCGGTGGGCGGCGAAGAAATTCGTCAGGTTAATTGACACGTTATGTTCAAACACTGTTCCGCTTTGGCTTTTAATTGTTGGAATGGTGTTGCTCGAACTGAAAAGTAGGCTGCTATTGTCTGAAGTTGCCGTGTAAATGGTGAAGTTGTTTATGTCATAGTATCCTGCGTTTGTAATGTTGACTGGAAGCGTAATTGTGAGAAAACCGCTTTCAAATGATGTGCGGGTCGGTTCAATGCGCCATTGTATCTGAAACACTGAAACGATAAGCGAGGCGAAAAACAAAATGAAAATTAGAGTAAACGCTGCCGACGCGATGGTTAATGCTCGCTTCGGGAATTTAAACGGGTCAAGGTTTTCGTCTTCTTTATTCTGCATACTTGATTTGCACCTTCGAACTTTGCCATCGTATTTGGCGAGCTCAAGTTGGACTTTGACTTGTGGGTGCCGGCGCCTCTTCCTTCGCTTTCGGTGCGTCTAGCATCAGGCGAATTCCACGGGTTGTCAACATTGCCCCAATCCAGCCCATAACACCAAAATAGATTATGTGGATACAGGCTTCTATTAGCGGTGCTAGTGCTGAGCCGAAAAGTTTGGGTAAGCTGTCAGACTCGCTTATGGTGAAGTCGCGCATAAGGAACATGTAGGCACTCACGAAGGTGAATACCAACAGTACCGTCCCGATTATCAGTACAATTGCGCCAACCAGCCACGATGGGTTTTTGAGGTTGAATTTCATCCAGTAATCCTCAGATAGTTTAGTGAACGCCAACTTTTAAACTTTTCTATCTTGTTATCTGTAGTTGCTGGAGACAAAAAAGGTTAAATAGGATGAGAGGTATAGTTTTATAAGGAAGAAACATGGCGCGAGTCATTATTTTCGGCGCTCCAGGGTCTGGAAGAAGCACTTACAGTAAGTTATTGAGCTCCAAGTTGAACGTGGCTGTCATAGACACGGGCAATGTTCTGCGTGAAATAATTTTGCAGGATACTCCGCTCGGCCGGCGGGTTAAAGAATACGTTGACAATGGGATGCTTGTTTCAAACGACGTTGTGTTTCGCGTTTTGATCCAGCTAGTAGACGAAAAGCAGGAGAAAGGGTTTATCTTGGAGGGTTACCCACGCACTCTTGAACAGGTCATGACTCTTGACTGCATAACAAAAATTGACGCGGTTATTCACTTGGTGGCTCCAGACTGGTTGCTCACGGAAAGAATGATTAACCGAAGGGTTTGCACAAAATGCAAAACAATTTACAATTTGCTCCTTCAAAAAGTGGATAAATGCACCGAGTGCGGAGGTCAACTAGTGCAAAGAACAGACGACACCCATGAGGCAATTCAAAGACGGCTAGCAAGTTTTTATGAACAGGAAAAACCAATTTTACAGTACTTCCGACGCAAAGGAATACCAATAATCACTTTGAAAACGATTAAACGCGAATCTGATCCTAAATCAGATGCTGAAAAACTGTTTTCAAGTTTAAAGTCTTTGCGATTGGCATAACCTAAATTTGGTAAACCCTTTTTTTAATTTGAGTTGTGGGCAAGTCCTTACCCTTCCGAAGGATGAGTGATGAAATGCTATATCGCTCGCGAGCATCGGCTGTTGTAGGGAAGGGCTACCCTGAATTCCTCTCCGGAAACGGACCGCTGAGATGTAGGTGGAGACATCAAGACCTCCGTAACCTTTTGGTGAGCGAGTCTGATGAATGAAGAGGGAACCTTTAGTACTCGTGCCACCTCTTAGGCAGTAAATTCAACTTTCGCATTGTTCCAGTAATGGCAACTATTACGCCAATGACTAGGGCATAAAAGTGTGCTAGGATGTTTCCGCCTCCAAATACGAAAAGCCAAGAGAAATAAACGGCAAAGGGCAACATGGTCGCAAGCAAAGCCACTCTAACTTGCTGGTTTAAAGGCAACTTGTAAATGCAAAGAAGACACAGAAGCAAAGTTGCTCCAAGAAGGCTGCCAACAACCGCGGAGGATCCTAACAGGTATTCCTTGTCAAAATTGTACAGCCAAAATAGAAACAATACGCCTGCAATTGCAAAAAAAGACCCTTCTAAACCATATACAAAAGCCTCTCCACCGCTGACCCTGAGTTGAAGCGGTAACAGATCGTTGAGGCCGAAAAGAACAAACAGGACTAAAAATAACAGAAGCAAATTATTTATCATGTGTGAAAAACTTTCGTGGACGAAGGCAGCGGTTAACATGCCCCAGGGCGTGTTAACTGAAGCCCGCAACCATAAGTTTAATGGGTTGCCAAACCAGAAAACAAGCAAACACGCAGCTGCGAACAACAAGTAAAACCGGCTGAAAACAAGAAACTCTTTAATCCAACAATCCAAACGCTTGAGGTAGTGCTGCAAAGTATTGTCTTTTACCCGTTTGGAAGGCGCGATTTCTTCACAGTTACGGTTTCTAAACGTGAGCTTTTGCGTGGTTAACCTCTCCTTAACACAAAATGAGTAATCGCAACAGTATTTAGACTTTTCAGGGTTTGACAGAGGATGCAGGGTTGAGAAAGGTTTTTTAAGCAGTTTTTATATAATCTTCTTGGGGTTATTGCTTGGTTGGAAAACGAGTTAGCTCCGAACAAAAAGTTATGCTTCTAATCAAAAATGACAAGTTGCCTTTTGCTGATCCATACATTGAGTATCCCGATCTTGTCATTGAACGTTTAACCGCGTTTAACCAAGCTCTCGAAATCGTAAACGAAGTTTCAGCAGTGATCCGCAGGGCATTAGAGAGGAATCCGAAACTTGAAGATGACCTTTTCATAGTGTCGATGACTAGCAGTTGCTTGTTTGCGGATGGTGAAACGTGGTATGAATACGAAGTTGAAGTAGAATTAAATGACAACCGTCTAAGACGCGAAATCGTAAAAACACTTAAAAGGAAAGGCATCTGCGTCCTCACAAAAAAAGAAAGCGAACTACTAGCAGCGATAACTATTGACAATCTAGACGAAGAAGCAGAAGAATAAGCTCTTTACTGCAGAAAGTCATGCTTCTGATCAAAAACGAAAAGTTGCCTTTTGCTGATCCATACATTGAGTACCCAGAGTTCCTAAAGAACGTTAACTTTTAACGCTGTCTAGTTTGACCTTTTGGGGAGGGTTAACTCTGTGCCCTCTAGCTCCAGACTCATTTTCTGAACATCCACCGCCGAGCAAGCTCAACCCCAAACAACGTTTCGCGTTGCCCGAGGTAATAGCGGTGTGGGGTGTAACCCGCTCTGTCAAGGCGCTCGTTCCTTTTGCATCCTCGCCGTCAATCCTTCCATCGGCTGGCAGGCGAGGCGTCAGGAACAAGTGCCTGTGACTCTGAGATATCGTTTTTACCGCATACATGCGACGACGCTTCGGAATCGTTTTGACCTGTGCCACACTCAGTTTTTCGCCGTATCCAAGTGCTCTTCTTCCTAGCACGAGTGCGGCTAGCTGATGACCGTTGAAGCCCGAGAAATTGCGGCCGTACTTGGCTTTTCCGGCGACTGAAGAGTACGCAGCGTCCACTTCGACGCAGACCCATTCGAGCTTGAGTGCCCGCAACCTGATCAACTCGATGAGTTTCTTGCGGAGGAAGTTTGAGCATACCCTGTTAACGCCGTGGCCGCTCTCCTGCGCCATTCCAAACTTCAGTTTTTCGACGGCGACGGCGTTGCATTCGTATCCCTTGGCCCACCTGAAAGCGCGTTTGACGAGGTTCGCAGCCAGCCAGTTTCTTTTTTCTGTGCGGGCGTGCACCAGCGCCGGCTCGCGGAACCATCGTGAAGCGAACAGGTTGCCATCCGGCGAAACTATCGTAACTGCTAGACCTTTTGGATTAACGTCTATTGCGGCGATTCGGTTTCCGTTCCACGGTTGCACGGCTTCGTCGACTTCAAAGGACACGAGCACCTGGTAATTCCGCCCACGTTTCACTCGCACGGAATAAGCAATGCCAGAGACCAACACCGCATTCAACAACTGCTGATAGTGCTTTGGAACGTGTAGTTTAACCTCAAAATCGTCTGACCAGTTGCGAACCTCGAGCACGTAGCCGTCGCGTTTGGTGATGCGGGTGTTCGCGTTTCCCTTTTTGTTTGCCTGCCCCTCCGAGACAAATTGGTTTGTTCTGCGTCTGCGCCATTCCTCACATAGAACGTTGTCTTTTGGTATTTTTTTGAACAGTTTGCGTGAGCCGAAAACTGCTGGCGACACTGTTCCAACGTCGATGTGTTTTTCAACCCGTGCTTTTCGGCGTTCCAGTTTGCGGATACGCGTCAAATAACCCGTCTTCTTCAGCGGATCGGCAGTGCGTTTCATCTTTCTTCTGACTCGACAGATCTTCTCTTGGTACATTTCGGCGTACAGTGGCAAAAGAGCTCTTTGCGCATCGATTGTTGCCTGCGCCTGCACGATGGCCCACTGGCACCAACGCCAATTCTCGATGCCGTAGCGAGTCTGAAGAAGATTCACGACGTCTTTCATTCGCTTGTTTAATAGTTGGTTGTAGGCGGTGCGGACCATTGAGGAAAACGTGTGGCAGATTGGTTCGAGTTTTGCCTCGTTTTCGGACTTGACGCGTGCTCTAATAGTGTACTGCACGCTTGACAACTCCCTTTATCTTCTTAAATGCAACCTTGCGGGTAGACCTAAATTTTTTTGTTACCCGCACCTTGTTTACTGGCTCACCAATCGTACCAATAAGCCTTCGCACACTCACCAACACGTTATGTTTAATAGGTTTATATTGTATATAAAGGTTGGGGTTTTTAGGTTCTGTTAAGTTTTTTGTCACGGCTACTCAGGAGGCAAAACATCGCGTTGTTTCTTCAAACGAGTATATTGACAAATTTTTTTTAACTGATCAAAAACGAAAGTTTAAATAGGGTTGAAAAATAACTGTTTTGGAAAAGCATGTCTGAAAATGACCGATGCCCTAAGTGTCAAAGCAAAATGATCGTCCAAGATGTAGATGGCAAAATGCGGTGTTTGGATTGTGGTTTCAAATGGCCGCAAAGCAAACTGCCTAATGAAGAAGAACAAGCAGGGAACTGGCTCGACGAAGAAGAAATAAACGATCAATCAACGCCGTAACGTGTCAAAAAAAGCTTTAATCACTTCTTTCGCGGATTGAATAAACGGGTGTTTCACCGTGGCTACGTTTTCAATTTTTTCAAGACGGTTAACTCGGAAGTAGATTGGAGGATGTGGATCAAGGTTCAACCACTCCTGAACACGGTACGACTTTATTCGCTCAGGCAGCAACCGTTTAAAACCTATCTTTTCAAGGGCACACGCCAAAGTTTTCGGTTGCTGAATAACCATGGCGGACACGAGATCTGCTCTTGCCTCAAAAAATTTGGCTACGAAAAAGATAAGTGTCATGACTCCCCAAAAATACAGGAAGAAAAAGAACGTTGTGAACAACAGTGGAACCAACGGCAGGAACACGTAGAACCGAAACAGAAATTCCGCGGACATTAGGGCGAACAAAATAAGGGGGTCGCGTCCTTTCAAGTGGCTGAACTCGTGCCCCAAAACACTCATAATTTCGTTTTCATCCAGTTGAGAGAGAAGGCCTGTGGTGACAAGAACTACTCCACGACTTGAACTTGGACCTGACGCAGCAGCGTTCGGCATGAGAGTGTTAGACACGACGATTTTAGGCATTGGAAAATTGAATTTCTGCCGGGTTTTTTCAACGAGCTGGTAAACATCAACCTTTTTTGCGCTAAAGTTTTCAGGACAATATTTAAGACCATACTTGCCGAAGATTTGACTGAGGGTTTCGCTGTTAACCTCCCCTTTTCTGAAGCGCGCTTGCTCATACACTTCTTTTTTCACACTTATTAACTTGTCAACAGGATAGTTCTTTTCAAGTTCCTTTCTCTTTTCGAATGGTAAAGGGTACTCCAGCAAGTGGATGAAGGGATCACTTTTGGTTATGTGCCAATCCGCAATTTTCTCAACAATTTTGTTTGAATAGAAAACAAAGACTAGCTGAACTGCCAAAACAACTATGGGCGCCAACCAGCCGTCAAGCACTATAAAAACCAGCAAGTTTATGGCAGTAAAAACAACGAATAAGAAAATTTGCATTTCAAGAAACAGTCGGCTAATCGACTCTTTCTCTTTTTCTGAAACTGTTGCTGGAGTTATGACTTCGCCTTCACGCCAAACGAAAAAAAGCGTGTTCAACCTGGCTTGTTCTTCAAAAAAGTCAACCCCAATAACAACGTCTTGTCGAGCTTCTTCTATGGCCTGTTCGGTAATGGTTTCGTCTAAAGGCGTTATTGTTATTTCAAGCGGGTTACCCACGTCCACTTTAACTGTGAGCGTGTGTTTTTTCTGCGGATCCACAACGTCGTATTTGATGGCGAACTTGTTATTTTCAGTTAGCTTGGAAATGTTGGTGAAGCGGTTGTTTTGCACTTGCAAAAACTTTTGGTAAAAATCAAGCAGGTTTTCCATGTAACTGCTTGGAACGCTAGTTTTCACGAGATAGGAAAAGGTTTGGGCTGACATGTTTCATTTCTCGCTTCGTGTTTTGCAATAGCCTATTGTTGAAGATTATTAATAAGGCTTTTTGATAAGTCTTTTTCTGCGGTTCAGGTTAGTTTCAAGAGGTCAAGTTGTTCTTTGCGTTGTTGGGGCAAATAATGGAGGAAGAAGCGCAAGCGCCAAGGCGGGATCTTTTGCGCCGATAATTCGCGCGATTTCGCCGAGAATCCGTTGATCTTTAACCGTTCGCAGTATCTCTTTTTTGTCAAGGTTGCCGTCTAAAAGAAAGTTTTCGTCATAAACATATTCATATCGTGCCTTGCGCAGTTCATACACTTTGCAATCCGCTGAAACGTGAAACAACCGTAGATTTGCAGGATCCACTGTTGCCGGAACATAGGGAAAATCTGTTTTAACGAGGTATCCTCCAGCCCATTCCAGCACGTTCTCATTTTCTATTGTTCTACGTAGCTCGTCAAGCCGTTCCGCACGCGGATCAACATCTGTTTCTCTCGTTCCCCAAGTGCCGTGTACAGGTTCAACCGAGGCATCCACCTCTTTCTCAAACCGGGGTACCTTCTCAACTTTCGCTTCTATCTCAAATTTCTTCAATTTTTTCGGTTCAAACTTCCCTTTTTTAGGAGGCAAAATTGTTACTGTGGTTCTTATTTTGAAAAGGCCTTTGCTCCGCTCAAAAATCAATTTGCCTTGTGTTTTCAGCTGATTAACATCTAATCCCTCGATCTGGTCTACTTCAAAATTATTGCGACGAGCTGAATCAATCTTTCGGTTATTGACCTTTTTTCTAGGCGGCACCCCCATGTTGAACACCAAGAAGAATAATGGTTCCCGTTTTATATTAACATTTCGCCACCTCACGAGACTGGTGAAAAAAGTTTAAAACCTACTGCGCGTCATGAGTGATGGTGAACGCGGAAAGTGCTTAGCCTCGTTCTGTGTGCGGTGGGCTTTTCAGCCTCATGCGACCTTGGAGCGGTTACCTTAGGAAACTACACTTTAGACCTGCTGATTTTGGAACTATTGCTTTTCAGTTTTATTTTAATTCTTTGTTTAATTGTTGTTTTATTTCGGTTTCGCCTTGGATTGTGGCTTAGATCCCGTAGCGACTATAAGCGTGCTCGTGGAGCAGTTCACAGACGCTTTCTAGAGCTGTGGCAACCAAAGATTACAAGAGAACTTGCAGAAACAAAGGAAGAAGCAAAGACGGCAAACCAACAAAAAGACCTGCTTCTCCGTAGAAAAGCACAAGAGTTCGAGGCGGCAGCTGTAATTTATTTAATAGATTTGGATTTTCCCCTTCCCTCACTTAAAGAGAAAGTGATTATGTGTTTTGATGGAAGTTTAAGAAGTCTCAACCAGTGCGCCAACGTTCCTGAAGTAAGCGTGCAGCAGGCTCAAGCAGTTGCGGAGTGGGTTAAAACAGCTGAGAAAAAATTGCCCTCGATCACGGTTCTGCCATTCCCGGGAAAAATTGAAATAGAAAAAAAGTTCGAGCCGTTAGAGAAAGAAGCAAACCATCGCATCACAGAGCTTGAGAAAAGCGTCCGCGAGCTTCAGAAAATGATTGATCTATGCTCTTCGCATCTGAAAAAACTACAAAGCGTTAGCGCCTCAACTTTCTTCAAGTCGTATATGGGCGACCCGCAGACCGCAGCTGCAGCATCAGATTATTTGTTAGGCGTTTTTCCGCCTTGGGAGGAAATACCAGAATGGTTCAAAACCCTACTAAAGCGTTACGAACCAAACTAAAACCGTTGCGCCTTGAGTTTCACGTCGAAATAGAAGGAGACACGCAAACTGTCGAAGTGTACGCCAATATAGAAGGAGAATTAGTACAGGTTGAAACGGTTGAAGATCTGCGATTGGGATACATGCTTCGCTACGGCAACAAGATCTACGTAGCATCACTTGAAGAAATAGAAACCCTTCTTGCAATAAAAACATTAAACCCCACGATCAAAAATGGAAAAATTATCTCTTCAATAAACCCCAAAATTCTAGCGTACCTCAAAGGAAGAGAACACGTTAAAGAAGGCGAAAACCTAAAACAAATTTGCCTGCACAAGGTTCCACCAATGAGGTGTGCTAAAATTTCGTATTATCCAACTGCAGGTCTAACCGTTCAAACAGGTTACGAGGTACCGGGGCAGTCAGAAACTGTTCCAAAAAGCGTTCTGCACCCAATGGAAAACGGGTATGTTCGAGTTGGCGCATACTTCTTTCCATGCCCTGTTGAAGAAGACCCTGCCGTTCAAGAACTTCTAGATCGTGAACACATACACGTTGAACCTGACCGCATTCCAGATTTTTTTAATAAAACGCTTCCAATGATTAAAGCTAATTTCAAAACAATATTCAATGATGCCGCATCAAAAATTCAAGTGATAAATACCCCATTCACTCCAAAAATTGCGGTAGACACTGAGGAAGGCCAATTAGACGTCACGTTGCAATATGAAGCAGGGGGACGCCAGTTCAACCGTAAAGTTGCTGAAGAACCAGTGGAATACATGCATCCAGATGAAACCACGTGGGTTAAAGTTGACCGCGATAAAATCAGCCAAGTCGAAAAAGAGGTGCGAAAACTAGCGGCTTCTGACACGGGCAAAGGATTCCGAACCGAAATTACCCGTTTTCCACAGGTAGAAGAATTCGCCATAAAAGTAGGCGGCGTGAAACAGCCCTCCGCAGCTTATCAGAACTTTTTGAACACGATTACAGATTTTCACTACAACGAAAACTTCATGTTGCCAGAGTTTATTGAAGAAAACCTGTACACCAACGACATAATCCTCCGAGGATACCAACGTGCAGGCGTACACTGGCTACGCTGGCTGACTGCACACCACTTACACGGAATCTTGGCAGATGATATGGGCCTTGGAAAAACAATAGAGATGATCCTTGCAATCCAACTGACGTACCTGCAAACACGAAGCCAAAAACACACGCTAATTGTTTGCCCCCGTTCAGTAGTCACCCACTGGCACAGGGAGATAAGCCGCGTCTTTCCAGAAGCACACGTCCGCGAGTACAAAGGAACAGACAAAACACCAGAAGTTTCCAGCGTAAACCAACCATACCTTTTCGTTACAACCTACGACTTCGTTATGGACAATATTGAAGCTTTGAAAGATGTGCCTTTCCTCTTTGTAGTTCTTGATGAAGGCACAAACATAAAAAACCCTGAAACCCGAAGAGCCATAACAGTAAAGCAACTTAGTGCCACACATAGATTCGTGTTAACAGGCACCCCTATTGAAAATCGACCTGCAGAACTATGGTCCATATTTGATTTCCTAATGCGAGGCCACTTGGGCACGTATGGTGGGTTCAGCACAAACATTGAAACCCCAATACTAAAAGGAGACAAGGAAATCACTAGTTTTCTCTCAAAACGCATTAGACCATTCATCCTGCGAAGAATGAAAGAACAGGTGGCGAAGGAGCTGCCTGAAAAAATTTACATGAACGAATGGTGCAGCTTAACAGAAGAACAACGAAGCCTTTACGGAGTGATCCAGGAACAGAGGGTTTCGCCCCTCCGGCTCGCGTTGCAAGATGGAAAACGCATCAACTATCCCGCGTCAATACTTCCAGTGCTAACCAAACTCAAACAATTATGCGACCATCCAGCGCTGGTGACACGTAAAAAAGAGCCTTTGTTGGGACGGTCTGAAAAGTTTGATTTTGTAGCCGACAAACTACTGCAAATAACAGGCGGCGGCGAAAACGTTGTGTTGTTCAGCCATTTCCTCGGCACGTTAGATTTGTTTGAACAATTCCTAAAAGAGAAAAAAGTAGACTATGTTAGGATAGACGGTTCAACACAAAATCGTCAGCAACTCATTGATGAATTCAACAGTAAAACGGGAACGGTTGCCCTATTTAGCATAATGGCTGTTGGACACGGTGTCAACTTGACTGGGGCAAACCACGTGATACATGTTGACCGATGGTGGAACCCCGCGCTGGAAGACCAAGCAACAGATCGAGTTCACCGCATTGGACAGTTCAAAACAGTACACGTCTACAAGATATTAACTGAAGGCACGTTGGAAGAGAGGATAGATTTTATTCTTGAGAAGAAACGTCTGATTACAAAGTCGGTTATAGGCGCGGCTACAGCTGGCGAACCCTCCTGGACGAAAGAAGAACTACTGCAAATACTGGCACCACTTTAAATATAGGGAAGTGCAATATCATGTTGTCTTTGAGGTGTTACTGTGCTTAAAATAGTGCCTGTAGCGTTTGACAGTTTGGGCGTTCGTTCAATGGCTACTTTCGTGGAGACAAGTGACCTGAAAATTCTGATAGATCCCGCAGCTGCTTTGGGACCCGTTCGGTATGGGCTTCCACCTCACCCTCTCGAATGGCTTGCGTTGAAAGAAGCAGTGGCTGAAATTGAAAATAAAGCTAAAGCTGCCGACGTTCTCATAGTAACCCATTACCATTATGACCATTATGACCCGACGAAACCAGAAATCTACCGTGGCAAAACCGTTTTCATCAAGCACCCCGTCTTAAACATTAACAAAAGCCAAACTGAAAGGGCAGCCCTGTTTTTGCAGGCCATAAGAGGCAAACCGGGAAAACTGGAGAACGCAGATGGAAACTGTTTTCAAATGGGAAACACGCGCATCGCATTTTCCGAACCTGCCTGCCACGGTGCCGACGCAAAGTTAGGTTACGTAGCTCAAGTGAGCATAGGTGACGGCGACGAGAAGTTCTTGTTTTCTTCGGATGTTGAAGGCTACCCTCTTTTTAACCAAATACGCTTTGTTTTAGATGAGAAACCAAACATAATCTTCGCCGATGGACCAATGACTTATATGCTCGGCTACCGCTACTCCTACACTGACCTGCGAGTATCACTAACCAACCTAACGCAAATAATCTGCGGCGGATGGCTCAAAACCCTTGTTTTAGACCATCATTTACTACGAGACCTAAATTACAAACAAAAAATAATCCCCCTATACGAGGCGGCACAAAAACAAGGGGTGAAAGTTACAACCGCAGCAGAATTTAAAGGACTAAAAGTTGAGATGCTTGAAGCCCTCCGAAAAGAGCTGTACTCCTCAGCCTAACCCCCTTAAATGAAGAAAAGTCTTTGGCTATTGTACCCTACTGACTTTCCAAAGGCAAAATACAAAAGGTTTTTAAGCTTTGCGAATATACCATTTATAACGTGTAAAAGCTATTTTTACACGTAAAATATCAAAAGGAGTGAGTTCAATGGCCGAACGCGAGATGCACAAGGCAGTTTGCGCTGAATGCGGAAAGGAATGCGAAGTTCCATTCAAGCCAGACGGAAGCAGACCAGTATACTGCCGCGAGTGTTGGTTCAAGCGTAGAAATCAACAGAGAAGAGAGTAAAACCAACGAGTTTTAACTTTTTTCTTTCCCTTTTTTGTTAGCTAGCTGTATTTTTTAACTTGAGTGGGAGTCCCCGTCCTTCAGGGGCGGGAGGCTGTCACAATTTATTTCGCAACAGAACCCGTAATAAGAGGTATCAATTTTTTGGGGATGTTCCAACACGTCAAGTATAGCCGGTAATATTCAGCATAATCTTTTTTGGTGAAACAAACCGCGCTCCGAAAACAGGTTGGACAGGTACATACACCTGTTTTAACGGTTTCTTGACAGTTCACTTTTTTTGTACAGTAACTTTTCCCAGAACAATAAAAAGTTGTGCCGCATCCTCCACAAACCATCTTGAAAGGTAATTGTTTCTGCACAGACATAACCAATTGAATTATGCTAAAACTAACTTTTAACTCTATCGGCGGAAGATCTATCGTTCAGGGCGGGATAGTTCACATTTTGTCCTTTGCCTGTGTTGTTTTTTGTCATGTATTTGGCTCCTGCTGTCGCCAAGCACGGGTGTTTTTTCATTTACTAGTTAGTTGGAAAAAACAGTCAAAACCTTCCACAACCTTTAACTTGAATTGCGGGAAGTCCCCCAACTTTAGGTGGGGGATGAAAGCACTTATATACGTCGTGCAACATGGTAGTTTGTGGTTGAAGATGAAGAGAGCGTACCGTTTCAGGCTCTATCCCAAGGAGAAGCAGGTTGAACAACTCGAGCAGACGCTGACGCTGTGCCGCAGACTCTACAACGCGGGGCTGGAACACCGCATCGTCGCGTATAGAAACGGCCAGTCAGCAACGTATCTGCAGCAGCAGAACGATCTACCCTTAATCAAGAAAGAGTTTCCGGAGTACGCCTCCGTTCACTCGCAGGCTCTACAGGACACGTTGAAGCGGCTGGATAAAGCGTACAAAGCCTTTTTCAGGCGGGTTGAGGAGAAGCGAAAGGGCAAAAACGTTAAAGCAGGTTTTCCAAGGTTCAAAGGCGAAAACAGATACGACAGCATCACCTACCTGCAGAGTGGCTTCAGGCTACTGCCCAACGGCCACCTACTACTCTCGAAGGTTGGAGAGGTACGCATGTTCATGCATCGTTCTCCGAAGGGCAAAATTAAAACGTTGAACGTTAAGCGTGATCGGTGCGGCTGCTGGTTTGCCGTGTTAACAGTGGAGAAGGCCACAGTCAAGAAAAAGGTTAGGCAGGCCGTGGGCGTGGATCTTGGCCTGCGCAACTTGGTAGCACTGTCCAACGGGGAAACGTTGCCCGCGCCAAAGTTCTTGCGTCGGTCAGAGAAGAAGCTGAAGTTTCTGCAGAGACGCGTAAGCGGGAGGGAGGAGGGCAGCGGCAAACGTCGAAAAGCCGTTTTACGCTTGGCCAAAGGCCACCGCCTTGTCGAGCGTCAACGCACCGACTTGCTGCATAACCTTTCACACGAGCTGGCCAGGTGCGACGTTGTCTTCGAAAAACTGAACGTGGCGGGAATGCTTAAAAACCACTGTTTGGCCAAGTCGATAACGGACGCGTCTTGGAGTCGACTGGTTGGAATGACCGTCTACAAAGCGGAAGAAGCTGGTGGACGAGTAGTACTAGTCGATCCTAAGTACACGAGCCAAGAATGCTCCCTCTGTCACACACGCGTAAAAATGTTGTTGAAAGACCGCGTGTTTCGTTGTCCCCGTTGTGGCCTGATCATCTGCCGCGACGTCAACGCGGCAAGGGTCACACTGGGACGTGTAGGCAGGGGCACTGCCGAACTAACGCCCGTGGAGAACTCGCCTCTACTAAAAAGTTTTAGCAAGCGCGTTCAAGGAAGCGGGAAGCCCCAGCCTTTAGGCCGGGGAGGATGTCACGAAGGCCTGTGTGAAAATAGTTGAAGAGGAAGCTTATGACAAAGCCCAAGAGTATAATTCGCTCTGTTAAAGCCTCAGAATTGAGGGCTATTAAGACGGATTTCTTGGTTATCGGAAGCGGAATCGCGGGGTTAAACTTTGCCCTCAAAGTCGCCCAGTACGGGACAGTGACGGTTGTGACGAAGAAGGAGATTGCGGAGTCTAACACAAATTTGGCGCAGGGCGGGATAGCAGCGGTGACGGGCGAGGACGACTCGTTTGAGAGCCATATTGAGGACACGTTGAGGGTCGGGTGCGGCCTGTCCAACCGAATGGCCGTCGAGATCCTAGTGAAAAGAGCCCCATTGGAGATCCAGAGTTTGGTGTCATCGGGAGTAGAGTTTGATTGGAGAGGTGGCGGGCTTGACCTGTCGAAGGAGGGTGGGCATAGCAGAAACCGGATACTGCACGCTGGAGACGCGACTGGAAGAGAGATGGAACGAGCCCTTGTAAAAAAGGTGCGAGAGAACGAAAATATTAGAGTTATGGAAAACTGTTTTGCCGTAGACCTAATTGTGAAAGGTAGAAAGTGCTATGGCGCAACTTTAATAAATAAGAAAAGCGGAGAGTTTGTCCGAATGTTTTCGCAGTGCACGGTTCTAGCTACGGGAGGCATCGGCCACGTTTACTTGAACACTTCGAATCCGGAGATCGCGACGGGCGACGGGATCGCTATGGCGTTTCGGGGGGGTGCCATAGTTGAGGATATGGAGTTTGTCCAGTTTCACCCCACAACACTGAACAAGCGGGGCGCCCCACACTTTCTTATATCCGAAACTTTTCGTGGCGAAGGAGCGATCCTAATAAATGAGAGAGGAGAAAGGTTCATGGAAAGATACCACGATGGACTGGAGCTTGCTCCACGAGATGTCGTGTCCCGAGCCATCTTCAATGAATTAAAAAAGGGTTCAGTTTACCTTGACATGCGCCATAAAAACAAGAGTTTCGTTTCGAAAAGGTTTCCTATGATATACCGAGAGTGCTTGAAATATGGCGTGGATATAACCTGCGATTTGATTCCTGTTTCTCCAGCCGCACACTACCTTTGTGGGGGCACAAAGACGAACGAGTATGGAGAAACAAACATTAGGAACCTTCTGGCGTTCGGCGAATGCGCCTGCACCGAAGTTCACGGAGCCAACAGGCTGGCAAGCAACTCTCTCCTCGAATCAGTTGTCTTTAGTTCTCTAGGTGCCATCAAGGCAAGAAAGCTTCTGAAAAGCAAGATTGAATCGCCTAATCTAGAAGAAAAACGCTTCAGCCAAGGGCAAAAAACTGAAGATTGGGAAACTAAGCTGAGGAAAACCATGTGGGACAAAGTTGGAATCGTAAGGAACGCAAATGATCTCAAACTGGCTCTTAAAACCATAAAACAACTTGAAAAAAAAGTTGATTCAACAGGAGCAAACGTTCAGTCGCTCGAATTGAAAAACATGGTGTTGGTTGGCAAACTGATTACGACGGCAGCCCTCGCAAGAAAAGAAAGCCGAGGAACACACTACCGAGAAGATCATCCCGCAACCGACAACAAACACTGGTTGAGACACCTATACCTAAAAAGGGAAGATGGACGCGTGGGTGTGTCTTTCGTCTAGCAGTCCTCTAACGGTTAAAGCAAAATTTAGGTTTAGCGTTTCGCGTGAGTCAATTCATTGATAAGTTTACGAAGAGTGGTTACTCTACCTAAATGAGTCTTAAAAAATCTCAGCCCAAAGCGATGTCTTTCAGAGTGCCCCGTCATTATACAGTCTTTTGGAAAGATTATGCTAAATCCTCTGTAGAAGGCATCCAACCCTGTTGCTAAGACACAGACATGAGTGTGAACTCCAGTGATTACAACCGTGTCCACATTTAAAGACCGCAAAACAGTTTCTAGGTTAGTATTATAAAAGCCGCTATAAGATTCTTTATTAATGGTATAGTCACCCTTTTTGGGTTTTAGCTCATCAATTACTTCAGCCCCTTTTGTCCCTCTAATTGCATGAGGGGCCCACTTAGTAAACTCTGGAACAGTGCTATTGAAGGGATGGTTACAATTCACATATATAACTGGAATTGATAACCTTCTTGCCGTTTCAATTAATTTTTTTACATTAGGAATGATCTCTCTGCATTTTTCACAGTACAGGACGCCATCTTTTTCAAGGAAATCCCTCAACATGTCTGTTACAATAATAGCAAGCCTTGCCATTTGTTCGCACGTCCACCCATATAAGATCAACATGCTTTTAAAAGCTTTGTGCATAGCCTAGTAATTTACAGGAGCGTCAACGCAGCTCGGATCGTGTTGAAACGTGCAGGCAGGGGCACTGCCGAACTCACGTTTGGGAAGAACGTACCTCTGCTCTAGCAAGCAGGTTCGAGGAAGTGGGAAGCCACTACCTTCAGGTAGGAGAGGACATCACAAGTTGCTATGCAGGATACGGTTTTTCCTCGATTAGATCTCCGCTTACTGTGATTAAAATGTGACCCCCATTGAAAGAAACAATTCGGTGTTTTCTTTTCAAATCATAGAACCTCAAAAACCGCTCTGGAAGTTCTATAATTGTTTTTCCAGCAGTAGTTTTCAGAACGATTTTCTCTTGAAAACCCGCGACTACGTTCCAATCTGGTTCTTCTTTGCCCGAGATTCCAATAGTTGAACTGTCCAACGCATAGACAAAAAATTCACCACAAACAGGCATTTCCGTTTTCAATAATGATGAAGGAACTTCTATAACGCTCATCGACTTTTGGTTTTTGGGATAGATCAAATTAACTTTGCGACCAGTTCTTTCCAACACTTTCATAATGATTTTGTGCTGTTTTAGCAGTCTCCTAACTGCACCGTCAATGTGACCGCTTGAGGTTTTTAGCTTTTTTGCCAGTTCATATTGAGACAGCCCCGGAGTGAGCTTCACAAATTTCAATAGGGTTTGATCTGTTCTGTTTCCTCTTTTATTACCTCTTGTTTTGTTCATCTTTTTCTCTCATGAATATTATCATGTGTCTCTCCTATTTAACCTTTTGGAATATTCCAAAACCTAAAAAGGCAAAGCATCAAAAATCAGTTAACAACTTTTGTTTTCGAGCCGTTTCTTCGGAAGGCCCCTCTTTTCTGCCGCGAGACTGTTCTATTATTCGTGTAGCCAATTTCAACCCTATTAACGGCAGCTTTGCTAGTTCCTCTGCTTTAGCCTGTTTTACCTCTTCAATGGTTTTGTACCCTGCATTGAATAATACGCGCCCCCGAGCACGTCCCACTCCGCTAAGCCGAATTAACGGAAGCAACTCGGTTTTCACACCTTTGTCCACTCGCAGCATCAAGTTTAATGTTTTGGGCAGCACCTTCTTGTTTCCAAAAAGGGATGCCAATTCATGCGTCGCGTAGAGTAGCCACTTAGCGTTTTCAATAGCGCGGTACAGGTCGCCAGGTTGCACGCTAAATTTTCCAAGAATGTTATCCTCGCTGACCTCGTCGATCCAAGCACCGAGAACCTTTGCTGTTTTCACTTCGCATAAGAACCGTTCGTATTCTAGCCTGTGGCTCCATTCATCGGGCATATCAACCAGAAACTCGCTTTTATGTTCGTCAACGAATAAGCAGAGGTCGTCTTGTTCTTTTGGAAAAAACCTTACGCCAGGTCCCATGTCCGGCGTATGTGCTATCAAATGCAAAAAGCTAAGATCCGTCAAACACGCATCGCTACGTCCAACAGCATCTCGAATAATAACTGCGGAAACCGGGTCGATGTAAAGTTCGCTAATCCTCTTACCGAATCTAGTGGCCAAAAGATCTTCGCCATCAGCTTCAATCATTTTTTCCAAGTAAAGAAACTGTAAAATACGAGCGATCATTTTTTTGATTTCACCCATTGGATATTGACAGGCATAAAAGGTTTTACCAAAAAACTCGTGGATCCCAGTAACAGTATGCGCGTAGTCAGCGGCAACCGTTGACAACACATGCGACCTCAATATGGATTCCACTGCAAGCCGAGACCATATCCGCTCTGGACTCGCAAAAACATAGTGCTTCGTTAAATATTCGCGTTCATCCTCAGTGCGAGCAACTAAAAGCGACTCACCCACCTTGTCGTATTTCGGCCTTCCAGCACGACCAAAGATCTGTTTTAGCTCCAAAACGCTAATAGGGTAGTAACCGTATCCAACTTCGTAACGTTTATAGTCTTGAACCACAACCATGCGTGCGGGCAAATTCACTCCGAAAGCAAGCGTCGGCGTGGCAGTCAAGACCTTAATTCTGCCCTGACGAAACGCGTTCTCAATGATCTTTCTATGCCCTCCTGAAAGGCCAGCGTGGTGAAAGGCAACGCCCCTTCCAACAAGTTCAGCCAGCAAATCGCTGATGCGCGTTCGTTCGCCAGTAGCCAATATCTCTTCAGCATCATGCTCCAAAGCCATCTTCAACGGTTTTGAAAGTAAACGTTCAACACCCACCGAAACCCGCTTCGCCAACGTAACGGAGTTCCTTCGCGTTGATACAAACATCAAAGTTTGTCCGCCCGACTTAACAGTGCCCAACGCAGCATTCATCGCGGGATCACTTGTAATCTTTTCCAGTTTGCGAGAGCCCCCGTCCTTGTACTGCGCTTCTTCTTGCAACAAAACTCCCTCCCTCAACGGAACTGGTCTCCACTCGGTTGTGACGTATTCTGCTTTTAGCCAACCTGCAATCTCGTCCACGTTATTGATTGTTGCACTTAAAGCTAAAACCTGCGCGTCGGGATTTATCTGCATAAGCCTAGCCAAAGCAACTTCCAATGTTGGACCCCTATCCGCAGCATCTAGCAAATGCACCTCGTCAGCGATGACCAATGAAACTGCGCTGATCCAATCAACCTTATGCCTCAAAAGCGAATCCATTCGTTCATTAGTCGCAATTACAGCGTCCACTTGTTCTAGCCACGGATCTGCACTGTCAAAATCTCCTGTCGTTATGCCGATTCGCACAGGTCTACCATCCTTTTTAACAAGCGAAGCATACTTTTTGAACTCCTCGTATTTCTCGCTTGCCAACGCCCTCAACGGGCACAGGTAAACCACTTTTCCTCCCTTTTCGAGAATGTGTTTTAAGGCGCAAAGCTCCGCTATTAAAGTTTTGCCGGAAGCAGTCGGGCTGGCCAGAACAAGATTTTTTCCCTCCAAAACGCCTGCTTTAACCGCGTCTTCCTGAGGCGGAAACAACTCAACAAATCCTAACCCTACCAACAATTTCTTCATAGGCTCAGGTACAGGCAAATCAGCAATGTTCAATTTGATTCAACGCTCACAATAAACAAAGGACGCAGGCACTTAAATACTTGTCCTCACTGAAACTAAGTTTAAATACGGTCAACGACAATAATTTTGTGGAAACGGGGAGTAGCAGTCCCATACGTGTCGAGTGGGATGGCGACATCGAAAGATGTCGCCGGCACCCCTTTCCACACTTTTTTTTCAGTACTATCTGTCATCTCTTTTCGTTGTCTCCAAAATCATATTAAAACCAACATGTAACAAAAAAGTTTAAATCATTGCCTGCGTATAAGAACTATAGGAATAGACATGAAAAAAATGAAGTATCTCTTATTCTTCACGTTTGAAGCTACTGGAGTTGTGGAGAACGCACAGATTATTGGTGCAATATTCAAGCAAATCGATGGTCTTTTCTGGCCTAACGGCGATTTGGGAGCACTAAACGAAAGAGGACAAGTCGGCTGGATCGACGTTGAAACTCAAGTTGAAAACAACAAGACCCACGGAACCATCCAAATCCCGTTAAACGTTGATTTGGAAGTGGCAGCACTAGTTGGCGCAAGCATTGAAACCGTAACAAACATCTCCGCTTTTCCCGCGAAGGTTACCTTAGAAAAAATAGAAGACGTGTACGCTGAACTCAGAAAACAGGTACGTGAAAGAGCTAAAGAAATTTTGCTCCAGCTAGAAAACCAAATTACAGAAAAAACCACTGAAGCACTTGAAGAACTAAAAAATCCTTCCAGTATCAGAGAAACAAAAACCAATTAAAAGCAAAACTCCCTTTTTTTATTCGTGAAACAATACTGCTAACGATTAAGGGCTTTATAGATCGGATGAGGCTAACTACGGAAACGTTTTTATGTTACTTCTGTTGCTTCTATCATGAAGTGTGGTGTATGACTGAGAAAGATTTTGAAGTAGGCCATGTTACTCACTACTTTGCGAAGATCGGTGTTGCTGTTGTTGAGCTTTGTGCAACATTGAAAGTTGGCGACCACATTGTAGTCAAGGGGACTACAACCGATTTTGAACAGGAAGTTGTATCCATGCAAATTGAACATGAAGACGTTGCTGCTGCACGATCTGGTCAGCTCATCGGTCTAAAAGTTGAGCAAAGAGTGAGAGATAAAGACGTGGTCTACAAAAAACTCTAACCCCTTTTTCTCTATTTTAAAACTATTTTGGCACAAGCATTTAATGGCGAGTCTGTCTTATTAAAACTTGGCTGTTAAAATGTCAAATCCGCCGCACGCAACAACTTTAACAGCGTCTGGCCGACAGGCTTTGTTTCGAAAGAGAAAGAAGTTTGGGGTTGGAAAATATATTTGTGGCCCCTTATATTGTATTTTTATTCCCTCATCATTCTCTCTTGTTTTTCCATGTCTCTTCAGGTATGATATGATCCAAGCATCGTCGCAATTCAGAAGTAAAGGCAATATTTTTTCAGGGGTGTTCCTTCGTATTGGTGCGTAAACCACAATCGTTTGAAATTCCTTTCGCCTTTGCAAGCCTCTTTGCATAAACTTTCCAATCACAATAAAGATCCCGCTGAAGATCAAAACTGCCGAAAAGAGCCGTCCTCCAAAAATAGATTGTATTCCTAAAAGGATTAGAAAAAGTGCAAAGATGTACCATACCAAGTTTTCAAAGCGTGGCATAACTGAAAAAGAGGTTTTCGCATGGTATAAAGGTTGCGTTAACCTTTATTGCTGCATTGGTTGGGTGTGTTGGCAACCTGCTTAAAAAGACTCTGCGAGAAGCAACGAGTCCCCCATAAAAGAGCGGCATTTCAACGGTTAAATCCGACTTTTTGAGGGGTGGCTTGCCCCCGGAAAAGGTTTATAAGAGGGCAAACCCCATGTTTACTTAAAGGCTGTGAAAAACACGTCTGAAAAAACAGTTAAACCTCGTTTTTTTGGCGTTAAAAACATAGCATAAACCAAAAATGGAGGAACCTAAAATGGCAAATGAGTTAACAGAAGAGCCTGCTTTAGATGTTGAGGCGGTTGAAGAGCCCAGAGTGCTACAGGAGTTTCACGCGGTCAGTTGGGAAGCTGCAGTTAACGTTTCAAGAGTCTGCAAGCTCGCGATACTTTTCAAGGGACGAGATAAAACTGATCTCTACGGAAGAAACCTAGTTTTCTTGGCCCTACCAAAAGAAACGGTGGAAAAACTTTTGAAGTGCCAAACTGAGCTTGTGCCGAAAAACTGTTTTGTCGGCGAAGAAATTGAGATAGTTCGTTGCTTACTTGTCAGAAAATGGCTGGCTGAGTGCACGAAAAACGAGGTAGTCTACGTGTACGACTTGAACGCTAAAACGGCGAAAACACTTAGGAGACAATTGTCCCACTTCAAAAAAGAAGATAAACCTGAAGAGACAACCCTTGAAGACGAGAAACCTGCCCCCGTACCTTGGTGTATCTACTAAAAAATAAATTGTGAAACCTTTAAAAGCAACTTGGCTCACTAATTTGTAGGCGAAGGCGATGCACGGGCAAGAACGTATAGCAATTTCAACTGCAGTGTACCCGTCAACAGCAACTTTTGAACAGGTTGTGGATGCGGCTGGCCAACTGGGCGTCAACGGCATCGAATTTTTGGTTGGAGGGGAGCGCTCGCTTGACGTGCTGAAACAGGGAGAAAAACTGCGACGTTTAATAAGTTTGAAAAGTATTCGGTTTGCCAGCGTGCACTTTCCGTTTCGAATTTACGGAAAACAGTTGGATTTTCTTAATGAACTTTTGTTTGACTTCAACTATTTTTCGCAATTGTTTGAAGAGGTATGTTCCTTTGCAAAGATCGTGAACTCAAAAATTGTGGTGGTACACGCAGGAGGAGAGCTAGTGCCAGCGGGAGTGACGCGCGGTGAAGCCCACGATCTTTTAGCAAAATACTTGAACAAACCGGCTGAAAAGGCGCGCGAAAACGGGTTAACTCTTGCCCTGGAAAACTCGGATAACCAACCGCTTCGACTGTGCAAAACGCCTGAAGAACTGCTGCACGTGGCTCGAAAATGCAAAATTGGCGTGTGCTTAGATTTTAATCACGCTCTAGTCTGCAACATCAAACCTGAAACAATGATTCGAAAACTTGACGAGTATATTGTTAACACACACTTCAGTGGAGTTGACAAAAAACAACACGTGGCGATCACGGACAAACAGCCGTGGAATCTTTATTTGAACTTGCTTGGAAAAATAGGATACAACGGCTTGATCGTGTTGGAAGGTGGCAAAGCAGAAACAGTTGACGCGGCAACTAAAAACCTAATAAAACAAATAGGTTACCTTCGAACACTATTTTAGCTTTTACAACTGCCACAAACAAAAGAGTGTGTTTTTAGGCAAACTCACAAAGAAGGGAAAGTTAATGGAACGGTTGAGTGGCGAGAGGTTGCGTCCCGGTATAGGCACCAACCGAACGCATCGGCTTAAGGCCTCTTCTTGTCGGGGGGGACGCAGGTGCTTTCAACCCTCTTTCCCCCCCACATCGACCACTCAAACCAAAAGGTACATGTTTTCAGAGGTATATAAACTTTTTTCAGAGGGGGTTAATTGAGGGCGGCAGTAAAGTGGCAATTTTCGTGTTCAACTTCTTAACCCCAACCTATCATGTCATGAAGGCATATAAGTTTTACGTGGCACGCTTCCATCTCTAAAGGGGGACTTCGGTTCAACTTTTTCCCGCGCATAAGCTTTATATACTCCGAAGATACATTACGTTTGTAGGTCAACTTAACATGTCAGATGAAACGCGTAAGCGAAAGAGGAGCAAAAGGCAAGCGCCTTTTTCTAGGGATAGTTTCGGAGACGTTGATCGGTTCTTTGAAGAAATGGAGAAAATGATGGAAGAAGAGTTTGAAAAGTTCACGGAGGGCTTGCCTAAAGAATATGCTAGAGAGCGCAGGCTTCCAGACGGGTCTATAATCCGCGAGTTTGGTCCGTTTGTTCACGGCTACAGTGTGAAAATTACTGATGGAAAACCTGAAGTGCGAGAGTTTGGAAATGTTAGGCCTGGCAAACGGGGTCCTCTGGTAATGGAGGAACGTGAGCCTTTGATAGACGTTGTCGAGTCCGAAGGCGAAATTCATGTTGTTGCTGAGTTGCCTGGCGTTGAAACCGAAGATATTAAGCTAAAAGGGGTTAAAAACACGTTAACAATCTCCGTTGATGCACCACAACACAAATATTACAAAACGGTGGATCTGCCTGTAAAAGTCAACGTTAACCAAGCAAAAACCACCTATAAAAACGGGGTCCTCGAAGTTATTCTGCCAAAACCCAAGAAAAACCTTTGAAACGCACAAACAAATCCCTCCTTTGTTGTCAAAATGTTTATATCCGTCGTGCCGAATATTGTTTTGTGGTTGAGATGAAAGGGACTGCTACAAACTGTGTTGGGTGCCAAATAGAGAAAGGCAAAATAGATGTAGCTGACTTCCTTGTTGCACGAACAGAACATTTCATTGTCAACCAAGACCTTGAGGTTCCGATTCCTGGGTTCTACATTATCAGCACCTGCAGACACGTTTTTTCCATCGACGAATTCACTATCGAAGAACAAATTGAACTGGGCAGACTGTTGCACGTGGTTAGAGTGGGAATGCGGAAAGAGTTGAAAATAAAAATGGTTTGTCTGTTTCAAGATGAGGCGAGCGACAATCACTTTCACATTTGGCTTTTCCCAAGGCTAAAATGGATGGAGCCATTTGGATTTAAAGTGCAATCGATACGTCCAATAATTGATCACGCGAAAAGTGTCATGCGTACTAGAGAAAACTTTGAGAAAGCTAAAAAAATGACTGAAAAAATGCGAATTTTTATGCAAAAAGAGTTTTGTCAAAATCCTGATAAAATTTCAGTGTAAATTCAGGTAACCTAAATTGTGGCCTGTAATCGCTTATCTTGTCCTAACAACAGCTGCAACTCGTCTTCAAGTGTTTTGGCCAATCAAGTTTTACAACCAGTTAAACCAGCAATTTTTTGAAAATGATCACGTACTCGTGTTCCAGCACGCCAAAGCCCCGTGCAAGTGCCCGGTACTCCCATATTCCCCTTTGCCTTTGCGTCCAATCGCCAACATACTTGGTGATGTAATGGACTATTTTAAACTGGTCCAAGAACAGTTCAACAGTTCTTGCGGTTAAAGGCCATATTGAGTTGTCTCGCCACCCGTCGCCGATAACTAGCACTACGTGACCGTCTGGAGGCAAGTTTGGAACAATCCGGGTTTGAATCAATTTTTTAAATTCTGCTAAAAACTCCATCGGAGGAACAGATAGACCTTTTCCTTTTGGAAAACTTGTTTCTTTATCTTCGCTCTGTAAATATCCGCCAGGTTTTTCCCCGTAAACAACTGCCAAGTCAGCGTATGGCGGGTGGATTATTATGAGTTTAGCTTTTTCAGGGATTTCCGCTTCTGCAGGTAAAATGTCTTTGCGGTATGGGTATAAATCATAACCCAAACATCGTCGGTGAAGAAACTCTGCAGCATCAAGCGTTGTGCCGCCTCCGGCAGTTAAGTCAATTACAAGATCACCAACGTGTGTAAATCGTTTAATGGCCATTATTGGAATTTGAGGGATAAAGTTGCCGTGGAATGCTGCCGACCCGAAAGTTCTTGGTTCGCGCCGCATTTCTCTACCCCAAAAAGAAGAGAAGTACCAGTAGGGATAACGATGCACTAGTTTACCTGCGTTTTTTCCGCTTGAAATAAATTTTCTTCGTTCTTTTGGCACTTGATAAGCAAACGCGGGGTCAATAAACCGTTGCATGACCATTTCGCGTTCTATTTTGTTGTTATGAAGCAAGCCTAAAGCCTCAAGAAGTTTCGCGTCCAACTTGAATTTTTGGAGAAGCACATCATCACTAGGCCAAGTCGAGCCAGCACACATTTTTATCACTAATTAAAGTAGCCCTTACTCCCTTATTAAGTTTTTCCGCAAAAATTTGAAAACAAAAAACAGTGCTTTTTGCCTAAATATACCAAAAAGGTCGTGAAGCTAGATCAGGAGGACTGCTGCAGAGTGACGTTCTTCCCAACTTAACGGTTGGGTCTTTCCGCTTCACGACCGAAACTTGCTCTAATTTTTTCAAAAAAAGGGCTAATTTCCACAAGCAAACAATAACCTTTATATTTTCGTTAACATGATTGGTTATTGGGTATAATCTTGGTTAGGCTTTGTCCATACTGTGGCAAAAATGCTTGGAACTCGCGGGAAGAGTTTAACGTTGTTGCAATCCTTTTGATTATGAAGAACGAGGGTTTGAAAACGGTGGCTGAGGTTAACGCTTTTCTTAAACCTTTTGGGAAAAAAGGGGTTAATATGCGAAGTTATTTTGCGGGAGGCGACCAGTATTACCATTTCTTCCACGACTTCAAATGCCAGCATTGTGAGAGAAAGATCTACGTGCTCCTCGAAGTTTATCTAACCGAAAGAGGAGTTGAGTGGGACTTGGTTTATACTGCTGCGGGCGAGAAAGGCGTAAAGGTCATACATAAGGAGATAGAACAGAGGCAAATTCGCCTAGCTGAGTACGAGGCGGAACAACGTTTGAAACAAGGACAAGCCGTAAAAAAGAACTGAACAACATCCAAAAAGCAGAGAAAGGGTTTGTCATTGGGAAAAAAAGTTTGTTTTTTAAGGTGATAAAACATAATAGTAAGTTGAGGGTTGCAAATGCGGATGTGGGAAAAAATAATGTGGGTTACGTTCGCCGCTTCGATTCTGGCGTATGTTCCAGTGTTGGTAGCTCATCCTTTCTTAGATTTTGTGTTGGACTTCCTCTTCGCCTTTCTAGGGTCGATTCTTATTTTTTTAGTGGAGCATGATCGTGTTAGCGCAATTGTCCTTGTTCTTTTATATGTTATAACTTTCGCGGTTACGGTTGCCCTGCTTGGATCTGGTTTTAGTCTCTTCTGATCTGTTGAAGCTCGACTTGAGACGGATTGCTTCAAAAAGGTGGCGACTAACCGTTTTAAAATGGTTAAAGCTAACCTTTTTAAGTGTGGTAACCTTATTGTTTTTTGTGGTGCGTCGTTGAGCGTCTCCATCGAATTTAATAAATGTGAGGAAGTGGGCAAGGTTGTCCGCGACCTTGTCTTGAAAAAACACGAGCATATAAGCGAAAACTTGGCGTCAACCGACCCTGAAACTGGAGCTCTCATTTTATTTTACGTAACTGCAATCTGTCATCAAACAAGAAAACTACATAATGATAAAGAAAACTTGGTTGGTTGGGATTATCTTAAAAACAGGTTTGAAAAGGCTGTGGTTGAAACAAGCTTTCTGTCGCCTTCAAACCTAAAAAAACAGCTGGTTAACAATGTTGCATTATTTCTCCAAAAACTGTTTTCGGTTGATGGAAAGCTTGAAAACACCACTTTAACTCGAACGAAAGAAAGGGCGCGGTTGCTCATTGACTGCGCAGCGAAACTGGATGGGAAATATGGTGGAAAAGTGTTAACCCTTACGAAAGAAAGTGGGGGGGTTTTGCCTCAGCTGTATGCTATGCTAAGCGAGTTTGAAGCGTATAAAGACCCGCTGAAAAAGAAGTCAAGTGTTTTAATCCGTTGCTTGAGCGACGCGAAACTGTTCAAAATGGCGGATCCTGAAAATTTTGTGCCCGTCGTTGATTATCACATGATGCGGGTTCTTCTACGAATGGGCTGCATCAAACCGTCTGGTGCAAAACTAATTAAAAAATTAACGTGTTTCCAGAAGGTCAGCACTGATGAGCAGTTCAGGCTTTCGGCACAATACGCGTTTATAATAATTTCTCAGGTTTCAGGCAAATCTTTGTTCGAGCTAAACGACGTGTTTTGGGCGCTTGGCCGAAGCTGCTGCCACTATAAAACACAATTATGCGTCGACAAAAAATGCAGTAAAAACCCATGCACTTTCGCAGAAGTTGTCGACACGCCAGACCATTCACACTGCCTTTTTGAAACGGTTTGCCTTGGAGCAGTCAGAAAAGAGTACCGCCAACTGAAGGAACCAAACGTTAACACTTCTTTTTACTAGAGAAAGGTTTATTAAGCTTAACCGCCTCTTTTTAAGATGGAGAGATTATGACTAAAAAGATAGTGGTTCAAAAAGATGAGGAAGGAAGGACGTTCATTGACCTGCCCGCAGACGCGATGAAACCCTTAAAACTGAAGGTCGGAGATTGGGTTGAACTTTCAATGGATGAAAAGAAGATATATGTGCGCAAAGTTGACATGTGCAAGTTAAAAACTTCTTTGCCGCAAGCAGTTGTTGACGGTATACACGAGTTTCAGAAGAAAGAAGGATACTATAGCGAAGAAGAAGCAATAACTAATCTGCTTGTCAGAGGCTTAATACTGCATTTACAGGAGAGCAAACTTGAAGAAGACTTGAAGTTAGCCGCAAAACTAAAGAACAAGTGGTACTTAAAAATCTACGAGGCAACCATGTGCAACGGCTGTGGAAAAACGCTTGCAGAAAAAGACGTGAAAATAAACACGCCGAAATATGGCTTGTTATGTGCGGATTGTTGGACAAAGAAAATTGGAAAATTCGTGGAAAAGCACCCTATCTTAAATTAGCCTTTTTTTAAAGCGATTTTTAAGTAACTCACGATCTCGGCGTAAACGCTTTTGTGGTCGGGTTGCCATCCGTGATCCATATCCAAAAGTTTTAGTTGTTTTGGTCCCTTCACTCGAGAATACAAACACTTCGCCTCCGAAACTGGAATTTTGTCATCCTTTAAACCGTGAATGAACAGCACCTGCGTCTTTATCTTCGAAGCTAACTTTGGAATATCATACTTTTTGAAGTCAGCCCAAAACTGCGGTTTCACCCTTGTTTCGCTACCATCCCGCTTGATTCGAACTGAAACTCCGTTTGGGTCGTATCCTTCGCCAAAAAGCTTTGAAAGCCGCTCTTTCGGATGCGCTATTGAACCTGCCAGCACTAGACATTTTGCCGACGGATTTAAAGCAACAACCACGGTAGTTCCGAAGGATTGGCCTACAACACCAATTCTGCCGCGGTCAACGTGTTTTCTGGAAACAACATACTGCCAAACCACATCTAAATCTGAAACGAGCTTTGTGAGGGTAGTTTCACTGTAGTCTCCGCCGCTTTGTCCTCTGCCTGAAAAATCAAACGCGTAAACGCAGAAGCCTTCACTGGCAAGAATTTTAGCCAAGTCAGTGAATTTGCCGCTTTCCTCTTTTGTGTCGCCGAAGCCGTGAACAAGCACGACAGTAGGATAAATTGGCTTTTTAACTGTCGGTTTAACTTCAAATCCGACAAGAACTTCGCCAAACTTGTTCTTAACACTTACCAACCGCACGAGTGAACCCTACAAAGTATTACCCCGCCCCACTTAAAAAGTTGTGATCTGGCTTTTTGGGGCAACTCTATTGCGATCCACTCCGCTCTTCCGATGCCATCCCCCTACTAAAACACGTTTTGCTTCCCGCTTGCATCCGTTAAAAACTTAATTTCTATTGCTGAAATGTCTAAAGCGGAGGGCGATTAAACAAAGTGCTTTAAAATTTCAGACCGTCGATTACATTTTGTTGCAATTTGAATCTGGTTCAAATCCGAGCTTCCTTACTAAATAACTGAGTTACGAACTTAAAAACTTCAAATGTGAGTGCTGCCATGCCCTAAAACGGTCACCTTCCCGCTTCTACTTGTTTGCAAGTCCCTTTTAGCCGTATCCAATATCAAAAAGTATCGGTTGCACTAAAAACTGGACTATCCAATACGAATCAACAAACTGCCAACCCGAAATAGTGGGTGTTTTCTTGTAGCGGAACCGTAACGCAAGGTTAAAATATGCGGTTTACCATTTATAAGACCCTTGCAAGAAGACCTCTGGTTTTAACCGGAGGATGAATTGCAGTCACGGGTAGAAAACTTAAATACTTTCAACGCTATACTTTTAGTGAGATGAAATACGTTAAATGAAATACGTTAGAACGTTGAAGGTTCCAGTTCACTACTTAACGACAAATAAGAAGATTTCCTACTTGGACAGATTGACGGCGAGGCTGACGTACGCAGTTAGACTTTGGTCTCAAACCATCGAGAGCTATGGACTCCAGTCCGTAACCGACTGCTCCCCCTTCGAGCAGACCGTTAAGGACAAGACGAAGCTTTCAGCTGGTTTCGTTCAGCAGGCCAGAGACAAGGCGCTATGGATGTGGAGATCCTATGGACAACAACACGAGAAGTGGAAGTGGATGCTGAGCAAAACGAAGGCTGGAGGCAAATGGCATCAAAAACTTCTAAAACGGGAGCCCTCGCCGCCGTGCACCTCTGAACGTAGCAGGCTTGGAAAGGTTCCAACACGTTTCGACTGCCGAACCGGACGAGTTCAGAAAGCAGAACTGGCATTGACTAAATGGGTGATTCACGTGTCCACTCTGAAGAAAGGGGAAACAATTGATGTTCTGCTTAACCCGTCAGAATACCATGAAAAACTGTTGAGGGAAGGAGAAATCAAGGGTTTTGAGGTTGTTAAAAGAAACGGCTGGTATTACGTTCACATCACATGCGTTTTTGAAGTTCAAACACAGCCCGTTCAGAGGTTTGTGGGAGTTGACTTGGGTATTTGCAGGAGCGCGTCGACCGTGTCGATAAACCCTGCAGACCCCAAGCCACAAGACTTCCACATCTTCAAAAACGAGAAACGTGAAAAACTGCAGGAGCTGAACGACCGCGTAAGCCACCTGAAAAGGCTTGAAAAGTGGAAGGCACTCAAGAAGCTTAGGAATAAACGTCGAAACATAGCTGAGAACTATGACTGGAAGCTGGCTAAAACCGTTGCCGAAGCCTGCCAAAACACCTGCGTTTTCCTGGGCGATCCGGAATACATTCGCTACCGCAACTATCGAGGAAACGGAAACCGGAGTGGCCGACAATTGCTTCAGAACTGGAGCTTCAATAGGCAAACCCGCTGCATTCAACACGAGTGCGCCAAACTTGGAGTCCTATCTGAAGCTTTAAACGAGTGGGGAACGTCAAGCAGATGTCACAGGTGTGGAGCCAAGGTTGAACGGCCTAAGCGGTCAAGAGTTGTCTGCCATGAGTGTGGTTTGCAGGATGATGCCGAACGTAACTCCTGCGTAAACGTTGCCTGGAGGGGCATGCCCCGTCTAGGCGATAAGTCCCTTGCGAGCTTAAAAGCTCTAAACGGGGCGGGGGCACAGGTTGAACGTGCCCGAACTACGGATGACTTGGCGCCAAAACCGCCGACGAGCGTGGAAGCCACCCATTTTAATGGGTGGTAGTTCACTTGTTTGTGGTGTCATTGCATTCGCACGACGATTTCTCTTCGAAACGCCTAAAGTTAGCTAATCACCTGAAAGAAAATGTCGTTGCAGTTTCTGACGGTTTGGCTACGCTTGCACAGTTTATTCCGGATGAAAAGAATTTTGACCCTTACTTTTTTGAGGCGTATCGCAGGTATGAAGTGCTTCTTGCTCGGTGGAAAGATTTCCTCCGCAGGTTCGAGCAAGTATCGATGAATTGCAGTCCAGTTTCAACTGGTCTTCTCTGGCGATTGAAAGGCTTTGTTTCAGAAACGCAAGACATGAAACGCGATGTTGAAGTTGCTCTAAAGCGTCCTTGGCTTGGACGTCTCTGCGATCTTGGGCTTCACAGCAGACGGGTCATCGACGAATTCGCAAGTGCTTTCTGCGATTGGTATGCGGTGGAGAACAAGCTTCTTAAGTTAAAGTTTGGCTTTGCACTTGTTTAGCAAAATTTGAAGTTGTGAGCTACCACACGACTGAAGTCGCGGGCTTCCTCGCGGATGCCCGGCTTCCTGTTTCAGCCACTAGACTTGCACGGACCCGCGGGATACTGTTGAAGTACCTTACGAGTTCGGCAGTGGTCTTCGTGTCCACAGGCGTAAATTCCCTGTGCACCACAGGTACACCTATCTGTTTTAGGCCTTCTCTTTCGTTGTTGATGGCGGCGTTCAGGTTTCGGTCGATCTCGAGTCCACACTCTTCGCAGCGAAACGTTTTCTCGTTCAATCCAACGTCTTGCACGTGGCCACATCGGCTGCACGTCTTCGTTGACGGGTAGAACCGGTCAACCTGGACTGGAGTATGCGCCTTGTTCAGAGCGCTCATTAACCCTCCAATCCCGGTTGCCAAGATTTGTCTGCCCCACAGGCGTTGCCAACCTGAAACGTTGTCGTCCTGGACGCATATGATCTTGAACGTTTTCGTCAGCTTGCCCGCAATCTTGTTTCTGATGTCGCGTCTCTGCCGCGTAAGCTCTTCGTATGCGCGGTTCAGCTTTACCTGCGCCTTCGTCCTGTTCTTGCCTTTCTTTTTTCGAGAGAACTCGCGGTGAAGCCGGCGGATCCTCTTCGTCAGCGGAACCGACTCTTCTATCTCAACGCCGTTGGAAAGCACCAGCTGCTTTCGGATGCCCCCGTCCACGCCAATGCTTTTCTGGGCAAATTGCACTATGGGTTTCGGCTGATAAGTCGTGACGTGCACGTAGTAGTCGCCGTTCCTCTGGATCAGCGTTGCGTTGGCGTACTCTGCGTCTTTGGGTATTTGTCTCAGCCCGCGGATTCGAAGCGGCTGTTTGAGCTTCTGCAGGTGAATATGATTGTTGCTTATCCAATACGTTACGCCGTATTGGTTTAGCGGTATCGAGCGTATTCGCCCTGTGAACTTTAGGCTGCCAACCCTTCTTCCCTTCTTTTTGAGCTTGAAGAGGCCGACAATGTTGTCTTTGGCCCTGCCGATTATTTCCTGCTTCATTTGGGAGGAGAGGCATCGTAGCTCGCGTTCTTCAAAGACGCTTTTTCGTTTCACCATAACTTTTTGGACTTTGTAGTCGGCGTTCCACAATCCGTCGCGGTCGAGTTTGCCCTGGGCTATTAGGCTGTTGTAGAACCATTTTGCTTCGAGAAACAAGCGTGTTAGGTGCTTCTGGGCTTCGGCGTTGAGGTGGGACTTGTCAATTTTTAGTTCGTATGTTCGGCACACCTGGTTTTCGCGTTTGGCCTTCGTCCTTTTGAGGGTTTCTCCAATTTCTCGGTTTTTAACTGTTCGATCCAAAGCCTTTCACACCATTAAATGCTGCAGGGCATATATAAGTATTATTCTTCAGCCGCTTCCAAAAAGTTGCGGGTTTTCTGTCACTTAGCCATTCATCCCCCGGCTAAAGCAGGTGGGCATTCTGGCTAATCCTTGGTAAAAGAACGATGGCGTGTATTTGGACGGTTAAGCTTGGTCGAGTCAGAGACCGCGACTTGATGATTGTTAAACACCGTCTGATTCGTCCCCTGTTTAAAAAGGCGGAAACCGTTCTTTTCGTTTTCACTGAAAATGTATTTAGAAAAGGGTGGACGGACGTTTTGTTGAAGTGGTTGGTGGTGCACGAGCTGCTGCACGCTTTCGAGCATAAAAACAAAGTTACGTTGATCACGGCGGAAACAAAAGAAGAAGTTGTGAAAAAATGTTTGATTGGTTTTCTTGAGGCAAACCCGAAATTTGCTTTTCCACTCAAATTTGCTGCTACAACTTAAAAAACACTTTTTCTTTAAATAGGGTTGCTGCTTTATTTTGTTAGAAAGCGATGAGCAGCGGAACTACTGGCTTTTTGGCTGTGCTGGCGGGATATTTGCTTTTCCTTCTTTTGCTACTCATTGGTCTTCTTGAAAGTGAAAGACGCGAAAGAAAAAAACGTAAATCCTTTTCACATTGAATTTTAAAGAAACTTTTTTTAGAACAGTTGTGTCTGCTTCGCCTTTTTTTCAATGACCTTGCGGTATTCACTAGACGGAATATACAAGTTTCGAAGATAGGCTTCCAGTTGATTATCCTCTGTGGTTTCTATAAAATCGCCAGGGTTTCTTCCTTTTATCGCTGCCTTCACGGTTTGAAATTTGAGTGCAGTTCGTTTAAGTAGTGCAAGCAAACCGTTTTTTGCTGAAAGAATGTTCATTAGTAGGGTAAGGTCTTCTGGAACAGGTGTTGAACCGCCAAAATCTGTTCTAAACCAGTGTCCAACCGTATGATGATAGTTTTTAGGCAAACTTTCAATAACTTCTTTTACGCTTAAGCCACTAGCTTTCCTTAGCAGAGTTAAGTAGTGTGCTATTGAAGGCTGGTCTATTCTGTAGACGCGGGTTTTCGTGAAGTATTCTCCAAGCATCAGTTTTCTAGCGCCTGGCGAAGCTCCCCAGTTGACTCGGTCTAGCTCGGCGAACTTGCTTGTGCCAACCCCCTTTGTTTGGAATCTTTCCGCCTGCACGACTTGGCCTAACTGGTAATCTATCTGCTCAAGTTCTTTAAGCACTTCTGCCACTTCGTCTGGCTCTTTAGCAACTGGCACGTTTTCGAGGCTTTGCCACACTGGTTCTTTGCAGTTTGAACAAACGTTTTTCCCTATTGGATCGTACGGCTCGTTTAACGGTTTTCCACAGGCTTTGCATAGAAATTCCACCCCCTCCATTAAAAGCTCATCTTTTTCGGGGTGAAGCACAAACTCAATGGAGACTCCGCCGTTCCATTTTACGACAGCGATCTTTGGAAAACCATCTCCGTATCGAGCTAAAATCTTGATAACTCGCCCTTTTTTCTTCTCAAGCAGATCTGCAACTTTGAATCCAACAAACTCTTCTTTCCACCAGTTTCTAAGCGGCTGCGGTTTGGCTTTTACCCTAATGCGGTCAAGGTTAAATTTGTAAGCTACCTTCTTGCTGTCTCGTGCGAACATGAAAATTGGAAACCACGTTTTGCCGTGTGAGGCAACCAACATGTTCCGAAGGATGTAACCAATGCTAAAAAGACGTGATGAAAAGTAAAGGTCGCTTAAACTCCAGTTTTTAACGCCGAAAAAGTAAGTGGCGTCTTCCCTGTGGAACCGTTTGAACTCTTCAGTTGCAAGTCCTTTAATAGCAGCAAGAAACTCCCGTGAATCTTCAGCAATAAACACTTCGCCATGCTTATCAGTCAACCTCACCTTTGGAATACCGTCTGGAAGCGATTCTTCGACAACAGGATTCCACTCAAATGTTACGTCTTCAACCTTGACCACGTTTGTTATTCCAGTTCGTTTCTTCATTATCTCCACAAAATCGTCTCCCTTATCAATTAGAACTGAACAAACATTTTTAGGCGACAGTGATGTCTTAACTTTTTGTGCACACACGGCCGTTGTGCCCGTGCCTGCAAAAACGTCCGCAACCAAGTCGCCGTCTCTAAATTGAACGCGACTGAAAAGTTCATCTATCAGTTTTTCAGGGTAAACCGCAGTGTGTTTCCATGACGTTTGCTGTAGAGGAACCTTTAAAACCGTTCCCAACCCCTTCCGATAAATGTTTTTTTGCCCCTTTGCGAAGACGAACACAGGCTCGAACGTGTTGGCGAAGCGGTCGCGACCTGGAAACGGCATAAAGTTCACTTTAAACCAGCAAAGCACCTCCTCCAGAATCCAACCGTGCTTTGTCATGTGATATGCTAAACGGTAAGGAATCTGCAGTAAATTCGCTTTTCCATAACGTGAAAGATATTTGTCTCCAACGTTCAAGAAAAACACGCCGTCATCGCGCATTTTCTCTTTAAGTTTGTCGAATATTTTAACAAGGCGACCAATATACTCTTCTGGTGTTGGCTCCTGACCAATTTCGCCTTTAAACCCGTATATTCGTTGCTTCCAATAAGGCGGTGAAGTGGCAGCCACAGCTACTGAGCCTGTTTCAAGTTGACACAGACACGCGTAAACGTCACCGTGCAAAATTGTGTCTCGGACTATTTCCAATTTATCACCAATTAAACAAGTAGCCTTCTGCTATTTAACCTTTTTTGAAAGCCTCTTGCCAACCTGAATAGAAAAGGTTATATGCCCTTGCAAACAATTATTTTTGAGAGCTATGATGCGAAAATACACGATCGACCGGCACTGCTTCGTTTGCGGCACACCCATAACGGTAGTTCTCGACGAAAAAGGACGTATCCTATCGGGGCAAGCCTACTTTGGGAAAATGCGACTTGGTGTTGGAAACTGGGCTTACGTGGAACTAGGCAAGGACGGAAACTTCTGCAAGTGTGTTTCCTGGTACCGTGAGTTCGCGTTTCGCTTAATCGACGCTGTGAAAACAATACTTCACTTTTACCGGGAAATTGAACTTTGGGAATGCGAAACATGCTCAAACAAGGCGGTGCAACCTGTTTTAGCTTAACCTTTTTTTAAAACGAACCCTAAAGTTTATATTGTAAAATGAATTATATGTTTGTGGTGAAGGTTGTGCGTGTAAAGGCATCTTCCGACGTTCCTAAACCTTTTGTCAAGTGGGCGGGTGGCAAACAGCAGATGCTTAATTTTTTGGTTCCGTGTTTTCCACGTAAGTTTAATGTGTACTATGAGCCTTTTCTTGGTGGCGGTGCGGTTTTTCTGTATTTAACAAGGACTCGAGGGCCTTTCAGTGCGGTGCTGAGCGATCTAAACGTGGAATTAATAGGCACTTGGCTTGCAGTAAAAAATAACGTTGATCAACTGATTGTTCTGTTGAAAAATCACAGACAAAAATACTTGGAAAGTCCTGAAGAATATTTTTATCGCGTAAGAACTGCCAAACCAGAAGATCCAGTTGACCAAGCTGCACGTTTCATCTTCCTAAATAAAACCTGTTTCAACGGACTTTACCGAGTGAACAGTAAAGGAGAGTTCAATGTGCCTTGGAGCCGAAGCAAAAAAGCAAACCTGTGCGATGAGGAAAACCTGCATGCAGTCGCCAGAAGCTTAGCCAACGTTAAACTTGTGGCTGCAGATTATCTGGAAGTTTTAAAACAATGCGAAAGAAACGATTTTGTTTACATCGATCCCCCGTATCAACCGGAAAGTGCAACTGCCTATTTTACAAGCTACACAAAACGGGGCTTCACTGAAGAAGACCAGAAAGTGCTTGCGGAGTGCTTCAAAACCCTCGACGAAAAAGGCTGCATAGTAGTCCTCAGCAATTCAGATACGCCGTTAATCAGGCAGCTTTATGCAGGCTACAATATAATACGAGTTCCAACACTGCGGGCTATAAGTAGCATAGGAGCTAAAAGAAAAAATCACACTGAACTTATAATAACAAACCGAAAAACAGCAACACTCTCCCAGTTCTGTTCTCCGATTACCTAACATAGAAATAACCTTATTCTAGCCATCGCAATAAAACATCAAAAAAAGTTCTGGAAAGCTTCCTCGCCCCCGCCACTAAAGGCGTGCGTCATCGACATACGCTTCCCAATACATGTAACTCTTGCTACTTAAAAAGGTTTTTGGCTTGAAAATCAATGGTTGCCTTCACCAACAAAGGTTATGGTTAAACTTTAATAGGTTCTCTGCACTTATTTTCATGATGAAGTATGCCGTTTTACACGTATATAATGCTGTGCAATGATGGGAGCTACTATACTGGTCACACGGATGATGTTGAAAAAAGGTTCCGTCTTCACCGCGCAGGGTTTGGCGGTAGATACACTCGCATTCATCCGCCGATAGAAGTGTTGCATGTTGAAGAGTTTGCAACTCGAGGAGAAGCAATGAGGCGCGAGCTGGAGCTGAAAGCGTGCGGTCGCGATGGCAAAGAAAAAGTTGTACGGTCAAAGTTTGATGGTGTAAAATGGGTGTTTTTCGATTTGGGCTCAACTTTAACTGATGAAAGCGTTTTCGAACGGTTTATGTTCCGGGAAATCTACCGTTTTCTACTGCGTTCTGGTGTTCAGGCGAGTAGGCGACGCTTTAACCATGTTGTACGGGACGCGATCAACTCTGAAAAATATCGGAAACCTAAAAACGTTTCACACGGAACGGCTTATCGAATGCTTCTCAGCAATGTTATTAAAACCCTGCCCGGCGGAGAAAACCTTGTTGAAGACGCAATTGAACATTATCTTAATTTCATTCGGCCAGTATACCCTAAGAAACAAAGGCTTAGGAAAGAGGCGCGAGCGGTGCTGAAAGCTTTGGCAAAAAAATACTCGCTTGGGCTTGTGTGCAACCAGCCAAACGAAACCCGAGACCTACTCAGAAAATTTGGAATAGAACGCCTTTTTAAAGTCATTGTTTTATCAGAGGAAGTAGGTGTCAACAAACCTGACAAAAAAATTTTCTTACTTGCCCTAAGCCTGGCTCGGTGCACTCCAGACCAAGCAGTGATGATCGGTGACCGCCTCGACAACGACGTTGCGCCAGCGAAGAAGCTTGGAATGAAAACAGTCCACGTTAAGCTTGGGCTGGCTGCGGGTCAGAAGCCGATGCGTGAGCTTGAAAAGGTGGATTGTTCGTTGTTTAACCTTAAAAGCCTTCTTGAAGTGTTATGACCGTGTCCGCAGTTTTTTAACAGTTTTCCACGAGCGCCTCACAATATTAGGCAACATTTCCGTCTTGGTATATTCCTGTAAAAAGCGTATTGTCGCGGGGTCAGAGGGGTAGCCCGAACCAAAGTTGCCGAACTTCTTTTTTAACTTGGCAATCGCGTGGTCTCGTTCAACCTTGGCAATTATGGAAGCCGCTGAAACGGCGGGGTATGTTCTGTCAGCGTGATGTTCTGCAATCACGGTGGGCTTTAACCTGCTGTTTTTTAATATCTGCTGTTTGAAACGGTCTTCGAAAACGTCTGGCGCGTCAACGTAGACTAACTCAGGATTAAGCATGTCAATTATCTTTGCCATTTTCTGCGCTTCAAGCCAATTTAACCGACGAAACTTGACTCCAGCAAAGACTACGCGATCTATTTCAACTGGCGAAACTGATAGGCTAATAACTCGTTCTGCAATGCGTCGAATTTGAGAATACAACTTTTCTCTTGTTAGCAAAGATAAGAGTTTTGAGTCTTTAACACTGATTTCTTGAAGTTTTGCCTGTGCCTCTTCGTCAACAAGCACGCCGGCAATAACAAGGGGACCTATCACGCAACCGCGTCCCGCTTCATCTACTCCAGCAATTCGCATACTTATCCAATATGCCGACAGGTTTAAATTTTTCGCTTAACTTTTTAGACAGTTATGGCTTGCTTATTGTAATTTCCATCGTAGCCCAGTTGAGCACGATGTTGCCGGCAACGTTGTTGAAGGCGGTTAAACCGTACTGGGTGTCCAAAACGCCCGTGATGGAAAAGACGGCTTGGCTACCACTCATCTCATATGGAAAATCGTACGTCCAACGGTCAGTCGTCCAGTTCATAGTAATTCCGTTGAGTTTCAGCGTTCCTAGAGTGAACGGCGTGCTGGGTTCATACTCGTACACGGCTTGATACCAAACTTTGCCTCCCTCGTCCACGTCGATCGTGTTGCCCACGATGCCTCCGAAGGTGATTTTGATTCTATCACCTATAACTACTGTTGTGTCTCCATCTACAGCATCTTGGTCAACCCCATCAGCGTCAGCCAAGTTTATGTAAATGTGGTAAGTGTTGCTTTGAACTGCTGAGGGAATGGCGAAGCTAACGCTGAAAGCACCGTTAACAATTGTGGTGTCAGTAGCTTGAACTGAATGAGCGGAGTTGTGTATGGATACGCTTGTGAACTCAGCGTTTGGCGGGTAAGAGCTTGAGGAAGTGGTGCTTGCCGGATTATTCGCATAGTAAACTGTTCCTGAAATAGTTGTGGTTCCGCCGACGTTTATTCTGCCATCATCTGTGGCAAAGTTGCCTGTAACTAATCTAGTGACTACATCAACGTAGCTGCTTTGCACCGTGTCCACATCTGATGCTGACGCGGCGTCTATCACGTAGAGTTCTATTGACAACCCAAATTCTTCTGTGGCATCCCATTGCGGAGTAAACTTCCATGTGACTGTGATTTGAGTGCCAGAGCGTGAGGCTGAACTGGAACCGTCTAAAAACCATGTGGTTGAACCTGCCTGAATATTAAAGGTGTTGTCGTCTTCGTGATATTGAAAGCTGGCTCTAACAGTTGCACCTTGCTTGAGCCTAAACTCCATGTAGTGTATGTCTGCGTAGCCGTCTGCATCAGTGGCAACGCTGGAGCCCGTGTAAAGCTTCTTTTGGGCGTAGATGTTGTTTGTGTCATCCATGTCAGTCATTGAACCTACACCGTTAGTTGGAGCTATATTCACGGCCACGAACCATAATGCTACAACTTGGCGAGCGTCTATTATTGCCGTGTAAGCTAAGCGGTTGTTTGAGAATCTGCCTTGCACCGTGTGAGTGCCTGCGGCTAACCGTTCAGCGTAGGCGGTTCCCGCACTATCTGCAAAACCACCACTTTCTGGAGAGCCTCTTGAGTTTGCTCTATCGTTAGTGTTGACCTTTATGCCGTAACACTCACCAATCGCGTTTGAGTATGTGCCACTCCGTTTTGTTCCCATTGCTACTACTAAAAGCTCTCTCATGTCCGATGTGGTTCGGCTTATCTTTGCCTCCGTGTCGTCAACAAGAGAGTTTGAATCTGTGTCGACTTGCGTAGTTGATGTTATAACATTTAATAGTGTTGAATCTGCGAGGAGTAAAACAGCAAGTTGACGGCGGTGAATAGTGACTAGGACGGGATCGGCTGTCTCCGCATTAGCAAATCTTCCTTTAACAGTTGTTGAAACGGCTGAAAGGCTTAATGCGTGGCAGGTGAATACACTGTCTGCAAAATTATAGTAATAAGGAGATTTTTCTGCTTGCGCATAATCTGTTCCAGCAATATTAATGGCTGCTTTCTTGCCATAGTAGCTTTCAGCTGCTCCACTGTTTGCAATGTTATAAAGTATCAACGCTTTACACGCTGCTGAAGGAGTAAAAGTTACCTGCGCGTTCGGGTCGTTAATGAGTGTTGCGTCTGGAGCTGTTGCCGCTGTTGCACTGTCAACGTATCGAAACTCATCTCCGTCAAAGGTGATGATGACTAACACTCTGTTGCTTATTGTCACCATACCGCCAACATAGTTACTTGCGAATCTTCCTTTGATTGTGTGAGAACCTGCTGCTAAAGTTCCGACCCAGAACACGGTGTTTCTCACAGGAAAATTATCATTGACAGGTGAATCCCAACTGTTAGCACGGTCAGTTCCATCAATGCTGATGGCATTTTGCATGCCCATCCAATACATTGAGGCTCCATAAACACTGTTAGCGGCATAAATGGCGAGAACAACTTTTGAAGCGCTTAAACTAAAAGTTTGAGAGTTCCGTATCATCAACAAGAGTGTCTAAAGTTGTTGTCACGGCGATTGCGCTGGCAACCACGTATTTCGAGTTAAAAGAGAGCAAACCCGGATTAGCCTCCACACTTGGAACACCGCCAAACTGCAGAACAGGCTCGTTGCCTGTTGGCTGCTGTAGTGCTAAGTACCCGACCGTGCCTCCAACAAGTATCGTTGCAAGCACTAAAACTCCGAGTAAGCGGCTGACTGCAGACGTTTTGAACATATTTCTCAAACAGTTAGAGTTGAAAGTCTATTTAAAGTTTTGACGTGTCTCTCTAGAAACAAGCTTTGCCGCCCATCCACGGTCGAAGCGTGTTAGATTTATCTAAAGGTTGGCCAGAAGACCTCAACTTCAGGAGGGGGAGGATGCTACTGGGTAAACTGCGGGTTAAAAGTTCAAGCTTCTCCGCCGACTTCAATTTTGAGACTGAGGTTAACAAAAACTTTATTAGTTCCCGTCTCCTATTAATTATTGGTGGATTATGTGGAAACAGTTAAAGTTGAGGTTGATGACAAGGGGCGGTTAATGCTTCCGCTCCCGAAAGAAGTTCTTCGCAAGATCGAGTCACGAATTGGCGGCTGGGTCGAGTTAACCCTCCAAAACGAGTCAATAATTGTGCGAAAGGCCAAAATGGTTAGGATCAACGTAAAACTGTCAGAAGAAATAAAATTTGCCGTTCAAAAGTACAGCGAAAAAGAAGGATACGGTTCTGACGAGGAGGCTATTACAAATCTCATAACACAGGCGTTGGTCGAACACTTCGCAAAAAGCAAAGACGAAAAGTTGCAGAAACTAGCTGAAAAACTGCAAAACAAGTGGTACCTCAAAATTCATTAGCACATGAAGTTCACGGTTTCTGTGCTTTTTTTTGTTTTAACACCATAAAAATTTTGATGTTGTTCTAGACTATTTTGTCTGGTTTGCTTTCGACGTAGAATGGGGGGTTTGTCTGTATTCTTTCCACCAGAAGCATGTTTTTAACAATGCGTTTCTTGCCTCTTTTGCCATTTGTAATGGTGACTTTCCAAACATTTTTTTCAGACAGCCACTCTATTTCAACGTTTCCAAGGTATCTACGTTTAGGGTAAACCAGTTTTTTGTTGATTAGCGTTAGCTTGCGGGTTTCCTCGAACATTTGGTGCAGAATGTTGTGGTAAATCGGCGTTGAGGCGAGTTCAAGCCTAACCCCCCTTATCTTTTCTGAGCATTCAATGCTGACGTTTGCGCAGTTGACAATTTTTGACAGAACAGGATCGCACATTAAAAGCGGATTCAAATCCTCAATTCGCATTTAAACTACCCGAAAGAAAGATGCGTGAACCAATATTTAACCGTTTCTGAAAGGTTAAGCATCTTTACGCACTAGCCTTTCATTAGGAGCGTTGGCAGCATCAGTCCCACCTGTTCTGAAAGTATCAGGCCTGCTTCTAGCCTTTAGGTGGGGGAGGATGCCACAAGGAAAGAAGAGTTCGAGCACAAAAAATTGTTTATCGTTGCAAAAAAAGAGCCAACTTGACGCTTAAGGCTTGCTTATTGTAATCTGCATCGTCGCCCAGTTGAGAACAATGTTGCCGGCAACATTGTTGAAGGCGGTTAAACCGTACTTGGTGTCCAGAACGCTTGTTATGGAAAAGACGGTTTGGCCGCCACTCATCTGGTATGGAAAAGTGCGGGTCCAACAGTCAGTCGTCCAGCCCATGGCGGTGCCGTTGAGGTACAGTGTTCCGCAGCTGCCTGTGAACGGCGTGTTGTCGTACTCGTACACCGCCCGGTAATAAACGCCTCCACCTGTTCTAGTGTCGACAACATTGTTTAATACGCCGCAGGCAGTAACCTTGATCCGGTCAACTATTACGGCGGAAAAGCTTCCTGCACTCGCCATATGAGTTGCCTCCACGGTGTAGGAGTAGCTTCCCACCGTGCTTTCGGCCACCACATTGTTTATGCTGAATGCCCCGCTGACTAAGGTTGTATCCGTGCTACCTTTTTGAGTGCCGAGCTTGACTTTAACCTGGTAGTCTCCGTCTGGTGGAGGTATACTCGTGCCCTCGTAGTATAGGTAGCCCGTGAAGGTTAACGTTTGCAGGGGGTTGCATCTGTAATCGCTTACGGCAAGGTTGTATGTTGCTAGGTGGCTTTCAACTCCAAAGACGTTTGTATAATCGTCTTGGTCGCTTGCTCCTTGCGAATCAACAACGTAACATCTTACGCCAATGTTCTCCGCACTGTCGCCCCAGTTCCAATTAATAGTGACTTTAAATTCTAAGGTTTTCTGGTTGCCTGAAGTACTATGCTGCGAGGCTCCAACGTTCAAGGTGACATAATCGTTCGGGTCGCTTTCGCTGAACGTCCAAGCGTCTCCCGTTCCTCTGGTTGCTCTCAAAACAACGTTTTTGCCTGTTGGGTCAAGCTGGATTTGAGCGTAGCTAATGTCGGTCACTCCATTAGCGTCTGAGCACTGATAATAAAAGTCATAGTCCTCTTCGGCGCATAAAAGCGTTTTATC
>Ga0315280_10001165_pt1 | contig 46427 bp, 51 predicted proteins | sample YL17G06_40_MG_FD_203697 | JGI IMG/M metagenome (GOLD analysis project Ga0315280, IMG submission 203697) | Sediment microbial communities from Yellowstone Lake, YNP, Wyoming, USA - YL17G06_40 | ecosystem: Environmental > Aquatic > Freshwater > Lake > Sediment | place: USA: Wyoming | collected... | reverse complement strand
TTTGGCGTCTACAGCCTCGATTTTCTCAGCTAATTCAAGTTGGCTGTTCAGTTTTTCCACCATTGTTTTAAATTGTTTGTATGCACTTTCAGCATTTCCCATGTTGATGTTCGAAACAGGCGTCGTATATTTGAAGCCTTCAAACTGTGCTTCAGTGCCAAGCCGATACTCAATAAGGTCTATGAGGCGGCTAACATGTCTTGCTTCAACATTCTCCCATGTTTTCTCATAAAACTCAAGGGGGTAAACTTCGGCAACGTCAACATCATGCACTTGCCTCTGCACCTCTTGCGTATTAACGATTGGAATTAGGAGCAGCGGAGCATCCATTATTCCGCCTATTTGCGCGGGCAAGTAACCACGCGAAAAGTCAAGAAGGGTGTCTAACGCCACCATTAAAGCGTCTTCGTCGCCGTCGCAATCCCTCCGCTTGGCTGAATGCCAAATTGGATGGGCATAACAGACGTTTAGATTTGTGAAGCCGATGGCGCGACCTAAAATGCCAACAGAAGTGTGAGGAGCTAAGCCAACAACTAAATGCCCGACAAGGTCTTCCATCCGCTTGACATTGTAGTAAGGTGGAAGCCCATAAACCTTCATTAACATCTCATCTATGAAGTTCGCAACTCGTATGAAGTATTCTACACATTTCATGGGAATGACAACGTCCTGAAGCTTTAATTCACATATCTGGTTTGAATCCGTTAATGGCGTGCCATAAACGTCTTGAGCATAGCCGAGCTGTCTAAGCTTTTCAACTGGAACCCCAATTTCAGCGGGCTTAAAATGAGTTAGTGGAGCATTTGTGGAATCGAAACGTGTTGTTCCATCCTTGTAGACTGATAAATCATATTTTGCACGTAAAATACCCTTTTCAATAATTTCTGGAGTCTTCGTTTCATTTGTTAAACCTTTTACGCCCTTTAAAACCTTAGGCATAGAAACTCCTAGACGACTACATGCGCGCTCAAGCAATTCCCTGAAATTAACAACTTGCCTTTGATATTTTTTAGCAGGCAATTTACAGATTGGGCACTCATCCTCCTTCAAATTTTTCCCGCAACGAGGACAAGCCTTCTCATAAACTGTTTCAGAGCCACAAACAGGACATTTAACCCTAAAAGTGTAAGTATTACAAATTAGGCATTTACGTTTAACAACTTCAACGACAACAGGCTCTTTTTTCGCTGCTTCCACAATATCTCTTTGGGCGCCCCCAGCTAAGCCAACTGGAAAAAGAACATGAACAAGAGGCTTCATCTCACGTCTCTTGGCTTTTTCCGGTCTTCCCATCCGTGCACCTACGAGTGTTGGAGCCTTTTCCCTAACCTGCACACCAGACAATAAACTAATTGCCTCTAAAAGAGATTTAGCAGAAGAAAAGTCCACATTCTTGGACGAGCCATAGCCAAGGCAAAACGCGAATGCACAGGCATCATCGCCTTCAATAATAATTTTGCCATCCAAAACTTTGTGTGGCAGACATAATGCCTTCAAAGCCCTCTTTACATTTGCCTCCATTCCACCAACAATTTTGCTGACAGCACCATTTTCATAAGGCACTTCGGAGTTAAGAAGCCATTTTATTAACATTTGAAGTTCGTCAATTGAGGAAAGGTTTGACCAGAAAAACGTGAAGGCAGGGTGAAGAGGCACATGCAACGTTAACGATAAGGACACAGCCTCCTTAACGCAGGGCTTGTTAGCGAACGGACTTTCCAAAAGGGCTTTCAGCCTTTCTGCAGAAATGTTAATAGCTTTTGCGGCACTTTCAAAGTCTCCATCAAATCTTCCCGCAAGAGTTTTTAGCAGATCCTCAGCCCACCACTCCTCAACATAACCGGAAGGTGCAAGAAGTTTGCTATTATACAAAAAGTCTCCGAAGCTAATTAAAATGTCACCCAAAAAAAGGATTTTCTCGATTTCACCTTTTATCTCTTTGAAATTTTCAACGGAGACGCGGACAACGGAACCGTCTCTTAACAGAACAATAGGTGGCTCCACAGAATCAACCGGAACAGCAATGCCGCCCTTTCCCGGAAGCTCTAAACGCAGTTGCGTACCGGCAGCCAGAAAACCTTGAAGCACAAGCATCGTAGCCGGATGGATGCCCACAGCAGCTAGACCTGTGTTCCGTGCTCTACCGTATCTTAAACGAAAACCTCCGCGTCTCGAGGGAAATGAAAATACTGGACGCCCAGCAATAACATCATCCATAAACCCAGCGGACTTTCTCTCAGATTTTTTACGAAACTCCTTAAGCCAATCCCATCCTTGAATCCCAAGCTTCTCGATGATTGCCAAAACTTTTAAGGCACGCCCAATAACGCCGTCATTTACAACCCTAAGCGCTCCGCCTCTCACGCGGTTGGTCTCTATCCGAGGAAGGTTTCGAAAAGAAGAAACCTCAACAGGGTCCGATTCAGTGCCGGTTACTTCAACTGGAAGCCACTCAAGCGCCTTCCGCAACTCTTCATCTGAAACATGGTATTGAAAGCGACCTACAGAACGTTCATAAAGCCTCATCTCTTCAATGAACCGTGATATCTCTTCCTCTGTAGGTTTATAACGATCAAGTCCTGAAAGTCGCCTAACGAAATCTCCAACAACTAGCGTTAATGCTTGATCTGTTCCGCCAGCAGACCTTATTGGCCCCGCAAAATAAATAGCAAGGTAACGCGTCCGGTCACGGTTAGTTTTAATTTTTACTTTGGCTACCCCTTGCAAAGGCGCAGCAGTGAGCCCCTCTGTGAGAATCGCAAGGGCCGTGCGTATGGCTTGCTCAGCCGCAGCTTCAGCCTCCATATGTCCAAATTTGCCATAAACAATTTCTTCAGCAATTTTAAAGGCTAATTCTTCCCTTGGAAGTTTTGCACTCAACTCTCTGATGCTTTCAGCGACACCCTTTGGTCCTACAAGTCCTTCTACAAGGTCAGCTAGGTCTCTCGCAATCATGCATTCTGTTTTTAATGTTGGGTCAAGTCCTTTTTCCCTGGCTTTTTCACTTATCGCGTATAGTTGTATGAGCTTGCTTTCCAGGTTTTCTACATATTGTCGATATGTTTGACTCATTGGGCTGTTCAATGTATGCCTCCTCAACCTCTTGTGTTTATTAGTTTATTTTGTTTTTCTCAAATAAAAATCAAAAATTGTGTCTGCTGGAAACCTTTACTCCGTGTGAATTCTACATAAAAATAGTGTGCCCCATTTTTCCTTTGAGTGGCCGGTTGACTTCTGATAAGCTTCTATTGCAATTTTGCTTCGCCTATCAACGCATTCTTTACAGCGCATATGCCTTAAATTAGATGGCCCATCACATACTCCACAGTTAAGTATCAATACCTCGCCTAAACTTCTCAGCGTCGACCATGCATATTCCTGCTCATCATATTGCGGTTCAAAATCCGGCCAGACATCATAGATGTTTTCATCTCCCAAAATTTTCTTTAAAGCGTTAAAATAGTTTTCAAAAGCCGTCAAATAACTTTCACATCCTAAACCGCTTTATGCCCTCTACAATTTCTGCCACTTTACTTTTGACTTCAGCGTTTTCAATAACATTGCCCGTAACTATTATGTCAGCACCAGCAGAAGCTGCAGCCAACGCTTGACTTCTGGATTTGATGCCCCCTCCAACAATTAAAGGAACGTCAATGTAACTTTTAACAAGGCGAATCATTTCAGGAGGAACTGGTCTCCTCGCACCTGATCCTGCCTCCAAATATATGAAGCGCATACCCAAATATTGCCCTGCTAGAGCATGGGCGACAACAAGTTCGGGTTTGTTATATGGAACCGGAACTGCTTTGCCTACAACGCCAGCGGTGCCACCGTCGCCAACAATTATGTAGCCTAAAGGAATTGGCTCTAAACGATATTTTTTGATGAGTGGGGCTCCTAGAACTTGGGCGCCCATTAAGAAGTAGGGATCAGCGGAGTTTAGGAGAGACATGAACCATATAGCATCAGCGTAACGGCTTATGCCTGTCACGTTGTTTGGGAAAAGAATTATCGGAATTTTGACGGTGCGCTTAACAGTCTTAACAACGTCGTCTAGATGTGCAGCAGAAAAAAATGTTGAACCGCCAATCATGATAGCCGAAGTTCCGCTTAATTTTGCCTTGCTAGCGATTCTCGAGGCTTGAGGGGACGTTACTTTTTCAGGGTCTATGAGAGTTAGGTGAATAGTGCCTTCAGACTCGATTTTCTCAAGCAAGTATTTTTCAACATGCCCTATCATAAAGATCAGCCTAACTAGGCGCCCTTGACCTCGAGTGCAGAGACTTTTCTAGAGCCTCCGTAAATTTTGTCTGTAAACATGCAGTAAACGTCTATCTCGCCTTGTGCGGGTTTAACTTGAAGCTCCTCTTTTAAGCCGCAACTGCCGCAACCCACAACAGCGCGACCTTCCTCACGAAAAATCTCAACTCTAACAGTCTCCTTCCCACATCTAGGGCAAGAGAAAAATTTAGGTAAACGTTTCTTGGGAATGCGAACAACTTTTCTCCTTCTTCGCCCCATGCCCAAATCCTTCTATACCGTAAAACTCACAGCATACCAATATTTTATGTTTGCCCTTAAATACTTGCCTATAAGCATAAACAATGGGGATGCATCAACTTGGAATTGACACCTACCATTCTACATTTAGACTGGCAAGAAGTGGAGACAAAAGTAAAACGGTTTATTAAGGACTATGTGGAAAAATCCGGAACAAAAGGCTTAGTTTTGGGTTTATCTGGAGGAATTGACAGCTGCACTGTGACTGCACTTTCTGCACTAGCTATAGGTGGGGACAAAGTCTTAGGGCTTATGCTGCCAGAAAAAGAAACGTATAACCGCAAAGATGCTGAGCATGCAGAGCTTGTAGCCGGAAAGTTTGGTTTTAAAACAAAAACGGTTGATATCACCTCAACTTTAAAAGCCTTCTACACCTCAATACCCATTTTTGACCCAACAGATAATATGTGTAAGGGCAATATAAAGGCAAGAACGCGAATGATTTACATTTACTATTACGCTAATAGGCTCAACATGCTTGTTTGTGGAAGCTCGGACAAGTCGGAAACGATGATGGGATACTTTACGAAATGGGGAGATGTTGCAGCAGACATATCGCCAATAATGGACTTATACAAAACGCAGGTTAGAAAACTTGCAGAATACATAGGCATCCCAAAGGCGATAGTGGCAAAACCATCTTCACCAGCATTATGGCCAGGCCAACTTGCAGAAAGCGAACTCGGCATAAAATATGAACAGTTAGACCTCATCCTTTATGGGCTTGAACATTTTATGAAAACAGAGGAAATAGCAAAACAGTTGGATGTGGAGAAGGAGTTAGTGAATAGAGTAAAGCATAGATGGCTTTCCGCAGAACATAAAAGGCGAATGTTATTAACATCAAAACTTGAATATCGAACAATAGGGGCAGATTTCAGACTTCCGCGCAGTTATTATTAAACTGGTAAAGGGGAGCATAGTAAATGGAAGAGAAAATCAAAATAGCCTTAGCACAAATGAGCTGCAAGCGTGAAGACAAAGCAGAAAACCTAACGAAAATAAAGAAAACTGTGATTAAAGCCAAAAAGCAAGCCGCAGACCTTATAATTTTTCCAGAACTTTCATTAACTGGCTACGTAGTTAGAGATCAAATCTATGAGCTAGCAGAAACAATACCGGGGCCGTCAACCAAAGTCATAGAAAATATAGCCAAAAAGACAAAAGTGCATATCGTTTTTGGCATGCCAGAATTAAGCAAAAAAACACAAGCAACCATTTACAATACCGCGGTTCTCGTAGGCCCAAAAGGCTTTATCGGAAAATATAGAAAAATGTACCTTCCAACTCACAGCGTCTTCGAAGAGAAAAGATACTTCCGCCCTGGGTATCAAACGGCAGTATTTGACACGAAGCTTGGAAAAATAGGCTTAATCATATGCTACGACATTTTCTTCCCAGAAGTGAGCCGACTAACGCGCTTAAAAGGGGCTCAATTAATAGTCTGCATTTCTGCTTCCCCATCTACTCGGCGAACGTTTTTTGAAACGTTAACGGTTGCAAGAGCCATGGAAAACACGGCTTTTCTAGCTTACGTGAACCTCGTCGGCATAGAAGATGGGTTACAGTTTTGGGGAGGAAGCAGACTAGTCGGACCCAATGGGAAAATTCTTGTTCAGGCGAAATATGATGAAGAAGACCTTGTGATGTGTGATGTTGATTACGCTGACATAAGGCCCGTAGAGACGTTTGTCCCTACTTTGAGAGATTTGCGACCTGAACTTTTTGACGAACTGAAAAATCAAGCGAAAAACTTGTAAAACAAAAGCTTCGTTTTCTAAGGAGCCCTCTTGAACGCTTTGGCAACCTTTTCTATGCGGTCTAATGCTTCTTCCAACTGTTCGTATGCCGCAGCATAGGAAATTCTTATGTAGTCGTTACCATAGCTGCCAAAAGACGAGCCAGGAACTGTTGCAATATGTGCATTTTTTATAAGAAATTCTGCAAATTCTTCTGAGGACATACCGAAATCTTTTATCTTTGGGAAAACGTAGAAAGCGCCCTTTGGTAAGCTACAGTTAAAGCCTTCAATCTCATTAAGCCTCTTGTAAACTAAGTGTCGTCGCCTATCAAATTCTTGCACCATTTCCTTAACAAAATCTTGTGGCCCTTTTAATGCTGCTAAGGCAATGTACTGTGCTAGAGTATCTACACATGCAACTGCATATTGATGCGCAAGCCAAAGAGGGGAAATAAGCTCCCTCGATCCATAAATAAATCCAACCCGCAAACCAGTCATTGCGTAAGTTTTAGAGAAAGAATTAACAACCAGTGTGCGCTCGCGCATTTCTGGAAAAGTTGCAGCGCAATAGTGGTTAGCGTTATCATAAATTATCTTTTCATACACCTCATCGGAAATCACAACCATGTCCTGTTCAACCGCAATCTTCGCCAAAGCAGCAACTTCATCACGAGAAAGAACCGCACCGGTCGGGTTATTCGGATAATTCAAAATCATCACACGTGACTTCTCTGTGATAAGTGACATCACTTCATCAATAGAAGGTTTAAAGCCATTTTTCTCTAGCAATGGAACAGAAACAGGAACACCTCCAGCCAAGAGAACACAGGGCTCGTAGCATACAAATCCTGGATTCGGAATTAGAACTTCGTCACCTGGATTTATTAAAGCAATCAACGCCGAGAAAATTGCCTCGGTGCCGCCAACGGTTATTAAAATTTCAGAGTTTGGGTCATAACTTAGATCATATTCACGGTAAGCCTTTTGCATCAGTGCTTCTCGAAGTTCAGGAACCCCATTGGTTGGTGCGTAATGCGTTTTACCTTCTTTTGCCGCTTGCCACCCGGCCTCCAATGCGTGTATTGGAGGAGTAAAATCAGGTTCTCCTACGCTTAAGTTGATAACGTCGGGTATTTCTTGGGCTAAAGCGAAAAAGCGGCGTATCCCAGAGAGTTTTATGCGTTTTAAGCGTTCCGCGGGTTTAAAGCGTGAAGCCAAAGACATCCCCGATTATGCATTGTTTACATAAGCATAAAATGTTTACGTTAGTAAATCAGCAGTAGTGAACATAAAAGTCTCGATAACTTTAAAAGGATAGCCCGTATACAAAGTTGTATCCACTAGAAGTAAACTACGCTGGGAAAGGTTTGAAATTAAAAGAAGGCGTGCAATCATGGCTAATAAGTTCTCAAAATGACCCTATTGCAAAAATACTCTCAAAAAGTAGCCATTTAACAAAAACGCAGCTAGAAACGCTGCTTATTGACGTCTTATCTGAAAATATCGCAGGCAAACCGCTAAAATACGATGAAAAAGCCAGATTAAGGCTAACAAAGGCAAAAATAAGCCGTGGAGCCTTTAACAGAACTCTAAAGCAAGCAAAAGAAAACGTCATAAAATCAATTTATACCGTACTACTTTTAGGGTACTTAGGAATCTTCGAAAGCACAACTCTTGACCCCTATCTAGAAATAGCCAACAAATTACAACAATACATAGAAGCCTACAAGAACATACCCAACAAAAGCGGCGAACTAGACGAACATCTGAAAATCATAGAAATGGTAAGAGAAGAGCTTGAAACAAGCCTAAAACAGCTTTCAAGCTCATCCTAGGCATTGTGTGACGTCACAAATCACGTCAAAAAGTGAACAGTTGGCAGCAATAATAAGCGCACGCATAGCAATTAGCATAAAAAACGCTGGAAATCCAAAAATAACCGAAAAATGAAGCTTTAGAGCATATCAGTTGCTGCCTCAAGGCAAAATGTAGGTGCATTTTAAAGCGTGATGTGTGACATCATAGATTCCGTAAGCAATGTGAAATACCATAATCTTTAAATCTTTTATAGTAAAATTGTGATTTGTGATGCAACATGAGCGTATCGTTCGTAATCACATGTAAATCACAGAGGCGCGTTAATTGGATGAGGTTATACTAATTCTTGTAGGTGTTTTGCTTGCTGTAACTGTTGGCGCTGCAATTAAGTATTATAAACAACTTCGAAGGGTTCAGCGGGAGTATGAAAAGGCTGAACAAGTTGTTGAAGACATTGTTCTGAGTTTTAATAGGCAGATTAGGCAGGAAGCTGACAAGTTGGAGCTTGTTGCATACAAGGTTGAGGCAGTTTCTTCAAAAAGCGATAAAGCTTTGAGGAAGGCGGAAGAGGTAGATAAAAAACTGTTACCTTTAGAAGGCAAAATTGGTGTTACCTTGGAAGACAGAGAAAAATTGTTAATGAGACTGGATGAAGTTGACAAGAAAGTGCGTGATACTGTTGTATCACAAGAGGCATTAACTGCCAAAATCTCTACAATGGAGGAACAAGCCCAGCAGTTTTCAATGTTTCCCGAGGCAAAAATTGAAGCAGTGATACCCATAAAAAGAGAGAAAGTCTTAGCTCCCTTAACGGAAACTGAGTTATCTGTACTGGAAATGTTATCTTTAGAAGGTCCCAAGACGGCGCCTGAAATTAAAGGTAAAATCAAGCTCAGCCGAGAGCACACGGCAAGGTTGATGAAAAAGCTTTACGAAAGTGGTTATCTGGAAAGAGAAACTAGCAAAATTCCTTTTAAGTACAGTGTTAAGAAAGAAATGGAAAAACTCTTGAGAAAAGCGGAAAGCGAAACAGCATAGTATACTACAAGGAAAGAGAGTCTTGTTCGCTCAGCCGTTTAAGTCGTTTCTCCATCTCTGACAGGTTCTGTGATTCTGAGAGCCCATAGTCTTCTTTTCCCCTTTTTTCCAAATATTCTGGATAGTGCGTAACCTTTATTGGTACAGCAAACCTGATTTTAGGTTCAGATATAAGCAGAGCCTCACCAACATCGAGCATTTTTATTTCCGTGTCGCTATACTCTAGATAAGGCGTGTTTTCGGTCAGATATGCTCTGTCTTTTCGTAGCTCTGTCTTCATAATGACTTTTGTCCATAGTTCAGCGAAAACGTCAAAGTTAATCCTTGAAGGGCGTGGTGTTACAGCGTTGAGTCCAACTCGGTATTTGCGGTATGTTAGGGCGATGTCGGAAAATATGGTTCTAGGCTTGTTTGGGTCAAGAAACTCGTGTGCCTCTTCAAGTGTTATGAGAAGCGTGGGCAGATTCTTCCACTCTTCGTAATTTTCTTCCCACATGCGTTTATAATAGTTTGCAACCGTTGAAGCCGTGAGGCAGGTGACTTTGCTTTGCTCCTCAGAGCTTATCCCTGAGATGTCTACAAGGCAGGTTATTCCTTTGCATACGTTCTGAGTAACGCTGTCAATAAAGCTGTAATCGGAAGCTGGAAAGAGGTCGTGGGAAAGTGATGATAATTTAAGCATCAGGGCTTCAATCACATGCTTCATCTTGTAGTCTGCGAGACGCCCTACCCCGACGTGCCCCTCTGCCCCATAAACCTCTATAGTTTCCTGAATCCAAGCCTTGCCCAGCTTTTTGTAAAGTTTCCGAGCAAGCCGGAATTGAGGAAGACCTATGTCAGGAAATAGAGTAATAAGCCTCTCCGGAGTGATTGTGAACAAACCCACAGTCATTTTCCCATCACGTGCAGAATAATACTGAACCTTGCTGTGGAACAGTGGATGATCTTTTAGGCCCTTTTGCGGTTTAATTCCCTTTCCTTCAAGAAGCTGGCCGGCGAAGTCGAAAATAAGAGCGACTGTTTTAGGGCTGTTGTCAATGCTTTGGGCATTGAGAATTAGTTCGGTGTTTGTTTTTCCCGAGCCAGTCATTCCAAACATGCCTATCATTAGCGGTATGACTTCAATGTTTATGCCTGCTGATCCCAACAGTTGCTCTCCAGAGCGGAGGCATCCAACTTCTAGCTCCCCTGAGAGTTTGAGGACGGAACAATCGTCTTCGCTGGCCGTGTAAACTTTGTCTTTATAGTTTGGGTTAAAGGTTGGAGAACGCACCTTACCAGCTCTCTTCTCTAAGAAAAGAATAGCTTCGACACTTCTGTAGGCTGAGTACGGTCCAAAGGCTTCCTTGCCTTCTGCTTCACGCAGCTGCTCAATTGTGTCAAGTGTGGAGCTACTCTCGGCGTTGACAACCCTCGCGTAAAAGCTCCTTTCACCCGAGTCTATTCGAACAATTTGTCCAAAAGAAAGATTGATTTCCTTATTGAGAAAGAAAGACAGAGTCTCCCTTCGTTCCACACACAAACCCTATAGGTTCAGAACTATTCACTTCACCACTCCCACTCAAACGCATGTTTAATTCCATGAAGCTCGTCAGCGAAGCTACATGAAAATTCTTCTCGACGAAGTATTTCTAATAGGCCAACCTGGGCGAGTACATTCTCGACTTGATCGTGGTAAGAAAGAAGCATCGCATCGGAGGGCGCAGAGAAGTCATGGGCAAGCCAAAGGGGAACAGGATATCCAAGACATCGGGGGTCTTCGGCTACTGCAGTCAAAGAAGAAAGGGTCTCGCTTACTTGTTGGTCTGTTAGGTATTTCATTATGTCGCAGCGAAAAACGCGCGAACTCCCTTCACACAACTTAACAAGAGATATATCTCCATACAAGCTTTTGTCTTTGTCAGCTTTTCTGATCGGGTGACAAACCCAAGTACTATAAGGAGAGAGTATACTCGTAGTAGCTATAAGGTCTCTTCCCTTTTCATCATGAAGTGAGGGAGAGTTTTTGCTAATAGCGAGAAGGGTGACCCGATCTTTTTCACATTTCTTATAGAGTGCCACTCGAAATTTTCTTTCGCCGCCGAAGTATCCGCCACCATCAAGTAAGAGGTAATTACTACGAGGATTAGTATGCTCGTAGTAGAAAAGACTAGTTTTGTTCTGAAGAAGGTTAAGTGCCATTTGACTCTCTAGCTCAATTCTTACATCTGTTAGAAAGTTACTACGAGTATGTGCATCACCAATCGCGGTACATATTCTTTCCTGATAGTCCCAGTCAATATCGCGCTCTTTAACTGAGGCATATGCTACCCGCATGAGGTAGATGCCCCAGTTATTCGCTCTTTTGAGCGTTCTTGTCGAACAATCAACGGCAACGAAACCCCCAGGAAACCCACTTACTTTTTTCAAGGGCTTTATCAAGGACACATCTGGTTTGACCGATGTCACTGGCTCTTCTTTCACTTCAACTGCGCCTGTAACTCTTCCTTTGTCTATGTAAAACTTGAGTTTCTTCTCCATTTCAGCAAAGTCTGTTTTGATATTGTCGTTCATCTGCAGTGCCTCTTACACTATGGCTAGAACGTAAAATATTTTATTTATAGTAATTGTTGCACGTTTGCTTATTATCTTTTGCGAAGCTTAAGGAAATCTGCACTGCATATGATACGTGTAGGTATTAGGGTATTTCCTGTTTAAGTGTAGCTTGTGGAAAACTTGATGCCACTTTGTATTTCAAGCGGTTAGAAGCCCCGGCTTTCACCAGTATCCCTTTGTTCGCCATTCTGGCAAAATATGTGGCCACTGTGCTAATACTTATCGGTTCTTTGAATTCCTGTTCGTAGGCTGATTGGACCTCTCTCGAAGAGAACCAGACTATGGGAAAATGTTTTTGGATCAGCATGCGAACTTTTTCATATTTAGAAAACCCATTATTTGCAACTATTGGATTACTTTCAGGGTTTCCGGCGCCGCTTGACACTCCGCCTAACAATTCTACCAAATCCAAAAGGCGAACAGCCTTTTCCCTAGTTATTTGCCCTTCAAAGGACACAGTATACTTATTACCTTCAGTATCGAACAGCTCAACACGCATCTTTCTCGCGGGCATTAGCAATCTACACCGTGGCCGGTGTTCACACTTTACACTTCACAAGTTATAGCTATTACGGTAAAAAGGTAAAAAGTAAAAGCGTTGCAGCAAGCCGCAAAAAAGAAAATACCAAAAAATTTCAGAGATTTTCACTTTACAAGCATCACAGTTTCTCTAAACAAGAAAAACGCAAAAAACCGCCGTTATGTTTATATCTCCAGTAGAAGGGGAGGGGTGGCTTTTTCACAGAAAAACGACATAAAGAAGTTAATAATGAGCAAAATAAAACCGAAAAAGACGCAATCTCAAGTTAACTTCACAGAATATTCGCAACTCTGTGAATATATATGGAAAGTTGGGCGAATGCGCCAATTATCTATTGTTGTCACCAGTAAAAATATGGGAAAAGGCTGAAGTAGAAAGGAAATAAAAACAAGAGATATAGCGTAGAATCGGTTGAAAAGTTAACGATGGAAAGGGGGCACCCCTTAGTTTCCAATGGAGAGAGAAAAAGTAAACACTTTTAAAATTTATTTTTGGTAATTTTTCTGGAAGTATCTAAAAACTTTTATAGTAATAATTATAATACGTGATTCTTTTTTTATCTTTCAGAGTATATTTACTTTAAGGTAAAAGAAATCATAAATATTTTAATAACTGAAACAGAGTTCTACTGGAAATTCAGGGGTGTGACTATGCTCTTTAGGCTTTTGACATTAGCCTTTCGATTTTCTTTTAGGATTCTTGCACCACTGATTTAGTTTTTTGTATGGCAGATCTTATTTTCTGAAGAAGGAAACAAAGCGTTACCTCTGCTTAAAGAGGAATTATAATGGACAATACTAACGTACTTGACGATGTGTTCAAAAAATTTGTTAACAACATAAAGATCTTTAAGAATAGAGAGGTTCTGCGGCACGACTATTTACCAGATAAGTTACCACACCGAGATGAACAGATTAGGCAGATCGGCGAAACTATGGCGCCTGTTCTGAAAGGGGCGAGAGGTTCTAATGTTTTTATTTACGGAAAAACTGGAACAGGAAAGACAGCTGCAACAAAATATGTGCTCAGTCATCTTGAGGTTAAGGCGAAGGAATTTAATGCACCTGTTAAGTTCTGTTATGTGAACTGCCGCTTAGCAGGAACTGAGTATCGTGTTTTTGCGAGTTTATGCCAAAGAATAGGCATATCTGTTCCTTTTACAGGACTATCAGTTGGGGAAGTTTTTGACAGGTTCAAAGCAGGTTTGGATGACTCCAAGATTATTTTTATTATAGTTTTGGACGAAATCGACGCTTTGATAAAAACACATGGTGATAACCTTCTCTATGAATTGACAAGGATAAATGAGACCTTGTGCGGAAGCAAGGTATCACTCGCGGGTATATCCAATGACCTACGGCTGAAAGAGTTTCTTGATCCTCGAGTTTTTAGTTCACTTAGTGAAGAAGAGATTGTTTTTAGTCCTTACGATGCTGGTGAGTTAAAAAATATTCTTCTTGAACGTGCTAAATTGGCGTTCCATGATGGTGCTTTGTCTGATGGCGCTTTAAGTATTTGTGCGGCTTTAGCCGCTGCGGAGCATGGTGATGCGAGACGGGCACTGGATTTGCTGCGGGTTGCTGGTGAAGTTGCTGAGCGAAAAGGCGCAAGCATTGTAATTGAAGAACACGTTCGAGAGGCTGAAAAACACATTGAACACAACCGTGTTATCGAGGCTCTCCAAAATTTGCCTTTGCATTCAAAACTTGTGGTTTTAAGCATTCACCACCTAAGAGAAGCAGATGCCCACCAGGTCATTACGGGTGATATTTATGAAGTTTATAGTGAACTTTGTGGAGAATTAGGTGTTACGCCATTAACCCAACGTCGGTTAAGCACGTTGGTGAATGAACTTGATTCTATGGGACTGTTGAATTCGAAAATTGTAAGCATGGGAAGGTATGGACGCACGAAAAAGATTAGGTTGGAGATAACGCGTACTCTTATTAGAGATGTTTTCGCTAATGACAGTAGGCTTGGGCGTTTGGTTGGTTATGAGCCGAAATGCCTTTCGAAACTTGCCAATAGTAGGAGTTGAGGACGGAAGTTTTCAGAAGGGCATAACACGAAGAGCTCTTCTTGCAGCGGTCTTGCTTAGAGCGTTAAAAATTGAGGATGTAAGGATCACGAAAATAACTGTCGATGGACTAGATGCAACAAAGAAGCTCGCTGAAATCTTGAGCGAGTGGGAATTCGCCGTTGTTCTTCTTTCTGGGGTTTCTTTTGGAGGTTTTAACATAATTGATCCGACTGTAATTTATGAGAAATTCGAGAAACCAATTATCATAATAGCGCGGACAAAACCTGACAACAAGGCAGTTAAGCGAGCCCTCCAAAGACACTTTAAAGACTGGCGCGTGCGATTGGAAGTTTTTGAGAAATTAGGCTCTGTCTACAAGGTGTTTGCTGTTGCTGGTGAACCACCAATCTATGTTGAAACCGTAGGTGCTAGCCTCGAATGGACCTGTAACCTTATACAATCCTTGTCTGTTTGTGGCAGAGTTCCCGAACCAATCCGTGTTGCACGATTAATTGCCCGTGGGCTCTCTTAACTGAACGGAATAACCGTAACTTCTAACGTTTGAAGATTCACCACGGGAACTTTTCCAGGTGTCGGAACGAATCCAAGCCGCTGCATATAATCTGTTTGTTCCTGCCATCCGCCTGAGTTTACAACCAAAACTCCGCGATAATTGCTGTACCCAAGCGCATGTATATGCCCAGCGTGAAAAATGTCGGGGATGCGCTCTATTACCAGAAAATCTCTGTTTTCGGGCGATAACGGTGTTTTTCCGCCATATACTGGTGCTAAGTGGCGGCTCTGCAACAGCAGTTTCATTGCTTTTTCTGGGTGATTAGGATCCATGCCTGGAATTGTAGAGGTTATATCGTCTAAACTGCGTCCGTGATATAATAGAACCTCTACATCTTGGAGGCTGAGAAAGCATGGGTTTCCAAGAGAATAGACCTTTCTTGACTCTTGCAACGTTTCAAGGAAAGTGTTTGATATTGCAGGCTGAGGCAAGGCTTTTCTCGGGGCGTCATGGTTTCCGGGGATGATTATCACTTCTATATAGTCGGGGATCTGCTCGATGTATTTTGCAGCAAGCTTGTATTGCCCATAGATGTCTTTGATTGCAAGCTCTTTTACCTGATTTGGGTAAACTCCTATTCCGTCTACAATGTCTCCGGCTATTAGAACGTATTTGACGTGGCTTGCTATTTCCCTCATTTTTTCGTCGCCATATCTGCCGTTAAGCCACAAAATGAAACGGCTAAAAGCTTCTCTCTGAAATTTTGTGCTCCCCACATGCATGTCTGAGGTGAGCACAGCATAAACCGGAATTGAGGCTTTATGTTGAGGTTTTTGTGCGACATCTGGAAAGATTATGTCTTCAGCAATTAGGAGGTTGCTCCTCGTTTTTACGACACTTAGGCAGACAACTTGGTCAAGCAAGAGTAAACGTGCTTTTTCTAGGAGTTCTGCCGAGGAGTTCTGAGAAACAAGCACCAAGGTGCTTGCATTCAAATCCTCAACAGTCAGCAGTATTTTCTGTTTTGCTTCTCTCCTTTCCGTTATCATTCCAATTATTTTGAGCTTCGTGTTCGCTGGAGCCTTTAAGGCGTCGATAATAGATGCTGCGCTTTTGACGTCTATCCTTTGTCTTAGTAGCTTTTCTATTCGCTTGAACCTATCTCGGAAGTATTCCAGATAATCCTCCATAGTTCCGCTTGAACTTAGTTTGGCGGCTGGGTCATCAATTATCTTGATGTTTGGTTCAACTTCTTTTGCATAGGGGCGGAACTGCATTTTTCCCTCTGTTATGCGTGATTCTGGTAGTGTTTGGGGTGGTTCCTCTAATAATTGAGTGGGAATCTCCTTTTTTGGTTCTGAAGATTCCACCAGATGTTCCAAGAAGCTTCTGTCAATAAATAATGGCTTTTCTTTTAAGGCTTCGATTTTATGTATTGCCTTACTCATTATTTCTGTTGGGTCTTGTGTAATGGCCAATGTGCTTAGGAATTCAAAGGCTTCTTTGTTTATTTGGTATCCTGCTTCGATTGTCAATTCTACGGCTTTTTGTAGTTTTTCAGCCTCGCTCATATTTGAAGTGTTCTCCAGTCTTGCTTTTTTGGAATGATTATGTAGCCTTCTTCTTCGTCACCTAAAGCCTCTGTCTGGTTTCTCATGTAGAGGTATGCTGTTAAAACTGCTATTACAGCGTCAATTTCGTGAGGCGTCAAGGTGCGCACTTTGAGGTCTCCTTCTAAACCTATTTGCGTTAGGACTGTTTGAATTTTTCCCCAGTCTTTTGGTGGTATGCTTAGGGCTTTGCATGTTGATGTGGGATGTACTTCTATTGTTTTGAATCCTTTTTCTGCTATTAACCTGTTCAGTTTCATGGCGCGCATTGTAAGTGTGCTCATTGCTGGGAGCCTTGGTGGAAAAACGCGATAGCCATTCTTTATCATCTCTCTATCTGCTTTTCTAAGGATTCCACTTTTTGGAAGACTAAATGGGGCGTCAACTGCTATAATTTCTGGTTTATTCTGGGTTATGGCTTCAAGTATTTGGTTATCCATGTATAGTAGAGTTGTTTTCACCTTTTTGTTTTCCCAAGTCGCCCATCCTGTGGGATTTTCTGGCTTTCCTGCCAAGTCTATACCAATTATAACTTTGGTTTTCAATTCTAACATTCACGTCTACTTTTATATATTGGATTTTTGTTTAGATACGTTATATCCAAAGACGCATCTCTCTATTGGTATGGTGAAGTGAATGGGTGAATTACGCAAGGTCCAGCGCACCCCAAGTGGGACATTCTTTGTTTGCTTACCTAAGCCTTGGGCTGAACGCTATGGTTTGAAACGAGGCTCCGTGGTAGCACTTACTGAAACCAGCGATGGTAAACTCCTAATAGACACCGAATATGCTGTTGAACCTTCTCCCCGCACCATTACTTTGAAGCCTGGGGCCTATTTGAGTCGTGAAATTATAGGAAAGTATCTGCTCGGCTTCGACATTATCACTGTTGAGGCGAAGGACCGTATTAGCTTTGAGGTTCGGGGCACTGTTAAGAATGCCGTCAGTCGGTTAATTGGATTGGAAATTGTTGAGGAAGATTATTCGCGTATTGTTATGCAGTGTTTGTTAGAGCCTTCAAGCTTTCCCCCTGAAAAGATTCTTCGCCGAGGCTACACAATCGCTGCTGGTATGCACCACGATGTTGTTAATGCATTAGTAGACGGAGACATAAACTTGGCTAAAAGCATCATAGCCCGCGACGACGAAGTTAACAGGCTTCACTTTCTTTTAGTTCGCATTCTGCGCACCATAATCCAAAATCCAAGCCTGACCGAGAAACTTGGTGTCCGTCCAATCGAATGCTTAGACTATCGACTTGTAGCGAGCTTGGTGGAAGCTATTGGTGACGAATGCGTGCGAGTGGCGATGAAAACGGTTGAGTTAAAAGGCACAAAACTAGGTGAAGATTTAAAGAAATCACTTGTCGACTTCCACATGGTTTGCTTTGAAGCCCATGAAAATGCTCTAAAAGCCTTTTTCGCTGGCGATACAGGTTTAGCTGAAAACGTGCGACTTATTCGAGAAAAAGTTGAAAAAATGTCTGCAAACATCGAAAAAATTGCCAAAGTGCAGTCTCTTGACGCTTTGCCACATATTCTAGCAGTAGCTTCAATTCTGAGGCAAATTTATGAACACAGCGTAGACATAGCAGACTTGGTGATGCCGAAAAAACTGTAAATTGCCTCTTTTAGAAGGGAAGTTTATCTACTTTTTGTGGTGCTTTGGCTAATGAAACATGTTCGTTCATTCTTAATTCAATGGTGTACTGTACCTCGCCACTTATTTGACAATTAGATTCAATTGTGATGTTTTCACCGTAAACATTTTCTGCGTGTGCTCCGCTTCTTAGAAAAATCTTTTTTCCATAGATATTTTCTGCGTGTGCTTCTCGACCAATAATGACTTGATCTGCCTTTATAGGTCCGCGAACTTCACCTCTTTTTCCTATTTCAATAAACCTTGCAGTCACGCCGTCAACCGTTGTTATCGACCCACCAACTTCTACACTCTCTTCAACAGTGGCTTTTCTTGAACGTATTACGCCGCCGACTTCAATGTTTTTTGTTGACACATCTCCGCCGATTTCCGCTTTACCTCCCACCTCCAGGCTTCCAGAAAGTTTTAACGACCCGCCGATTTCTACTCTGCCTCCTACGTCCATTTCGTCACCTTCGCCTGAACCTGTTATCTCTACTTTGCCTCCCACATCAATTTCTCCAAACTCTAAATCTCCTTCAACCCGAAATGAGCCTCCCACCTCTATTTTTCCGCCCTTGTTTTTACCATTAAGCCGAACGGTTCCACCAACATCTATGCTTTCAAATTCTAGTGGGCTGTTTGACTCAAAACTTCCTCCCACATCAATTTCTTGAATTGTCCCGCCGCAAACTTTCGCTGTTCCTCCTACATCCAATTTTGTTATATTCACTTTAGATTCGATTGAAACACTTCCTCCCACGTCGATTTTCTCTGCCTTCGTTTCTCCTTTGGCTTTAAAGCTTCCGCCAACATCTATGTCCTCAGCTTTTACGTTTCCATCAACTTTTAGGCTTCCGCCGACGTCAACTTCCTCAACCGTCAGATCTTTGTTTACATATAGAGCTTCATCGACATCTATATGCCGCGCAGTCATGTTCCCGTAAACTTCTAGGCGTCCTTCTTCGACTTCAACTTTGTTTTCTATTTCTAGGTCTCCATGGATTGTCACGTTATCCTCTGCTTCTAGGTTTTCTGCCAAGATGTTGCCCTCAAAGGTGTTGTCTCCTTCGCAGTAAATGGTTCCAGAAACTTTCACTGTTGATGGTTTGCCTGTTCCTTTTATGATTGAATGCCTGCCTACTAGTAAGTCCCCTTCAACACAATCTATTGTTGTTGTGCTTCCTAATGGAATGGATGTTTTGCTACTCATACAATATCCTCCATTTGAGTCTATAATCACTGATTTAAAAGGGAAACTCACGTTTTGTGACCACTCTTTGTTATTGGATTGTCAGTTGCCTTCTCAGAAATATGATTGCTTCTGCTTTGTTTTGGTCCACTTTTATCTCGTATTCTTTAAGCATTTCAGTTGCCTTATATGCAGGGAAATCGATTGTTGGGTCTAAATTTTCTGTTTTAGAGTGGATACTTTTGGCGATGCCAAACAGTTTTCGGGTTCTTGAACTGAAGTTCTCCTTTGTTTTTTGTTTTCGGTCTAATTCAACTTTTATTGAATCTTTCATTTTTATCACCTCTTTTTTTACTGAAAAAGACTAAAGGCCTTTGAAGCCTTAAAAGGCGACGCACATTGTGAAAACACTTTTTGTAGTCACAAGTTGTTACTATTTTTATTCTTCTAATGCAGCGAAGAACCTTCTCATGCGCTTGAATGTTTCCAAATATTCTAGGCCCCATTTTGTTGTTCTGTATTTTTTGCGGTCGTCTATGGCTATTTCTCTTATGAAACCGTGTGAAACCAGAAAATTCACGGCTTTCTTTGTTCTATCTACGGGCATGTTTGCCCCATAAGAGATTCTAGTTAAAGAGCATAAATCCTTCTTCGCAATCATTTCTATGATGTCTGCATAAATATCATACTTTGTTCTTTTTCGTTCGTTGAACGACATGTAACTTCTCCGAATTTCCAATATTATTAAATGCTGATTTCTTAATCTTAATTGTGGTGAATAACTGTGCATCGGACAGTTTCTGGCGGCAAACAGTATCATGTTGCTTGTGGAAAAGGCGATTTGGCTGAATTTTTGCTTGTGCCAGGCGATCCAGATCGTGTTCCAAAACTTGCTGGTTTTTGGGAATCTGCCAAAGAAATTTCCTGTCACCGTGAGTTCCGCAGTTTTACGGGCAAATATAAAAGGGTTCCAATCTCTGCCATGTCAAGTGGTATTGGTCCAGCTTGCATGACTATTGTTGTTAACGAGGCTTCTCGCATAGGCGTGCACACATTCATTCGTGTTGGCAGCACTGGCGCCATACAAAAAGACATTGATTGCGGTGATGTGATTATTTCTTCTGCTGCCGTACGCCTTGATTGCACAAGCAATTGTTACGTTATGCCTGAATATCCTGCAGTTGCTAGTTACGAAGTTGTGTTGGCTTTGATTGAAGCGGCTGAAGGCTTGGGCATAAGCAACTATCATGTTGGCGTAACAGCAACAACCGCAGACTTCTACGCTGGGCAAAACCGCCCAACAGTTAAAGAGTGTCCACCGTGCATGGAAGACCTGCTTCCTACACTGCAAAAAGTAGGGGTGTTAAACTTCGAAATGGAAACGGCCACACTATATACTTTAGCAAGCCTCTACGGATTAAGAGCAGGTTCCATCTGCGCCGTTTACGCCAACAGATGCACAAACGAATTCAAACCAGAAGCAGGCGAGGACAACGCCATAAAAATCGCAAACGAAGCCACAAAAATACTATACGAATGGGATAAGAAAAAACGCAAAAAAGGGAAGCGTTGGCTTTTTCCGTCGTTACTAGCTATTTGATAAAAAGCCTTTTAGAATGAAAATTGCTTTCTCTTATTTGCCGGGGTGGCGGAGTGGTTATCGCGCTGGCCTCGAGATCAACAGTCCAAATAAAGAGGCTGGATAGAAGACAAGTAAGCCAGTGGGCCTTCAGGCTCGCAGGGGTTCGAATCCCTTCCCCGGCGCCATTTTACCAGTTGAGGCTTATTTTTAGGCTGTTTTGGACAAAGGACATTAACTTTAGCCTTTAACAGCCCCTCTGTTAGCGTGCTATTTGAATTTAATAATATGGAACGGGTTCAAATCCCGCCCGCCCTCCTCTTAACAAACTCGGACCGTTCTAGAATAAGGGTAAATTTGAATCCCAAACCACAATTCCGCTTCAAACTCAGTCAGAAAAAAGGGGAATTGCGGGGGGCATCTCTCTTAAGTATGATATGATAATAAACTTGGGTAAATTTCACTTTAGTTCTATATGGCGCTATTTGATGGTACGTAGGTTGATGGCAGGACTATTCGGTATTTCTGCTAAGATAAGATTACCAGATAAGCCAGATGTGAACAGCTCGGATGACCCACAGATAAATGTGGTTGGGGCGAGAGTTCAGCGTCCTCTCACACACATAGATCATTTTTTGGTTCGTTTCTTTGCCGAGTTGTATTCTGCACTGTGAAACAATGGGCTAGAAATTATTAAATCCGCTGTGGCCCTGTTACAAGCAGTCGGCACATTATACAAGACAGCTATTCTAAGAAGCGCCTTGACGTCGACGTCGTGAGGAAGAGATTGCAAAGGATCCCAGAAGAAAATCAGGTAGTCCAATTTCTCATTAGCAATCAAAGCGCCAATCTCCATGTCTCCACCATAAGACCCCGCTTTAAGCAAAGCGACCCTTAGATTAGTTTTCTCCATTATTCTCTTTCCTGTATCTCCAGTTGCGTATAAGTTGTGAAGAGTCAAGGTTCCTTTATTGAAAAGAGCCCATTCCTAAATCATCTTTCTTATTGTCATGCGCTACCAAAGCGATGTTTCTCTTAGGAATCAAAATCTCACCAATCCAGATTAAGCCAAATATGTTTTAATAGTTTTCGTAACATCAAAAATTTTAAGCAATCGGCTGAATCGCATTACCATGAAATATTCTCTGAATGGGTGACAACGTAGAGAAAGATGACAATTTTCAGCGCGTTCGTAGTTTACGCTTCTTCTTTTACGAAGCCCAAAACAGAAAAAGGGGGTTTGCGGGTGATTTCGCCACTTGGTGCTGGATTCAATCCCACCCCGCCCGCTATAGGTAAATCCTAGCAGTATTGCCCTGTTGTTGTTTGCTGGATCTGCTGCGTTGAGATCAAAAAGAAAATGGAAATACTCATATCTAACGTGAAATCAATAGAGCACCCGCGAAATTTAAGCATAGCCAAAGCCAAACTGGCAGCGCGCGTTATACTTGCTTTCCTGAGTTTTCGAATTGCGCCTATTTGGGTTATTGGAGTTGTAGTCATAGTTGTAGTTTTAGCCTACAAGCATCGTACGAAAAGGGACTGAGCCATGAGTAAAGTGAAAATTTGAAAAAAAACAACTCGCGCGCTACATATTTAGCGCTGGTCTTGGCTGTTGTTGCCCAGTGAAGGGACACTGCGCTGGGGCGCGCTTAGTATTCCGGAGGCATACCTCCATAACCGCCGCCTGGTCCACCAGGAGGCATTGGCGGAGCCTTCATCTTTCCAGCAGCGATGACATCATCGATCCTCAGTAACATTGTGGCAGCTTCAGTGGCAGACTTGATTATCTGTTTCTTAACGGCGAGGGGTTCGTAGACTCCTAGTTTCCACATGTCTTTTATTTTTCCTGCGAAGACATCGACGCCTGCCCATTTTTCGCCCTTCTCATGGCTGGCCCTGAGCGCTGACAGAATATCAATTGGGTCAAGGCCGGCATTTTCACCTAAGGTTAACGGCACGATCTCCATGGCCTCGCCGAAGCTCTGGACGGCAAGTTGCTCTCTACCTGGCAGAGTTTCAGCATAGCCTCTTAGTGCTCTAGCGATCTCCATCTCGGGAGATCCTCCTCCCGCGAGGATTTTGGGCTCCTGAACTACATCTCGGACTACGCATAATGCATCGTGAACTGAGCGTTCAGCTTCATCAACGAAGCGTTCAGTTCCACCTCTTATTAGAATAGCAACTGAGTGCGGATTCTTGCATCCTTCGATGAAGGTCATCTTGTCGTCTCCTATTTTCCGCTCCTCCACGAGTTCAGCATAACCCAAATCGCTTTCCGTGAGTCCTTCCAGGTTAGTGACGACTTTTCCACCTGTTGCCTTTCCGAGTTTCTCCATATCTGACTTCTTAGCCCGTCGCACGGCTAGGATTCCTTTCCTGGCCAAAAAATGCTGGACCATGTCGTCTATGCCTTTCTGGCAGACAACGACGTTGGCGCCTGAGGCAACTATCTTTTCAACCATTTCTTTGAGCATATTCTCCTCTTCACGCATGAAAGATTCCATCTGTTCTGGGCGTTCAATGTTGATTTTAGCATCAAACTCGGTCTTTTCAATTTCAAGTGCGCTTTCTAACAATGCTATCTTTGCCTTTTCGACCCGTTTAGGCATGCCTGAATGCACAACTTCCTTATCGAGAACCAATCCTTCAATGAGCTTAGTTTCAGCCGCAGATTCACCGGGCTTCTTCTCCACCATTATATCGTCTAAATCTACCTTGTACTCATCTCCAACTTTTTGGGCCACATGTAAAACGGCTTCAACAGCTATTTCGGCAAGCTGCTCCTTGTTCTCAGACACCAGCTTACTGGCCATAGATGTAGCAGCAACCTTCTCCAAGAACTCCTTTCCTGTAGGCTTAACTGGAATCGCAATCTTTTCAAGGGTTTCAAGAGCTTTATCAGCTGCTTTACTGTATCCTTCAACGATTACCGTTGGATGAACGCCCTTGTTTATCAAGTCTTCAGCCTTTCCCAAGAGTTCGCCTGCCACTATGACCACCGTGGTGGTTCCATCTCCCACTTCCGCGTCTTGAGTCTTAGCTACTTCCACCATCATCTTAGCAGCTGGATGATCAATATCCATCTTGTCAAGGATTGTTCTTCCATCACTGGTTATGGTTACATCGCCAGAACTATCCACCAACATCTTATCCATACCTTTGGGGCCTAATGAACTTTTGACCGCTTCTGCTATTGTTCTTGCCGCCATAATGTTATTGCGTTGAGCATCCCTTCCCCTAGATCTTCCAGATCCTTCCCTCAGAATTAGAACAGGTACACCACCTGTTTGCACAGACAAACCCTTATTCCTCCATGTATCATTACCACTAATTGACTCAGTTAAGTTATACTTTTCGTTTATCATTTAACAACAAATAGCGCCTTGCTCACTGGCCCAAGTTCTCAAAAGGCCAAAGATTTCGAAATCAGAATTCCAAGCCTGAGCATAGAATTATAGAGCAACACCAGATTGATGAGCTAGCAAAAGCTCTGAAGCAGCAGCTTAGACAAGAAATGATCACAGAGCTCACCAGAATCTAGTGCTTTATAAGACCTGATCTAGTTATAAAGCAAAACGCTAACGTGTTGAGCTCTTCCTCTAAATGGGCGCGAAAGGCTAGATTATACTAAGCACTTGGTTTTATTTCTCCTTTGAAAACTCGGTAGCATCTTTCTGAGCAGAAGCCTTGAAAATCATTGTCTGGCATGAACAGTTTTCCACAACCTTTACACTTTCGCTTAGCCCTTTCCTGCATTCACTTCTTCCCCCAATCAGAAAGTTATCTTGACTGGTTATATGTTTAGCGCGCGCGGAAAGACCTGGGCTAAGAGAAAAACTCGTAAAGACACGCGCGTCAAATGTTCCTTGCTGAAGTTTAAAAATATATAATTCCCGTTAAACCCTAGCCCGTTTCTAGAGCGCGCGCTACATATGATGAACAGAGGATATGAAGGAAGACTACTATTCCTGTTTCTGCGGGTTCAGTGAGGCAAAATGATTTGCAATTTCATATTTATCTAAATCCGGGTCCTTCACTAAGTTGGCTTCGATTTCTTCGACAAATTCTTGCGTAAACCCTGTTGGCATAGTGATATCTTGGTCAGTTAAGTCCAGCGGAAGAGGCAAACCTGTTGCTCTATTACACGTGGCAACAAAAAAGCCTAGAAGATTATTAAGCTCATAGTCTATTGGAGTTTCAAAACAGAATGGTGGTGATGGATAGCTGCAACGGATGAAGTAGCGCGATGTTCTGAAGATTCTCGCCGAATCACAAAGAAGGTCCCTCCTGACGTTGCGGTCGACGTCATCCTTGCAGGCCTTGAAGATTGATTCTATGGTTCTAGAAGTATCCACAGCATATCTGTTGTAGGCCAAGGCTAGTCGAGTGAAGTAATTGTACAGAATGGGATCTCCGAACGCGCTCTCGTAAGAAAACCATTGTTTTTCTTTCATGGACGAAGAAAGAATTTCCTTATCATTCCGGTTAAGCACCATGTTGTCATTGCCATTTCTGTAGATGCTCCAACCATCAAGAGCTGCAGCTTGAACCCTCTTGATTATACCCACTGCCTTACCACTCTCAACAAGCCTTATTGAAGCGTCACGAACGTGTTTCGTAAGATCGGTACCATCCTTGAACTCTGTGTTAGGAACTTTGTGAGGGTGTATTATACGGCAGCGCGGTCTGAACCCGAAGAAACTACCATCAACAAGCAGCAGGTCTACGTCTTTGTCCAAACAGGAAAGTGCCACGTCTCGTTCAAGGCATGTAGCAAGAAGAGAGAGCATCTTTTTGCTTGCCTCAGAGTCGCCGACCTGCAAGTCGATAACAAGTCCGCTGAAGTAGTCCTCTTCGACGAGTTCTAATCCCTCATAGATATGGTAGGTAGCGCCGTAGGTCCCAAATCGTCCACCTACTCTTTCACTCATCACTGGCGAGTCAGATCCATCAACAACACAGACACGCCAGCCCTTCCACTCATTACTCTCGGACACGTCTCTGAATTTCACCAGTCTTCGAATCCTATCCAGCTTAGCCTGATTCTCAAGCAATCTTGCCTTCGTCCGCATGGCTTCTTTCTCAGCAAGTTCAAAGAATTGGTGCTGCATCGCCTTCGGTATTTTCGCCCATTCGGTGAACTCCTCGCCTAGTTTGACCCCCATACCCATCACACCTAACGTGAATTCTTCTCTTTGTCTTCTTCCGAGATGTCAAAGTGTATGAGAAGAGGAATAGGCGAAGGATTCATTTTGCCAGCAATGTAGAAGTCGCCAACAGGCATCAGTACTAGATACTTTGGGTCAATGTCGACTTGTCCCAACAACCTCACAGCTTCATCTAGGTCCTGAGGGTTCAGTTTTCCGATAAACTGGGTGTTTAAGTTACGGCGGATAGCAGCGTTTATTCCGATTTCGCCAGCTATCCCTTGACTCAGTAGTATTATAGCTAAATTGTAGCTTCGTCCAAGCGCACAGAGCTCTGATATCATCTCGGTGGTTTTGTTCTCCATACCCTTGGGCATGAACGGACAGTATTGCGGGCCCTCATCGATTATGACAGCAAGATTAAGTCTTTGTTTGTTTTCCATGAGTTGCTTCAGATATTTTGCTATTGAAAGGAAAACTGAAAGTTTCTCCGCTTTTCCTCCTGAGCTGATGTCAATTACTGCGATGCCATGCTGCCTGGCCGCCTCAACGATTTCGGATGGCCCCATCCTGCCCATAATGTTCTCAAGTTCTTCGTCTGTAACCTTTCCAAGACATTTTTCAAATTTCCGTAAGTAGTTCTTGCCATAGTATGAGATCTTCCCACTGGAATCGGTCTGTTCGGCCGCTATTTCAGACGTTACTCTAGTTAAGAGATGTTCTCGAAGCTCTTCTGGTGTGTTGAGTGTACGCCAGCTTCCTTCATAAACAACGCTCTCCAGAGCTGCCTTCAAGGGGTTCTTCTCAACCATAGAAGCAGCGTAGTAACCGAAGTTGTCCATAGCCGAGCACAAGTAGTCAACAGCGACATCATCATCTAATCCCAGGTCTGAAATGTCTAGAGCGTTGGGAAAACACGTAGCATAATCTGACCCTTTCCAATCAAAGATAAGGACATCGTAGCCCGCAGACCTGACAAATGGAATGATCTGATACCGCGTCAAGAGAGACTTTCCAGCACCTGTAGACGCAAATACGCCAATGTGGTAACGTACAAACTGCGGATTTATGGGAACCTTCCAGTTGGGATGATCCTTATAATATCCGATACTATTCGGCGTCGAACCCAGATTAGACATTGGATTGTCCTTTTCCTCATATAGCTCGACGTCTGAGCTCGGAGCTATCAACATCTTGTTTTCCTTCAAGACACCGCTCGAGACATCACCTATGACATCAAGACCAAAGGCATAATACTCCTTGGCATTCGAAGGATGATGGCCTATACGTGCGTAAGCTACCCCGGGTGAATATGCACCTATCTTAAGATTTTCATTGCTACCCAGTCCGCTGCGACACACTGCCATCATTTCATTCCCATTTCTATTACGAATGATCACGAGATCCTCCGCTCTGACACACTTTTCTTCGCCTTCAGCAAGAATTACTGAAGCACTCAGTTCTGTTGACCCACTAGCCACGATTCCGATCCTTCTCAAATTGCTCACCACAAGTAAGATTCTATGCCCTCATCTAAAAAGCGTTTAGCGTTTGGTTTCAGGCGAGCGCCAAGACGCGTATTAAGCCTTGCAGAAAGTGTCGGTCAAGGACACTCCCCGCGAGAACCTTCTGAAGGCTAGCTTGACCAAATCGGGGTAATCGTAGGTTCGGTATTTCGTTATCTTTCCTGCTATGATTACAGATACCTGAGTAGAAATTAGCAACCGATAAGGAGCAGTTATTTATGAGAGACAAAAGGGGTTGCCCTGTATGAAATAAAATGGGTTCCGGACAGAAGCGATCGATCGTAGTGTCTGGTCTACTTGAATACTACCTGTTTTTGATGTTGTTTTGGGTGTTTGTGAGGTGTTCGTGTGGGGTTTGTTTCGTTCATGGAAATAGCTTGTATCAACCCTTTGGTAGTAGCGCGCTAAATTAAAAAGGTGACAAAACGTCTATATATATTAGGTATCTGAGCTTGAACTAGCGGAGATCGAATATGAAACCTGAACATTATAAACCGATAAGGAAAGAAAAGCCCAAACGAAAAGGCAAGATTAGTGCGCGCAAAAGTCGAATGCTTGCAGTGGCTCAAAAATGGAAACCCATTACTTCTCCACAATTGCGTGAAGCTTACTCTACTAAAATAGAATGGGCAAGGAAGCTAATTCCCAAATTGAAAAAAGAAGCAGAAGCGCCGGAAGAAAAAGAAGAGCCTAGATAAGCGCACGCACGCGCGCTTTTTACGTTTCGCTTAATTATCCTAATGTTGTTCTTTTCCTAAGAACTATCGGAAGTACCAAATCGTGAATTACCATTCTGCTCATTTGAAATCACTCCATCTTAACTTTAAGAATCCATTTTCCTTTAGGATTGCCGTCTAAATCGACTCCTCTGCCCTTTAACACTTTGAATTCGCCCTGTTTCAAACCTAAATTTTGCATGGCGAATTCTGTTGCTTGTTTAATCGTACAGAATCCAGCTGGTTTCTTTGCCTCGGTCTCTGTAAATCCCCATCCTAGGGGAACTAAACTGCCTATTTGCAAAACTTTTAATCTCATTCCTCTTTTACCTCCTCAAGGGAAATAGCAGAACAGTCTATGAATCAACAGTCTCGTCACTTCATGTCTTCGCTCCAGCTATTATAGAATGGAAATCGCTGTTAAAGCTTGCTTATCCCTTTAAGAAATCTCCTTCAAGCCAACTTTATGTATCAGAGAAAAATAGGGAATGTGCGGGAAGCTTCTATACACTGGCAACATAAGACCCTTATAAAGGGCATATAAGCATCCGCCACACTATAAGAAGCGGTGTCTAATGCCGAAGACTAAAGCAATAATAAACATTCAAAACGTTGTTGCTGCTGCAACCTTGAACCAGAAGGTCGATTTGAACGCTGTTGTCAAGAGTTTTCCAGGAGTCGAGTATCGTCCAGAGCAGTTTCCTGGATTAGTATTTAGGCTTAGGAGACCGAAGACCGCCACGCTGATTTTCAATTCTGGAAAAATGGTCTGTACAGGCGCCAAATCAGAGCAGGAAGCGCGCAGGGCTGTTATGACAGTTGTTAAAGAACTGAAAAAGAGCGGAATAATCATCATCAGCAAGCCGGACTTGAAGGTTGTGAACATCGTTGCTTCTGCAAGCTTGGGCGGAAGGATAGACTTGGAACAGGCAGTGACCACGCTTGGAAAAACCATGTATGAGCCGGAGCAGTTTCCAGGATTGATCTACAGGATGGACGAGCCTAAAGTGGTCATACTGATATTCGCAAGCGGGAACCTTGTTTGCACTGGAGCGAAGAAAGAACAGGACGTTTATGACGCAGTGCATAAGCTTCACGAAAGGTTGGAGGAACAAAACCTCATATTCTACGAATAAAACTTCATAGTTAATCGCCTTTCGCCTTCGTTTGTACATTCCTCATCGTAGTGGAGTGGAACGCGGAGGCCTGGGTCTGCATGTTCTATAATGCCTTTGGGGTCTTCTTGGTAGAAGTATACCCGCTCATTTGGGTCTGGATCCTGTGGTTTTCCGTCAGCATCATATTGGCCGCGTTTCACCAGTCTTGAGATCGGATAGAACCACTCGCATCCTCGATCTTTTGAAGTTGTAAACGAGTCCTGCAAAGCATGGAGAAAAATACCGAGCGAAAAGAAAGGGCTTACGAGATAGCCTAACGCAATTACGAACACATTGTGGAATCTTGCTCGATGAGGTTGCTCGTCTTGGTACACTTTTTTTCTAACGAACCAATATTCTCTGTCCAAGTCTGGTAGGAGTGCTCCGAGACCTACTAAGAGGGCTGCATCAACGCGTCCAAAGAACAAAAAACCTGCGGCAATACCAAAAGCTAGATGCGTTGTTAACTCCAATGCCATCGGACCTCTTACATGGCTGTTCGTATATTATAATCGTAGGAGGTTTTATATATGGTTTATAACTATTCCAGATTACTCTACAGGGACCGGGCTGATTGTCAGGAGGAAAGACCCGCCGAAGCTTTCATGTCCGACTCCTTAGTTTTACTGGTAAACTGGGGTTCAAATCCCTTCCCCGGCGCCAAAACATGTTTGAGAGTTAAAGGATATGAAGGCAACGGCGGTTGCGCATCCGATTCAAGGCTTAATTAAGTATCACGGATTAAAGGATGTAATGCTTAGGATTCCATTTCATGACAGCATATCTGTGTGCATTGACGCACTAAATACCACCACAACGGTTGAAGCAGCCGAATCATTAAAGGAAAATTCCGTTATAATTAACGGGAAAAAGGCTGTAGGCAAAGATTTGGAAAGAGTTGAAGTTGTTCTTAACAAGTTAAGAAGCATGAGTGGATATTCAGGGTGCTTTAAGGTTGTTTCCCGAAACAGTATAACTGGTGGAAAAGGCCTTGGCTTTTCTGCTTCGGGTTTTGCCGTTCTCGGCACCGCGGCATGTGCTGCCTTAGATTTTGACATTGATTACGTATCCCTTTCTGAACTGGTTAGGTTGGGTGCAGGCTCCGCTACAAGAAGTCTCGCTGGAAGCTTTGCAATTTGGTACGCCGACAAGAATGGAAAATCATACGCAGAACCGCTAGTGGAGCCAGAGGCTGTGGATTTAGGCATGGTCATCGTGCCCATTCCCTCATCAGTTAGGACAGACGAAGCTCACAGCGAGATTCTTAGTTCACCGCTGTTTAAGGCTAGGCTGAAACACCTGGCAAAAATCATCAAGGCGATGGAAGAAGCCATTAAAACCAAAGATGTTGCCACGATAGGAAGACTTGCCGAAGAAGACAGCCTAAATCTACATGCAAGCACAATGACTGGAAAGGCTCACATGGTTCTTTGGGAGCCGGAAACAGTTTGCATAATAAAAGAGGTTCAAAGAATGCGACGCGAAGGCGTACCAGCATGGTATTCTATGGATACTGGGCCGTCAGTTTTCATTAATACTTATACGAATTACGTTGAAAAGGTGGCTGATAGACTACGTAGTTTAGGCTTCTCAAGCATCATAAAAAGCAAGGTCGGCTGCAAACCATTCTTAAGCAACAAACATCTATTCTAAACAAACTATTTACCGTGTCGCCTTTACAAATTCTAATGCCTTCATAGGGCTTCTTTTTTCTGGGATTTCCACGGTTTTTATTTTTACCATGCTGAGAGATTCGTTTGCTGCCTTTTTGGCTTCTCTTCTTGTTTGGTATTCTCCTTTCAGTTCAATCCATGGTAGCGTTTCATCAATTTTTATCCATACCGTATACAAGTTTTTCACCATTGTTGGGAATTGAGGAAAGAGTTAGAGTTTAAGTAATTAAAACAGTTATGAATTTTGAATATGGATTCTTGCTATAAGAAAGGGAGATAAGTGTACAAGGCCTACCCCGACTCAAAAATCGAAGTAGGAGACCTTTAGATTGCTTCTGACTACGTCGAGAGGAAATAAGACCTTAAAAAAATTAGTGCCCCCATAGTTTCTTTTCGCTTGTTAAGTAGCTAGGATACTTATTTGGGGTTCATTAATACTATAAACTCGAAATCCGATTCTGTAATGGGGGTCATAAATCACGAAAAAGAAAGAAACAATAACTGAAAGTCAGAGCTACACGTGCCCAAACCCGTCATGTGATAGAGTTTTCACTAGCCCCGTAAAAACTGAGAATTTATGTTCTAAAAATGCGGAAGTTTACGATGCATGTCCCTTTTGCTTGACTGAAATAACCTTAGAAAAAAGCTCCACAACTTTTGAAGAAAAGAAAAACCTAAAGAGGAAGAAAACCGAAAGTGAACAGGCAAGTGTTGACTTTAAGGAGAAAACGCTAGCCGAATCTTCTCCTAAGGTGCAGGGATGTATACATCATTTTGGGTATCTGAGTAACCGTTCAAAGAAGGAGAAAATACCTGAAGAGTGCATGATTTGCGAAAACATAGTGCAATGTATGCTTAAAAACGTGACTGGCTAATTTGGTGTTTCCGCCATAGTTCACATTCTTCTGTATTTTGCGCTTAGAATGTTCGAATTATAACACTTATTCTGCTAGGGGACCATTGGCATAATTCAGTTTACAATACTAGGAAGGGTGAAACGTAGATTGTGAGGATTATCCCCTCAATCGGCTCTTCGTTGGTCTTCAATATAAGATATTAATGAAAATAGGTTTTTGTCAGAAGAAAAGTTAATTTTTTGTTACGTTTCACTTTTCTTTTTGCGTTCGGGTTTTTTCTCTTCCTCGGTCTTCGTGACAGCTTCTTCTGCTGGTTTTTCTTCCGCTTTCTCTTCTATTTCGCTTGTGATTTCTTCTATCGGTTTAGGTGGCGGCGTTGTAGCCATAGTCCACCCTATCCATGCGCCTATAGCCATTATGGCAATGAATGCTAGGAACACTGGAATTGCAACGAGCCAAAATGGAACACTCCAGTCAAGCGGATTTCCTCCCAAGTAAAATAGTCCGACAGTATATAGTACGCCTACTATTAAGCAAACTGCAAATATCATTCCGCCGATTGCTTGGTCTTTACCAACCATCTTGCATCACCACATATGTAAAGCCATGTTACTCCTTTACTCCTTTTAAAGTTTACCATGATTTTAAACTTGTTGTTATATTGTTCCCATTTCCCATGTTGTTAAATATTTTTTCTGTTCCTCTGTTAGTTCGTCTATTTTTATTTTCATTGCACTGAGTTTTAGTTTTGCCACGGTTTCATCTATTTCTTTGGGCACTGGGTAAACTTTTGGCGGCATTTTTTCGTTTTTAGCTATATATTCTACACAAAGAGCTTGGTTTGCAAATGACATATCCATAACCTCCGCGGGATGCCCTTCTGCTGACGCCAGATTTACGAGTCTCCCTTCCGCCAAAAGGTATAGCTTTCTTCCATCCTCAAGTTTGTACTCGTCTAGGTTTCGCCTGATGTTTCTCTTTGAAGTTGCAAGTTCTTCTAAGTCTTTTATGTTTATCTCCACGTTGAAGTGACCACTGTTAGCCAGTATCGCACCGTCTTTCATTTTTTGCATATGCTCTTTTCTTATGACACTTATGTCGCCTGTTGTTGTTACGAATATATCGCCTAGTGCTGCTGCTTCAGCTATTGGCATTACACGGAATCCATTCATTGCCGCTTCAAGAGCCTTAAGCGGGTTCACTTCAGTGACTATTATGTTGGCTCCCATTCCATGCGCTCTCATGGCTATTCCTCTTCCGCACCATCCGTAACCGCAGACCACGAAGTTTTTACCTGCTAAAAGAATGTTTGTGGCTCTTAGGATTCCATCTATTGTGCTTTGTCCTGTTCCATACCGGTTGTCAAACAAGTATTTCGTGTAGGCGTCGTTCACAGCTATTATTGAGTATTTGAGTGCTCCGGTTTTTTCCATGGCACGCAGCCTTAAGACGCCTGTGGTTGTTTCTTCTGTTCCACCCTTAATGTTTGCTAGTGCTTCTGTCCTTTTGCTGTGGATTGCTCCAACAAGGTCTGCTCCATCATCAAGTGTTATTACGGGCTTGTGGTCTATCACTCTTTCAACGCACCAATAATATTCTTCTGTCGTTTGTACTCTCCATGCAAACACATGAACACCATTTTCCGCCAGCGCTGCCGCTACATCGTCTTGTGTGGAAAGCGGATTGGAACCGCATAACGCAACTTTCGCTCCGCCAGCGAGTAAAGCATCGACAAGAACAGCCGTTTCTTTTGTTACGTGTAGACACGCGCCTATGGTTAAACCTTTAAGGGGTTTTTCTTTGCTGAATCTTTTTTTGATTTGATTTAGAACTGGCATATGTTCTGAAGCCCATTCTATCTGTAAAACACCCTTGGGAACTAGCGAGGTGTCTTTAACTTTGAAGTCTTCCATTCTAATTCCCCTTCCTTTATGCTCATTTAAAACCAAACTATTTAACGTTGGTGTTTAGCTTGCTAAGAAGGTTGTTCTTTGCTTTTTCAACCGCATCCATAACTTTTTCGATGTTTAACATTGTCAACTTTCCATTTTCCATAACTATCCTGCCATTTATTATTACCGTTTCAACATCAGAAGCCTTTGCTGCGTAAACTAAATGGCTTGCTTCACTGTATAATGGGCAAAGGTGTGGCCTTTTAAGGCTGATGATGGATAAATCTGCTTTTTTTCCAACCTCTATTGAGCCTATTTCGTTCTCCCATGACAACGCTTTTGCGCCTTCTATGGTTGCCATTTCCAAAACCTGTTCTGCAGGCATTACTGTTGGGTTTTTGTTTATTCCTTTATGTATTATGGCTGTTGTTTTCATGATTTCGAACATGTCCGCTGTGTTGTTTGAGCATGGGCTGTCTGTTCCCAGCGAGACTGTTATGCCTTTTTTGAGCATTTTTGGAACAGGACTTATGCCTGAAGCAAGTTTGAGATTTGAGATTGGATTATGTGAAACCTTCACGTTCCTTTTCTTCATGATTGCCATGTCTTTATCTGTTAATGCCACGCAATGTACTGCGATTAATCGCTCATCTAAAACTCCTAATGAATCCAGATACGCCATTACTCCGTTTTTAAACTGTATTTTAAAGGCGTTCCGAATTTTTTCCATTTCATCGCTAGTCTCGGCAGCATGAATATGGCAGATTATTGGCGCTTTCTCAGAACCGTATTTATCGTTCAGTTCTTCTCTTATTACTTTTAACTCTTTCATGTATTCTGAGTCAACACTGTATGGTGCATGTGGGTCTACGCTGACGCGGATCAGCCCATCTGCTTTGTTGTGCCAGTTTTTAGCCAAGTCTTCCAATGCTTTTCTGTCTTCGTTTTTTCTCCATGAAAAGCAAACGTGACCGATTACGCCTCTCAAACCAGCATCTGCAAATGCTTTTGCCTCATTTTCTTTCGGCGTATAATGGTACATCGTGTTGACGGTTGTTGTTCCACCCATTATGGATTCTATGGCTGTTAGTAGGGCTCCAATGTAAACGTCATGGGCTGTCATGTGTTTTTCTATGGGCCATATCCATTTCTCAAGCCATTCTTGTAGTGGTAAGTCGTCTGCGTACCCCCTTAACAAACTCATTGCAGCGTGCTGGTGCGTGTTTATGAGGCCTGGGGTGACGACCTTGCCTTTTGCATCTATTTTTTCATAACCCCTTCCATATTTTCTTCTAAGTTCATGAGTTCTTCCAATGTCAACTATGACTTTATCCTCTATGGCGATTGCGCCTTGGCGAATTCTTTTTCCATTGTGCATTGTTAAGATTGTTCCGTTTTGAATAAGGATGTTCACTTTTAATCGCCATGAAAATGTTGTGGAATGTCCAAGGATGTGCTTCTTATAACTTTTAAACTTTCCTTTCCATTTGTTTATTCACAGCGCGGGGGAAGAGGTTTGGACAAGCCTATAACGCCAGTCGTAGAGCTTCTCAGAAGCTTAGGTTTTCCATGGATACCGTATGTCCGCGTATACCACGCCGCGCTTGGTTCTTTCCTCTTGTTCCTTTACCCATTTTTCTAAGCCGATTTTTTGTAGACGTTTTCCGTCTTGGATTAGTGTTGGGTAGTGTTCTGCTAGGGATTGTATAAGCGCGCACGGGTATTCTTTGCATTGCGGGCAGACTGTTACATTTTTTTGTTCGGCGCATTGGCGGATTTTGCAGTCAGGGGGTCCACCTCTGCCTGTTCTGCATGTGCAATCAAATTTCGCTAGTTCTTGTAGAAACTGCCAGAACGGTGGAAACGTCTCCTTCATTTCTGGCACATATTGATAGAAATCGTCAAAGCCTTCTTCATGTAGGCTTTTTTGTAGTTGGCTTGCCTGTTGGGGTATGCGGTTTCTTTGGGCACATAAACCACAGTATAGGCCACAATAGGTTACGTAACGAATTTGGTTTTGGTTTGACATAGGTTGAGCACCAAGGACTGGGGCTAAAGGATAAATAGTTTTAGATAAACATTGTTCCATGGTGTTTGTGTTTGGATGTTGAATCTGTTGAGGATTTGAAGAGAATGCTTAAGGAGATAGGTTACTCTGATGGGGCGGTTGAGGAAATTTTGAAATGGTATAGATGAGTATGACGAAGGGCATTTATATTTTAGTCGTTTCGGTTAGTAAGGATATTAACGTTAATGTTGGCGCTTTGGGTAGCGTAAACTTTGAGAAGGGCTTGTATGCTTACGTGGGTTCTGCCCAAAACAATTTGGAAAAGCGTATAGAGCGGCATCTTAGAAAGACTAAGCAGAAGTTTTGGCACATAGACTACTTGCCGCAAAGGTTTAATTTTGCTTTGTCTCAACTTAATTGCAAGGGGTATCCAGTTGAGGGAACCTTTTGCCGAGTTTGTTAAAACTGAGTTAAAACCTGAGACTCTACTAATTACATGTGGGCTCCCAGGAACTTGGAAAACAGAGATATCAGAGGAAACCTCAAAAATCAAGGGATACCCCATTCTTCGAACCGATTTGATTCGATTGGAGGTCCTAAAGAATGAAGACATTTTTGACGAAAAAGTTGCGTCAAATATGAGCAAACGGGAGCTTGTCTATGATGAGACGTTTCGCCGAGCAGAGGATCTTGTACAGAAGAGTAAAGGCGTAATATTGGATGCTACTTTTGTTACCCAAGAACTGCGAAGACGTGCTGCTGCGATTGCTGCAAAGCACAATATGACTTTTGTTATACTTCAAACTCACTGCTCTGAAGAAATGGCAATTGCGAGGATTTTGAAAAGAACCAAAGAGAATTATGAGTCAAACGCCTTAACTAGGGAAGCTTATCTTAACAACAAGAAGAGGTTTGAAACTGTTGACTTAGATGATTTGAAAAGGAGACATCCGCAACTCGAAATAGTGCACTTAACAGTCGACACAGAGTATGATCGTCCTGAGGATTGGTACATAATTGGGATGGAAAAAAGGTAATTGGACCCCGTTTCATTATGATAATAGATTTGCATATTCACTCAAATTGTTCTGACGGAAACTTGACTGTTGAAGAAATTGTTAAGGAAGCCAAGATCAGAAACATTGGGTTAATGTCGATTACGGATCACGACTCGATTGGCTGTCAGGAGAAAGCCATGGCTTTGGCAAAGAAAAATGGAATTCGCTATGTTTCTGGAGTTGAATTGAATGTAACTTTCTCGCATCCCAGATACAGTGAGGGTAAATCAGTATCGTTAGATTTCTTGGGTTACCAATTTGACGTAAAAAATAAGGAGTTGAAGAACAAACTTAAGCAAATTGCAGAATATCGAGAGGAAAGGGCTGCAAAGATTTTAGATAATATTAATGTAGAATTTGGAAAAGACGGGATTGAAAAGTTGACGAAGAATGATTTGAGGGAGGTTCAGGAGTCCGTTGATGGAGTGCTTGGGAGGCCTCACATTGCTGATTATTTGGTGAGAAAGGGGATTGTTAGAACAAGACAAGAGGCTTTTGATAAGTATCTTGTGAAGTGTGATGTTCCGAAGTATCCTCTTTACATTGAAGAGGCGTCGAGGCTTGTGAGGAATGCTGGAGGAATAATAGTTTTGGCTCATCCTAATGATCCTCAGGGAACCTCCCTTGTGATATTGACTAAATCTCTGCACGAACAGACAAAGATAATCGAAGAGTCGATTTTGAGGTATATTGATGGTGTAGAGTGTTGGCACTCTAGAAATGACGCCCTAACAACGAATCATTACATAAAGTTTGCAAAAAAACATAGACTAATCATGACTGGGGGAAGCGATTGCCACCAAAAACCGATCATCATGGGAACCGTGAAAATCCTCGAATACGCAGCAGAACAATTCAACTTTAAGTAACTTCTCTAAAGATTTTTCGCGTATGTGGAGGCTAGTTTGAAGTATGTCTTTGCTTCTTTCATTGCTGCACCTTTTTCCTCACTACCTACGCTGGGGTCTTCAAGCTTGAAACTAACAACTTTTCCCCGCACGTAAGCTCTGTAGCATTTGTAGAAAGGAAGAAGTTTCGCCAACTTTTGGTCTCCAAAATATTCAACATATCTTTCGACGAAGAAGTTGGACAGGTCGGTTCGTTGTTTGAAGTCTAAGTCCATGGCTAAGAAAGCAACGTCAGAGGCAACGTCAGAATACCTAAATCTTTCGTTAAATTCTATCGCATCGAAAATGTAGATTCTGTCTGCAACAAAGATGTTACCCGAATGAATGTCTCCGTGACAATCTCTGACTCGGCCCTCCGCCATCCTCCTCTCAAAAAGGGGCACGTTTCTCTTCATGAAATCGTCGATTCTTTCACGGATAAATTTGAAATCCTTCATGGATATCGTTTTGCTCACAAACTCTTGTGTCTGCTCGAAATTCTCTTTCCAATTAGTTTCTATTATCGCCAATGAGCCGAACTCGCTTATCCTCCTGTTCGTTTCTGCCTTTGAATGGAATTCCGCAATGATCTTCGCTATTTCGTCAATGAGCTTACTATTCACTTTGTTCTCTTCGAGGAGTTTGTTCATCATCTTTTCTTGAGGCATTCTCTTCATCTTCACGGCATATTCAATGGGTTTTCCTTCGCCTTTTATTTTGATAATGTTTGATCTGTTGATGGGAACAACCTCGAGGTACATTTCTCCACACAGCCGTCTGTTGAGCTCTAACTCTTTTTCGCAGAAGAAACGTCTCTTTTCGAGGGTTGTGAAGTCTAGAAATCCGAGGTCTACAGCCTTCTTCATCTTGTAGACAAAGTTTCTGGTTAGAAAAACGAAGGATATGTGGGTCTGGGTCAGTTCAATTTTACCTGTTTCTTCGTCATAAGCTTCAGGCTTCATTAGAGCTTCCACAACTTGCTTCTGAACCAACATTTATTGAATCTGCTTCCTTTAGGGCGTTTGGCAACCTTTCTGTTGTGGATAAAACCTCAATGAGCCATATAGGGATATTCCTACGAGGAACCCTAAACCACGAGGTAACCGTGGACTGAGACTATAAGATATTGCGATTGAACAGCTAAGGCTTCTTAATGTAATTTAAAACGGTGTCCGCCTGCTCTTTGGAAACATGTGCAGATTGAAGAAGGCAATTAACCAGTTCGGAAATCTTCGCTAAAGCATGAACCTTATAGCCTAACTTTTCAAGGTTTTCTCTGCCACCTTGCTCTCTGTCCACTACGACCATCACATTTTTAACATGGGCTCCAAGCTCTTCCAAAGGTTTTATTCCTTCAAGCTTAGACAACCCTTCGCTAACGACATCATCAAAAAACAGTATACTCTCGCCTTTAACGACTTCTGCTCCAGCAATTCTCCCAGTCACACCGTAAGCTTTCTTTTCTTTTCTTACAACAACGCATGGAAGATTCACTTTGCAGGCTATGCTGGGCAGGATTAGAGCGCCTTTCAGTTCGATTGAGGCTAACTTATCTATTTTATCGATGGCCATAATGTTCCTTATTTCGCATGCCGCTTTTTCTGCAATATTGCACAACTCTCTTGGGGAAGAAAGCAAACCTGCAAGATCAATGTAGTAAGGGCTTAGGGCTCCAGACTTAATCCTAAAACTGCCGAACTTTAGACAACCAGAACGATAAAGTGAATCGGCAACCTGAGATACATTGTCCGACACGTGAATCCCTAATCTACCTTCAACAAAGAGGATTTCTAACTATAAATGGATTTAGCTCAACAAGTCGAAGAGTCGAAGAAATTGAAGCCAAAACTCAAGCTCTCGAAACATACATAAAAAATCTGGGAGTCCAAATACAAAGCCAAAACAAAACCATAGACACCCTTCAACAACTAATACGTGAAAAAGTAATAGCTGAAGGCAGAATCAAACCAAAACAAACCTAAATTTTCCCCTCTTTTTCTGATTTTTGAATCTGAATTTGAGATTTATTTCTAGTTTTTAAGCTATAAGAACAAAGTAGCGGAAACCATAAACCACAACCACACGGATAAAAGTTTTAAGGGAACAGGATTAATTAATTGGCTGGGTAAAACGACTTATGAAACTAGATAGTTTCGTTAGAAGTGTAAAAGGCTTCCTTGAACATTGTAGGCTTTCCTTTGAAAATTTTGTTCTATGGTTTTTCCAAACGCTAAACTTTAGAGCACGTCTCAAAGTAACATTTCAAAAAATCAGAGATGAGACCACCGAACACATTAATCACTTGAGTTCTGTTTTAAAGAAGGTTGTCTTACCGCTGTCAGTCTGCTATCTATGTTTGGGGTTTTTCTTCGGAAACAACGTCATAGACTCGCTTTTTTTGGGCGTGATAATCTTTGTTTATAGCCATTTCCTTCCAGACCTACTATCACCTTTCAGAATTAGAAACAGAAAAGGGAAAAATAAAGACGAAACATGGTTCAAAAAATATGCTTTATTGTTCCTTGCTCCATTATTCATTTTCTTGTTATTTGGAGACGGGATACCAGCTTTTAAGACTGCGGAGCATTTCCACAACGTAAAATCATTGGGAGCTTACAGCATTTTCTTATTCTTGTTAGGCTTGATTTTTTATGGAAACATGCCGCTTTCATTGGGAAGAATTCTTGAGGTTTTTTCGCTGGCAATATTTGGTTCCATCGGGTACGTTACACATCTAAAAGTCGATAAAATCCTTTAGCCTATGAATGTCGCCTATTTAATTAATTGGTTAAACTATAGCGTGTTTCCTTCTCTCTCTGTGTAACCAACAACAACACAAAAAACCATAAATTTAAAGGAAGTTTCAGACAATCTCTATATAAGGGGGCTAGTCCCACAGCACATAAGACAGACAGATACTCTAAACATAAAACATAACGGTAACGTTTATAACTTGATTTCTTCATTCCTAAAAGACGCGAAGCGAAAAACAATGGGTCATAGAAAACAGCACGCGCCAAGACGTGGTTCACTTGCTTATTTGCCTAGGAAACGTGCTAAGCGTTTATTGGCTAGAATACGGTACTGGCCAAAAATAGAGGCGGACACACCTAGGCTGCTAGGTTTTATAGGCTATAAAGCTGGCATGACCCACGTTTTCACCATCGAGGATAGAAAACGTTCTCCAAACTATGGCAAAGAAATATTCCGTTCAGCAACAGTCTTAGAAACCCCACCGATGCTCATATGTGCCATGAGAGCCTACATGAGAAACCCCTACGGTCTCCAAATCCTAACAGAAGCCTGGATGAAAGAACCGCCAGAAGAGCTAGAACGAGTGTTCACACTTCCAGAAAACTTCAAAACGGAAGAAAGCTTCAAAAAAATCGAAGAAAATTTGGCTGAGTTGACAAAAATCCGTGTTACAGCTATAACCCAGCCGAAACAGACCAACATGTCAAAGAAAAAGCCAGAAATAGCGGAAATAGAAATAGGCGGAGGCACGATCCAGCAACAATTTGAATTTGCAAAAAGCCTAATCGGAAAAACCGTAACCCCCGCAGAAACATTCAAAGAAGGCCAATACGTAGACGCAATAGCTGTATCAACTGGTAAAGGCTTCCAGGGACCAGTAAAGCGCTGGGGAGTAGCAATACTGCAACACAAAGGAAGAAAAACAAAAAGAGGCGTAGCAACTCTTGGCCCGTGGAGCCCTCACCATGTAATGTATAGCGTTCCAAGAGCTGGACAGATGGGCTTCCATCAAAGGACTGAGTACAACAAACGCATTCTGAAAATAGGCACTGATGGTAAAGAAATCACACCTAAAGGAGGCTTCACGAGATACGGCGTAATCCGTGGACCCTACATGCTATTAGAGGGGAGCATATCAGGCCCAGAAAAACGTCCAATAAAAATACGCTATCCAGCACGCCCACCAAAACAAATACCAGAAGAACCACCACAAATCACACAAATATCCCTCGAATCCCCTCAAGGAAGATAAACGGTGAAAACATGACCAAAAAAACAGCGAAAATCTTCAACCTCGAAGGAAAATCGATCGGAAAAATAAAACTTCCACCTATTTTTGGAACCGTATTGAGACCGGACGTCATTAAACGAGCCGTTCTGGCAATACAATCAAATAGGTTTCAACCCCAAGGCAGGGACCCCATGGCAGGAAAGAGAACAACAGCAGAATCTAGAGGCGTTAATCTAGGCATATCCAGAATAGCAAGAATTAAGGGACCCGCTGGGAGAGGAGCCCTAGCCCCCGGAACGGTGGGCGGAAGGGCAGCGCATCCACCAACTTCTGATAAGAAGATTGTTAAACGAATTCCAAAGAAGGAAAAACGCCTCGCTCTTCTTTCTGCAATAGCTGCAACAGCATCCGAAGAAGTTGTAGCCTCACGGGGTCATTCAATTGAGGATGTTCCAGAGATCCCACTAATAGTTGCAGATGATTTGGAAGGGTTAAAGAAAGTCAAAGAGGTTGAAGAAGCCCTCATACATCTAGGAGTGTTCTCAGACATTTATCGAGTAAAAGAGAGTAGAAAAATCCGCGCTGGAAAAGGTAAATACAGAGGTAGAAAAATGAAGCAAGCTGTAGGTCCCCTTATAGTTGTGGCTGAAAACAAGGGAATAATGGAAGCCGCAAGAAACATACCAGGCGTGGAAGTTGTTACTGTTAACAATTTGAATGCTGAAATACTTGCTCCGGGGACGCATCCGGGAAGGCTAACAATATGGACAAACAGTGCAATCGAAAAACTGAATGAGCTTTACAGCAGAGGCGAGAAATCATAATGGATCCCTACGAGGTTATACATTATCCGTTGATGACCGAGTCCGCGAGCCTAATGGTTGAAAAGGAAAACAAACTAGTCTTCATAGTCAATCTGAAAGCAAGCAAAAATGATGTGAAAAAGGCGGTTGAAGAGCTCTACGAAGTTAAAGTTGAAAAGATCAACCTCCTAATCACACCCCAAGGAGAAAAGAAAGCCTTTGTCAAACTTCACCCAGACTATAAAGCGACTGATGTTGCAATCAAACTTGGAATATTGTAAAATTATGTAGAGGAGTGAGTAATGGGTAAAAGAATTCGTGTTCAAAGACGCGGGCGTGGTGCCCCCACATTTAGGGCGTCAACTCACAAAAGAGTAGCTCCTGCACAATATCCATTAACAGCAACAACAAAGGAATATTTTGAAACAGCAATAAACGGCGTTATTGCAGATTTTGTCCATGACCCCGGACGTGGAGCCCCGCTTGCTTTAATAAGATTCGAAAATGGAAAAACATGTTACAATGTGGTTCCCGAAGGAGTATATTTAGGTCAACAAATCCAGATGGGTGGGAAAGCCCCTGTTGAAGTGGGCAACATCCTTCCGATAGGAAAAATCCCAGAGGGCACAATGATATGCAGTATAGAACTCCGCCAAGGAGACGGTGGTAAAATCGCAAAATCCTCAGGAGCATTCGCAATAGTTGTTACACACACAGCCCAAGGAACAATAATCAAACTTCCATCAGGGAAGAAAAAGTATATAAATGATTATTGTAGGGCGACAATTGGTGTGGCTTCAGGGGCTGGAAGAACAGAGAAGCCCTTCTTGAAGGCTGGCGCGAAATTCCATTTGATGAGGGCAAGGGGGCGTAAATATCCTAGAACTCGTGGAAGAGCAATGGTTGCTGCTGTGCATCCATATGGCAGCAGTAAAAGAAGTGCACGAAAAGGCACCACAACCTCGCATGGCGCTCCACCAGGGCAAAAGGTTGGATTAATTGCGGCTAGAGGCACAGGACGAAAAAAGAAAAGTGAGCGCGCCGCTGGCATAGCAGAAGGTTTATAGCATTTAACGTTACCAATAACGTGAGAAAAAATGCCAAGAGAATTTGCATATCGTGGATATACGCTTAATCAACTGCAAGGCATGTCGATGGACGAATTCATTAATTTACTTCCGTCAAGACAAAGGCGAAGTCTCCATCGCGGTCTAACACCAGAACAAAGGATACTGCTTGAAAAGATAAGAAAAGCGAAAGAGGTTTTCAGGAAGGGAAGCAGCAAAGTAGTCAAGACGCATGTGCGAGACATTATTATTCTGCCCGAAATGGTTGGCACCACAATCCTTGTCCATAACGGCAAAGACTTCATCTCAGTGGAAATAAAGCCAGAAATGATTGGACATTATCTAGGCGAATTTGCAGTCACGAATAAGCCCGTAAAACATGGGACTCCAGGCATCGGCGCCTCTCGCTCTTCAATGTACGTTCCATTAAAGTAGCTTGTTTCTAAGGTTTTTAGGCGCTATAGTCCATTTCTGAAGGCTTTTTGCTTGGCGGCTTAGCCTCTGGTATCTGCGGCAAGGGGATTGGTGGCGGAATATTTAATGTTCTGGATATCAACACGGATTCTATGAAGACAACATTGGATATTGACTGCACTATGATTGGTGGCGGAGGTTTCTTCTCCTCATACTCTTTGTAAACCTTTTCAATTTCGCTTTTATCACCAACCACGTACGCTCTTCCTTTTAGGCTTATCTGCGCTATAGAAGGGTTATAATTAATTGTTAAAACAAACGGAACCTCCAACGAGTCTTCCGATTTCTTCTCCACCCCTACTAGGTTAAGATTTGTGTTTATCTGAATCGGCGGTATAGGCTTTCTGATATCCCAAAAACGTTCAGCAGAAACATTAGATATGGAAACGTTCACTCTAATCATCTTAAATCATCAAAAATATGAATCACCGAGTAATTTAAATGTGCTCATTTTTCAGCAGGTTTGTATCTCGTAAAACCACAGTGCCCACAAGTATATCTGTCGCCTTGATCAGCCATAAAATAGCCTGGTCCACAACGTTCGCACGTTGGGCGTAGCCTTATGATTTTGTCGTTTTCTATCTTGTATAACGTGAATACACCTTTTTCCTTCTTCTTCTTTTTCTTGGGTTTTCCAGTTTTTTCTACTTTTTCTTCTTTTGGAGCCTCTTTCGGAGGTTCTTTTGGGGTTTCTTCTGCTTTTTTAGACATTTGCTATCCCTTTTTCTCTTCTTCTTTGGGTTTTTCGGGTGGCACATTTCTTTCAATAATATATTTGGGTTCAATAAGTCTAGCTTGCTCAACGGAATCGTAAACATTTGCTACCCCAAATGCTGTATGCGTTCCAGTTTTGGTTTCCAACTTTTTAACAAAAACCAAATCTGTATCTTTTTTTAGTACAGTGGCCACAACCTTTCTGACCTCTAGCCTCGGAGGCGTGCTGCCTGTTTGGCTGTGCTCCACTTGGAAATAGACTTCCCTTCTTTTTAACAATGGATTTTCCTTCTCTGAGACTATCTTAACTTCCATAGTTTTTCCTCGTTTGCGGTGTTGACTTGATACGGTATCCTATTATTTAGCTTTTCGAACATTTTTCATAGCTTTCAGAATTCCAGCAACCTCTGCCTTTTTCTCGGGTGTGACTTTAACCACGACAACACCTTCATAAGGCTGGCCGTAGATGACAAAGGCGTTTTCCGGCGAATACAAAACAGCGATTAGTGTCAGCAAGTCTTCCTCCCCGTCCGCAACTATTTTGACGCGGCAATTGCTTTTTATTGCTTCTTGAATTGCTCCTAGAGCTTCCTCTGTTATTGTTCCCGGGGGATTTTTAACGTGGATGGTCTTCTCTGCTGTGAGTGGAACCGGCTGTACATTTCTTCGCATAACTCTGTTATCCACAATTGACAGCTGAGGAAACATGTGGTTTTCTGCAAGGTTTTTTGAAACAGTGTCTCCAACAGAGATTATAAAAGCTGGCTTTTCTTTTTCCGTCATATCCTTAAATATTTTCATTGTCTCGGCAAATGAGCCTCGAATTAATGTGCCGATGGGTTTTTTAAGTTTTATGCGTAGTTCTGGCGTAAGACTGTACGCTATAGCCATTTTATCTAACCTTTAGTGCGTAACGCCCTTTCTCTTTGATGTTCATGGCTTTTGCGATGGCTGAACCGTCAGGATTAAAAATCATTACTAACCCGCTGAAATCATCGCTTAAAGATGGTGTTTTACATTTTGGGCATATTTTTTCTCTGGTTATGAATTTGCATGTTGGACAAGCTTTTTCGCTCATCTAATCACTTTTTATTTCTGACTTGCTTCCACTTTCTCTGCTGGTTCCTTTATTTTTTGTACCTCGCGCTCAATCCACTCTAACTTGCCAAGGAAGGGTTGTCTAGCTGTTACGCCTATTTTTCCAGAGCTTCCAGCTCTGCCAAGTGAAACTGCCGTTATTCGAACACGAACTTGGTCTCCACTCGTAAGTTTTCTTTTTGTTTCTTTCCCTAATAAAACACCTTGTTTTTCGTCATAGGAAATGAAATCATCCATAAGTTGTGAAACGTGAAGCAAGGCGTCAATTGGTCCTATGCGTACGAAGGCGCCGAAATCGGCAATCTCTACAACCTCTCCTTCCAATACTTCCTGAATTTTAGGGTAAAATGTTAACAGGGAAAAGGTTACCTTGTGATAGGTTGCTCCGTCTCCCGGAATTATCTTCCCAATAGGGTTCACTTCTACATTAATGACGGCTATAACATAGCCTAATTCTTCGTCAACGATTCCTTCATATTTTGCTTTAACCTGTTGATGCCCAACTGCCTCTAAGGG
>Ga0315280_10001164_pt1 | contig 46432 bp, 41 predicted proteins | sample YL17G06_40_MG_FD_203697 | JGI IMG/M metagenome (GOLD analysis project Ga0315280, IMG submission 203697) | Sediment microbial communities from Yellowstone Lake, YNP, Wyoming, USA - YL17G06_40 | ecosystem: Environmental > Aquatic > Freshwater > Lake > Sediment | place: USA: Wyoming | collected... | reverse complement strand
ACCAATCCGACCGGCGGCTTTTCCACATCTCCACAAAGAGAGAAAAAGAAGCAAAAAGAGAGAAAGTACGACGATCCGGAGGTACATACTCCATCCCCCCAACAAAGCTGGGATGGCCATACAATAACAGGATATGCACGATCAGCCCAATACTCCAAATCCCGCTCATCTTGTTATCTTGTCGAAGAATTGTCTCGCCCATTCAGCGTCTCACTCGAACAGGTCGAGTTGCTCGACTTCATCGCTCGGGGTTAGGTCACTCACACCGACGCCCACGAGACGCACCAGGCGATGGCCGGCTTCGGTTCGTTCGAGCAGACGCAGGGCGTTCTGATAGATTGTTTCGGCATTGTCGAAAGGTTCATCGAGCTGGCGATGGCGAGTCACCAGGGTGAAGTCGTCATATTTGACCTTGAGGGCGATCGTGCGCGCCCGCAAGCGTCGCGCGGCCAGCCGTTGGGCCACCGACTCGCTTTGCTCGCGCAGCGTTTGCCGGATTTGCTCCAGGTCGGTCGTGTCGCGCTCGAACGTCAACTCGCGGCTGAGAGACTTGGGAGGGCGATGGGTGACGACCGGCCGCTCGTCAATGCCGCGCGCATATTCATAAAGTCGGCCGCCCGACTTGCCGAACAGGTGCTCAAGTTGCTCGCGCACCAGGTGGCGCAGCTCCGCGATCTTGTGGATTCCCAGCTGGTGAAGTTTCTGTTGGGTCACCGGTCCGATGCCGGGAATCCGCTCGACCGGCAGCTCGGCCAGAAAAGCCTCGATGTGGTCGGGTTCGATTAAGACCAGCCCGTTTGGTTTCTCCAAATCCGACCCGATCTTGGCCAGAAACTTGTTGGGGGCGATCCCTATGGAGGCGGTTAAAGCCAACTTCTCCCGAATGCGTTGCTTCAGGACACGCGCCAATTCAAGCGGCGAGCGAATGCCCAATTTATTCTCCGTAATGTCCAGATAGCACTCATCTACGGAGACGGGCTCGATCACATCGGTAAACTCGCGGATGATTCGGAAGACCCGGCGCGAAATGTCGCGATAGCGTTCCATCCGCGGGCGAAGGAAAAGGCCGTTCTTACATAGCGCCCGTGCCTGTTGAGTCGGCATGGCGGCACGCACGCCGAAACGCCGCGCTTCGTAGCTGGCCGAGTAAACGACGCCGCGCGTCGTGAGACCGGCCACGATCACCGGCTTGCCGCGTAGCAAAGGGTTGTCGAGCACCTCGACCGACGCATAAAAGGCGTCCATGTCGAGGTGCATGATCCAGCGAGTTGGGTCGCTCATGGTTCGAGACACCGAAGCGGCGGCGATCCAACACCCGCCGCTTTGGCCGTGCTGTTTTGTCCATCCAAGGCGTTGACGACTCTTTGTGCCAATTCCCTGCAAATGGCAAGATGGCACAGCGGCTCCTGCGCGTCAATGGTTTCAGTGATTACAGTGGCACGCTTCCTCGTGCAAGCAGGTGATGTAGGGGCGCAACCCGCCTTGAGGCGGGCTGCGTATGTGTTTAGCGCTGGGAAAAAACAAAGGCTGGAAGCCACAAGCATTTAATGGTTTTGAGCCGTGCCAGTCGTCTTCCAGACGGCTTTGGTCTTGTTTGCCCCCGGCTTTAGCCAGTGGGTCTGAAGTTTGGACATTTGAAGTCTGCAACCGAACGATGTTTCGTGAGCCTCTGGATCGCATTGACCTCTTGGCCCGGTGCCGGTGGGACGCCAAACTCTGTTTTCCCGCCCCGCCGGGCACACGCCGCCGCTACGCCCCCGACAAGTTCACGCCCGAGCAGGTTCGCAAGAACGATGCGATCCCTTGGAAAACCGTCCGCGTCTTCTTCGGTGGCGACTGGCGCCTGGTGCGCGTCAAAGAAGTCAATGGCGTTCTCTGGCAACGGGGCGCGGGGACCCGACCGCTTCGCTTGCTGGTTACCGCTCCCACACCCTACAAAACCAGACCCAATGGTCCCACCTACTACCGCGAACCGGCCTGCTACCTCTCGACCGATACGACCAGCCCCATCCTCGTCCTCCTGCAGGCCGCCTTCGACCGCTGGCAAATCGAAGTCAACCATCGCGAGGAAAAAGACATCCTCGGCGTCGGCGACGCTCAGGTCCGCTCGCCCCTCTCCGTCGAACGCCATCCCGCGTTCCTCGTGGCCATTTACAGTCTCATCCACCTGGCCGGCCTCCTGGAATACGGACCCGGACGAACCGCCGATTACGTTCCGCTGCCCAAGTGGCGGCGCAACGCCAAACGCCCGTCGCTGCTCGATCTTCTCTCTCTGCTGCGCAAAGAAATCCTTGAAACGTCTGCTGACATCGCGAAGAGCAAAACGCTTGCCACCGCCAACGAAACGCGTGGCACACCCAACGAAACGCACGACAGTGCCACCCACTACCCGATTTTTGCAGAAAATCTCATCGTGAGTGCCTATGCATGATTAAACCGATGTCCAAACTCGAGGTGGCACGGGCATCCTGCCCGTGAATCATGGGCAATCCGCCCGAGGCGGACATGCCACGACCGGGGGGGCCAGTGGTGACCTTATGCAGCGTTTTCGCGGATGAATTGCACGAGACGGCTGATCAGCTGATCCCAGTTGTAGTTTTCGAGAGCATAGCGACGGCCGTTGGCCGCCAGCTGACGCGCCAGTGTTTTGTCACTTGTCAATAGTCGGACGACGGCCTCGAACTCGGCAAAGTTGCGGAAATAGAGGCCGGCATTCGCCCGGCGACAGTGCTCGACGGCCACCGGGCAGTATTCGTTCACGACGACCGGCGTGCCTGCTATCCATGCCTCCATGAGCACAATCGAGAAACTTTCACGTGCGGATGGCTGAACGAGCATCTCGGCTCCCGCCAACGCCGACGACTTGAGTTCTTCGGAAACATAGCCGGGGTTGTGAACGCGGGCAGCAATCGAGTCGGGTACCTCGACATTGCCCTGACCCAGGAGCACCAGGTCGAGCCGCGAGTCGGGGTTCTCTCGCAGATACTGCTCAAAATAGCCAACGAGCACGTGGGTGTTTTTCGTCACATCTTTGCGCCCGACGTAAATCAGGTAGGGGTTCTCGATGCCGAATTTGCTCCGAAACAGCACCGGATCGCCGGGGTCATGGGCCTCGATGCCCATGCCGAGAACGACCTGCGGGACGCGCTCGATCGCATAGAGCGATAAGGCCAGTTTTTGCTCGCTGTCGGAGTTGAAGATCAGCCCGCGTACGCTCTCGTGCATCTTGCGCGAGCCGCGAAGCAGCGCATAGCGTTCGTTGTGAAGGCATGGCAGGAGAAAACCGCGATAGTCCACTTGTCGCAGGCCTTCGAATGTTGTACCGAAGCAATAGGGCATAAAAATCAGATGGTAGTCGCGCCCCTTATGTTCGAGGAATTGTTCCAGCTCCTCGCTTCGCACCGATTCGAAGAAAAACAGATGCTCTTCATAGGCCGTGACGGCGAGGTTATTGAGCAATTTGAAATTGACGGTGTCGAACTGATGGCTGTTGCGTCGCCGGGCGGGAAAACGGCGGATCCGGAGGTTGGGTTTCTCGATGATGTTGGGCGAATGATAGTCTTTGCTCCAGTTGCCGGTAAAATCGCGCACACAGGTGCTCAGAACTTCAACTGCGACCCCGGCCTGGCTCAAACGATGGACATATTCGCGGCAGAGACGCTCGGCACCTCCCGGAATATCCTCGCCGTACCAGGGCACCACGAAGGCAATCGGCTTGTCGAGCGACTCGATCTCCATTGCGAGAACCACAACTGGCACAGATTAGTTTCCGATTTCGAGTATCCGAAGTCAGAGGGCAGGTGTCAAGTTTCACATTTCGAGACCCAAGTTTCGGGTTTCGAGTTTCGAGTCTCGAGTTCTCAAGAGTTATTGTTCGTGGCCCTTACGCGTTAGCCTTTTTCCACACATCAAGCAGCCGCGCTACGACCTCGTCCACCGTCAAGTCCGAGGTATCAATAGTGTGGTCGGCGCGGGTGTAGAAAGGGGCGCGGCGGTCGAGCAACTCGCGGATTCGCGCCATGGGATCGCGCGTCTGGAGCAAGGGCCGGTGGGTCTCCTGGCGTGTGCGCTCGAAAATGACCTCAGGGCGCGCCGCGAGGCAAACGACCAATCCCGCGCGACGCATGGCCTCCCAGTTTTCATCGCGCTGAACGCATCCGCCGCCGGTCGCAACGACGTGGCGATCGAGCAACGCAAGTGAACGGATCGCGTCGGTTTCGAGGTCGCGAAAGTGAGGCTCGCCATCCTCGGCGAAAATGCACGAGATCGTTTTGCCCGCTTTTTGCTCAATAATGTCGTCGGAGTCCACGAAGGTGAAACCGAGCGCGCGGGCGACCCCTTTACCAACGGCCGTCTTGCCCGTTCCCATGAAACCCACCAGGATGAGGTTCTTGTGTTTCGACATACGCCAGCCACATCCGCCAAGTCTTCGCACCGCTTGCGCAGAACGTCCGTCGCAGCGGCGAATACGAAGTTCGCCCTTACAGCCTGAAACCTGCAACGATTTTCGTTGAGGGTCGTGCCGTTGCGACCTACCGTTCACAGCCAATCGCAGGAGGGTGCTTCTCTCGAAATCGCCAGAAGGTCCTAGCGTAGGGCCACAGCATGCACGTGTTTAGCGCCGCTGGTCCCAGAGCATTTGGCCCTGAAAGGGCCAGCCATAATAGCCCAGGGCAAGGAGGCGCGCTAAACACATACCGTCTTTCAGACGGCTTGGGTCTTGTTTGCCACCGGCTGAGGCCGGCCTTATGGAGCCCGTTCCTCTCGCATTGCGCAACTTCTACGAGCGCTTAGAAAAATGATTCCACCAGATCGCTAGAACCATTAAATAGTACTGATTGACAATCTGCCCCGCTTCTTCTTGCACTTTTCCAACCAAGAGTTCCCATTTCGTGAGTCCCTCAAATAAAGGCCGGTTGAAGTTGCCTCTTGACATGCACCAGCGGCAGAGCGAACAGAAGGGCTGGTTTCTCACGTACCCGCAGCACGAGCGACATCCCAAAGGGGAACACACGAAACCGATGGGTCGCTCAAGTCCCGACAACGAATCCTCTCGTCCCAAAACCACTTTCTGGGCACCTCCTGTCGTTTTTGCCCTTGTGATGGGTGTGATTACTCTTTTCAACTGGAGTCATCTCGACGCCACCCCATATACCTCGGATCAGATCGGTATCGGAACGCTCTTGCTGAAGTATGAGGATCCGATGCTTTTCCCCGCCGAACAAGGGTTGCGTCCACTCGACCTATATCCGAAGGCCTATCTGGGGTTGCTCAATATTCTGGTTTTGGCGACGGGAGAAATCAAAGAGGCGTTTTTTCTGCTTGGCACGTTTCTGTTGATCGCTTTTGCAGTGGGAATGTATGTCTTGCTGTACGATTCGACCGGAAATCCCTGGATGGCAGCTGTTCTTGCGGTTGCTTCACTTTGGTTTCGTGCATCGTTTGGAGGCCACCATTGGCAATCCTGTAGCTTCGATGCCTTTTTGCCGCGCCTGATCACTCTGGCCATGGTGCCATGGTTGCTGCTCGCTTGCAGTCACTGGTTGGGACAGTGGAAGTTGACCGCTGTGTTTGCCGCACTGGGAGTCGCAGCGAATTACCATCCCCTTTCGGCGCTGTTCCTGGCGACGATATTCGGCCTCACCTTGTTGCTCGTTCCCGGGGCGCGAGTGCGCCACATTGCAATCCTGGCCGTCTCCGTTTTGATTTTCAGCACCGCTGCGGCACCCTATTTTCTTGAAGCCAACCGAGCTCTGAGAGCGGAGGCAGCGCGCCGTGCCAGCGAAGGCCCAACTCCGACACCCGAGCAAATCGAACAAGCAAGGCAAGCAACAGCCTATGCCGTTTTTCCGCCACCCTGGAAAACGATCCGCTGGGTGAGTTTCTATTTGGCCCTGCCTGCGCTTGTGGGAGCGTGCGGCCTGTGGCTTCGGCGCCGGAGACTGAACGATTGCCACCGCACTGTTGTCGCCTTCCTCGGCGGCGTTGTCCTTGTCGCCATCGGGGGACAGGCGGCGGAAACGGTCCTTCGTCATGCGTTCGGCATTCACAAATCCTTCACACTCTTACGGGCGTTCCATCTGGTCTATTTGCCGTTGTGGATTTTTTCAGGCTGGCTGATCGAGGGCCTTTGGAGGGAGCGGCGCGGATGGCAACGTCTGGCGGCGACAGTTCTCGCCGTCGCGTTGCTGACGCCGGTGTCAGGTCCCGAATACATAGTCCGTTGGTTGAAATACGGGGGGAACGTTCCTCAGCGGCCATCGCTCGAACAAGACCCGGACTTTGTTGCTGTCTGTCAATGGGCACTGGCGCAGACCGATCCGGCGGACACGTTCGTTGTCCCGCCAACGTGGAGCCTTTTTCCTTTTCTTGCCCGCCGTACCATGGTGGCTGCCGCCAAGGAGGCCTCTTTCATTATTTACGATCCGGCGCAGGGCGTGGAAGTTTACGAACGCTGCCGAAATGTTCGAGAGGCTTATGAAGACCCGTCGTCTCAGCGTCTGATCGAGGTCGCCAAGCGCTATGGCGCGCGTTACATCCTTGTTCATGACCGCGAGTTGCCTGGCAAGCCGGTTTTCCAAAGTAGATCTTATCGCGTTTACACAAGCAAGTGAGCTCTCAATCTATGAGAAAAGACTACATACCCGTTTCCGACGTCGGTTCCTCGATGGATGAATCCACTTTTGTCGAGGAGTATTGGAGTCGGATTTGGGACGGACGCCACCTTACGGACTCCGCGCGTACGGAAATCGAGAAACGGGAAGAGTTCAAGTGGATGAATCCCTATCTCTCCCAGCTGCCTGTGAACAGTCGCCTCCTTGACGGAGGCTGTGGTCTCGGTGAATGGACGCTATACTATACATCCAGAGGATTTGAGGTGATCGGTCTCGACCTCAGTAGATCAACTATTGAACGGCTCAAGAGCAGATTCCCCAACCATCGTTTTGTTGTGGGAGACATACGGAATACACAGTTTGCAGATCAGTATTTTGATGCCTATTTCTCGTGGGGAACATTTGAGCATTTCGAGGAGGGACTGGGAACGTGCCTCCGCGAGGCAAGAAGAATCCTCAAACCCCAAGGGCATTTATTCATCTCTGTGCCCTTTCACAACGGCAGACATCTGCGGGCCGACAGGCGCGAACTGTGGCAATTGGACAGGAACTATGACAAAGAGAAAGGCTACAAGTCCTTGATGCGCTTCTATCAGTGGAGGCTGACCAAATATGAATTGCGCAGAGAACTTGAACTGAACGGGTTCAGAACCCTGCTGGTCAAGCCGATCCACAAGATGCAAGGTCTCCATCGCATGGTCGAGCATGACCTGGGCATAACCCGCCAGTCACCTCTGCACAAGGTTGCCGTCGCCTTGCTCTATCCGTTTGCACCCTCGAGCTATGCCGCCCACATGATCCTTGGAATCGGCTGCCGATCGCTGACCTAGCGATGGTCTTCAGGGGCCGTCATTTCCCCGACCTTCTGTGACTTTCGCGCCTCAAGCCAGCTTTGGAAGGACATAAAAGCCGTCGCCACAATTTCGGCATAGATGACTCCCATCATGCCGTAGAAACGAATCAGAACAAGCATTCCGACCACAATAAGAGCGCTCCGGGTCCATCGAACGATCACTTCGCGGCGCGCCTGGCGTTGCGATTGAAAGAAAGGATAGTAAAAATACCACGGCGCGCCGACGAACACCATCACGAGAAACAACCGCGCATAGGTGCCGCTGGCGCCAAACTGTGCCAGGAATGTCTCATAAAGCCACGGCAGCGCCCAATAGAGCAGTGCGAAACCCGGGAGGATCGCCAGAAGCCCCCATCCCAAAGCGCGCTGGGTAAGCCGGAAAGCTTCGGCCGGACTCTTTCGAGCTAGTTTGGGCGCATACAGCTGGTAATAGACTTGTGCGATTTGGCGCAAGGGCATGACAACGCCACGTCCCGCGCCAAATATGCCGAGATCCTGAAATCCATAAACGAGTCCGACGATAAAGCGATCAACGTGCGTTTCGACAGTCCCCGTCACACCCGTGAGAGTAATCTTCATCCCATAGGACAACAGATGCCTGTCTTGATCGAGAAGCGCGATTCGGTCGCGCCGCACCAGTGCCACATAGACGGCGGATTCGAAGGTCGTTTTGGCGGCGAGCGCCGCAATGGGAGGTAACGCAGGTAAATCAGGCCAGAGCCAAAGGCACACAAGAACGCTGACCAGGTTGAGAAAGGCCGAGAAGATTTGAATGAAAGCGAAAGTCCTGTATTGGCGCAGGCCATTAAGATAGGAGTAAACGCCGGTGAATGAATACAGAAATGGGAAGATGGGCAGAAGACATAGACAGGCGTAACCGACAGCCTTGTATTCTCGAAACCATAGTATGGTGATCAGTCCCGTGAGAAGGAGCGCCGGGCAACCAAGAAAGAGGCTGAACTTAATTCTGCGGCGTGAGGCCAACCTCAGAATGTGTGGCTTGCTTTGGGAGGCGCCCACGAGAATGGCCGAAGTCATCCCCGACAAAGAGGTGATTCCGACCAACGATGCCGCGGCCATGACATACGTGTAAACCCCATACCCTTCGACCGTTCCGAAAAGATTGTAAGCAACAATGACGATAAAGCCAAGGAGGCTACTGAGCAGGGCGGAGATTGCCAGCGCCGAACCGTGTCGTGTGACATATTTCAGTTGATCCCGGAGCACCAGATGATCATCCTGCCCAATTCACCGGCAAGGATTGCTCGACAGCAGCGCATGTCAAGGCGTTTTGCCCGCAGTGTGATGGCCAGATCTGACGAGGAGAGCGGGGCCGTATGTTCGAACAAGGATCGGCGGAAGGCCGGATGGAACAACGCTTCTCTTGGCAACCTCTCCTTATCCGTGTCGAGCAGATCGCCCAGCGCTGGGGCGGAGTCAGCATATTTGCCTTGGGTCTTGTTGTCTATTTGAGCGTCCAAACCACCTTCGTCCTCCTGCCCATCCTTCACCGAGCTACGCTGATTGAACCTGACGACGCCTACAGCTATATCGTCAAGGCGGTCCAAATCGAGTCGTGTTTTCTCCAGGATAGCCCAGCCTTGAATGATTTGAGGCCGCAAATCAAATTGCCCACAACCGACGATAAGGCCGCTTGGCAACGCTTTCGCCAATATAGGCTCTTTCATCAGTATCACCCCCTCCATTCCGTGATTCTGTGGAGTCTGCACAAGGCCGGGCTGACCTGGGAGACCGGCTATAATGCGATCATGGTAGGTGGTTCGATCCTGATCGGTCTGGGAGCCGCCCTTTGGCTTCTGTCCTTGTGGGGTGCTGGGCCGGCCGGCTTGGCGCTCTTGCTTCTGGCTTTCAACGTGTTTCCCGACCAGGGCCTGCACTATGTTGTCCCGAGCAATATGACATTGGGGTTGGCGCTGTGGACCTGGACGGCTATCCTTCACAAAGGCGCTCTCGCGCCCTGGGCTGTGTTGTTAGGCATTATCTTGATGGTGGCCATGCATCCTCTGGGGCGCTTCTACGGGATGGTGGCCGTTTTTCTCTACCTCATTCTGGCGGATCGTTCCAAAATCAGACGCGTTTGGATTGTTGCCCTCGTAAGCTTGATCCTCATTGCCATCCCAACCATTCTACCTTGGATCGTGACGCGTCCGGCATTGGCCATTATCCACGATCCCGTCCCGCAAGGCTGGACCCGTTTGCAGGGCACGAAGACAAACGTGATCGAAGCACTGCGCCGGGTGACCATTTGGGCCGGTCTCGACCGGCACAAACCCATGGACACCGGTTTGATTCTCACCGATCTGGCGTTTCTGGTGATCGCGGGATTCTTCGTTGTTTCTCCCGAACGACGGCGCAAAATCCTGCCGATGGGACTTTTACTGTTTCCGCTGCTTTTTGCAGATTTCGTATTCATCCATGTCAACTATCCCACCGCGATCTTCACCCGTCTGTTCATTCCGTTTGCAATCCTCCTGACGGGGGCGATTGGCCAGGTGGCGTGGTTCTCCCTGGGCACGGCCCTCACATGGTTGGCCAATGCCCTCAAGGGCTCGTCGGGCGATCCGTCACACGTCGGGAAAACGGTCCTGGCGAACGGTTGGCGCGTGGTGATCGTGATCCTGATGTTCCTGATTCTATCTCGCTACACCATAAACAGCACCATCATTAAGGTGCAGCGAATGATCGAAACGCAGTCGGGGATGCGTTACCGGTGGGATTTCGTGTTTGATTTGAAGCAGCCGGCGTTGCTGGTGCAGAAAGCGCGCGAAGGAGACAGGGTGGCTTATACGGATGAAGCCACGTTGGGTCTCTATCTGACTCACGGAGCGTTCGTTACTGGCTCGGTGTACATTCCCGCGCTTCGCAATACGCCGGAGGAGAAAACCTGGATTCACGAGAACAAAAACATTCGCTACCTGGCGGTTTTCAATCCAATCGGCGCCCTTCCCATCAGTTCCCGAAACGGTCTAGCTCTTCCCAAGAAAGAGAAAATTGAGGTTCGGACCACCGCCGCAAGTCCGTTGTCGTCACTCCTGTTCCGGTTTGTGAATCCTGCCGGTGAAGCAACCCTTGCCGTTCAAGGGTTGACCCCCTCGGGAGTGCTCGATGAGAGCACCTCGTTTTCTCTGGTCATACCGTCCGGCTTTTCAGGTTGGATGCCCTGCACGAAAGACGAGCGCAGAACGATCGGACGCTTCACTCTTGAGTTGCGGAAAGGAAGCGGGCCGTTTCGCGTGGAAGGAATTCGCGTCGGCGACGACCTTGCGTTCAACTGGCCATGGGATCAGGGCGTTTCGCTGGTTTACTTGCCGGGCGCTGACCGCGACCCGATGTTTGCTTCGTTTGCCTCGAACGATTTGTGTCCCGATCTGAAACGTCCGATTCGAGTGTTGATGGACACCGGCTCCACGGTTCTCGCCGAAGTCGGCAATTGAGCCGGGGCCGGCCCGCTCCAGTCGAAAGGACTTCCAGCCAGTCTGAATGCTTTGCTCACCAGAGAAGACCGATTGCCGTCTGGCTCTACGGGGCTGATTTGAATATGTAGTATTCCTGGTTTTGATAGATTTCGAGATTCTTCGACCAGAACCGAAAGAGTGCGTAAATGAACCGGTCTCTCGGACGAAGGGCGGCGTCTCGCCTGCGCCATTCACTTGGATAGGAAGCGAACACACGAAAGAATCGCAGATTGGGGATCTCCATGAGCAAGTGCTGAATCTGTTTTGAAGTCACATAGGTGATTTCGCTCAGCAGCGGCCGCGCGGGTTTCCCGGCTATCTGGAGAATTGCCGCCGAAACCCAACGCGGCAGAGGCTTAAGCAAGAGAGGAACTTTGTAGTGCCCTTCGTATGGGAATCTGTATTCCGGTGCATTCAGAATGAGAACACCACTAGGCTTGAGAACTCGAACCATTTCGTGCAGAGAGCTTTTAACGTCCCGAACGTGCTCGAGTACAGCGAAACAGAAGACATAGTCGAATAGGTTCGACTGATAAGGCACAGCTTCGGCAAGAGCCGGCAGGAAGCGGGTCTTCTCTCCACCAACGAAAATCATCTTTTCCCACGCGATCTGCAAGGCCGCCCCGTCGGGTTCAATACCGTGCACCTCGTTGCCCAGCGCATGAAGGCAAATTGCTATCCCCCCTGTCCCAAGACCTACGATCAAAGCGCGGCCGTTTTCGAATCTGCGGCGCAGAAGCGACTCATGGCTCGCGAGTCGGGCACACTCGACCATTTCCTCACGAAGTCGCATGGCAATATGGTCATCCACGTTGCGGATGCCGAAATGTTGATAATATGCTCGATAATGGGCTCGAATGGTCTCGCGCAATTCTCCGGGATAAGAAAACGATGGATTGCCCACTATCTGTCCATCCGGACCTCGGTGGCATGGCCCAGCCATTCACACGCGCCTCTGTTTTCGGGACTGTCCATGTTTCAGCAAGCCGGTTGCAAACTAAGGTTTGGGTGGCCGACCATCAAGCCAATAATGATCAGATGGAACGGCCGTGGAGCGGGTCAACAGCCGCATTGACCAAGTGTATGGATTCGAGCACCACTTCATTCGCGGCGAAAAGAAAATGAAGTACCGCGTGGGCCTGGCCATGCCGGTCATGCTAGCCACGGCGGTCTCGTGGATCGAGGCCGGCCGGGTCGAGCGGGCGCGCTCGCTGTTGCGAGTCGCCTGACGCCGGCGGGCCGCCCCGCCGGGTAGAACCGAAAAACAGTCCGGCCAGCTGAGGTGACTAAGGAGGACGGTTCTCTTCGGGCCGGGAATCCGCAACGCAACGGGGCACGGAAGGCCCACTCACACGACCTCTTCGCCTCCGCAACTCCATCAACAAGGAAACGGCCTATCGGAAAACGGTCTATCGCAAGTGGCTCATGAAAGCATAACAAGTCTCGCCTGGCTTCTTTCCTTCGCGCACAAGATCTGACGGACCGTGGCTAACTTGGCACGCCCGCGTCAACCAGGAATCGCGCGGGCAAGGCAAAGCCCGAAACTTCGGATTCAGTCCAGTTTGCCTGAGAGCGCGTATGAAAAGACCTTTGGAACACTGGCAATGCCGTTTGTAGTTCCCAGTTCAGTTGGCTATTTGCCCGCAGAGACGACCTCCTGAAGGAGAAACTACGAACTTCACACACGCTTTAAGAACAGGAAAACCCGGCAAAACCCTGTTTTCGATTCACTCAGCTTTTCTTGGAGGTTTGGACAAAAACCGGATGCAGAATCTGAGCGACTCTTGTGCTGCGGCATTTCGGACACTTGACCTTTTTCGTTCCGTAATCGCCGATGGGCATAATGATCGTAAACTTCTTGCGGCACTTCTCGCACCGAAAGTCATAGACTGCCATCGTCAGATCACTCCTCCTCTGACCTATAGAATTCCAATCCTTGATGCCTGTTGCATTGCCATTCCTTGGTGAACCGGTCAAGATTCTTCTTTCGCTTCCTCCCCGTCCTTTTTGTGCGTGGCAAGCCCGATCCGCAAAAACAACCACGGGATCGCCAAGGAAACCATCAATCCGAGTATTCCACCGCACAGCAAGTTGAATAAGATTGAGCGGGACAACTGGCCGTCTTTTGTTGCATAAAGCGGCGATTGGCTGAGTAGCCAGTATGCCCCCGCCAGAATCGTCAAGCCGATAGCGATGCGAGCTGTCCGCTGCGTTGGAGTGCCGCCTCGGGAAAGCTCGAGGAAGCGTTCGTCGGCGAGGTAGCCCGCCGCGATCCCTAACAGAAAAGACACACGTTGAGCTGACAGCCCGTCGGGCCGACAAAGAAACAGAGCAACGGGCAATGCAAGCATCAGAGACACTATCAGGGCCCGGCTTGGAAACTGATTCGTTCGATTTCCGAGTCGAAGAATCATCGCGTAAAGCCCAAGCAGTATGCAGCCAATCAGCAGTCCACCAAGTACATCGCCCAGAAAGTGAACGCCCAGATAAACGCGCGAGAGCGCAACAGCCGCGATCAGGACTACGGCACTGATCGTCACCTCTCGCTTTCGCAGATGAAGGGCCAGCCCGCCATAGAGACAGACCGCCACCTGCGCATGGCCAGACGGGAAGCTGTGAGAGGGTTCGGCGGGTATTGTCCAATGAACGCCCGAATGGCCCATCGGCCAGCGCATAAAGAAATCCAACACCCGGACGTGCTGCGGATCTACTTGGAAGGGGCGCGGCATCTGCAAAATCTCTTTGAGAAGATGTTCAATCAGGCCACTGAAGACGCATAGTTCAATCAACCCAAAGGACTTGTTTTTGTCCCAAACCCAGTAGAGCGCGCTCAAGGAGGCAATCACTACAACAGCATAGCCGAAGGCCGTCACGACGTGAAAAAACAAATCGAGGCCGAGCGATTGGAATTGTTGCAGAGCCGCATTCAACGCCGGGTTAAACATTCCACTATGTCCAGAGGGGCCGTGTTGGCAGATGCTTCGCCACGGCCATGTGGATTTCACGACCATCTTTCATCGGAAAGTTATTGCAGCAAAGCAACAGAAAATGATAGAGAACCATCCAAGCGAGTAGTGGGGGCATTAGCAACAAGTGCCATTCATACCGAGCGGGGCAAGAGGCGGGGAGGGCGTGTCGGCGAACGAGTCAGATTGAGGACCAAAATGCAGCCAGCAGGCGAATGTGGGTATCCGATTGTTGAAGCGGACTCCAACAGGGGTCGAGAAAGCATCTTGTTGGCGGAAGATGAACCCATTGTGCGCGATCTGACGACACAGGTTCTTACCGAGGCCGGCTACAACGTCGTGGCGGTCGGCGATGGCGAGCAGGCACTGGAAATCTTGCAGGAGAACCCCGACCGATTCGACCTTGTTATTCTCGACATGGTGATGCCCAGGAAGGGCGGGGCCGAGGTGTGGAAAGACGTTCGTTCGCTCGCACCCAAAGCCTGCATTCTCCTGACCAGTGGCTATGCGCCTGACTCCATAGACGCTCGCATCGGCGAGCCGGAAGCCCCTGCCTTTCTTCCCAAGCCCTTTACTCCACTTGACCTGCTGTGCAAGGTTCGCAATACCCTTGACGTGGGAAATGGCTAGTTCGGGAGGGCAGCTGTGAGAATTCTTGTTGTCGAAGACGACGCGCCCACGCGCGAACTCCTTCGGTACATCCTGACAGGCACCGGCAACGAGATCATCCTGGCCTCGGACGGTGTCGAGGCATTGGAACTCGCCGCCCGCGAGAGGCCGGATATTGTGTTGACCGACTGGATGCTGCCAAGACTCGATGGCGTGGAGTTGTGCCGCCAGCTCCGATCGGTCGCTCCAGGCCAGTCCTATATTTACGTAATACTGCTGACGGCTCGTGATCGAAAGGAAGACATTCTGCACGGTCTCGAGGCCGGCGCCGACGATTACATCGTGAAGCCCTTCGACCGTGACGAGCTAATCGCTCGACTGCGCGTCGGTGAGCGGATTGTTCGACTCGAAACCGTGCTCCGGCACCGCAACGCGGAGCTCGAACAGTCGCTGCAAACGATTCGGCGGCTCAAAAGCCTCTTGCCGATTTGCATGTTCTGCAAAAGAATCCGAACGGACCAAAACTACTGGCAGCAGATCGAGGCATATATTCACGAACAGACAGGGGCCGATTTCACTCATGGCGTTTGCCCCGAATGCTTCGAGAAACACTACCCCCAGTATTACCGCCGGGTTCGGGAAGAAAAGCCAAACCAATGAAGAGTTCCCACCGAACTAACGATCCCAGCGGCGAGATTCTTGATGGTTGACTTCGGGTTTGCGATCGGGAATTTGCAGACCGTAATGTTGCGCGGAGTTTACCCTTCCCATGCCGTTGGGACTCGAAATGTTGTCATCGTTGCCCAGTGCGCAATTCGAAATCCGAAATCACCAAACCGACTTTCCCACGGGAGATGTTCATGATTAGTCTGCGCGACAAAGTCATTGGTTGCTACCTGGGTGCGGCCGTCGGTGACGCACTTGGCGGGCCCGTCCAGGGGATACATGCCGAGCAGATCCAGATGCTTTTTGGCGGAATCGAAGACTTGCTTCCCTACCGCAAGCCCCCCGGGTTTTTCGATATTGGACCCGGTTACGCGCTCCACCCTGAATCAGGAAGCGTGACCGACCAGACGTTAATTCGCGCGCAGTTCGCAAAATTCGTGGTTGAACATCCGCGCTCGCGCAGCCCAGTCGAATTGGCCCGACATATTCTTCGCTACGGCGACCTGAAGGTGTGGCCGCCGCCTATGCTTGAATCTCTCCGGCGAGTTCAGCAAGGGCTGGCGAGTCCGGAAAGAGCTGGCCTATCTGTCCCACCCGGCGGAGGACTCGGTTGGTGGACACCGCTGGGCATTGTCAACACAGGCCGACCCGACCGGGCCACCGGCGAAGTGTTGCGTCTTTCGGTGCTCTGGAAGCGCCCATTGGAGCAGGACCTTCTGGCAGCCGTTCAAGCGGGCGTTGCCCATGCCCAGACCGCCAAAGCCACGCCCGAAAGTGTGGTCGAGGCGGCTCGGGCGGTGGCCCGCCCTTTGACTCGCACGCTGATTGACCGGGCTGTGAAACTCGCTCGTTCGGTTCCCCGAGGCGACATTGCCGCATTCACCAAGCGGATCTATGAGGGGGCGTTGGTCGAGAGAGCACCGGACGGCTTGGATGGGAGACTGCCGCCACCAGCCCCGCCACCGCAAGATCTCCATGTCCCGACTTTGTCGCCGCTCCTGGCCGAACAAGTGCCGCTCGTCTTTGCCGCGTTGATGTTCGGCGATGGGCGTTCGAGACTCACACTGTGCGCGGCCGCCTCGTTGGGCCGTGATGCCAGGGCGATCGGTTCGGCTGTGGGCTCATTGATCGGCGCGCTTGTGGGTCGGTCGCGACTGCCGCGCGAATGGGTCGGCACTGTCATCGCCGCAAACCGCGACGATGTTGACCTCGTTCAACAAGCTAACGACCTTGCCGATTTGGTCGAACCCAAGACGGCCGAGTCGGGCTTGACAGCCGGCACTTTCACCTCACAGTGAGTGCTTCATGACCGCACGGAGCCGAGCGGTTTTCGACATTTGGCTGGCAACGATTCTGTGGGGCGTTCCCACGCTTTTCATCCACTATTTTGCCCGCTATCTCGACGCCCACACCCAGAATTTCTGGCGCTATGGTTCGGCGCTTATGTTTCTGTATGGTTACGGCTGGTGGTCGGGCGAATGGTTGATCCATCGCAACCAGCGTGCGTGGGTGCGGGTCACGGTGGCCGCCGTCCTTCTCGTCGCCTACCAGGTCTGTTTTACTCTTTCGCTCTATCGGGCCATGCCGGCCATTGTCAGTTTGCTGATCCAAACCGAGCTGATTGTGGCGATTGTATTGTCGTGTCTGTTTTTTGCCGATGAACGTCATGTGGCTCGATCGCCATGGTTCATCTTAGGGGCGTGTGGGGCGTTGGCCGGTGCCGTGGGAATGGTCGTGTTCAGTCCCGACTTCGTCGCGGCGGAAATACACCGCGCGGCCTGGGACAATCTGGCGATCGCTGTCGCCCTCGTCATCAGTGCGGCCATTCTTTGGGGCGCTTACTCGGTGGCGATCAAGTGGTGCCTCGAGGTCGCACCTCCATTTCAGGCTTTCACAGGCATCGCGACGGTGGCGACAGTTGCGTTTTTGGTCCTCGCCGCGACACACGGCAATGTCGGGGCAATTGCGCAAACGCCTCCCGTTGTCATCCTGGCCGTTTTCCTTTCGGGGGTGGGCTGTATCGCGATCGCGCAAATCTCATACGGGCGAGCCATTCAGCAGCTTGGTGTAGCGGTCTGTAACGCGGTCATTCTGACATCACCCATTGTCGCAGCCATTGCCTCTCGGATCATTTTCGAGGAGCGATTTACGAGACGCCAGGTCATTTCTGCCGCAGTTCTGTTGGCAGGAGCGGCGGCAGCCATCCAGGCCCGCAATGGCAACCGCCGTCGCGGAGTTTCGCCACCTTGAAGAATGCACAAAACCACTCATGAATCCGGGTTGTTTGGACCCACTATTGGACCTGTCGCGTCGCGCGCTGGAATTCGCCTCTCCGGGCTCCATCGAAGAGGCTGCTCTGAAGGGCAACCTCGGCGTGATCTACCAGATGCGCGGCGATCTCAGACAGGACGGAGAGAGAATACTATGAGGCAGTTCCTCGGTGTTCTCAGTGCCTCTGTGGTGAATATTCTCGCCTCGCTGTAACCTATACCACTCTTGCCTCGATGCCGAACAGTTGGCAGTATTCGCGCAGTTGCTTTTTGTAATCGCCATAGAAGAAAATCTGATGGAAGCCCGGATAGGCCAGGCAATCGTCCACACCGTCGAGTTTGACCATGACCGACACCACGCACCCACCCGATGGCGGAACGGCGATGTTCTTCATGACCGTTCCCGAGGAGATATACATGTGCGGCGGCACCTTGTCTTTGTTGCTGAGACCAACGATGGCGACTGTCATTCGCTGGCCTTCACGCCACATCGGTCGGGGCACCGCGTCTCTCATGCCGTGATGATGCGAAAGATAGTAGGATTCCGGAGGCTGCGAGAATCCATTCAATCGCGTTGGGCACGTGCAGTGGGCGCCGATCAGAGCGTCGTTCGACGTGTCGGCAACAGGGTCCTGCTGGAAGCCCGGCCGGTCGAAAAGGTATTGGACCAATGCGTGTGTGACCGCCGCGCCAAGATCAGCTTCACAGGCTGCCGGAATGCCGTGATCGAGCATCCGCGACCACGCAATGCAAGGCAAACTCACTTTCGTAGCCCCCAGCGCGCCCAGGCAGTCCATCGTGATCCCATCGCCTTCTTCGCGTTCCAGGATATTTCGCGCCACGACGTAGCTCTTCACGCCATTCAGAACATCCTCTTCGGTCGGACCGCTGATTCTTGTCGCATTCTTCATGTATTCGGCGGCGATGGCCTTCACTTCACCCGTCCTAGGGGTTTGATCGTATTCATCGAGAAACGACGCGGCTGGGACGTAGCGCAGTTTGGTTCCGAGGTATTTGACCTCCGTATCCTTGCGCTCTTTGCCTCGAAGAACGACAAACCGCATTTCGCGCAGTTTCGCTCCAGCCCGGAGCGTTTTCATGCCATAGGCGGCCTGGCTAAAGTTGTCGGTCGAAGCGATAAAGGCTCCGACCTTTTTCGAAAGCGGTGCCGTGTTGGTTGTGAAAGCGGCTCCGACTGGCGCAAAAATCACCGTGGGAATGTTTGTCTCGACCGCTCTGGCCGCGGTCGGCCAGGCATGCATCTGGCGGTCAAGCAGCACAACAAGCAGACCGTCCGGCTTTTCTGTCTTGGCCTGCGCTAACCATTCGTCGCCTTCGGCCGTCGAATAGATCGGCTCGGGCCGAATGGCGACTTTCACGCCGAGCCGTTTCGACTCTTTCTCGATCTGCTCGGTGTAGTTTCGCCGTGCCGCCTCGCCATCATAGACGGCGCCGGGCCAGCGAATCCCATAATCGCCTTTTCGCCGGACAAACGCGACCGAGATCGCCGCTGTGTATCTCGATGCGGGACCTGCCGGGGCAATCCTCTTTGCGCCGCTCGAGTCGGCAGTCCGAATCGCACCCGCCAGTAGTGATGGGCCGATCGCGGTGGCGCCTGCTGCCGCCATCAGAAATCCCCGACGCGAACAGCCGCATGTGCACGCTTTGTGACTTTGTGACGTTGGCTTCATCTTTTACCCCCAGTTCCAAGCAGCATCGCAAATCTCAATGGCAGTATTTCATACACATTCCGATCTCATCTCACAAGTCCAATCTCCCCCCACCAGTTCAGATGGCGTGCGAGAGTCAAAGAAAAACACACCACAGATTTCACTGATTTCACAGCGCGGCGGAGCCGTGACCAAACGGAAAACTCTTCATCCACGAAAAACCACGAAGGTACACGAAAGGAAACCCTTCGGTTGCCAGTAGGCCGTCAATGTTGCAATGATGGATAGAGTCTTTTCAGTTTAATCCGGGCATCCTCCGTCGTGAATCGCCAGTTGACGGGAGTTGGGTTTCGGCTTCGTTCGGCCGTCCATGCGGCGACTTCCTGTTGGAGCGTTTCGATGTCAGGGATTCTTCGGTCAAGGCACTGGCCTGCCAAGACGGCCAGTTCGATCTCGGCCATGTCGAGCCAACTGCCATGTTTCGGGGTATAGTGAATCTCCAATTTGTCGGCAAGGCGTTTCGCTTCGGGCGGGGGGAACGCTTCATAGAGCGAAGCCTTGCCATGGGTGTTGAGATTGTCGAGGACCAGGACAATCCTCTCGGGCAGAGCGGGCTGGGGCGCAAGCGGCTCGCGCACCTCCTCGATCAACTGCTTGCTGGCCTCGTCCATACAGACCTGGGGGCGTTTCGGATCATACGGGCGTTTGTAAACGTCCAGCACGTCTTCCATGGCACAGACAAACTCCGCGCTGGGCTCGCCCGGCAGACACCATTGTTGCTTCAACCAAGGCTCGACGACGTTTTTTTAGAGTCTGTCGGACCGTTTCGTGCGAAATGTGCTCGACGTATCGCAATTGGAGGTAGGAGCGTTCTTCTGCGGTCAACGTCACAACGTACAGCTTCTTCCGGCACATGGACGCGCTCCTTTCGTGAAATGGATTCCAATGAACCGTTGCTCTTAAATCGTATAGCCGTTTGAATTCTCATCACATTCGACTTGAAGGACTACTACGTTCCTACGGGAATTGTCCTACGCGCCGCGGCCACTTCCCGACATCACCACCGGGGCAGAATCCGCGTCCAGCCCGCATCCACGTGCTTGCGCATCTCGGCTTCATCATCTCGCTTCCGGTAGGGGCACTTCTTGTATCGCTCGCGGCCTCGCGCCAGTTGGTCAGGGTCCAGCTCGACTCCCAGCCCGGGGCGATCGGGAATCTCGACGCAACCGTTGACGATGGGCACGCGACCGCCGGCGATTACTTCGTCCTCGCGCGATTGCCACGGATAATGGGTGTCGCACGCGTAAGTCAAATGAGGGGTGGCCGCCGCCACATGGGCTATCGCCATCAGCGACACGCCCAGGTGGCTGTTGGAATGCATGGACAGCCCCAGGCCGAACGTCTGGCAGAGCTTGGCCAGATGCTGAACCTGCCTCATCCCTCCCCAGTAGTGATGGTCAGACAGGACGATTTGGACGGCGTCCAGCGCGATGGCGCGGGGCAGATCGGCGAAGGCGGTCACGGCGACATTCGAGGCCAGGGGAATGTCCATTCCATCAGCCGTCAGTTTCTTTCGGACCTCCGCCATGTTCTCCAGGCCGGCCGTGGGGTCTTCCAAGTATCCGCCGCGGGATAGTTCGACTTCGAGCGCTTTGCCCACCCTGACCGACGTGTCCACCGACCACGCCGAATTCGGATCAATTCGCAGCGGGACCTCCGGACCGAACTCCCGGCGCAGCTGCCGGATCGTTTCCATTTCGAGAGCCGGCCCGAGCACGCCCCCTTTGAGTTTGATCGAGCCGAAGCCGTATTGGACGATCATTTGCTTGACTTCGCGCACCATCGCCTCCGGCGTCAGCACTTCGCCGTATTCGTCGTCGCGGGCGTCATTGCCTTCCCCGCCTCCGCCGGCGTGTTTGTAAAACGCATAGGCGGAAAAGGGCACGGCATTTCGAACGTGACCGCCGATCAAGTCGCACACCGGGCGGCCCACCGACTTGCCGATCAGATCGAGACAGGCCACTTCGATTGCGGCATACGTGCGGGTCGTGGCATCCAGTGGATTCTCGCCCGGGACCAAGAAGGTTTGCGACCGCTCCGCTCCGCTGTCTTCGCCTTCCACGAGGGGCAGGAGAAGCCCGGGCAACCGGTAGGGATTCGCGCCGATGATCTGCGGGCACAATTGCCGGAGCGCCCGCGCGGGGGCGTCGCCTCCATAGGTCTCGGCAATCCCGACGACGGCGTCTTCGCTTTCAATCTCCAGGATCGTGCGCAGCGCATAAGGCGCATGGAGGCCGTAGGAACTGCGTAATGGGGGATCCGCGATCGCAATGGAGTGGACTCGCATATCTACGATTTTCATAACAGACCCTTTCCGGGGCGTGCCGCACTCCGGATGTGTGTTCATACAAGCGGAAAGAAATGCGCGGCGATCATGATCACGAACAACCCCGTAATCCCCATCAAGCTCATCATGGTCGAAGCGGTCTTCAGCGTTTCCGCTTCGGTCATGCCGCTCATCTTGCAGATGACCCAGAAGCCGCTGTCGTTCATCCAGGGAACCGGCTTGGACCCGCACCCGATCGCCAGCGCCAGATAGAGAGGATGGAAGCCGATCTGACCGGAGCTGGCCATGCTTCCGAGAATGCCGACCGCCGTGATCATCGCTACCGTCGCAGAACCCTGCGCCGTACGAATGAGCGCCGTGACGGCGAACGCCAACGGCAGGGCGCCGAGGCGATAGGCGGATGATAGCTCCTGGATCCGGTGTCCGATGCCGGTCTGTTGAAGAATGCCACCGAACGCTCCACCTGCGGAAGTGATCAAGATGATCATACCGGCGCTGGACAGTGCCATTTGGACGAACCGAGAGATCATCTCCCGGTCGGCGCGGCGGTAGGCAACCACAGTTGCCAACGCGATGGCCGCTGAGAGAGTCATGGCAACGTTGGGATCGCCCGCGTAATTGAAACACGTACCCACAGCTTCGAGCCAGCCGGGCACGGTCCCTGAACCGAACCCCTTGGACACAGAAGCAAGCACCGTTTTTCCGGTGATCAGTGCAACTGGCAGCGCAATGGGCGAAAGGGAAAGCCAGAAGGGCGGCAGTTCGCTCTCCTCTCTCTTGGTCAGCGCTTCCAGTTCCTCGCGCGAGATGTCGGCCGAGTCCCGCAACGGAATCGCCCATCGTCGGTTGGCCCAGCGTGCATACACGTAGCCGGAGGCGGCACAGAAAAAGCCGACAACAATGCCGCCCACTATCATTTGATCGAGACCGATAGACAGCTCCCCGGCGACAAACAACGGCCCCGGCGTCGGGGGAACCAGCGAATGCGTCATCGTGGCCCCGGCAATGATCGTCATGATGTACAAGCCATAGTCGCGAACATTCCTCATCGCCATGGCTTTGCCCAGAGGTATCATCAGATAGAATACGGTGTCAAAGAACACCGGGATTCCCAGCGTGAACCCGCTGCTCAGGAACGCGAGCGGCGCGCGCCGTTCACCAACCAACTTGAGCGTGGAGCGAACGATGCGTTCCGCCCCACCGCTCTCCAGCAGGCACTTACCGACTATCGAAGCCATGGCGATCAGGATGCCAATCGTGGCGCACGTGCGCCCGAACTCCCCCGCAACGCGCTCGCCAATAGAGCGCTTCACGAAGGTCTGGGTTTCGGCGGGCGACATGCTCTTGTCTTTGGCATACTGCTCCAGCCCCGCACGCGGTGTCACCGTGGCGACGATCAAGGCGCCGAGAACCAGCGCCAGGAAAGCGTTCAGACGCAGCGCCAGAATGCCGCCGAGGACGACCACCATCCCGATGAGCAGAAGCCACAGGGGATCAGCCATCGTGCCCCTCGTTCACCCATTTCACACTGTGATCGCCGGTCACGGCGATGGTTTCGACGGGAGAATGGAGCCGGAAAAACGACCACGGTCCCGGAATCAGCGGATACTTCTCCACCACGTGTTCATTGATCGCGATTCCCAAACCCGGACTGTCCGGGACGATCAGGCGCCCCTGTCGAATCTCCAGGGGCTCGTTGAGGATTTCCTCAGAAATCGGAAACGGATACATCCCCGGCGGCCCTCCCTTTGCGTAACACGGGTACTCCAACCATTCCACAACGGTTTCTGGCCAGCAAATTCCGAGGTGAGCGGCAGTCAGTACTTCGAGCGCCGTGCCCCAGCTATGAAAGGCGAACCGCAGCCTCTTCTGCTGGACACGGTGGAAGACCTGTTGGGCTGTCGCCAGGCCTCCTTGGCAGAGAACGTCCATTTGGACATAATCCACGGCCTCGGATTCAATCAAATCCAGAAAGCCCGCCTCGTCCGGCTCATGTTCGCCGGAAGCCAGTTTCACGTTTGTTCGGTTTCGCAACTGCTTGTAGGCGGCGTGATTGTCCGGAGGCAGGGGTTCCTCCAGCCATACGGGATTGTAGATCGCCAAGCCGTCCGCCAGCGCCTGGACGGTATCGAAGGAGTAGCTGCGATCTCCCATGCGCCACCATGTGTGCGCGTCAATCATGAGACCCATTTCCGCACCCACTGCCCGGCGCATCAGCTCCACGGTTTTCAAATCGCCATCCGGCCCGATGCCGGATCGCATTTTGTAGGCCGGAAAGCCCATGGCCGCAATGGCCGCGGCCTCTTCCGCATACTGTTCGGGTGACATGTACATGCCCGCGCTGCCGTATAGCTTGATGCTGCTTCGCTTTCGTCCGCCCACGAGGTCGGACAGGGGACATTCTTCGTAGCGGGCGAGCGCATCCAGCAGCGCGATTTCCACCGCTCGATAGGTTTTGAGGGTTGGCAGATCGGAATGGAAGCCGAGATCGTTCCATCGGGTGGGATCCCGGCCTGCCAGAAACGGCTGGATCACGTCTCGGATTTGTCGGGCGGCGCGTTCGTGCGCAGGGCCGGGCGCGTAGCCCACCAGGCCGGTATCCATGGTGACCCGAATTAGCATGGCGTCGCGCTTGAGGATCGTACGCTCTCCGCCCCAGAAGGCAAGTTTCAGGGGAGGGTCCAGCGGGAAGGACATGAGGAAGGACTCCACGCGCGCAATCTTCACCAGCGGCTTTCCCTTTCCCTTGCGCAGCGGTAGCCGTTAACATCGGTCCGACTGGTCCGACCTGCCCGACGTCAGCGGATTCATGTCGGCGCATTCATCGCCGATCGAAGGCGACCCAGATCCTCGGCCATTTTGCGCGCGCCACTGTTAACAAAGCCCACGTCCGAACCGCAGGCAAGAAAGCGGAAACCACGTTCATAGTACGTGTTGAATTCCTCGAGGCTGGGAAGCAGAATCCCGGCGGCCTTGCCGGCCTTTCTCGCGGCCGCGGCGGCGGCCTCAATCGCTCCGAGAAATCGCGGATGATGGGCCTGGCCGAATGTGCCCAGCGCCAGCGCCAGGTCCGTAGGTCCGATAAACAGTACATCAACGCCGTCAATCGCAGCCACCGCGTCCAGTGAATCCAGGATCTCTTTGGTCTCGACCTGGACGATTCCCACCAGATGTTGTTTGCTGTTGACGTAGTAGGCGTTGAAATTGGCGCCAAAGCCAGTCGCGCGTACCATCCGGGCGGCGCCGCGCGCGCCTTCCGGTTGATAGCGCATCGCATCGGCCGCCTGGAGGGCTTCTTCCACGTGGCGGGTTTGTGGGAACATGATGCCCTCCGCCCCGAGGTCGAGCGCGCGATGAACGCGCTGTCTCTCGCGCGACTCCACGCGGACAATCGCCGCCGCGGGCGTGTGTTCCAGGGCTTGCAGCTGATGAAGCACGTCGCTCTCTGCCCCCGAACCGTGTTCAAGATCAATTAGAACCCAGTCGAATCCGGCCATGCCCACGATCTCAGCGGTGAGCGAGTGTCCCAGATTCAGCCAGCAGCCCAGGAGCGTCTCGCCGCGACGAATTCTTGCCTTCAAACCCTTCATCGCATCTTCTCGAACAAAGACGGTCGAACGATCCACTCGTCCGGAAACCAGTTACGTCTTCGTTGGCCTGCCTATCTCGCCAGAGCGTGCCTGTCAAGCGCTCACGTGACCGAATGGACGTCAAAACGAGCGACCAAGAAAGGGCGTTTTCATTGGTCCCGTCGGAACCGTGAAAGGAAATGGGGATTGGCCATGTAGTCTGGTTGCTCGGGGAAAACGAGCAGCGAGCTGACTCGTAATCTGATGTTACTGGGAAGGGGAAGATGGAGTGGAAGGAGGGTGGAAGGACGGGGATGGTCGCCTCTGAATTTCAGCTACCGAGATTGAAGGAAAGGCGTTGGTGGGGGCAGTGCTGAGTTTTCGGCTTCACCGGGAGGACGTCCAGACCCACCCGGCGAGTGTGCGATGAGATCAGCCGTAGTGAACCGTCACCAGAAAGATCTCCACAAAATGGTCGCGTGCTTCCCCGCAAGAGTTTACGCATAGAATCCGTACTCATAAGCCGCGTCGAACAGGGCGACGATGTTTTCGGGGGGAACACCCGGTTGAATGTTGTGGACGTTGTTGAGGACGTAACCGCTGGTCCTCGAGATTTCGGCGCACGTGGTCGTGAACGGTATCCGGCGAGGCGGTCGGCAGAACGTGCGGAGCATCAATCGCCCCCGCCCCAGAAAATGAGATCTTTACCATAGCGCGTTTTCAATGCCCGCGGGTTCATATTCGCCGCGCCCACCTGGACGGGATTCAGGATGTAAATGCCGTTAGCGATCAGATCGGGGATGTACTCGGCGCACGAGGCCAACAAACGGCTTGACCCAACGGCACCAGGATTCCCGAAATTCCAACTCATCCCTTCCCACGGGCAACTGTTTTCTTGACTCCCCCAATCCAGTACGTATTGTCCTGCCCGGATCAAAATGGGGAATTGGCAAGCGACCGTTTGCTGGAGGAGGAGGAGGGGAAGGTCGTGACCATTTTTCCTTGTCGTTAGCTTAGAATCTCGAGGGAGCGCCTATGGGAAAAACGATTCTCATGATCGGCGCGTTCGATACGAAGGGCCTCGAGTTTGCATTCCTTCGCGAGCGAATTGTTGGGCGCGGCCACTCCGTTGTTTCCGTTAACACAGGCGTGCTTGGTACGACCGACCTGTTTCCCGTTAATGTTGAGGCGGACGAAGTGGCGCGCGCCGGGCAAGGGGACCTGGAGACCCTCCGCGAGAAGAAAGATCGCGGCCAGGCAATGAAGGTCATGACTGCGGGTGCGCCCGTGGTCGTTCGGTCGCTGTACGACATGGGCCGGTTCGACGGCATTATCGGTATGGGCGGCGGTGGCGGCTCGACCGTCGTTACGGCGGCAATGCGGGCGCTTCCGATGGGTGTGCCGAAAGTGTGTGTCTCGACGCTTGCCTCGGGCGATACCTCAGCCTATGTCGGCACCAAAGACATCGTCATGGTCCCTTCGATCGTGGACGTGGCCGGCATCAACCGCATTTCGCGGATCATTTTTTCGCGAGCGGCCGGGGCGATCTGCGGGATGGTCGAGTCTGAACCACCCACCGCCGCCGATGAGAAACCCATCGTTGCCGCGACGATGTTCGGCAACACGACCGACTGTGTGAATGCCTGTGCCAGCGCCCTCAGCGCCAAGGGGTACGAAGTTCTTGTCTTTCACGCCACCGGCACGGGCGGCAAAACGATGGAGTCGCTGGTCGCGGAGGGCCTTGTGGATGCCGTGCTCGACATCACTACGACCGAATGGGCCGACGCTGTTTGCGGCGGGGTACTCAGCGCGGGACCCGATCGCCTCAGCGCCCCTGGCCGCATGGGCGTAGCCCATCTGATTGTGCCGGGATGCGTGGACATGGTGAACTTCGGCCCCATGGACACCGTGCCGCAGAAGTACCGCGACGGCGGCCGCACGTTCTACGAGTGGAATCCCTCGATCACACTGATGAGGACCAACATCGCCGAGAACCGGCGCATGGGAGAAATCTTTGCCGAGAAAGCAAACGAGGCGCGAGGACCCGTGGCGTTCCTGATCCCGCTTCGGGGCGTTTCGATTCTCGACGGCAACGGTCAGCCGTTCTGCAACCGCGAGGCCGATGCTGCCATGTTCGCTGCAATCAAGGCGAACGTGCGCAAGGACATTCCGGTCGTCGAGCTGGACAACAATATCAACGATCCTGAGTTCTCGGCCAAAGCGGTCGAGATGATCCTCGAACTGATTGCAAGACAGAAATGAGGTGGCCAAATGGAATCGCAGAAACGCACGTATGTCGAAGAAGAAAACGTCGAAACGCAGGTCTTCGATTGGGGGAAACTGTCGTGGCTGTCGGAGCCGCGTGTGACGGCCGCCGAGAAGTTTAGCGCCGGCGTAGTGAGCCTGGAGCCGGGCAAGGGACACACCCGACACAACCATCCGGGCTGCGAAGAAATCCTATACGTCCTGTCGGGGCACGGCCGACAAATCGTGGAGGTGGAGGGCGAGTCTCGCGAATGCGTGATCGGTCCCGGCGTCCTCGTGCACATTCCACCCGATGCCTACCACTCTACTGTCAACCTGGGGACTGAGCCGATGCGTATCCTGGCCATCTATGCCCCTCCGGGGCCGGAAGCCATGCTGAGAGAAATGGAAGGTGTCAGGATCGAACCACCGAAAAAACCGTAGGGAGCACATCATGGCATTCACACGGCAGCAAGTGTTGGACCGATTGCGAAAGAGAATCGCCGATGGCATTCCGATTATCGGCGCCGGCGCGGGCACCGGCATCAGCGCGAAGTTCGAAGAGGCCGGCGGTGTAGATCTCATCGTGATCTACAACTCCGGCCGCTTCCGCATGGCCGGCCGCGGCTCGCTCGCGGGACTCATGCCATACGGCGATGCCAATGCGATCGTAATGGAGATGGCCGGCGAGATCCTGCCCATCGTCAGCAACACGCCCGTTCTGGCCGGTGTGTGCGGGACAGACCCCTTTCGGCAGATGCCCGTCTTTCTGCGGCAGGTCAAGGAGATCGGTTTCTCCGGTGTGCAGAATTTCCCGACAGTCGGCATCTGTGATGCGCTTTTCCGCCAGAACCTCGAGGAGACCGGCATGGGCTACGGCCTGGAGGTCGAGATGATCCGCATCGCCCACGAGATGGATCTGGTGACGACGCCTTACGCTTTCAACCCGAACGAGGCCGCGCAAATGGCCGCGGCGGGCGCGGATGTCATTGTTGCCCACATGGGGCTGACGACAAAAGGAGCGATCGGCGCGACCACCGCCGTGACGCTTGAGGAAGCCCCCGCGAAGGTCCAGGCCATCTGCGATGCGGCCAGGAAAGTCAACCCGGACGCCATCTGTCTCTGCCATGGCGGGCCAATTTCCATGCCCGAGGATGCCGAGTATGTCCTGCAACGCACGAAGAACGTGCATGGCTTCTACGGTGCCTCGAGCATGGAGCGCCTGCCCGTGGAGATCGCCATCACCGACCAGATGAAGAAGTTCAAGGCGATCCGCTTCAAGAAATGAATGAGAAGCGTCGGGTCTCTCCCCGACTCTGCGGCTACGGCATCATCCACGGAAAGACGTCGGCCTGGAGATAGACCAGCACTCCGATCAGCAGCGCAAGGGCCAGGCTTTGGAGGAAACGGAATGTACCTAATGTCAAAGAATCCGCAGCAACGCAAGAAGAGTCGTCAGGATAACGGGGCGCATCGCTGTCCTGAGCGTCCGGTGTGTCAATCTGCTGGAAGCACGGGAGTTCCGATTTTTGGCGAGATACAAAGGATGGAAGGACGGAAGAAAATCGGTGGCAACTAGCCACAAGGCAGGATTAAGAGAGTTGAAATAGGGTCAGGGGGCGGGATCCAACGAGATTTCAACCAAACTTCGAGGCGCCAAAAGACCGTACGCCTCACCAAAGGAGAGAGTCATGTGCAGGTACACGTGGTCTTCGATGGGCATCGTTTGGATGATTGTCGGCGGGTTGTTATGGAACCAGGCTCGCGCGCAGGAGCGGGGCGGGCCGTTCGGGTTCAACGGGCTGGGGCTGCACCTGGGAAACCTGTCGCGTCTGTCCAACGCCCAGACGCGTTCCATCAGCCCCGAGAACCTCACCGGCGAGAAAGGTAAGGGCGGCATGGCAACCAAGGGCACCAATGCGGGTGCCGCCCGCGATCTGGGGCAGGGCTGGAAGATCTCGCCCTCCATTGACATCGAGGCTGGACAGACCTTCACGTTGGCCGATATTAAAGGCCCCGGTGCGATTCAGCAGATCTGGATGACACCCACCGGCGACTGGCGCAAGAGCATCCTCCGCATCTATTGGGACGAGCAGAACAATCCGTCGGTGGAGTGCCCCGTGGGCGACTTCTTCTGCATGGGATGGGGCAAATACGCACAACTCTCGTCGCTACCTGTGTGCGTGAATCCGGGAAGTGCCTTTAACTGCTATTGGGAGATGCCCTTCCGCCAACACTGCCGGATTACCATGACCAACATCGCCGACGCACGGATGCGGCTCTACTACCAGATCAACTACACCTTAACCGACGTGCCGGAAGACGCGGCCTACTTTCACGCACAGTTCCGCCGCGTCAATCCACTACCGTACAAGCAGGTCTATACCATCCTCGACGGCGCCAAAGGCAAGGGTCACTATGTGGGGACCTATCTGGCCTGGGGCGTCCGCAACAATGGCTGGTGGGGCGAAGGGGAAATCAAATTCTACCTCGACGGCGACAAGGAGTTCCCCACGCTCTGCGGCACGGGCACAGAGGACTACATCTGCGGTTCCTATAACTTCGAGAACAAGGAAACCAAACAGTACCAGGTGTTCTCAACGCCCTACTCGGGCCTGCACCAGGTGATCCGCCCGGACGGCCTCTACCAATCGCAGCAGCGCTTCGGTATGTACCGCTGGCATATTACTGACCCGATCCGGTTCGAGCGAGACATTCGCATCACCATCCAGGCCCTGGGCTGGCGTCTGGATCGCAGATACCTGCCGCTGCAGGACGACATCGCGTCGGTAGCCTTTTGGTATCAGACGCTCCCCACAGCCCCGTTCCCGCTACTGCCCAATAAGGACGATTTGGAGGTGAACTAGTACTCTGTCACGTCCATGTTGATGGATAACTTCATAGCGTTTGGCAGGCTGTTGGCCTGCCAAACGCCCGCTGTGGAACGGCCATCTTGGCCGTGAATCTTCATGGGCAATCCGCCCGAGGCGGACATGCCACGTTTTTCCATCGGTTACGACGTGAAGGTCTACTCACTCCTTGGGATCCGCCGCATTTTCTTTTTTGCCTTGCAATTAACGACTGCGTTCACAGATTGCAGCCATGAGTGCGCAGACCGGGTTTTCCAAAGGCAACAAGCAGCGACCTCTCCACACCCGGATTCTCATTGGTCTCACGATTGGAATTGTCGTTGGGCTGATCTGCAACAGCGCCTTCAGCGATGCTCCGTGGCTGGACTGGCTGATCAGGAACCTCATTTCGCCTTTCGGCCAGATTTTCCTGCGCATCATCTTCATGGCGGTGATCCCGCTCATTTTTTCGGCGCTGGTGCTCGGAGTGGCGGAACTGGGCGACATTCGCCGACTGGGGCGGGTCGGAGCGAGGACCTTCGCCTATTGTTTGACCGTCACCGCCCTGGCGGTCATTATCGGAATCACGCTGGTCAAGCTGGTGCAACCCGGAGTAGGCTTGTCTGAGCCCGACCGGCAGGCGTTGCTGTCGTCGGTCGGCATGCAGGCCGCAAAAGCAACTGTGGAAAAGGCGGCGCAAGCCAAATCCATCGTTCAAAGCCTGCTGGATCTGATCCCCAAGAATCCATTAGCGGATGCTGTAGGGGCGTTCGACGAGCAATACAGCGGCGGAGGCATTCTGGCGCTTATGGTCTTTTCGCTGTTTGTCGGAGTGGCGCTGGCGCTGACGCGGTCGGAGCGGACCGAGGTCGTTGAACGCTTTCTCCAGGGGCTATACGACGTCCTGATGAAAATCATCCAGATCGGCATGAAGCTGGCTCCCTACGGTGTCGCCTGTCTGGTCTTCTCAGTTGTGGCACGCCTGGGATCGGATGTCATTGTCCTTCTGGGCAAATATATCGCCGTTGTCCTTGTGGGACTGGCGCTTCAGATGTTCGTCGTCTATTCACTGGTCTTGAAATATCTGATCAAGATGAGCCCCTGGACTTTCTTCAAGCGGATCGAAGAAGTCCTGCTGACGGCCTTTTCCACCAGTTCGTCGAATGCCACACTACCAGTCGCTCTCCGGGTGACGCAGGAGAATCTCGGCGTGTCGCGCCGGATTGCCAGTTTTGTGCTCACCCTGGGCTCGACTGCCAATCAAAACGGCACGGCGCTGTACGAAGGGGTGACCGTGCTTTTCCTGGCTCAGTTTTTCGGGATCGAGCTGACGACGATGCAGCAAATCAAGGTCGTGCTGGCGTCAATTCTAGCCGGGATCGGGACGGCGGGCGTGCCGGGCGGATCGCTGCCCATGATTGTTCTGGTTCTGCAATCGGTCGGCGTACCGGGCGAAGGAATCGCTGTCATTCTCGGCGTGGATCGCTTTCTCGACATGTGCCGCACGACTCTCAATGTGACGGGCGACATCACGGCAGCGCTGTGGGTGGAGAAGGGCGAGTTGGCAGTCAGCCGACAGCCGAAACCGGAGACCGTTGTGCCGCCGGGCTCGATCTAGACCCACAGACAATCGGGGTATCCCTACCGAAAGTGTCATCCTGACATGGGTACCTCTACCGAATACGTGATTCGATGGCATCGGAAAGGCTTCAAGCGGCATTGGTGGTGGCTGTCAACGGCGGGGAAAATGCGAGGACGGCCATGTATTGACCAGGAACTCCATGCTCTTGTCCTCCGAATGGCGGAGCAGAATCCGACCTGGCGTGCCCCTCGGATCCACGGAGAACTCCCGAAACTGGGAATCAAGGTCTCGGAACGAACCGTTTCGCGGTATCTCCCCAAGAGAAATCCAAACGTAAACCGGGGCCAAACGTGGCTGCCCTTCGTAAAGAACCATCGTCACGCGATTGGGACCATGGACTTCTTTACCATGCCCACAGTGACGTTTCGCGTGTTCGTTGACTCGGAGGAATCTCTTTGCCGGGAAAAGATGGTCGCGAGTCAAGCCTCTTTATCAGCGATTAATGCCGCGCTTTGCGAATTGGGATGGCAGCCCGGTATGGCACCTGTTCTAGCTTCGTCTGCTGCTGTTTTGCCCTATGGAGGGGCCTTTTTCGTCCTTTTAATCCGTTGGCTTCACCGGTAGGAATATGGGTTCGTTTCATGCTGGAGAATCGCAGGCGAGTCTGCCCGTCCTACACGCTTTTCCCACACCCATTTGGCTGCTCTAACCTTGTTTTAGTGCTCTTCGCATTCCAGTGTGGGTAACCAGTATGTTTGCCAAAAGGGGCGCTCCAACGTTGGAAGATTTGATGGTGGTCGCCTCGTATGTGCCAAACTGCATTTGCCAAGGCTGAGCGCCACCCGGACGAGGAGCGGCCGCTATTGCCTTTCGCACCACAACAATCTCTGCTGGCGGACCTGTATCCTTACCCACCCACTACGGATTGCGAAGAGCCAGAATAAAAGCATTCCAATTCGGTTGAGTGACAGGAGCTCCTGGCCGAACTCCGCGTTTCTGCCAACGCCTTCTCAGCCCTCGACCTGCACGACCTATTTCCTTGTTTCGCTATTCAACCGGTCTCAGAACGATAGCATCCAGGCCGGCGCAATAGCCAGTGGATTGCGGATCACGGCCCACGGCCTCGACGCGAAGTCCGTGTTCTCCATCGCCAAGAACGACATTGCCGACAAGCACGGCGCGGCGGAGTATGTTCGGCGAATAGCCGTTGATCGGTTCGCCGAGTGCCTGAGCATCCAAAGACCAACGTACGATGCCATAGTCCCATGAAGTGACTATGTATAACGTCACGGCGTAGCGTCCGGGCCTGAGCGAATCTGGCAACGACAAAGTCGCCCAAGACCGTTCTTTGTTCAACCGCAGAAACAGTTGCTTTCCTCCCGACGCGGGCGGGATAGATTCGGTCTCAATTTCCTGAACTATAGCGCGAGCGTCATCGCTCTTGGCAATCACGCCAAGCGACTCGCCCTCGATGGCGCCGCGCAGCCGATAGGGACTCTCCCAGTTGCCGATCCAGCGCGAAGGATCACGACTATGGCCATGGACCGAATAGAGGTCAAAGGCATCGGGATTGAACCGGCCGGGATGAATATACAGGTAGGGCTGACCCCACGGATCGAGAGGGATGCGCGCGGCGTCATAGTAGGGCCAGAGTCCCGTCGCTTGCACCAAGCGCGCCGGCTTCGCAACCAGTTCGTTGAGATTCTCCGGACAATTGCCGGTGTCGCGTGCGAAACTCGCCACGGCTCTGGACAATGCGTCCACCGTTTGCCGGGCGCGCTCCGTCTGTTCGCCCGATCGTTTCTTCTCCGCCACGAGATAGTCCGCCATCCAACGATCCATGTGATCCCACGGCAAGCGCCGCAGCGAGATGGCGTCCATGGCCAAACCGTATCCGGGTTTTCCCGTTTTCTTCACGCGCGACAGCGGATTGCTCCCGATGCATTCGAACCGAAGCGTGTAGCGACCGGGCTGGAGCCGAACCACTGTCCCTGCCGAAAATGTCATCCCGACGCGGGCTATTGTCAGTAGGAGGCTATGGCATGCTCAGATGACCGATTCTCCGCGCACCCGTCAACCGCAAATTGTTGTGGTAAGGACTGGGTCTGGCACTGCCACCGCCTACCCTCCAGTCATTGGGTTTCAAACGGCCACCCACTCGGTGATATGGGCCTTACTTCTTACGCACTATAGGGGTCGTGGGACCGCCGCCCTCGGACGACCTAGTGCGGGAAAGCGGAAGTTCGTGAAGCCCGAAAGGTTCGTGGTTCCACTTTCAAGCGGGTTCTTGAACCGCCTAAAAGCGGGAATACGACCCTTCAGGAATTCCCGCAAAGAGGCTGGGCTCGCTACCATCTTTTCCCAGCGGAAAACTTCCTCCCAGCCAAGGAACGCAGAAAAAAACAACCGGTATGTCCAACATGTGTGGCTTCCGAAGCTACGACTCTGTTTTGGTGAGCCATGACCGTCATCTTTGTGTCCAGTGGCTCAACGCACAAACAGACCCAGCCCGGATAGAGTTTTCGGTAGGGACAGGTCGCTGTGAAAGATCGGAAGCGATGGTGCGCCTCGTCGGGCGTATTTTTTTATATTGATCGGATGAGACGGATAGCGTACCCTATTTCTGTAGCCCCGTGGGTATCTCGTTTGTTGCGGAGGTGACAAGGGTTCGTTCTCCACGGCGAGGAGCGGCGGTTTCGTGGCGCGAGACGCTGCGAATTGCCGTGCTTCACTTTGACGTTGAGGAGGTGGTAAGGGAGATGAAGCAGCTGCGAGACACTCGTGCTTTTACACTGATCGAGCTTCTGATTGTGGTCGCAATTATCGCCATCCTGGCCATGATCGCCGTGCCCAATTTTCTCGAAGCGCAAATGCGGGCGAAAGTCAGCCGGGTCAAGAATGATCAACGCTCGATTGCAATGGCGCTTGAGGCTTATGCGGTGGATAACATCAACAAGTATCCAAACATGCATGTCGTGCAAGGCGGCGACTGGGAATACGTCGGCTGGGGCTATGCTCAAAGAAAGTTGACCACCCCCGTCGCCTACATGACGACGATGCTGGCCGATGTCTTTCAGCTGCGGGGTGACCAATTGACTCAACACTTGCGAACGCGCGACATGTGGCTTCGTGGAAACCCTTACGTGGACCGATCTTATGATCCGGTCGCCAGAGGCGACCAACATGTCATGGACTACGAGGATTTCGACGGCGGCAGAATCCGCAGCGGGCAGGTGGATCAGGATTGGGTCAAACGCTGGTACCTGAGTTATGGAAACACCCAGTGGAAGCTCCAAAGTTTCGGTCCGCTGCGCGAGACCACCGATTATGGATGGGCGTTGACTACAACCGAACCCGGCTGGCCAAACAAGTATTATGATCCAACCAATGGCACCGTCTCCCGCGGCCTCATCACCCGCACCCAGGCCTACTTTAAGTAGGACAAGCGTCTTAGTTCCGCGGAATTGGACAAGCAAGCACGAGAGAGAGCGTCCGCGTTCGCTTACAGGAGAGCCCGTGGTGATGCTCAACTTTGGGTTATGACCGTATGCTGGCGGAATTTGTTCTGCCGGGCAACGTTGCTAGCCGGTGGGCGCGGAAACCCGTGTTCGGCTTGGCAGCCTCCAAGAGCGTCAACGGCAAAGAAACCAACCAAGCCCTTCGCTGTGAACATTGCCAAGGGCAGTTCTTCCGAAGCGTTCTGAATCGGCCGAAAACATCCACGACAGGGAAGTCTCGATGGTGACAAGCATTTCATGAACGTCGCTCTTTTCGCCATCATGGTTCTGGTATCCTCTGCCTCTGCGATGACGCAAGTCAGCAAGCAGCAGGCCGAGCGTATCCGAGCAGCGGTAGCGGAGAAGGCGTGCGTTCCACCTCGACCGCCCAACTGACGCTCACCCTGATATTCGCAAGAAACCTCTTGCAATACACACCCTGCGACGGCATTATGTGTATCCCAGAGAAGGGAGGCGATTCTCGTGGGTCGCACGAACGTGGTTTTGGATGATGTACTGGTCGTCAGGTGCCAGAAAGCAACAGGGATCAAGACGCGGCGGGCGTTGATTGACTATGCGTTGCGCGAGCTGCTTCGCAACGAGCAGCAGAAGAGGATCCTCAAGCTGAAAGGAAAGGTGCTCTGGGAAGGGAATCTGGCGTCGTGGCGGGGGAGACGTGTTTCGTGATGGTGCTGGTTGATACGACCGTATGGGTGGATTTCTTTTCCAATTCGAGGGTCCCGCATGTCGCTGCTCTTGAGTCTCTCCTGGTCGGCCGCGACAGCATCTGTATCTGCGGCATTGTCCTGACCGAAGTGTTGCAGGGGATTCGTTCGGATGAGCAGTATGGGAGAGCCAAGAAATATTTTGATGCTTTGATCTTCTTGCCGATGACGCGCGCCACCTTTGTCAGGGCTGCCGAAATCTACCGTTCTCTTCGTCGCAGGAACATCACGGTCCGCAAACCTCTCGATTGCATGATCGCGGCGGTTGCCATCGAGCACCACGTACCACTCCTTCACAATGACCGGGACTTCATTCCCATCGAAAAGCATTGCGGTTTGAAGGTTGTGCACCCAACAGACCACATTGGCCGCAAAACCCAGCCGGAGTCCTGAGGACTGCGGCTATGGGGAGGTTTGGAGGATGGCGAGCAAGAGCGTCTCGAAGGCAGTTCTCACATGGTTGATGGTTCTGGTGTTGCCTGCCGTCGCAATGGCGCAGGTGACGAAAGATCAGGCAAGGCGGATCGAGGCGGCGGGGCCGGAGAAGGCACGGGTCGTGCCAAAGAAGCCGCGCCGGTTGCTGATTTGGAATACGCCCTTCATGGATAAATCGCCCCACAAAGGGTACACCATCCCCCAGGCAGAATATGCGTTTAAGCTTCTTGGTGAAAAGACGGGCGCGTTCGAGCCGGTCGTCAGCGACAACGTGGCGATGCTCGCACCGGACAAAATCAAGCAGTTTGATGCTATTCTCTTGAACAACGCCAATGGCCCGTGGATTCGCCCGACTGACAAGGACATGGAGAAACTGAAAGCGTACGGGAACAACCCGGACGAAGTGGAAAAAGTGCTGCGGCAGAGTTTGCTCGATTCCGTCAAGAACGGCGGCGGACTTTTTGCCTATCATCATGCAATCGGCGGAAACACCCATTGGCCGGAGTTTTTGGAGTTGCTTGGCGCCGGCTATTGGGGCCACCCCTGGAACGAGGAGGTCGGCATCAAACTGGACGAGCCGGACCATCCGCTTCTGGCTGCATTCCAAGGGGAGAATTTCCGGTTGGCCGAGGAAATCTTTCAGTTCCGCGAGCCATACTCGCGAAAGAAAGTTCGTGTCTTGCTGTCGCTTGACACCAAAACAACCAACATGAACGTGCAGTGGCTCTATCGCAAAGACGGGGATTTCGCCCTGGCCTGGGTGAAGTCCTACGGCAAGGGACGCATCTTCTACTCCGCGATTGGCCATCACACTGAAATCTGGTGGAACCCAACGATTCTGCGCTTCTACATTGAAGCCGTGGGCGAGAACCTTGTGACGCCACCCCATGAGTCCCTTGTCGTCGAGGTCCAGGTCTGATGGCCAAGCTCCCCGTTGTCTCTGGCCAGCAAGCGCGAAAAGCCTTTGAGCGTGCAGGATGGGAGTATGTCCGGACGGGCAGTTCAAGGCACATGATTCGGAGAAAGCAAGGCAGTCCCGCGGCGCTCTCCGTCCCCGATCACAAGACACTTGATCGAGGCTTGTTGCGCTCCCTCATTCGGGACGCAGGCACGGCAGTGCAGCAGTTCATCGAATGGCTCTGACGCTGGACGCCGGGCAACGGCCGAGGGCTTTCAAGCAAGGTTTTCGCCTTTCTTGTTCCTGTCTATCTGACGGGGTTTTTCTTCGATCGGGTGGCCGGCGCGTTCGATTGCCCTTTCACCTGAACGGCAAAGACGGGGGCGAAATCCCCCGGACCGCCTGCGGCTGCGCCGCGATTACCGGCGCCTTCTCATTCCTGAAAGCGTCTTTGCCAGCCCCGCCTGTTTTCGCGTCGCCGGACTGTACTTCTTCGGATTTGCCAGCACCCGCCGTGCAAATTGCGACGTGCTCATTCCCGCTGCCTTCGCCTTCCTGGCGAACGAACCGGGGCGCCTGATCGCTCTCTGTATCCAGTTCTTTGCCATTTTCGTCACCCGCCCTCTATGTGTGGCCCCTCTCACCGTTTGTTCAGGGGGCAGTATCTCTTAAATCATTTCTTCGTCAGAAGGTGGTTTTTCCTCGACGGGATAACCGGCACGTTCGGCGGCGCTTTCGCGAGACGATCCTCGGCGGCGAGGACGGAAACCTCCGCGCTGTCGGCGGATCGCTTGAGGCCGTTCGTTGCCCCACGGGACGGGCTCCAATCCCAGCGAGCGGCGGATTTCGTTGATCGTGAGAACACCGAATTCGAGGTGATATTGGTAGAGGTTGTTGTCGTCGTAGCGCAGACTTCGCTCGTCGGAGCGTGGTGCAGGTCGTTTGTATTTTTCGTAAAAGTATCCGAGCGGCAATGGAACACCCAGCCCGATCAACTGGCCGTCGAGCTGGGCTTCGCGTTGGAGATCTTCATCGTCGGCCGTGTCAATTGTCCAGACCGGCGCGGCGATGCCACGACCGAAATTGTATTCCATCAGGCGGGCAACAATCTGACGGTTGACCACTTCCATGAGAGCGCGGGCGTCGGCGGCAACATATTCGTTGCGGACGGCCTCGTGGACTTTGCCCAGGGCATAGCTGCCCGAGCGCCGTCCCTCGCTCGTCGTCAGAGTGCCTCCCAGGACGATCTTCGAAATCTCATCGTTACACCAGTCGGCCAGATCGCGATAGGTGTTCACGTTGCCGGAGCGCTGGGCTTCCAGCAATTCGATGACCATCGTCTCGGGGATGACAATGCCGGTGTCGTTCTGGAGGCTGTCAATGACTTCAAGGAGGCGATCGCGCTCGTCGTCGGAGGCGCCGGTACGATATTTCCCCACAACGGTCGGCGAGCCGAATTTCTCGTTAAAGATCACCCAGAATTTCAGGTTGTTCTTCTTGAACCAGTAGTACCAATAAGCCTTCTGGCAGAGGCCGTTCCCATAGGGATTGCCATGGCGGGCATCGAATGTGAAGACGACGAACTTCTCAGGAGGAAGGAGGCGGGGCTGATTGGCAAGCTGCCATCTTGGCAAATTCGAGTGGGGTAGATTCGTGATCTGCCATTCGCGCAAGATGCCAACCTGCGCCACTTCCGACTCATCCAGGAGACACAGGCAGCCGTCGAGGTCGAAGGCAAAGCGGCCCTGATAGCGGCTCTTAAGTGCGGCAATACCAATGCGATTTCCTTCGACCGACCAGATGATCTCGGTGACGGCAAAACCCTTGCTCAACGCATCGAGGATGTCCCTGAGCGCCTGATCGAATTGGGGAATGCGGTCGAGCGAGTGGGCCACGAAATCGGCGATTTCGCGGTCGCGCGGGCTGTCGGATGCGGCCACCACTTTGCGCTCGCGGCTCAGGACGCCATTCTTGCGCGTCTGAAGAACCGAATAGAGGTGGCCGTCTTTGTCCTCCATCTCCTGGTAAAGATCATAAAGGTTGCGAATGCCCGGACTGGACAGTGCGCCGCTATAGAGGATGTGATAGGAGGTCGGCGCTGGTGTGAGGTAGCCGGGCCAGGCCCAGCGTGTCAGACCTGCGATTTCTCGGGTCAGTGCCGTTGGGAGCGCCATGATAAGCCTCGCGGAAAGGAAAGATGGAGGGGCGATTCCCGAATCGCCCCCATGGGTCGCGTCCGACCGACTTCTGCGAAAAGTCGGTCCGCGCGGAAACTTGGGTTGCCTTGCGAGTAAGCAAATCACGACGGTCGGCAAGCGGACAATTCCTCTGGAGCGTCTAAGGGAAACGAAATGGAATGTAGTGGGGAAGATTGTCAATCTGCCCATTTCGCAGGTTGCCAACCCGGGCTATGTGCCCTTTCGCAATTTACTCTCAAGGCTAGGGGTGCAAAAAAGAACTTGACGTAGTGGCGGCGGTTATATACCTACTGTTCGGTAGATCGAATCGGGCTTGGGAAGGTCGGTCAAAAAATGAACAACCAAACACAATCAAATCAGCACTCCGCGAGCGGATTTGAGAATCTAGCCGTTCCGTCGACAGAGCCGTTAACTGACGTTACCGTGGCACCGGGGGTTCGCGAGAGGATCATCCGAGAGGCCATCCGGCTTTTTTCCACGAAGGGTTACAACGGCGTTTCGGTGCGCGAGATCGTCGAGGCGGCGGGCATAACGAAACCGACGCTCTACTACTACTACCAAAGCAAGAAACATCTCTTCGAACGGATCATTCTCGACACTCTCGAGGAACTTCGTCGCCAACTTGAGCAAGCCGCCAAACAGCCGGGTCCCATCCGTGAGAGGGTACTCAGAATCTGCCGGGTACATTTCGAGTTTGCAAAATCCAACGCAGAACATTGCCAACTGATCCATAATCTCAGTTTTTCCAACGAATCCAGTGTGTTGCACTTCGATCTTGACGCTTTCTTCAAACGCAATGTCGAGATTATCCGCGACGTGATGGCCGAGGGGATCGCGTCGAAAGAACTTTGCGCCGGCGACCCATGGCTGATGGCGTTGGTCTTTGTCGGCGCGATGCACATATTCATCATGGCCATGCTCCGTGATCCAGCCGCGATTCCCTCCGAAGGTTTGGCCGAGATCGTAGTTCAAACCACGCTGAATGGTCTGGCAAGCCACGAGGTACGGAGCGCAGTAGTGGGAGATTGAAGTCGGAAAGTCGGCCATAGAGGCCGACGCAACAAGGTTGCTTCCTCGCTTTCAACATTGGGTGGACTGCGCTGCCAGAAGGTTGAAAGCGGGGCGAAAAGGAGTTTCACTATGAAAAAGGCGATCAATGCCTTCATCGTGCTGGCCGGGTTAGCACTTTGTTTGTACGTCATCGTGTTAGCATCGGCAAAGAATCATCAGAATAGTGCCAATACGAATCGCGCGCCGATCGGCGAGACTGTCGAACCCGCCACAAAGATTGCCCGCGTCAAGGTGAGCGTTGTTCACCCCCAGCGGGTCACGGAGTATATGCTTCTGCCGGGAACGGTCGAGGCGTGGGAGGATATAGACCTGAGCGCGAAGGTGGCAGGAATCGTCGAGTGGGTTGGCCCGAAAGAAGGAACCCGCGTCACGACGGGTGAGGCCGTTGTTCGTCTCGATGTGGCCTCGAAGGTGGCGCTGCTGAATCAGGCGAAAGCCCAATTGGCGCAGGTCGAAAAACAGTATGAACGAGTGTCGAACCTGGTCCGGGATCGGGTCCTGTCCCGGGCGGAATTGGACAATGTCACGGCGCAACGCGATGTCGCACGGGCCACTGTGGAAGTGGCGCAGGTGGCATGGAACGATGCCACGTTGTGCTCGCCGATCGCTGGAGTGATAGATCGCCTCGATGTGGACGTCGGTGAGTATGTGAACGCCGGCAAGGAGGTGGCCAAAATCGTTCAAACCGACCGGGTGAAGATTCTGGTCAACGTGCCCGAGAAAGACGTTGGTTATTGTAACCGCAGACAAGAGGCTGGGATTTTTTGCAATGAGGTGCGTTTAGACCAGATAACGTGGGGCAGAATCTATTACGTTGCGCTGACAGGTGATCCTGTGAGTCGGACCTACCGGATGCATATCGAGATGGACAATCGAGAGGGACGAGTCCGGCCGGGCATGATCGTTCGGGTCGGCCTGATCCGGCGACAAGTGGAAAATGCGCTAACGGTGCCGCTGTATGCGGTCGTGGATCGAGGCGATCGCAAGGTGGTTTTCATCGAGAGGGACGGACGAGCCGTGCAACGCACCGTTGAGCTGGGAATTATTGACGGGGACAGGATTCAAGTCACTAGCGGGCTGTCCGAGGACGACCGACTGATCGTCGTGGGCCATCGCGATCTTGTGGACGGGGCAGCAATCGAGGCCGAGGGGACCATCTGACCATGAAGATAATCAATCTTTCGATCCGCCAGGGCACGACAGTTCTCGTCTTCATGGTGTTGGTGGCCTTCATGGGGATCACCGCCTACCTGAGCATGCCCCGCGAGGCTGCTCCCGACATCACCATTCCCTACATCACGGTGACCACGACCTACGAAGGCGTCTCGCCGAGCGACATCGAATCGCTCATCACGCGGCCAATCGAACGCAAGATCAAAGGCCTGACCAAAGTCAAGGAGATGCGTTCGGTGTCGGCCGAGGGGATTTCGACTATCGTCGTAGAGTTTGATATAAGCGAAGACATTGATACGGCGCTTCAGCGGGTCAAAGACAAGGTAGATATGGCTAAGAACGAGCTGCCCGCTGACGCCGACGACCCGGTCATCGCGGAGATCAACATCTCCGAACTCCCGATCATGTTCGTCTCGATTTCGGGCGACATTGGCCTGGTCAAACTGAAACAAATCGCCGATGAGCTGGAGGATAAAATAGATCCGCTCCCTGGCGTCTTGGATGCCACCGTTGTGGGCGGCCTGGAGCGCGAAATCCACGTCGAGTTTGATCCCGATCGCCTGGTGGCCTACGGTCTGAGTGCCGCTGAAGTCATCGCTACGGTTCGGGCCAGCAACCTGAATACGCCTGGGGGCAGCCTGAAAATTGGCCAAGCCAAATATACGTTAAAGATTCCGGCGGAATTTCTAAGTCCTTTCGAGATCAACAATCTCGTCCTCGCCGTCAAGAACGGCAAACCGATTTACCTGACCGACATCTGCCGTATTGAAGATGGCTACAAGGACCAAGAGTCCTATGCCCGTATTGACGGGAAGGAGGCGGTGACCCTGGTCGTTGTTAAGCGGTCGGGCGCGAACCTCTTGAAAATTGCCGATCAAGTGAAGGCCGTCTTGAACAGCTATCGCTTTCCCCCGTCGGTCAAGGTTGCCATTACCGCCGACGCTTCAAAGATGATCCGCGAGATGGTCACTGACCTCGAGAACAACATGCTTTCGGCTCTGGTTCTGGTTGTGGCGGTCATTTTGGTGGTCTTGAACTTCCGCAGCGCTCTTTTCGTGGCCATCGCCATTCCGTTTTCGATCTTCGTCGCGCTGGCGATCCTTCAGATGATGGGCGTCACTCTCAACATGATCGTTTTGTTTAGTCTGGTCCTGGCTTTGGGCATGTTGGTGGATTGTGCCATCGTCGTTGTTGAGAACACCTACCGTCATTATTCCATGGGGAAATTGCTCATCCAGGCGGCGCAGGACGGGGCCGCCGAGATGGCGTGGCCCGTAATCGCCTCTACCCTGACGACCGTGGTCGCCTTTGTTCCACTTTTGTTTTGGCCCGAAATCGTCGGAAGATTTCTGAGTTTCCTACCCAAGACCGTTATCATCGCTTTGCTGGCCTCGATGTTTGTCGCCCTGGTTGTCAATCCGGTGCTGTGCTCGCGCTATATGGGCCGGCGTGGCAGTGAAGAGGAGACTTTGGAGACCCGCCTTCGCCGAAGCCGAAGCTTGCGCGTCTATCGCCGGTTTCTCTCCTGGTCACTGCGCCATCGCATGATAGTGATCTTCGGGGCGTTTCTTGCACTGTTTGCGACAATCGTTGCCTATGGCAAGTTCGGCTGCGGCGTGATTTTCTTTCCTGAAACAGACCCCAGCCGGTCTTACATCACTCTGAGGGCACCCGAAGGAACGCGGCTCGAGGAAGCCGACCGGCTGGTCCGCCCGATCGAGAAAATGCTCACCGAATATCGCGACATCGAGCACTTCACAACGAACGTCGGCCCTCACGGCGCGGGAGGCAACCCCTTTGAGAGCACCGGCGGCAACGAGCCCAACAAGGCTCGCATTATTATGGATTTTGTGGATGCCGAATTCCGTACCTCGTCGTCCGCACAGATTGTGACCGAGATTCGCCGACGGCTGTCCAACTTCGTGGGCGGGGAAATTCAGGTCGAAAAAGAGCAGCATGGTCCGCCCAGCGGTGCACCCGTCAACATCGAAATCTCCGGCGATGACTACGGCGTGCTGGCCAACATCGCTGCGCGAATCAAGGAGGCCATCAAGAACGTGGATGCACTGGTGGACCTTCGCGACGATTACGTCGTCGGCCGGCCCGAGATCAAGGTCTTGATTGATAAAGAACGAGCGGCGCTGTTCAATCTGACCGTGGCCGAGGTGGCTTTCATGGTGCGAACCGCCATGAGCGGGGCCAAAGTCGGCACGTATCGCGAGGGCGAGGACGAGTATGACATTATTGTCCGGCTGCCCGAGAAGCTGCGTCGCTTCGATGAGGATTCGTCGCGCTCGCTGGCCGAGACGCATCCCTTTGGCCAACTGGAGCGACTGAGAATTTCCGATCGCACGGGCAGCCAAATCCCGCTGACCTCGGTGGCCGACATTCGTACGACCAGCGGTCTGAGCACGATCCGCAGGATTGACCAGAAGCGAACGGTTTCGGTGACGGCCAACGTTGTTCAGCGCCGGGGGCGCACCAATGAGAATGTTCGACACGATGTTCGCGAGATCCTATCCACAATGGAGGTCCCCCCAGGCTATAGCTGGACGCTGACGGGCGAAGCCAAAGAACAGCAAAAGGCTACCGCCTTTCTGTCCAAGGCGTTTGTTGTCGCTCTGTTGCTGATTGCTCTGGTCATCGTCACGGAATTCAATTCACTCATGCAGACTCTGATCATCATGTCCTCGGTCATTCTTTCGCTGATCGGTGTCTTCTGGGGCCTGATGATTACTCGTCAGCCGTTTTCGGTCATCATGACGGGGTTGGGTGTGATAAGTCTGGCGGGTGTCGTCGTCAATAACGCCATCGTGCTGCTCGACTACACCCAGTTGCTTCGGTCGTGGGGACGGAACAAGGTCGAGGCTCTGGTCGAGGCCGGTCTGACGCGGTTTCGACCCGTCTTGCTGACGGCGGTGACGGCCTCGCTGGGTCTGTTTCCCACGATGGTGGGCGTCAACTTTGATTTTCTCAAGTGGCAGTGGGTCGTTGGAGCCGAGAGCAGCCAATGGTGGTCGCCCATGGCGACCGCCGTCGTTTTTGGCCTGATGGTGGCGACTGTCCTGACGCTTGTAATCGTGCCGACGATCTACTCGATCGTTGACAGCGTCCTCGTGGCGTTGAGGCGGCTGTTGCGCCGTGACGCGGAGGCGATTCGTGAATCGCCCGCTCCATCACCGGTTGTTTCTCAAATGGTCCCCGGCCAAGACAGAATAGGTTAGGAGACGAACGCGTTGCTTTCGCGCAAATTGCCTTGAAAGGATGGCGCCACTACTTCGCCGCGCCACCAGAGCAATGCGTAGATCCTAGCACCTCTTGCGGCGAGCACCGCATGATGCCGAAAACGAATACTTGGTTCGAGTAATACCGTTCGTTCAGTTCGAAGTTCTCGAAAGCCACCCCGCCGGGGATCGGGTCGCGTGACTGCCAGTAGCAATACCGCCCATTGACCTTGACGCGAAGATCATCCCGCCATGTTCCCTTTGGTTTCTTCCAATATTGGGTGACCGGTTCGCCGCGATACCACCACCAGAACCGAGCCTTGGGACGCGTGGCAGCAGGGTTGGGTTCATCCGAAGTGAGAGGCACAATGATGTTGCCCTTGCCGTCGCGCCCCAGGCGATCGAGGTCGAAAAAGCGATCGGGCGCAAAGCCGTCGCCGCGATAGTTAGGATAAAGCTCGCCGGCTGTAACCTTTCGGTCGGCCAGCCACAGCTGGCGCGCGCGGATGTAATTGCCCATCGTGGCTGTAAAGATACAGTACTGAAGCGCGACGCTCTCTGAGGTGACGCTGACGGCGAATTCGACCTCGTCGGGTTGGTCAGCCTGAAAGCGCGCCAGAACCTTGACCATCGCGCCGTTGGCGAATCGGTCGGTTCGGAAAGCGACGGCGAGAGAGGACGAGGTGACCAGAGTTCGCCAGGCACCGGCCGTCCCTGTGGTTGGAGCGACTGCGAGGATAAGACCCCGCCCACCATCGCGGGGGCTGCGTTCGAGTTCGCTGAATCCGCGCCGCCCCCGCTCATCAATTGGTTCGATGGCGATGAAATTGACCAGTTGCGTGCGACCGTCTCGGCTGTAACCAACGCGCAGAAGGCCGCGTGGGCCGCCACCACTTGGTCCAAGCCAGGCCGGCCATGTCGCCAGAACGATTCCGTTGCGAAAACCCCAGATCTTTGGGTCTTCGGCCTCACGTGGAAAGAGCCATTGCGGCTGGGCAGCCTCCGCTGAGGCCGCCCAAAGAAAAAAATCGAAACACAGCAATACAAATCTTGCCGGAGACTTAATCGGATTCATGGGTTTCGCCGATGTACACCCCTCTGCCGCTTAGTACAGCCCAACACAATTAAGGAGCCCAATTCGTTTGGTCTGATCCACCTGGAACACAGGCTTCCACCCACAAGCGTTTAATGGTTTTAGGCGCGCAAATGCTTGAAAATACAAGGGCTTCATGGTGGAGAAGGGCTGCGGTGAACGGCGAATGTTGTTTGACAGACTCTTCCCCGTTCCCATTGCCGTTGAAAGAGGAGGTTGCCATGAAGCTCCTGCACCTGTCGTTGATGCCCCAGATCAATCTCCAATTCCAGCGAATTTTCCCCCTCAAGGAGCGCAAGGCGCTGTGGGATGAAATCGAACCGCGCCGATACGAGTACAAGATTTTGCGGCACAACTGCGCGAAGGTCAACGACAAGACGGTCGGCGGCGGGGTGGTCTGGGC
>Ga0315280_10001163_pt1 | contig 46435 bp, 34 predicted proteins | sample YL17G06_40_MG_FD_203697 | JGI IMG/M metagenome (GOLD analysis project Ga0315280, IMG submission 203697) | Sediment microbial communities from Yellowstone Lake, YNP, Wyoming, USA - YL17G06_40 | ecosystem: Environmental > Aquatic > Freshwater > Lake > Sediment | place: USA: Wyoming | collected... | reverse complement strand
GAAAACAGCCGCCGGGCTACGACCGCTTCTGCCGCGGGTTGAGCAGAGAACGGCGAACAGCCCTGGAAGCCTCGGGCGCCGCTTCGGTCGTCCGCTTTGCCATGCCGCTCGAAGGCTCGACCGAGTTCGAGGACCAGATCCGCGGCCGCATCCAGTTCGACAACACCACCCTCGACGACTTTGTGATCCTCAAGTCGGACGGGTTCCCCACCTATCACCTGGCAAGCGTGGTGGATGATCACTTGATGAACATAACCCACATCCTGCGCGGGGAGGAGTGGATCTCTTCGACCCCGCGGCATATCTTGCTCTACCGGGCTTTCGCCTGGAGCCCGCCGCTATTCGCCCACCTGCCGCTGATCCTGGGCAAGGACCGCACCAAGCTCTCCAAGCGCCACGGGGCCGCGTCGCTCGCCGAGTATCGGGAGCAGGGCTATCTTCCGAACGCACTCGCCAATTATGTCGCCCTGCTCGGCTGGTCCCCAGGCGGCGACCATGAGGTGCTTTCGCGTGCGGAAATGATCGAGCGCTTCGACCTCTCAGCCATCAACCCGGCGCCCGCGATATTCGACCTGGATAAACTCGACTGGATGAACGGGGTCTACATCCGGGCGCTGAGCAGCGAGCGGCTGGGCGAACTGGCCTTGCCCTTCTTGCAGCGCGCGGGCCTTGTTGCGCAGCAGGCCTCGCGCGAGCAGCAGGAATACGCAGGCAAGGTGCTTTCGCTCGAACAGGAGCGCATGAAGCGCCTCTCGGATGCCCCGCAGCTGGCCTCGTTTTTCTTCGGCGAGGGCGTTGATTACGACGAGCGGGCGGTGAACAAGTGGCTCAAGCGCGACTACGTTCCGGGTGTGCTGCAAGTGCTGCTGGAACGCTTTTCTGCGATGCAGCCCTGGGACACCGCAAGCATCGAAGCCGAAGTGCGCGGCCTTGCCGACAAGGCGAACCGGAAGGCATCGGAACTAATCCACCCGGTACGCGTGGCCGCCACCGGCCGCACTGAAGGCCCCGGCCTGTTCGAGACGCTGGAGCTCATCGGCCGCGAGTGCGTGATTTCGCGGCTGCGCACTGCCCTCTCCCTCGCAGGCCCGGCAAACGAACGCTGAAGCCTCGGCCCCCCACCCGGGCTCGCGGGCCAGATCGGGCCGCGCGCCGCGGAACCCGACTACGAACGGAGGTTGAAACCTACTTCTTCTTGGCGACTTTCTTTGCGGTCTTCTTAGCCGCCTTCTTCGGCGTGCATCCACAGGTGGAACACATGGCTCTATCCTCCTCCAGATCAGTCCGTACCAGCCAGCAATAATCTACAACAACAAGGTGCATGTGTCAAGACCCAGCGCGAAGGGAGGCGGGAGTAATGTAGGGAATCGTGCATGGCATAGCCAGAGGGGAGAATAAGGCGAGGCGTGATTGCAGCATCCGACTAGGCTAAGGTGGAGGAGAAGATATGCGTAAGCAAGCCTTCGTAGTGGCCGCACTGATCGGCATGGGCGTGTTCGCAAGATGTGCCAGCGGCGCGCGGGTGGACGATAGTCTGGCGGCTCTTCATGCGAAGCCTAACCCGGGCAGCCGGTTCACATTCATCGCGGTGGCCGACATGCACTCGGCGCAGAGCCCGATCCGCACCGAGGCGCTGCGCATGACGATGAAGGAGATAAGTCTTCTGCGGCCGGAGCTGGTGGTGGCTGCCGGAGACATGATCCATGGGGCCGCCCTGGACACGCTGATGCACGAGTGGGAGGAGAGCCTTAGCGATGCGGCCCTGTCCGCGGCTCCGTTCTTTCCGGCGGCCGGCAACCATGACGTGGCTGGCCCGGAGACGGAGGCGATATGGACAAAAGTGAACGGGCCCCTGCGCTATTCGTTCGATCACGGCAACTGCCATTTCGTGATCCTGAACAGCATGGAGAAAGGGGGCCCGTGGGGGAAGGAACCGCTCGAATGGCTGAAGGCAGACCTCGACGCCAGCCGGGCAGAGAACGTGTTCGTCTTCCTGCACCACCCCCTGTGGGAGAGCGACCCGGAACGGTGGCATACGGTGCACGAGGTGCTGCGAGCGCACCCGGTGCGGATAGTGTTCGCAGGGCACTGGCACAATTACAGCCGGTTCGACCCCGTGGATGGGATAGAGTATGTTGTGCTGCCCAGCGCCGGCCAGACTTATGCCGTGGGCGCCGATAATGTGGCCACCGGTGATATCGGGGGGTACGTAATCGTTCAGGTTGATGGGGCGAGAGTTTCCTATGTTGTGGTGCGAGCGGGCAACATCTTCCCGCCGGATGTGTCGCTTCAGAGGGATGTGACAGAGCGAGAGCGCGTGGCGCTGGAGTGTGTGCAGGCTCCGGTTATTGACTTTGCCTTCGGCGAGCGACTGGATGCTGCTTGTAAAGTCGTGGTCAAGAACCCTTATTCAAAGCCCATGTCCTCTTCCATCGCGTGGCAAGTGCCCAATGATAACTGGCAGGTTGAGCCCAGGGCCAGAGACTACCAGGTAGCTGCCGGGAAGGAGGCTTCCCTGGAATTCCGCGTGAGGGCGAGTCGGCCCTCGGCGGTGATGTATCCCACTCCAACCTTCAAGACCAAATACCGTTACGGGCCGCAGCAGGAGAAGAGCGTCACCGTGGAGGAGCGAATTGAGTTGCGGCCTTCATTTCTTGTTGCGCGCGTTCGGCGGCCGATAGTCGTTGATGGGAAGCCGGATGAGTGGAGGGATGTGCCGACAATGCCTTTGCAGTACGCCGCGCGCATATCGCCCACCGAGACCGATAACCTGAGCGCGAAGGCGCAATTCCAATGGGACGAGGGCTACCTCTACCTTGTGGTTACCGTGCGGGACAACGTGTTCTACCAACCGTACAGCGAGGACGGGGTATGGCAGGCGGACAACCTGCAGATGTTCTTCGATCCCAAAGACGACGGGAACGACCGGGGGCACCATGAAGATGACTACGAGTACGGGATGACTCTGACAGCCAAGGGGCCGCAGGTCTGGGTGTGGCGCGATCCGAGCCGCTACGAGGGGCTGGCGCCGGACATCAGCCTGGCCGTGCGCCGTTCCGGGACGTTCACGATTTACGAGGCGGCCATACCGGCTGCGCGGCTGGCCCCGGCGAAACTGGTGGCAGGCAGCAGCATCGGCTACAACCTGGCGGTGAACGACTTGGACGGCCCTGTCGCGGGCAAGCGGCATTGGTGGGTGGAGCTACTGCCAGGGGCAGGAGGGGGCAATCCCCCGTTCCCGCTGGTAAGGCTCGTCTTGAAATAGAGCGGCAGGGCAGAAACTCGCGCAGTGGCCGCAGCCGCCCTTCGTCGGGCTCAGGACAGGCAGCGGTTTGTCCCACGCGGCGGCCAGAACTCAGCGCACTCAGGTGAGCCAGCCGTATTGCTCGACGATGGGCGCGATGGCTTTCACCAGGTCGAAGTTCGCGTCGGGGGGAACGTTGTCCGCCATCCCGAGCACGAACCCATCGCCCGGCTGCACTTCCCGAATCACCTGTATGATGAAGTCCTTGAGTTCTTTAGCTGTGCTCGTGCGCAGCACCAGGACCGCGGGAACGCCGCCCTGGATTGCAACCCTTGGTCTCAAGGCGCGATATGCCTCGCCCATAGTGCAATCGCCCATCGGTAAAGGCGGCACCGCCTCGATAACATCAAGGTCCGTCTCGGGTATCAGCGGCAGCAGCGCGCGCAGAGGCGCATCGTAATGGCTCTGCACGATCTTCCCCTTCGCGTGCAGAATCGCCGCCGCCTTGCGATACCAGGGAACCAGGTAGCGCCTGTAATATCGGGGCGAAGTCGTCCTGGCATCCATGTTGTCGCCGATGGCGACCACCTGCGCCGGCGAGTCGGCCGCGATGCGGCAGGCCTCCAGCGCCTTCTGTTCAATCACTTCTAGAAGTTCTTCGACTTTTTCAGGATGGTCATGCAGCAGGTAGATGCCGTTCACCCATCCCGCCATGCGGATCATGAAAGCCTGGAAGGGGCTGTATCCGACTCCCGTCAGCGCGATTCCATCCTCGCCCACCGCGCGCTCGGCATCGAGAAATGAATCATAGGCCGGGGTGAGCACCTCGTCCTGGATCATAAACTTCTGTACCTCGATATCCTGTGGGGTTTTGATCGCGTGCTCCTTGAGGAACTGGGCGCGGGTGAAATCGGGGGCGGTCTGGTGGCGCGTCCGGACGCTGCCCACCGGGGTCTTGTAGGTTGTGATGGTGGAATCGCCCTCGGTCCGCTGCGTGACTTTCACATTAGGAGTTTCGCTCTTGAAGATACCGGCACGCGCCCAGATAGCAGCGCCGATGGCACGGCAGATGTCATCGCGGCTCATGCCCTCGAATTCCTTGGGCACCGTGCCGCGAGCGCGATTGACGTTGAGCCAGTGATCAAAATTGCAGGCCCAGGGAATGCGGTCCGGCTTGCCGCCCCGCAGAGCAGTGAAGAAGCGTTCCTTTTGCGTCATGATTAGGTGAACGAATTCGGCAGGCGGGGGGAGCAAACCTGCGCCGGTGTAGGGGCGTATGGCCATGCGCCCCTAAAGGATTGGGCAGGAGGCAAGCACCTGCCCTGCCGGTCGAGGGGTTGTGCAGGAAGCGCTGGGGGCGGAGGGCCGCAGGCACCTACGGAGCCGGCAAGGGACAAGCCCTTGCCCTACACAGGATGGACAAACACGAGGGCCGCCCCTACGATTTCCGGGAGAGGAAGCGCCCGCGCACCTGGGACATGAACGCCGTGATCTTGACGTCGCGGCTGGAATCAATGAACCCGTCGTAGTCCATGTTCAGGAAGGGGATATTTTCGTGACGGCGCCGCAGCACCTGGGAAAGCACGGTCACCGTGGTGCCCGGCATGCAGTTGAACGGGATCACGCTGACGATTCCGTCCAAGCCGCGCAGCGCGAAGTCCTCCGATTTGCCCATGCTGCAGATCGCCTCGCCGCCGAAGGATGGGTGCACGTAACGAGAGCCGTAGCCGATGACTTCGGTCGCGCCGATATCATCAAGCCCCTCCAGCATCGGCAGGCAGGCATCGAACAGTTGGTGCTCGTCGCGCGATGCCAGCCAGTGAAGGAAAGCGCGCCGCCACACCTCAAACAGGTCCCGGTGCGACAGCGTATCGCGGAAGCGATCCCAGGCCAGAAGCCCGGTGATGCGATTGCTGTATGCGAAGAACTCGGTGGCCGGGGCGAGCCATACCTCCGCCCCGGCCTGTTCTAGTTTGCGGATGATGCTCTGGTTCGACGGGTCGTGGATGCGGACGAAAAACTCGCCCACCAGGCCGACGAGAGGGCAGCGCCCATCGCTGTCATCGCGCTCGACGGCAGAGAACTCGGCGGCCGCGTCGCGCAGCAAATCAGTGAACTTGCCCAGATGTCTGCCGGCCAAGCCCTTCGTGCGGCGCGATTCGAGCATCTTCGCATGCTCGGGCATCAGATCGCACAGCCGCTGCATGCAGCGCTCGAAGATCGCGTCGGCGGTGCCGGGCTTCGCCTCATACGGCCTCAAGCGCATCAGCATCTTGAGCAGCAGGTCGTGCGTTACGAAACCATCCCACGCGACCATCGAGAAAAACGTCCCCAGGCCGCCGTGGTGGTCAACATTGCCGAGCGTCACAATATCAACCTCCGGCAAGCCCAGCCGGTCGAGGATGCGGCGCTGAAGCATGTGATACATCCCGAAGCGGCAAGGGCCTTCGCTCGTTCCCTGGAAGAATGCCTCGCGCTGCGGGTTGAAGTCCGGCTGGCGGACGCGCAGCAGGATGTCCTCGGTAGTCATGAATGCAGGCAGGCAGACATCCTCCGAGATCACGCTGCGGGCGAGGTTGAGCCCCGGGTCCTGGGAGCGAGGCAGGACTTCGGCGTTGATCCCGTAGGCGCGAAAAGATGCCGCCAGGACACGCGCGCCCTCCGAGGCATAGGGTATCCACAGCAACCTGCCATTGAGCGAAGAGAGCGGGGCGGCATGGGAGCGCACTGGTTGCGGCGCCGTTGCAGGCGCGGCCGCGGCCGTGGTATCTGCGAATGCCTCCAGCCGCGTGATCACCCCCGCATCGGCCGTGTGCTCGTCAATCTGCATCACGTAGCAAGGCCCTGCGATCTCGTCCTTGAAAAACGGGTTCGCAAACGAGTCGGGCCCGCAAGCGAAGTAAGTCAGCACGATGGCGCGCAGGCGCGCGTCCTTCTTGATCAGCCTGGCAGCGGCCAGTTTTCGTTGCAGCTGGCGCGAGTAAGTGTGCGGCCAGGCATCGGTGACATCGGCCTCGTCAATGGGCAAGAAATCCATCGGGATCGCGAGGAAGCCCAGGTCGCGGATCTTCTTGCCAACCTGCATGTTGACGGCCGCGTCGTGCAGCGTATAGGGGCGCCCTACAACTACGAAGGCCATCTGATCCGGGCCCAGCGACTCGATCACCTGCCGCCCGCGCTCCGAGAGCCGCCGCCGGAATTCGTCCTGAACCTGCTCCGCCAGCTCAAAGGCAGCCCTGGCCTCGGGCGCGGTCTTGCCCATCTTCAGGGCGCATTCCGCGAGCACCCTCAGCAAATGCCTGCGGCCGCGAGCGAAAAAGATGCGGGGGGACAGGTACTTGACGGGCTTCTCATCAATGTGCAGCGCAGCCTCGAACAGTTCGGGGGCGGCCTGAACGTAGGGGCAGGTCTGGGTCTGGGGGAAGTGGGCCTTTGGCCGCTCGGCGTTGAGGATGGCCGGAACGAAGAGGTAATCAACCCCCTTTTCCAGCAGGTCGGCGACATGGCCGTGCGCCACCTTGAGCGGGAAGCACGGCTCGCCGATGGAGGCCTCGATCCCCAGTCGAATGATGCGCTTGTTCGTCGGCTCCGACACAACGACGCGAAAGCCGAGCGCCGCGAAAAACGCGCTGAACAGCGGGAAGTAATCGTTGAACATCATCCCGCGCGGAATGCCGACGCTGGGCGCGTCCTCGGGCGGCTCCGCCTGATAGACCTCGAAGAGCATCTTCTCACGCTCCTCGAACAGGTCCGACAAGCCCTCGCCCAGGTTGCGCTTGTGCACCGCGCTGTGTTTCTCGCAGCGATCATTGTAGAAATACTTGGGGCCGCCTTCTATCTGGAAGGTGTTGACATCGCAGCGGTTATCGCAGCCCTGGCACTCAAACGAACTGACCGCATAGCGCCCCTGGGCGATCTCGTGGAAGCCGCGAAAACGAGGTTTATCGGTCTGCAATCCGTAGGCCAGCCGCGCAGCCCCTATCGCGCCGGTCAGGTGAGGATGCGGGGGAACGACGATCCCGCGGCCGAGTATCGTCTCGAAGGCCGCCACCATGCCCTGGTTGAAGGCCACCGCGCCCTGGAAAACGACCTTCTTGCCCACCTCGCGGCTGCCCACGTTCTTGTTCAGATAGTTCTTTCCCGACGCAAGGCAGATGCCGGCGCACAGTTCATCGGCGGGCACGTTGTTCTGCTGGTAATAGACCAGCGCGGACTCCGAGAAAACGGTGCATGTCCAGTCGAGATCAGGAGGCCTGGCGCCTTGCATCGCGCGCTGCCCGAACTCCTCGATGGGAATCGAGAGGTTCGCGGCCTGCTTTTCCAGGAATGCGCCGGTGCCAGCGGCGCACGCCTTGTTCATTTCGAAATCAGTGATCACGCCGTTCTCAAGGCGCACGTACTTCGAATCCTGCCCGCCGATCTCGAAGATTGATTCGACATCCGGGATGAATGCCAGCGCGCCGTGGGCCTGCGTCGTGATCTCGTTCTTGATCAGGTCCGCCCCCACGTAATCGCCGGTCAGATAGCGCCCTGATCCGGTTGTGGCGGCCACGATCTGGCCGATGCGGAAGCCCTCTTGCTCCACCTGCTGCTGAATCTGGTGGACGGTATCGCGCACCGCTGCCAGCGGGTCGCCGTCTGTGCGGCGATAGTAACTCGCGAGAACGCGCACCTGGCCATCAATCTCGGTGATCAGGGCGGCCTTGGTGCTCACGGAGCCGATGTCTATGCCCAGCGCGGCGCGCGGGATGTCTCGCGGGAGCGTACCCCGGTCCGGCGGTGGCATGACCCGTGACTCCGAGAACCGCAGGGGCCCAGTGCCAACGTATTCAATCGGCGCGGCCAGGCGCTGATCGAGGGTGGCAATGGCGTGCGAGAGGTCAACCTGTTGAGCAGCCTTGAACGCTGCGCCGATGGCGCTCATCAGCAGGGCATGCTCGGGGATGAATAACTGGTCCTCGCCCAGGCCGAGTTCGAGGGCCAGGTATTTGCGCACCGCCGGGTTCTGCGAAACGCCTCCGATAAATGCCACTCGCTGCGGGAACTGGCGCGCACGGCCCACGGCACAGCGATAAGTGCGGCAGATAGCCTGATGCACGCCGGCGGCGATGCGCTCGCGCGGCGTGCCCTTCTGGTAAAGGTGCACGATGTCAGACTCTGCGAACACCCCGCAGCGGCCGGACAATGCCGCCGGGTTCTCCGTTTCCAGGGCCACGCGCGCGAACGCTTCGAGCGATGGGTAATTCAGCCGGCGCGCCATATGATCGAGGAAGGACCCGCTGCCCGCCGCGCACTTGTTGCCCATGTTGCAGTCGGCGAGCAGCAACCGCCCCGTCTTTTCGTCGCGCTCCAGCAGCAAGTATTTCTGGGTCTGCTTGCCCAACTCGATGACCGTGCGCACATCGGGATAGAGCGCCTCGAACGCTGTCACCAGAGCATTGGGCTCGTCAACCGCCTCGATTTCCAGAAGCGCGCAGGCGCTGGCGGCGCCGGAGCCGGTCATGCCTACAATGGCCGCCTGCTGACCCGTTGCTTGCATGGCCTCTTGAAGGGCCTCGCGCACGCGCACCAGCGGCCGGCCTTTCACCTCGCGCACGAAGAGTTCGCGCACGATGCCATCTTGGTTGAGCAGGACTGCCTTGAGTGCGTCAGCCCCGACGTCAATGCCGATGCGTAGGGACATCGTTGCTTGCTACCTCAGCCACGGAGTGAACTTGCCAAATGATACCAGAGTTCCCCACCGTTGTGTAGGGCGTCAGGCACAGGTTGAAAACCTGTGCTACCCATTGTAGGGGCACGGCATGCTGTGCCCCTGCGGTTGCGGCGGGCGTGGGGATGCCCGCCCTACACGGGCAGGAGGCCAGCCCCTGCCCTGCGGATCATTTCAGCCCTGATTCGAAGGCGCGCGCGACAGGGCTCTCGTCGTTCGTCTGGGGCAGAACGACATCGGCGGCCGCGCGGCAAGAATCCGAGGCATTGGCCACCGCGACCCCGACCCCGGCCCAGCGCAGCATGGCGGCATCATTATCGCCATCGCCGAAGGCGGCCGTTTCTTCCTGCCCGATGTCATATGTAGAACAGATCGCCGCCATCGCATCCCCCTTGTTGGCGTCGAGGTTCAGGAATTCGAGGTACTCGGGGTTCGTCTTCATGATGGCCACCAGCCCTGCCCACCGGTTGACCCAGAACTCATATTGCTCGTCGCGGCGCCTCGGCTCGTTCTCGCCCACGACAGAAGGGTCGGTGATGAGGATGATTTTCGTCGGCTCGCAGCCGTAGAAGCGCTCCAGGTTACGCACAAAGTGGAAGGCTGAGCCGGTCTGGCGCGTGTATATGTCGGCATATCGGCGCAGCAAGGGGTCGCTTTTCCCATGCAGCACTTCGTCCAGGTAGTAGTTCAAGTGGAAGTGATACCTGTCCGCGTAATCAATCAGTTCGTCGGCGTAGGGTGCCGGAAGCGGCTTTTCGAGCAGGACAGTGGATCCCCGGGAGGCGGCGTCGCGCGCCATTGCTCCGTTGTAAGAGATCACGGGGCCATCAATGCCCAGTCTGTCATACCACGGCCGCACGGCGGAGGTCATGCGGCCCGAGGCGAGCACGACGATACCGCCGTCGCGGTCAAACGACCGCAACGCCGCTGCATCTTCGTCGGATGCTTTGCCCACGCTGTCGAGCAGGGTTCCATCGAGATCAAGCGCGACCAGCCGCACTCGATTCACTGCTCTCGGCCTACCGCAACGCGCTGGGGAATGGGCTGTCTGGTGATTTGCGTCTTTATCAGGCGCCGACCGGTCTCTTTGCCGTTCTCCAGCGTGACCTGCTCGACCACCTGCCGCTCCCCGGGCAGCCCGGGCTGGATGATGCGCTTCGCACCAGGGCGCAGGTCGGGCTCGGTAATCGTCTCTGTCCGGTAGGGTATCTTCTCGACGTGCGTCTGGGTTCGCACTGTAGTAACGCTTAGCGGCGGCGCGCCGGTGCCGATTCTAATGGTCATCCCGGGCCTGAGCGCAGCCAGGTCAACGCCTTGATTGGCGCGCTTGAGCGCCGCGACGGATATGCCGTGCGTGCGCGCGATTGACCATGCGCTTTCATTGCGGCCCACCCGGTAAATCTCCACTCGGGCCGGCGAAGTGAGGACCTGCTGCGCCTGTTCCACGGTCAGGCGCTTTCTGGACTCCATGTTTATCTCCCGGATCTCCCAGTGCTCTTTGATCCAGGTGCGGCCTGAACCGTACGTCGCCTGAACGCGAGCGATGCAACCCCTTGCGTCTTCAACGGTACGCAGCGCAGCCGCCGGACGGCCCTCGACCATGATCACAGCGCCCGGAGCATAGAGGCGCGCGTCTCTCCTGAACTGCTTTCGCGCCTGCCCAAATGGCAATACCGGCCTGTCGCCCCTTGGGATGCGCGCAACCGATACCGGCGGGTTGTAGGAGGCCTGCCGCGGAACATCGGGGACCAACTCGTGCCTGACGCCTTCGACGATGCGGCCAGCATCGCCGCCGCTCGCCACGAGAGCGACCGAGCGCCCCCCGAGCGATATCTCGTACGCGAAGCGCCCCTGCTCCTGCTTGACCAGGAGCACCAGCAAGCCAACAATGATGGGCACGAATACAACTCGCTCCAGCCACAACTGCCGCCGCAGCGAACGCACCCGCTGCTGCGGCGGAACCGGCTGGAGCCTGGCTCCCCCACTGGCACTTGGCATTTGCCTTACCCCGGCGCCCCGGCGCGACGGGCACGGCCCTCAGGCAAACAATCCCAGGTCCAGCGCCGCGAACAGCCCGTCTCTCTGCCGGATTGCCGACAGGTAATTCCACTCCTCCGCGGAGATCTCCTGGCGGCGCCCAATTTTTCTTGCCAGATCGGCCAAGCGCTTGAAGCAAGAATAGTGCTCTGATACCCGCGCCTCCGCGTAGTCGCGCGCAGTCCAGGTGCTAATCAGGAACTGCCAGTCGGAGGATTCGAGCAGCAGCAGCTCCCGCGCTGCCTGCTCCAGCACCTCGCGCAGTTGCTGCTGCGCCGCGGGAAACTCGGCGAGCAGGTTGCGCAGTTCAACCTCTGCGTCGTAAACGTGCTTCCAGGTCCAAGTGGTCCACTCGTTGAGCCAGATCCAGTGGAAGCCTCCCTCGCCCCACGAGCCCTCGGGCAAGGCCACTCCGCCCTTGGGCGGGTTCTCGGCCAGGTGCTGCGAGCAGGTAACCAGGCGGATCTCGGGATCCTGGTCCATCCACTTGAGAACGTGGTACAGCCACTGCGGCCCCTCGAACCACCAGTGGCCGAACAGTTCGGCATCGTAGGGAGCGCACACGATGCCCGCCTCCGAGAACCTGGCCCTGTGCGCGCCAAGCAGGTCCTTCACCAGGTTCTTGAAATGATCCGCCTGCTCCGGGATGCGCTCGGCGGCACGTGCCGGCTCGTATTCCCACTTGTCGGCCAGGTCGCACTTGGGCGAAGTCACCCGCCAGTAGCGGTGCCCACCCGGGAAGTGCTTCTTGTGGAAGTCGAGATACCACCCATCGCCGGGGTAGCCCCACTCGCCGCTCCAGACTTGCATGCCGGTGCGCGGGTCGCGCGTCAAAACGGTCACCGGCCGAATATCCTCGCGGCTGCGCACGAAATAGGTGCGATAGTCGCTCAGTTCCTCGTTTTGCGGTGCGGGATGGTATTGATCGGCGAACTGTTGCCAGAGAACCTTCAGGGTCGGGAAACGCGAGATGTACACCCCGACCGCCTCGCCACCGCGCAGCAAGTGGGAATCAACTATGAAATAGTCTATCTCTCTTTCACATAGAAACTCCTCCACCCCGCGCCGCGCGAACTCGCCCGAGCCCAACGCGCTTTCCACCGGGGCCTTCCAAGAATAGCCCGGGCGGTAGGCGCACTCTGGCAGCCAGAAGCCAGCGGGTTTCCTGCCGAAGTGGCGCTGGTAAGCGGCGGCGCCCACCGCAACCTGCGCGCGCACGCTCGAATCGAGGCCCAGCAGCGGAAGGTATCCGTGCGTCGCGGCGCCGGTGATCACCTCGATGTGCCCCTCGTCTTGGAGGTGGCGGAAGGCGCCGATCAAATCGCGATTGTACTTCTCGCGGAAGCGCTGCTTGACGCCCGAGAAGAATTCGCTCCACATCCCAGCAAGGCCCACGCGGTGAGAGAAGCCTTGCGATGCGAACTCGGCCTCGTTCTCTGCAGCGCTCGCGATGCGCTGATCGAGATAATGCTCGAATTCCGACTTGAAGGAATCATCGGCCAACTGCTCCGCCAGAACGGGAGTGATCCCCATCGTCAGCCGCGGGGAGTGTCCCTCTTCCACCAGGCGAAAAAGGATATCGAGCGTGGGAAGATAACTCTCCGCCGCGCACTCGCAGAGCCAGTCCGTCCCGTGAGGCCATCGCCCGTGCGCGAGCACGTAGGGCAGGTGAGCGTGCAGAACGAACGTGAAATTCCCAAACGGTTGCGATGCCAATCTTCCCTCCTCTTTCTGGGCTAACCCACAACAACCGGCGCCCCGGCAACCCTTACTGCCGGCGCAGCATCCGGTTCAGCCTATCGAGCAAGTGCATGTTCACAATCCACGAGGCGGCAGCCCAGGCGTGCGGGACCGCCCAGCCTCCGTGCTCGGTGATCATTTCCGGCAGCAGGCCAGTTGGGGTAGCGCTCGCAGCCGCAGTTCCCAGGAATTCCAAGGCCCTAGTCCGCAATGCATCAGCAGTTGCTCTCTCGGCGCCGGCATCCGCGAGCGCGAGCCGCAACAGAACGCGCGCAAGCCACAGCGTGTTGACGCAGCCCGGCACACCGCCAAGATATGGGTCCCGCTCGAACCTCCGCAGGCCCGTGCCGCCAGGAACGGGGGCACTGAGGTGCTCGAGCAGGTCCTCGATCATCGTGTTGATGACAGCCCTTTCTTCGCGATCTTCCGGCTGCAGCAGTTCGCATGGATCAACCAGGCCGAGCACCGACGAGTCGCGTTGAGCATCCAGCGTGCCGTGCTCGTCGAGCCGCTGCGCGAAGCCGGTGCCGGTCCAGAAGGTTTTCATCACAGCGGCCTTGACCTGCACGGCGGCAGCCCGCCACTGCGTAGCACTGGCGGCATGGCCAGCAAGGTCAGCGAGCGCAGCGGCGCCGTTGAGCCCAGCGAAGATGGCAGCATTGGAATAGGCGAAACTGCCCCTCGCTGCCTCCCACAGGCCGAAGGCGGTGCGATGCAAACCCCGCGTGTCGAGGATCCCGACCAGGTATCTGGCAGCCCTCTTGATCATGTCCCAGTATTCCAGCGCGGCCTGCTGTTGTTCGGCCGCCGGCAGCGAAGCAAGCCACCGCCCAAGCGCTATCAGCACCGAAGCGGTCTCGTCCACCTGGATGGCGTCCTCGAATGTGCTCCAGGCAGGGCCGCGCTCACCGCTCAGCCAGTAGCGCTGTTCCCAGTGGCCATCCGGCACCTGGGTTCGCCTGGCCCAGAGAAAGAAGCGCTCGGCAAGTTCCGGGTAGCCCGCCTGCGCCAGCGCCATCACCACTTCGGCGGCATCCCTCGGCCAGCAGTAACCGTAGCCGCCGGAGTGTTGAAATTCCGGGTCGAACTCCGGCGCCGCGAGAAATGCCCCGTACTCCTCGTCGAACAGCATCAGCAGAACAAGCAGGCTGCGCCGGTACAATCGCTCCAGGTCGGGGCCGACGGCAACGCTCTTCGCCCTTTGCACCCATTGCTGCCAGAAACCCGCGGCACTGTCGTGCAGCTCCAGCCATCCCGAGGCCTGCGCCTGCTCCAGGATGCCAACCGCCTGCACCTCGTTGCTGGCGGCGGAGATAAGAAGCAGGCGTTCCAATTGCTGGCCGCTCGCCAGGTTGAATTCCCATCCCACCGCAATGTCCACGTCGCCGATCTCTTCCATCTGGCCTGTCAGCCGGCCATCGCTCATATCACTCTTCGCGCTATTATTACTCTCGGGCCCCGCCTTGCCGCACTGCCACTGATCAAACCTGTCGCCACCCACAGCCAGGCAGATATTGCGCCAGTACGCCGCCATCGCATTCCGGCCCGAGAGGTACCTGGCAGCGTTTCGGTGCTGGACCTCGCCAACGTCCACGTCAAGATACTGGTAGAGCACGCCCTGCGCGCTCTTGCTTCCCCTGTTCGAGATCACGAATCTGCGCACCAGCACTTGCATGTCTGGGTGCGCGAAATCGCTAATTGTCAGATGCAGCCCCGTGGCAGCCCGGCTCAGCTCGGTCACCAGGATACTGGTGGGTTCCTCGTAATCCTGGCGCGAACTCCAGGCAGGCTCGAAAGTCCATTCCATCTTGCCTGAACCGTGCTGGCCCAGGTAAAGCGCGGGCATCCCCTCGCGCAGGTTCTGCGCGAAGTCAATGTGCGGGTAGAAGAACGACATCAACTCGCCCTTCGATCCCACGCTCACCAGTATCCTGGAGTTCCCCACCACCCCTGCAGGTTGATAGATCGCCATGGCCGGAAATCCCCCGTCAACCCGCCCTCAGCAACAGGGCGCGCTGATATAGCTCGAGGTAGCGCTCCGCCGAGCGCCTCCAGGAGCAATCTTCGGCCATCGCATTTGCCATCAGCCTGTCCCAGGCCGCCGGCTGCGAGCGCACCACGAGGGCGCGCTCCACGGCATCAGAGAAGGCGCTGGCGCTGTACTCAGAGAACACGACCCCATTGCCCCGCCCAGTTACAGGATCGAACTCGAACACCGTGTCCGCGAGCCCCCCGGTAGAGCGCGCAATCGGGATCGTGCCGTAGCGCATGCTGTTCATCTGGCCCAGCCCGCACGGCTCATAATGTGACGGCATCAGGAAAAAGTCGCTGCCGGCATAGATCAGTCTCGCCAGCGGCTCGCTGAACACGCCCACCTCGGCATGGAGTTTCCCGGGCCACTTTTTCTGCGCCTGCTTCAGCGCCTGGTGATACTCGGGGTCGCCCGACCCCAGGATCACAATCTGCACCTCGTTCTCAAATATCTGCGGCAGAGCCTCGATCAGGATATCAAGCCCCTTTTGCGCTGCCAGCCGCGAAACCATGCCGAAGACCGGGACGTCGCGCTGCGGAAGATTCACTGCTTTCTGCAGGGAGGGCTTGTTCTCCGGCTTCTTTGCCCGGCTGCCTGCGTCGTAGTGCGCCCGGATGTATTTGTCGGTTGCCGGGTTCCATTCATCCAGGTCAATGCCATTGAGGATGCCGAACAGCACGTCCTTCTTTCCCCTCAGCACCCCGTCCAGGCCGGCCCCGAACTCCGGCGTCTGGATCTCGCGACTGTAGCTTGGGCTGACCGTGTTCAGCACCTCGGCGAAAACCAGCCCTCCCTTCATGAAGTTCATTTTCCCCCAGAATTCCAGTTGGTGCATGTTGAAGAGACCCGCCGGAAGGCCGGCCAGTTCCATCGTCCCGGGCGCAAATTCCCCTTGATAGGCAAGGTTGTGCACCGTGTAAGCGACGGATACCCTGCCAAGGCGCGGGTCCTGCGCATAGACCGTGCGCAGGTAAACCGGAATCAGGCCCGTTTGCCAGTCGTTGCAGTGGATCACGTCCGGCAGCCAGTCGCCCGTGCGAAGCAGCTCGATTATCGCACGCTGGAAGACGATAAACCGCTCCGCGTCGTCGGGGTAGCCATAGAGCGAGTCGCGGCGAAAGTGCTTGTCGCTCACAACCAGGTAGGCAGGGAAATCGCCGCCGCGCTTGCTCTCTTGGATCGCCACCCGCAGCGTCACCTTGCCCAGCGGAACCTGCACCGTGGCCACATTCCGGCCCCGGATACGGTCCTTGTAGGCGCTGGCGTACTTGGGCACCCCGAGCCGCACATCATGGCCCAGTCCACTCAACGCCTTGGGGAGCGCGCCAGCGACATCCGCCAGCCCTCCCGTCTTCGCGAAAGGAACCGCTTCTGACGAACAGATGAGGATTCTCACTGCTTGCCCCTCTGGTATCCCGTATTTCCGTCGTGCGTACACGCATGGAATGCCGCGGCATCCGAGCGCCCGCAATTCCGATTTCTCAACCTCCGAACGGCGCGCTTCGTTCCTGGGATTGAACCGCCGGCGGCTGTCGCCGAGCCGACAATACTCGGTACACAGCGCGCAACGCACCTGCCTCAGGCAGGGGTTCTGTCGCAGTTCGCCACTGTCGGGCGGATAACCGCCTGACCCCCAGGCGCGCGGCCCGGCCTACTGACCCGGATCACAAGAACCTTAACCTTGCCCGAAGGCCACGAATTCTAGCATGCCCGCACCCGCTAGTCAACCTGCCACCCCGGCACTGAAACCCGGGCAGGACTTGGGTGGCACAGGTCAGAAACCTGTGCCATCCTTCTTGCGGAGACAGCGATGACGGTAAGCATCATTTCGCATTTCCTGGGGCCGGAACAAGAGGGGCTGCCCAAACTGGCCAGCATTGGTTATCGGCTGGTCGAGGTTGACCGGGGAATAGTTGCGCGCGTCGAAGGGGCAGTATTCAAAGAACTGCTCAATGAGGCCGGCATGCAGGCCGTCTGCTTGATGGGGGCTGACCCAGGCATTGCAGATGAAGACCGCGCCCTGAGGAGCGAGCGGATTGAGAAACTCAAGGGCAGCGTCCTGTGGGCGACCAAGGTGGGGGCCAAGATTGTGGAGACGGTCCCGATGTGGTCGGGCAGGAGCGAAGCAAGGCAAGCGGCGTTCGAGCGCGCAGTGGGATCATTGAAAGAAGCCGGGAGGTTCGCAGCCGACCACGGCGTCGTGCTCGCCATCGAGCCCGTGAACAAGGCAGAGACGCGGCTCGTTCTGACACTTGCGCAGGCTGTCGCGATGGCGAAAGCGATTGGCCTGCCGAGTGTGCGGGTGATGGGGGATACCCATCACATGAACATGATGGAAGTTGATCTGGGGCAGGCGGTGCGCTGGGCGGGCGAGTGGCTCGTGCATTTCCACTTCTCGGACAACGATCGCCTGCCGCCCGGGCTGGGACACATGGACCTGAAAACCGTGGTGTGTGCCCTCGCGGAAGTTGGATACAAGGGAGCGCTCAGCCTGGCCGAGATAAGCCGCGTGGGCGACGCCGCAGCCTGTGCGCGACACTCCCTTGAGTACACGAGGGCCTTGATTTCCGCATGCCAGTTGCGGGAGCAGGTGGGCCGGTGAGCGCAGTACGGTGCGCAGCCCTGGTGTGTGTGCTTGCCCTGGGAGCGAGCAACCTGAGCGCTGGCGCATAATGTCGGCCTGTGGTATTTCTCGCTCGAGCAGCAGTTTTTCGACTCGGATTTGTTCGCGAGCGAGTTCCGGCGCATGCGCCGGATTGCCGATGCGGCCGTGCGTTTCTTGCAGCCGCGAAGGCCAGACATCGCGCTGATTGCCGACCCGCAAGCGCTGATCCACATCGCGCATTTCAAGACCGGCAAGGACCCATTGACTTTTCACATGTTCAATGAGCAGTTGCGGGAAGCAGCGAAGATCGGCGCTTCTCATGACTTGTATTTGCTCTCCGACCTGTGCGCCGACCTTGTCCCCGAGCACAGGTTGTACCTGTTCTTGAACGACTTCCGCATGACGCCCAATGAGCGGGCCGCGGTGCGGAAGGACTGCTTGCGGCCCGGTAAGGTTGTGGTGTTCCTGGGGCCTGCGGGCTACAGCGATGGCGCAAACATCTCGTGGGAAAATACGGGTGCGCTGACTGGATCTGATGTCGTTCCACTGCCGGGGCCTGTCCAGTTGACAACCGAGATCGAAACCGACGGGCCCTCTGGTAGGGGCGGCCCCCCGTGGCCGCCCTCTCCGACAACTCTGCAGACCGCGGCAGGAGTGAAGAAGATTCGGTTGCCGGCAAGGCGGGCCGTTGTTGACGTGTTCGGGAGCCGCATGATCAGCCCAGGATGCAAGGAGTTCGAGGTGCGCCTGCAGCGCCACACCACGGCGCTCTACTATGCAGGTGACAGGAACAAGGCCCGGGCGTTCCTTCGTGCCCTTGATGCCCAGGAGCACCCGTAGCCGCAACCTTTAGGTTGCGCAATCTCAAGCGCAGGCTGAAGTCCCTGGCCCCAACGGACCGGGACCCCGGCTTCGCCTAGGGGCCTGCGGCTACAGCCGACTAGCGCGAGGCGCAGGGGTGTTGCCGGAAAAGCCTTCTTGTGGTAGTATATGGGGGCCGCTGCGTTGTATCGCTTTGGTCCCTGGATTGGTACGGCGTAAGACTCATCAGGTTTCGCGGCATGACGAAGTACATATTTGTCACTGGCGGCGTAGTTTCTTCAGTCGGCAAAGGAATCACCACCGCCAGCCTCGGCAGGCTGCTGCGCGACCGGCACCTCAACGTAACCCTCCTGAAGATTGACCCCTACCTGAACGTTGACGCGGGCACCATGAACCCGCACCAGCACGGCGAGGTCTTCGTGACGGATGACGGAGCGGAGACCGACCTCGACCTGGGACACTACGAGCGTTTTGTGGACCTCAGCCTGACGCGCGGCGCGAACGTGACGACCGGACAGATTTACGGCAGCGTGATCGCCAAGGAGAGGAGGGGGGACTACCTGGGCAAGACCGTGCAGGTGATCCCGCACATCACCAACGAGATCAAGCAGGCGATAGTGGAACCCGCCCGCGCCGCGCAAGCGGACGTGGCGATAATCGAGATCGGCGGCACCGTGGGCGACATCGAGGGGCTGCCTTTCCTCGAAGCCATCAGGCAAATGAAGGGCGATGTCGGCGCGGAGAATGTGGTCTATGTTCACGTGACCCTGATCCCCTACCTGGCCGCATCGGGCGAGAGCAAGACCAAGCCGACGCAGCACAGCGTGAGAGACCTGCGGGACATCGGGATTCAGCCCGACATCCTCATCTGCCGCACGCGCTATCCGCTCTCCTCTGAAATGCGCGACAAGATAAGCCTCTTCTGCGACGTGCCCCTGGAGGCGGTAATCGAGGGCCTGGACGCGGAGTGCGTCTATGAACTGCCGCTGATATATGAGGAGCAAGGGTTTGCTCGTCTGGTGACGGAACACCTCGGCCTTTTTGAACTGCCCGCCGATCACAGGGAATGGCAATCAGTGGTCAAGCGAGCGACCGCGCCCGCCGGCGAAGTGAAGGTGGCCTTGGTGGGCAAATACATGGCGGTGCAGGACGCCTATATCAGCGTCGTCGAGGCGATGAAGCACGGCGGATTTGCGAACGATGTGCGCACCGTGATAAAACGAGTGAACGCCGAGGACATCGAACGCGATGGGGTCGAGGCGTGGCTTTCCGATGTTGACGGCATCCTGGTGCCGGGCGGATTCGGCGACCGTGGCATCCAGGGGAAGATTGATGCCATAGCATACGCGAGAAAGCAGGAGATCCCGTTCCTTGGCCTGTGCCTCGGGATGCAGTGCGCCGTGATTGAATATGCGCGCAGCGTTTGCGGGCTGGAACGGGCTCACAGCATGGAGTTCGATCCCAATTCACCATACCCCGTTTTGGACATGATGGAGGCCCAGAAGCGCGCCATTGGCCTGGGCGGAACGATGCGGCTGGGCGCCATGGAGATGCGGCTCAAGCCCGGGTCGCTTGCGGCCCAGGTTTACGGCGGCGAGGTCACGTGGGAGCGGCACCGGCACCGCTACGAGGTGAACAACACCTACCGCGAGGTGCTCCAGAAGGCCGGCATGGTGCTGAGCGGCACAACCCCTGACGGCTCCCTGGTCGAGATGATCGAACTGCCGGAGCACCCGTTTTTCATCGCCACCCAGGCGCACCCCGAGTTCAAGTCCCGTCCCAACCGCGCTCACCCGCTCTTCCGCGAGTGGATCAAGGCAGCCGTCCAGCACTCCGGGCGCAAGGCTTCAAGGGCTTCAGCACCCGCAGCGTCTCGCGGCGCATAGGGCGCCAGGCCTCCGCCGGATTCAACTTTCGAGGAGCAGGGCTTCCACTTCGTCGCGCGAGGCGTAGCGCGTGTCTCCCAGCCGGGTCGCCGCGATGGCGGCGGCGGCGTTTCCGTAGCGGAGGCAGTGCGCCAGGGGTCGCTCCTCAAGCCATGCGAGCAGGAAGCCCGCGTTGAAGCAATCGCCGAGAGCGGTGGTATCGGCTACCTTGACGCGAAAGGCGGGCTGCGCAACCAGTTCCCCGGCTGAGCAGGCGAGCGAGCCCCGCTCGCCGCGCTTCACGACCGCGACGCGGCATTTCTGGGCCAATGCTGCAGCCGCTTGCTCGGGGGAAGAGAGGCCGGTGATGTTCGCGGCTTCCTCCTCGTTGGGCAGAACTACGTCAACCAGGGGCAGTGCCGCCTTGAGTTCCCCATTCCATTTCTGGTCCGGATCCCAGCCGAGATCGAGCGAGGTTGAAAGCCCGGCCTGTCTCGCTTCGCCGAAAAGCCACTCGAACGAGCCCCGCAGCCCGTGCAGCAGGAAGTAACTCCCCACGTGCAGATGGCGCGCGCGGCTGAGCAGGCTGCTGTCCAGATGCTCAGCCTTGAGGGCGGCAATCGAGCCAAGGTATGTTGCAAAGGCGCGGTCGCGCGGAAGTGAGAGCGAAACCGTGGCCCCCGTCTTGATATCCGCCCGGCGGCGGACCCCGCTCGTATCAACGCCGCGGCGGTTGAGATGCTCGATCATGTAATCGCCGAAGGTATCTTGGCCCACGATGCCCTGCAGGCCGACGCGGAGCCCCAGCGCAGCCGAGGCGCACGCGCAGTTGGCGACGGAGCCCCCGCCGCGGAAATCCAGGTCGGCTGCAAGCTCCTCTGTGCTCAGGGCAGGCAGGCGCTGAAGGCCGGCAAACACGATATCAACGTTGACATCGCCCACCATCAGGATGTCGAATTTGTTCGATTGGCCAGGCATGGCGGCGATTCTCGGGGACAGATTCTGGGCGCAACGCCTCAGCCCTGCGTTGACCAGCAGGCATATTTGCGGTAGAATAAGATTGCCGGGGCGTGGCGCAGCTTGGAAGCGCGCGTGGTTTGGGACCACGAGGTCGCCGGTTCAAGTCCGGCCGCCCCGACCAGGCCGCCAGGCGGCGGATCGAGCGGGAGTAGCTCAGTTGGTAGAGCATCGGCCTTCCAAGCCGATTGTCGCGGGTTCGAACCCCGTCTCCCGCTCCAATTGACAATGTGAGGCGCCTGTAGCTCAGCGGACAGAGCACTGGGCTTCGGACCCAGGGGTCGGGAGTTCAAATCTCTCCAGGCGCGCCACATGAGGCGGAACAGAGGGAAGAGGGGCGCCCGTAGCTCAGCGGACAGAGCGGCTGCCTTCTAAGCAGCGGGCCGCAGGTTCGAGTCCTGCCGGGCGCGCCACAGATTGAGGCGGCAACCGTGGCTCAACGGTTAGAGCACCGGACTGTGGATAGGCCAGTCTCGGTGCTTGGCCCAGTTAACGAGTACGCCATTGCCGAATTGTTGCACGAGCTGGGACACTTGGCAGCAGGCCACACATGTTTGTACTCGCGCACAAACATGCCGTCCGACGAAGAGTACCTGCGCCTGCAAGTAGAAGCGGATGCCCAAGTCGCCGACTGGGGTTCGGGAGACTCGGTGATGGCCTGGCTTGTGGCCGAACGGGCATCGTGCCGTCAGTTTCTTAGGACAAAGGGCGTGACGCGGAATTCGGTCAGCACCACGCGGAGGCAACTGGAGGAGGCCACCGTGCGCATCAACGCCCTGCGCCGACGCATGAGCAGGGCACGAGCGGCAAGCCTGCAGCGCAAGTAGCCGAGGTGTGACACAATCAGCGGGTAAGCCCGACACACGGAAGCCGCAGACTTCTACAGAACCCGCCTTTTGTTGAAGTGGAGGGGGCGTTCAATAGTGGCCGGGATGTATTGAGCCTGTGGGGCGCAATAGTGCCAGACTTATATTGACCCTACTCGGCTCGCCACCAACATCTCGGGATGGCCCACTTCTCCGTACTCTCGGATGCTGGCCGTTTATTCCACGACAGCGGACTTTTCACCTTCCGTCGCGGTCGTCTCCTAGCGGCTACCACTTTCCAGATCCCCGGTTCCTGCTCCGGGGCGCAGGCAAGAGTTCCTACCGCGCTGAAAAGCCCTACAGGTCCAGGCCTTCATTGCCCGGAGGGAGCGCTATCGGGAGATGGCGGGGACAGCACGAAATGCAGGAACATGGGCATCCGAGGTACGTCATAAATCACCCCCGATCTGTCCCGGTCACGCTGACGACGCGCATTTCCTGCACTGTTGATCCTGCTCTGCTTCGACCCAACCGCCGGGGCCCGGGCAGGGAATATGCAGCACCACGTCGAAGTCAGCTAGACAGGACATGGCAGGGCTAGCGCGGGCACGAGGTGAAGCGCTCGGAATTCCTGCGCGGCGGCCTTGAGGAGCGTTGCGATGTGCTTGCCAGAGCGCTCTATTGTTCGCCCGTCACCAGAAGGTTGGCAGGCGCCATCGGAGCCACAATCCCGCTGCCTGGCCCAAAGCCGTAGAAAGTCATGCATCACGGGTTCGCTTGCCAGACGGGCAGGTGATCGGCGGCTTTGCTGATAATGACACACACAGCGGAACCAATCTTCTGGGCATGCTTCGGTCTGCTGCTGTACGCGTACTTTGGCTACCCGACCCTCTTGTTCTTGCTCGGAGAGTTCCGCAAAGACGAGAGCTCGCCCGAACCAGAGGCGAAGCCCACTGTGTCTCTTGTCATCGCGGCTTACAACGAAGAGAGGGTTATCGGACGGAAGATAGAGAATGGCCTTGCATCGGACTATCCTGACGAACTGCTCGAGATAGTCGTGGTATCAGATGCGTCCGCTGACGGTACAGACGAGATTGTTGAGGGGTACGCCTGTCGAGGCGTTAGGCTGCTACGCCAGCCGCGCCGAATGGGCAAGACTGCTGCCTTGAACGCGGGGGTGGCTGCAGCCCGGGGCGAAATCGTGGTTTTCTCCGACGCGGATGCGATGTACGAGCCGGAGGCGTTACGGATGCTAGTCTCTCGCTTCGCCGACCCGCATGTCGGGGTAGTTGGCGGCCAACTCCGCTACCGGCTCCCCGAGGGAGGGACCGCGGGCAGCCAGGAGGGTCTGTATCAGCGCTACGAACAGGTCGTCAGGCGGCTGGAAAGCCGCCTGAATTCTCTCCTGGGAACGAGCGGCGCCATGTACGCAATCCGCCGTGGGCTGTTCGACCCGATGGTTACGCACCGGCCGATAGTGGACGACCTGGCGATTCCTCTCGACATACTGCTGAAGGGATGGTGGGCAGTGCTGGAACCCAGGGCAGTATGCTCGACGACTGTAGTTACGTCGCTGGGCAGCGAATTCCGGCGCAAGGTGCGCATCATGGCGAGGGCGATTACTACAGTGCTTCGCGGCTTGCGGCGCGGTTTGTGTCCCCCCAGGCCGCTCATCGTTTGGCAACTGGTTTCGCACAAAGTACTCAGGGAAATCCAGGCCATCTTCTTCGTGGGGATGTTTATTTCCGGTGCCTTGCTTGCGGTACGAGGTGAGTTACTATACGTGGTGCTGTTCGCGGGGCAAGTACTGCTGTACGTTGCAGGCCTCTTGGGCGCTGCCTTCCCCACGCTTTGCCGGTTCAAAGCGTTCGCGCTTGCGAGCCACATATCAATGATAGTGCTGGCCAGCATTGCAGCCCTGTTCACCTGGGCAGCCGGCAGGACGCGCGCCACTTGGGAGCCTCGCGGCGCGCTGGCGCCAGTCCGCAGGGAGAAAAACAAATGAAAGTGCTCTACGTACTGGCCAAGTTCCCTTCCACCACCACGACTTTCGTCACCAATGAGATGAATGGGCTCCGGCGCCACGGTGCAGAAGTAGAGGTGGCGGCCCTCTGGCCCAGTGCGCGGGATGATGTGGTGCACGAGCAAGATCGGTTTTTGCTGGCTCGCACCATCAAGCTTCACCGCGGGGCCAATGTGCTGGCAGGCCTGTTCCTGTGCCCTTACTTTTGGCTGGTGCGGCCGCTTGCCATGGCGAGAAGCATGGGCCTGGTGTGGGAACACTTTACATCTGCACTCGGTCTTCTCAAGTTTCTCGCTTGTCTGCCAGCGGCGCTGGCGCTAGCATGGCACTGCGGAAGTCGCCGCTGCGACATCTTGCACGCGCACTTCCTCAGCTCAGCCGCCCTGGTCGCCATGATCACCTCCTGGCTGACTGGCATACCCTTCACCATCACAGCCCATGCCTACGACATCTTCGTGCACGACCCCCGCACTTTCCCCCAAGCGGTGGCGCGCAAGTGTCGCGAAGCAGCCTTCGTCATCGTCGTCCACCGCTTTGGCAGGAACTTCCTGCTCTCCAGGTTCCCGGGCATACCCGCGGAGAAGTTGCGTGTGCTGCACATCGGAATAGATCCCGCGGTTTTTGAGCCCAGGCCCCGCTCTCGGCGCCCGGACGAGGCAATCCACATACTCTCAAATGGTTCCCTCATAGAAAAGAAGGGGCATGATGTCCTGGTGGAGGCAGTGGCGCGCCTGCGGGAAGCGGGACACCAGGTGATGCTGACAATCATCGGTGGGGGGGGTGCCGCTGCCTTGCGACGCCAGATCGCGTGCCTGGGACTTGAGCAGGTCGTTGTGCTTGCGAGCAAGGTGCCGCAGAGCCAGGTGGTCAACATGCTCGCAGAGAGCGATCTGTTCGCGCTTGCGAGCAAGCGCGCCGCCAACGGCGACATGGATGGGATTCCCACCGTACTGCTGGAGGCGCTCGCGATGGAGGTGCCCGTGGTTACCACCCGGCTAAGCGGTATCCCCGAACTCGTGATCGAGGGACAGACGGGCTACCTGGCAGAGCCCGGGGACGCAGCCTCCTTCGCCACAGCCCTGCAGGAGGCGCTTGCCCAGCCCGAACGCGCCGCCAGCATGGCGCGCCGGGGACGAGAGCGAGTGATCGCAGAGTTCTCGGCCAGCACTAATGCCGCTCGCCTGCTGGAGATGTGGAAGTGCCACCTGCACGGCATAAGGCTATTCACGGAGTAGGCCCAGCGCCTCCCAGGGGGCGTTTCGATGACGTTGCCTGGACTTTCCCAAGTCCATCGCAGTCCCTGGTATTTCACTGGGGGCGATGCGGGCCGACGGCCGGCTTCTGTCATCCTGAGCGCAGCAAAGGATCTGGCCGCGTGTTTTCCTCTCCGCCTCAAGCGCGGATGACGCACACACGCTAGGGCCGGTGTGGGGTGGGTAAGGAAGCCAGGACGTCACGAACAGCACACGCAGGGAGCTTTTCGCAGGGTGAGCGCTGCGCATCACGAAGTACCTATTGGGGTGCGGCGCTTGAGTTCCTGCTGGACAATCAGAGCAAGCATGCAGGAACTGGAGAAGCGAATGACGAACAGCCTATCCACCGAGGGGCTCGCTCTGGACGAAGGAGCGCGAAGCCCAGCAACATCGAGAGGAGGAACCAGTGTTTGCACATAGGCTGAAGGCCATAGCGGTAGTTGTGCTGGTCGCCGTCCCTGGATGCTCGCGGCTGCAACAGTCCCCAGCGCAGAAGCCCACCAGCTGGTCAGTGCCAGGTGGAAAAACAATGGGGGCCACGCTTGTGCAGAGGGTTGGTCCCGAGGTCGCTCAGAACCTTGGGGTTACCTTCGGCAAGGAACTGCTGCTGATAGGTTTCAAGGTGTCTCCCTCCCCTGTAGTCAAGGGCAAGCCGGCGGTCATGGAGACTGTCTGGAAGTGCCTGGCAAGGCCCAGCCGCAACTGGAGGATATGGACGGCTATAGACTACTACGGTTCGCCCCAGCGGCGCCTGAACGCCGGCCATTATCCCGGCACCCCGACGCGTGAGTGGGTCCCCGGCAAATACTACGTTGACCGACTTGTGTTTGTGATTCCCATGGACTTCAAGGGTGGGGCGTACACCGTGTCGCACGGTGTGTTCTTTCCCACGCCGAACGGGCACGCTGACTACTTGAGCGAAAGCGTAGCAGCGACGGGGCAGAGGCTCGGGGTAATCAGCGTCGCCCTCTCACGGGGAGAGGAGCGACCGGGCATGTGGCCGGAGAGCAGGGAACCTGCTGTGGCCGAGAGATTGTCAGTCGCCTTTGGCAAGGAAATCCTGCTTGTCGGTTACACGGTCAAGCCTTCTCCAGTCCGGAAAGGCAAGCCAGCAACCCTTGAGGTCGTGTGGAGATGCCTAGCAAAGCCGAGTCACGATTGGAGGCTCTGGAACATCATAGAGGACCTGGGGCCCCCTTACAGGCAGATAAACCTCCAGCATCCTCTGGCTTTGCCGGTAGGCTCGTGGGAACCGGGGAAATACTACCGCGACACTGTGGAGTTCAGTATGCCCGCCAACTATAAGCCGGGGAAATACAGGGTTTCGATCGGGGTGTTTCCTCCGTTCAAGACGCGCGTCCCCTACCCACCGGAAAAGGTAATGCCGGGCGGGAAGCGCTATGGCACCTTGGAGGTAGGGTCTTCCCGGAGCTAGCGAGGAGACTGAGCGACACCTGGGAGCGGAGGCCTTGGTGCTGGCCGGCGACCCGCGTGGTTGTCGGCCGCGTGGCGGAATCGGTTGTTCGGACTGCTTAGCAATTGTGCTTGACGCCCGCCCTGCCCTGCGGCCGGATCGAGATTCCTCCTCTCGAGGATTCTCTGGCGACCAGGGTATTCGTTGCCAACAGCACGGCTTCTGGCGCGAGAGCGGCGCATCACTCCTTGCTCTGGATGACTATCTGGCTAGGCGGTAGACGCGCGCGCTTTCGTCGCGGTAGATGATCGCGAACGCAGCGGAGCGGCGGCGGAACTTGGCGTCGGCAGATGGCGTGTATTTTGTGGTTACGACGTAGTGCACAGCAAAGCGGCGAAGCAGCCCGACGGTCTTGTCGAGCGGGACGTTAGGATCCCCAATTGCCGCATGAGCGCGCTTGCGCGCTCCAAGGTCAACGCGTGGGTTGGCGTTTTCGTCGTAATACAGCGTGAACTGATGCGCGAAAGCCGGCACCAATTCGGCCGCGAACGGATCGCTGCTATAAACGGTGGTGCTGAATGCGGGCGCGTCGTGGGTGATGGATAGGAGAAACCTGGGGGCTCCCGTCACCGGATCGAGCGGCCAGCGTGTCAGGGCGTTCTTCTTCTCGCGGCACCCCCCCGCCCACGGCTCCGGGCCCAAGAGCGCGAGAGCGCGCACAGTCACCATTGTCCCCGCTGCGGCGATCATTATGACATTTCCCCACCTCGAATGGGGCAACAACCTCAGCCCCGCGATGCGCCGGTGAAACACCCCTCGTGCGATCGGCAGGGCTAGCATGGCTGATCCGAGCAGCAGCGGCCCTGCGATGGAATCAGATGGAAAATTTACCCAGAACCAGATGAACCGTTGCAGAGAATCCAGCAGCGGGAAGGCTGCCAGGAACGCCACGATACCCGCGATGGCGGCACACAGCTTCAGCCGCAGGGAGCGCCGATCGGTTGCCCACTCGTAGACACGCCCCAGGGCAACCGGTATGGCAACAATTGACGCCATGCAGAAGAAGGCGGGCGGCACGACCTCGTACAACCGCCACAGGGAGTAGTATGACGTCCACGCCCCCAGTGCCGAAACCGCGAGCGGGTTCAGGTTGATGAGTGGCACGAGCAACACCGACGCGGCGGCGACCAGTACCGACGGTGATTGCGCGCCTGTCAGCAGGACTGCCGCAGCAGTCAGGGCGGCGCCGATCATGGTCCCCATCAACATATAGTGTGGCATTACGACAAAGAAGCGTTCGCCTGCGATCAGGCGAATGACTTCTTTGCCCTGGAAAAATGGCGGCAAGTGGACCGGATGAGACAGAGCGGTGAGCACGGCGCTGGGCAAGAGCATCGCGCAGCACAGGGCAAAGATCCTCAAAGCCGCACCCGCCCCGGTTCTTGCCAGCGCGCAAACACACAGCAGGGATGTCGCAAACAGCGGAACCCACAGCAGCCCCATTACATGCCATGCGCCAGCCCCGAACACCACTAACGCCAACAATACCATCAGGGGTCCGCCTGGCTGGCGGAGGTAGGCGGCGACGAGCGCGGCCACACACGGCAGGATGATCCGCATGGAGATGAGGTTCGGATAAGGGTAGGCTGCAAAGTCCTTCGCATCCGCGCCACCCCATAGCAGAGGGAAATATGGAGCAGCGTAGGGCTCGCAGGCGAACGCCGTACCTGCGCACAGGGCCAGGATGGCCAACGCGAGGTAACGGTGGGAGAACACCTCCTTGACGAAAAAGTAGACCGCCGCCAAGGCGAGCAATGGCATCGTCCGGGCCAGGCCAGCCCAGACTGTCAGCAGCGGGAGCCGCGCGAATCCCGCCAGCAAGCCGAGCGCCATGTGGCTAGCCGAAAAAGGGTAGCGCGAGTCTGGACCAGCCCCCTGGAAAAAGGCGCAGCCTGCCGAAATGCGTTCCGCATATGCCAGTTTTGCCATCTGGCCAAGGTGGAACCAGGTATCAATGCCCTCGCGCAGGTCGGGGCCCACAAACGTCCCGGTAGGCCAGAAAGCCACGGCAAAACCTACGATCAGCGCCAGAGCCGCACAGTCCAGGATGATCCGGAATCGGGGGCTGATTCTCTCTGCCGTAACACGAGCCGAGGGATTGAGCCATCTCGACGCCAGCGCTGCCGCGCTCAGCGCCCCCGCGATCGCAGTGTGGAAATACAGCATGCTGCGCATCGGCGGGTGCAGCGCATAGGCCACAAAGCCCTCTGCCGCAATCACGCCCGCACTTGCAGGCAAACTCAGCGCCAGGAAATCCACGACGGTCAGGTCCGCTCTTCGCAGGATCATCACGGTTGCCGCCAGCCCGGGCCAGAAGAGCACGACATAGAGCGTCAGAACAAGCCTGATACTGCCGGGGAGGGTGACCGCCAGGAGTGCCACGGCCCCGATGGCGCTAGCCAAAGCCACTACGGCCCAGAGTAGTGCATCGCGGGACCGTTCCCGCCCGGGTATCATGCTTCCCTCAATTCCAAGGCCGCGCGACGGCCCTCGTAGAAATCAAACAAAGGCAGCAGCGGGTAGAGCCGCCCCACACGCCGGCACTTGAGGTGCGCGTCCAGGGTGCGGAGCACATCCCGCGGGTTCCGCAAATGATACGCTCCGGAAAACCCCGCAAGACGGCGTCCGGTGCGATACAGGATATTCTCAGTCGGAAGGCCACATAGCAGGTAGCCCCGTCTGCCCAGCGCCCTGCAAAACTCTGCAACGAGCGACTCTATGTCGTCAACATGCTCCAGCACCTCGAGCGCGAGGATCGCACCAAGCGATTCTGCTGGCACTGCCACAGCGCGCTTTGCAGCGTCGAAAGCATCCGCGTTCACATGCAACAGTACCAGCTGTCGCCAGAGCAACATTCGGATGTATGTCACAGGTTGGCAGCCCGATTCCACGGCCGGCAAGCCCCGCAGGCGGCAGACCGACCCCGTGGTGCTGGGCTGCCAATGACGCCGGCCAGAAGGGCGAGTCGCCCGCTTCCTGGGAATGACGCCGTGGTCAGCCCATCCCTTCCCACGGCCTATGCTCCTCGGATCCCGGCTTGGTTTGCTCGACTGAGTGACCCAGCGGAGGGCGCGCATCAGGTGGTTCCTTCAGCCTGGCTTCGAGCAACGCGAGTTCCTGGGCCAACGTGCGCACGAGGCGGTGCAGGCGCGTCAGTTCGGTCGAAGTGTGGATGCTTACCGCGACCAGGAAAAGGAACGCAGTGATGAAGACTGCAGTCGTAACGACCACGGCGCCCGCCAGTCTGGCAAGGAATTGCAGCGCGTCGTACCACAGAACCATTACAAGGAGCCCTACGCCGAACACAAGCCACAGCCCGGAATGATACTCACTCAGACGCCGCTGTCTAACAAGCCATGCGATGACCGCCAGCAGCACCACACAAACGACGATGGAAAAGGCCTCCTGTCGTGGGGTCACGCTTTGCCACCTCCCGGGCGAGGCGCCCGCCGAATCGTTTCTACGAGTATTGATAGTAGCATCCTGAAGACATAGTAAAGCGGCCGCAATCCCCTGTGCATCGAGCGCCCCCCCGGCGCGGGATGCATGACTACCGGGACTTCCAAAATGCGGAAGCCGGCGCGCTTCAGCAAGATCAGAACGTCGGCATCTGCGTAGTCAGACGGGAACACGTCGGTGGCCAAGAACTTTGCTACGGCAGCGCTCATAGCCTGGAAGCCGGAAGTGGGGTCGGTCACCCGCATCCCCGTTGCCGCGCACACCAAAGCGGAGAAGATGCGCATCCCGACTCGCCGTGCGAGGGGCAGGTGGTATCGCACTTGCGACAGGGTGCGTGAACCGAGCGCCATATCCACTTCAGCATTCTCGATCGGGGCAAGCAGTGGGCGCAGCGAGCTCGGGTCGTGCTGGCCATCAGCATCCATCTGCGCCACGACCTCGTATCCCATGCGCACTGCATACTTGTATCCGGTCTGCAGGGCCGCGCCGTAGCCAAGATTTGCCGGATGGCGCAGCACTATCGCACCTGCTGCTCGGGCCTCGCTGGCTGTGGCGTCGAGAGAGCCATCGTCCACCACCACCACGTCGCAGCCCGGAAGTGCCTTGCGGGCTGCCGAGACTACGCTTCTGACCGTGTCGGCCTCCTGGTAAGCCGGTATGATCACCAGCCGGCGCTTGCTGCCGGAGGTTGCACCGCAGTTTGAGGCGCCTCTGTCTGCTGGACCCACTCTCAGCCCTTTAGTATACAGTCTGAGCCTTTTCCATCACCAGCACCGTTGCCCAACTCAAAAGCCCTGCCGCGGGCGCCACCCTGAGCAGGTGTTTATCGAGGCGCTGCAAGAGCGAGAAAGCGCGCGCATAACTTCGCCGCTGCTGAACGATGATGATCCACGGGCGATCCCTCTGAAGCCTGAAGCGGCCCGTAAGCGCCATCCATACGTGCACCAGCAGCGAGAACAGCTGGACTTCGCGGTGGTGGGAACCGGGAAAGAGGCCGGCGACTTTCGCCAGGTCGCTCGGCATCAGCGGCCGCTCCCCACTCGTGCGCACGCCGCGGGACAGGCGCCGGTAGGCATTCACCACCGGGTTCAAACCGAGTGGCTCAATGAACACCGCCTTGCCTGCTGGGCGAAGAACCCGGCGCACCTCACGCAAGGTGAGCAGAAGGTCCGCGTGATGGAGGATGCCGTAACCGTAGACTGCGTCAAAACTTCCGCCGCGGAAAGGGAGGAATTCGGCGACTGCGCGACAGGGGTGTACCCGGCCTTCGACGCAATAGCGGCGCGCGAGCAACTGCGCGCGACTGAGCATCCCGAAGGAGATGTCCACGGGTACTACGCTCGCTTGCTGTAGAGCAAAGTAGGTCGAAGCGACCCCCGCGCCACTGCCGAGATCGAGGATGCGCCGGCCCCTGACCTCCCCCAACGTCCGGATAGCGTAGCGGTTCTCAGGGTCCGTCACGCCCCCGAACGATCCAAGGACGTCGAGTTGATCTACTTGCAGGCCCGCCGCCCATGCATCGTGGAAAGCCTGCTCTTCGCGCCAGCGACCCGCCCGCTGCACCGCGGATTGGTGCTCACAATCTGTCACCGCCGGACTGCCTGCCACTCTCAACGGCTACCCCGTCCTTCGATCCCCACGCCCGGCATCATGACTTCGCTGCAGTTCCACATCTCTCCTGCATACCCACCAGCTGTTACGTGTGCGTCTTCCCTATAAGACGCGCCGTCAATAGCCCCCTGCGAGGCCCTAAGACGATTCCTTTTCAGTCTCAAATGAGACACGTCCCTATCGGCGCTGCTAGCGCGCACGCTATCGTCGGCTTCGGGGGCCTCTCAAGTCAGCGAAGGGCCTAGTTTCGGCCAGACGGCGTATGGAGAGTGCTCCCACGTTGAGCCTTTTGCACGGTACCCGCTACCGGCGCATAGTTGCGCGTTTTCAGCGTCAGTGGGACATTGCGGGGGGTGAACTGAGACGTACCTCGGATGTCCCATTCCTAGCTGCCCGCAGCGCGGACAGGCTCTGGGGCGCTGATCGGTCTGTGCGGCTACCTCTGGAAAGACAAAGGCTTCTGTCATTGCTGCAACTCCACCTGTGACTGGCCTACCAGCTGGCGGACTCGGCTGCGAGAACTGCTGTCTCTGGGCTAATCCTTGCCCCGCTGCGAAATTCCTCCCGCCTAGCCTTAGCAGTTACTGGGTAACCGCTAACTGGGCGCGGGGCCTCCCGACCCCGCGGACACGCGGCTTCGGGAGAAGCCGCGCCCGGTCAACCACTGCCGCTGCGGAATTCATCCCGCCTAGCCTTAGCAGTTACTGGGTGGGGGGTAGACGGGGCGCCGGGGTGTGCGCTATAATGTCTTGAGGTTAGCAGAAGAGAGGCGCGGCGCTCGCGAGGTGCTGGGGTTTGAGAGCAGCAGACAGTCTGCCGAGGGTAGTGATTCGGCCGCGATCGCGGTGGGTGCCCGTCAATCTGCGGGACCTCTGGGAATACCGCGAACTGCTCTACTTCCTCACCTGGCGCGATGTCAAGGTCCGCTACAAGCAGACGCTGCTCGGCGTGGCCTGGGCGGTCCTCCAGCCCGTGCTGACGATGGTGGTCTTCAGCGTCTTTTTCGGCAGGCTGGCGCGCATCCCATCGGACAACCTGCCATATCCCGTCTTTGCCTTTTGCGGGCTGCTTCCTTGGCAGATGTTCTCTCGCGCGCTCACCGACGCCAGCATGAGTCTTGTTCAACAAGAACGGATAATCGCGAAGGTCTATTTCCCCCGCCTTCTTGTTCCCATCTCCGCAGTGCTTGCAAGCCTTGTGGATTTCGCTGTCGCCTTCGTGCTGCTCATTGGGATGATGCTATGGTATCGCATCGCGCCCACCCCGGCTGCGTTCACCCTGCCGCTGTTCATCCTGCTCGCGCTGGCGACGGCCTGCGGCGTTTCCTTCTGGCTGTCGGCTCTGGCTGTGCAGTACCGCGACGTGCGCTTCGCGCTCAGTTTCCTCACGCAGATCTGGCTGTTCGCGACTCCGGTTGTCTATCCCAGCAGCCTAGTGCCTACCTCTCTGCGGCCCTATTACGGTTTGAACCCGATGTCTGGCGTGGTCGAAGCGTTCCGGTGGGCGCTCTTGGGAAAGGGGCAGCCGCCAGGGCCAATGCTCTGGGTTTCGGTCGCCGTGGTCGCGGTTATGTTCGTTGGAGGACTGCTGTATTTCCGCAGAATGGAGAGCACATTCGCGGATGTGATATAGTGCAGGCAGCGGTTTCCCGGGAGGGCGTTTGCAGCGCGGCGGTGTTTCCATGAGTGAAGTTGCGATTCGAGTGGCGAACCTGAGCAAGCGCTACCGCATCGGCCTCGGCGCTTACGGCGCTTTCCGTTACAAAACCCTGCGCGACGTCTTGACCGAAGTCGCCTATGCCCCATTCCGCCGACTGAGAGGCACTTCGCGACGCGAGGTTCGGAATCCTGATTCGGAGCATATCTGGGCTCTGAAAGACGTGTCCCTGGAAGTCCAGCAGGGAGAGGTCCTGGGAATAATCGGGCGCAACGGGGCCGGCAAGACGACGCTGCTGAAAATACTTTCGCGGGTGACTGAACCGACCAGCGGCTACGCCGAGATTCGGGGCCGGGTGGGGTCGCTGCTGGAGGTGGGCACGGGATTTCACCCTGAACTGACTGGCAGGGAGAACATCTACCTGAACGGGGCGATCTTGGGTATGAAGAGGGCAGAGATCCAGCGCAAGTTCGATGAGATCGTCGGCTTCGCGGAACTCGAGAAGTTCATTGATACTCCCGTGAAGCGCTACTCGAGCGGCATGTACATGCGCCTGGCCTTCTCCGTGGCGGCACACCTGGAGTCGGAGATCCTGCTGGTGGATGAGGTGTTGGCTGTGGGCGACGCCTCCTTCCAGAAGAAGTGCCTGGGCAAGATGGGCGATGCGGCAAGGGAAGGCCGGACCGTGCTATTCGTGAGCCACAACATGACGGCGGTCAGAAGCCTGTGCAGCAACTGCAGCCTTCTTGAGGGTGGTCATCTAGCTTTCTCAGGAAGCGTTGGAGAATGTATTGACCGTTATCTTTCTGAGTTTGGTGGCGATAATCCTAGCGAGGTGTACACAGAGTCTTTGCCACGTCCCTCTGTTGTGGCGGATACGTCGCTGCGTATACTAAGGGTCAAACTAGATACCGGAAATCGACAGGCGATGGTTCGAAGCGCGCAGCCTTTGGTAGTGGAGATGGGATTTCGCTCTTCGCGGCCACTGGCGGACGTAGTCTTTGGGATCACTGTCGACTCAGTAGATAATATCAGGATTCTCGATTGTCGCAGTACTGATACATTCACCCCCATACGCGAACTTCTCCCAGGGAGGTATTCTATACGGTGCGCGATTGAGCAGAATATACTCGCTCCAGGCCTGTACAGGCTTTCAGTAGGCGCTCGATGTGCCAGCAAAGGCCTGGAGTACTTACCGCACGTTCTGACGTTCGAGGTCCAGGAGGTTGATCGCTACGAGTCGCTATGGCTCGAAGTCCCGAGCGGATTTGTGCGAGTCCGTTCAAATTGGAGTTCTCCAGAGGAGGCCTGACGCGAATGCCCGGTGGAGAGAGGGCGCCATCGAGGTACGCCCGAATCGAAGAAGCCTTATCGGATGCTTTCATGCAGATCAATCGGATAGTCAACCGCCTCAACAAAGACTTCGACTTGGGCGACTTTACACCGGAGAACCGCGAGCGATACCCCTGGGCTACGTGCCTGGAGCATCCAGAGCCTTACGCCTCGAGACTTTGGGAATATCCTTGGGCGATACTTGAGTCAGCGCTGGAACCGGGAATGGTCTGTGCGGATGTAGGATGTGGCCAGACGCCGTTCACAGTGTATCTAAAGCAAATCGCTGGCTGCAGTGTCATTGGTTTCGATTCGCATGCGGATGAGCCGCAAGAACGGCCATATTGGGGCGTTTCACCAGACTTCGCAAGCAGAACCGGAATCCAATTCGTTAGATCGAACGTTGAGCGAATCCAGTGGCCCGACAACAGCTTTGATCGCGTGTTTTGCATCAGTGTCATAGAGCACATTTCCAACCCGAGGCACCAAGTTGCGGGCATGAGGGAAATCGCCCGGATCCTGAAGCCGGGGGGATTAGCCTCGATCTCCGTTGACATCAATGTGAAACAGCGAGTAGTTGAGCCTTTGATGCTGATTTGGGAGTCTGGTTTGTCGATCCACGGAACGATTGATCTGACAATGCCCGCCCAGAGATTTGGGATTTTCCACAACGGGAAACAGCCCTCGGACGTGTTTGGATTTGTCCTGTGCAAACCCGACGCCAGCATCAGGACGGACTACGGGAACGCTTCCCCGCTAATCGAAGCCTGGAAAGTGTGCTGTCTTCGTGACACGTTCGGCGCCTCATATCAAGGCTTCCATGACGCACTCGAGTATATTGGACGCGACCTACAGCGAAATAACCGCTCTGGCAGGCCCACTTTCATCACCTTCTTGCGTGTCGCGGCAAAAATCCTTTTGCGCCGTTACCCAGGAACGAGATAGGAAACCGTTAGGGTCGTCTTCGTCTGGAGGAACACAGGCAGTGGAATTCACGGGCGAACGAGCGATCGAGGGAAAGACTCGCGAAGGCGTAATGCGCTCACATCTGGCGAGATATGAGTTTGCAGCAACTTACTGTAGGGGCAAAGATGTTCTCGATGTTGCTTGCGGGACAGGCTATGGAAGTGTGATACTCCTGGAGAACGGACAGGCCCTGAGCGTCTTGGGGATTGATATCTCAGCGGGGGCCATCGCCTATGCGCAGGAGCGCTATTCGCCACGCGGCCCAAGTTTCCAAGTCGGGGACATACTCGATCTGAGCCAAGTAAATCGTCTATTTGACTTGATAGTATGTTTCGAGACTATCGAGCACACGCGAGCTCCCAAGCGCGCGTTGGCTGAACTCGCAAGGCTCCTCCGTCCGGACGGACTCTTGATAATTTCTACGCCCAATAGGATACTCAACTCCCCTGGCGTCCCATATTGGGTGGAGCCGTGCAATGAGTACCACGTTCGAGAATTCTCACGACGGGAATTCCAAAGCCTACTCAGCTACGAGTTTGAAATTGTCAGGCTATTTGGACAGTGCATCTTCCCGTACCGGGGACTAGCACGGATTCTTGCCGGATGGATAAGACGGAATATTGAGCAGTGGTATCTTAGACCGGGATGTTCAGAGATAAGGCCTCTTCGCATATATGAAGAAGCCTTCTACTTCGTTCCCATTTGCAGGATCAGGAGACGTACCCGTCCGTTGTGGCGACGGGCGGCAGGTCGGGCCAAGCGAGCCCTGCTAGCACTTCTTCGCGGATGAGGAGGACGTCTCATGGGGTTTTGGGAACACCGCAGGGTTTTGGTTACTGGCGGGTGCGGGTTTCTCGGGTCTTACCTAGTGGAGGAAGCCGTAGCGGCTGGCGCCGATGTCACCGTGGTAGACAACCTGGAAACCGGGGTGCTTGAAAATATCGCGAACGTTATTGATGACGTTCGCTTTGTCGAAGCGGATCTGATTCACTTCGATGCTTGTTTGCGAGTATCGCAAGCCATGGAGGTGGTGCTCAACCTGGTAGGTAAGGTTCACGGCGTCGGTTACAGCAGCAAGCATCATGGTGAAATGTTGTTCCACAACGCGGTGACGCACCTAAACATGTTGGAGGCCGCGCGCCGAAATGGCGTTGAACGCTTCCTAGTAGTGAGTTCATCCTGCGTGTATCCCGATGATGGGCCAGTGCCGACACCAGAGCTTCCAGTCACGACCGGACTTCCAGAGCAGGCTAACCAAGGCTACGGGTGGGCTAAGCGAATTGCAGAGTTACAAGCACGGTACTATCACCGGGAGTACGGCATGAAAATAGCCATTGCCCGCCCTACTAATGCTTATGGTGCGCGCTATCCATGGCGCGGAGAGCAGAATTCTTTTGTGATGCCAACATTGGTGAAGAAAATCATGGATGGGGAAAGCCCATTAGTTGTGTGGGGAAGCGGCAAGCAGGGCAGAAACTTCGTCCACGCCCGTGACATGGTGAAGCTCCTAATGATCTTGACGGAGCGATATGCATGCGCTGAGCCCTGCAATGTTGGTTACGAAGATGATACTTCAATCGCTGAGCTTGTCTCGCTAATATGCGAGGTAACCGGGCGACACCCAGAAGTAGCGTTCGACACTTCTAAGCCAGAGGGTCGTTTCCGCAAATGCGTAGATTCGACGCTGTTACGCGAGATTACTGACAATTACACGCCGGAAATTGGCTTGAAGGAGGGTATCCAAGACATGATCGAGTGGTATTACCAGACGTTCAAAAGGTGACTCTGCGATGAACCCCTATATTAGCTTCGTTATTGCCGCCCGCAACGATGAATACGCCGGAAACTTCCTACAGCGCATGCAGGTGTTTGCGAATGTGTTACTTTCGCTGTCGGAAAAGCACAACCTCGACGCGGAACTCGTCGTAGTTGAATGGAATCCGCCAGAGGACAGGCCTCGCCTCGAAGAGGCCATCAACTGGCCCAAATCCCTCAAACCCCGTACTGTTCGCATCATTGAGGTGTCGAACGAAATACACCGTGGGCTGCCGAACTCGCATCGTCTGCCGATGTTTGAGTACATTGCCAAGAACGTCGGAATCAGACGGGCAAGAGGCGAATATGTGCTGGCGACGAATCCGGATCTGCTGTTCAGCGAGGAACTCATAGCATGTCTGGCTTCCAAGAACTTGTCCCGGAGTCGCTTTTACAGGATAGACCGGTACGACCTTCGCGGCTCTATCCCTATCGGGGTCCAGGCCGAGGCCGCCTTGGAGCTTGCGAAGAGACACATCCACCAGGTGAATATCCGGGAAGATCCTCGGAGGGGACTCTGCGTGAGGATTGGTCGGGTACGGCGGTGGTATTCTCTTCTGTCGACAAAGTGGCCAGGCTCGTATCAGAAGCCTCTACGCAGCAGAGCGAGTAAGGACCTAGCGATTTCGCTTAACGACGATAACGGGGTGTACGGCGGCGTCTATACCAACGCGTCCGGCGACTTCCTGTTGGCTTCCTCGGATAGCTGGAGAGGGATAAGGGGTTTCCCCGAATTCACGGACACTTTTATTCATTTGGACAGCTATGCGTGTCATCAGCTGAAGGCTTGGGGATTGGAACAAGCACTTTTTGTGCCACCTTGTATGATAATGCACGCGGAGCATCAGCGCAGGGAACGGCAATCTCGCCCAACGGTCCCAGGAGACAAGTGGCAAAACGATCTACGAATGCTTCGAGACGGGTTGCTTGCTCCCGCAATAAACGAAGAGAGCTGGGGCCTAGCTGGCGAAGAGTTAGCCGAGATAGTTGTGCCAGGAGTCGAATCCTAAGTGGATGACTTGCCCGTGGTGTCTGTGGTCGTGCCGTGCCTGAATCGGGCGCATTTTCTCGTGCCGACGATCGAGAGCATTGTGCAGCAGGAGTATCCGAACATCGAGTGCATCGTGGTGGATGGCGGCTCAACGGATGGCACCCTTGAGATTCTGCGAGGCTATGGTGAGCGAATCAGGTGGGTATCGGAGCCTGACAAGGGACACGCGGACGCGATCAACAAGGGCTGGAAGATGAGCCGCGGCGAGATCCTGGCCTGGCTGAATGCAGACGACGTGTGGGTCGTGCCTGACGCGGTGAGCCAGGCCGTGGCTTACCTGCAGGCGCACCCTGAGGTAGATGTCGTTTACGGCGACTGCGGCAGCATTGACACGAATGGCAACATGGTAGGGATGTCCTACCTGCGCGAGTGGAACCTGGAGTACGCCGTCGAACACTGCGACCACTGCATCCCACAGCCGGCCGCCTTCATCCGGCTACGGATCCTCGAAAAGGTCGGATGGCTGGATACGAGCTTTTACCAGAAGAAGGACCACGAACTGTGGCTGCGAGTGGGTCTAGTTGGGAACATCCGCCACATGCCGGTTCTGCTCGCCCACGCGCGGAACCAACCGGGCTTGAGTTTCGACGGACGCACTGCCGCCCCCGCCTGCGTGCAGGTGACCCGGAAATTCTTTTCCTTGCCAGGGGTGCCGGCGTCGTTGCTACGAAAGCGCCGGCGGGCTTTGAGTAACGCCTACTTGTGGGGTATGGATTATGCTTGGGCCGGTGGGCGCCACTGGCGATTGATCTGGGCCTTTGCGCTACGGGCGGCGGTCGCGGACCCCTCCAACGCGGTGCGCGCGCTGCGACGCCTTGCAGGCTGTGCTAGGGCATCAGGTGTTCTAAGGCCGTTCCGGCCCTTGTGGAGGCTTGTCCGCGGCGCAATACAGGGGGCCAGAGCAGAGCTCTTGGCGCGCGTCCCGAATCTGGTCGGCGACCGTGACATAGAGTGGTCGTGGGTGTGTTCTCAGATGCCTTCCGGCCCCGGGGCGGCACTGGACTTTGGGCCGGGGGGGAGTCATTCCCCGCTGATCGCTGCCCAGCGGGGCTTCAACGTTACGGCGGTGGACCTCGAACCCGTGCGCTGGCCCTACGTGCATCTGCGGCTTCGCTTGGTTCAGGGCGACATCTTGAAACTTACCCTGCCCGAAGGGCATTTCGATCTAGTTATCAACTGCTCCACTGTAGAACACGTTGGCCTGGCGGGGAGGTACGGAGTCACAGAGAACCGCCCCGACGGCGACCTGGAGGCGATGGCGCGGATAAGAGAACTGATGAAACCCCGCGGTGTCATGCTGCTCACAATACCGGTTGGGCGCGACGGGATATTCGCTCCGCTGTCGCGCGTGTATGGAGCCCTAAGGCTGCCCCGGCTGTTGGAAGGATATGTCGTCGAGAAAGAGGTCTACTGGGCCAAAGACAGCCAGAATAGATGGGTCATGTGTGACAAGGAGAGAGCGCTGAACTTCGAAGCATCCGCCGGCTCATGGGATCCCCTGTGCAATGTGTATGCTCTTGGCTGCTTTGTGCTGAGGCGCGTGGGAGCCTGAAGCGATGCTGACCATCTTCTCGGTTCCGAAGCCGTTCGTGGGGCACATCGCGACGATTCAGATGAACGCCCTCAGCAGTTGGGCCCGGCTGAGTCCCCCATGTGAGATCATGCTGCTGGGCGACGAGGAAGGGTCGGCTGAGGCCGCGCAGGAGTTGGGCCTGCGGCATATCCCACAGGTGGAGACAAACGAGCACGGCACCCCGCTTGTGAGCTCCATTTTCGAGATTGCCAACAGGGCTTCCCAGCGGGAACTGCTCTGCTACGTGAACGCGGACATTGTTTTGATGCGCGATTTTCTGCAGGCCGTTGAGCAGGTTTGGAGGCGCGAGAGAAGATTCCTGATGGTAGGGCAGCGATGGGACGCGGATATTGGCGAGCGGCTGGATCTTAGCCGACCCGGGTGGGAACAGAACCTGCGTTCGTACACGGCTCGGAACGGGAGTCTGCATGGCTCGACCGGAATAGACTATTTCACGTTCACGCGGGGCGTCTTTAGTCACGTGCCGCCGTTCGCTCTTGGCCGCACCACCTGGGATAACTGGCTGATCTATCGTGCTCGCTCTCGCGGCATCCCGGTCGTTGACTCAACCCAGGCGGTGATGGCTATCCACCAGAACCATGACTATTTTCATCATCCGGGCGGGTACCGAGAGGTATTCTATGGGGTGGAGGCGAAGCGGAATCTAAAGTTGGCAGGAGGAACTCCCTTCGTGTTCACGCTGGAGGATGCCACGCACGTGCTCACTCCGACTGGCCTGAAGCCCAACTTGAGCAGGGACGCGCTTGTTCGCCGCATTCGTGTCTTTCCGGTGCTGCACCCACGCATCAGGTTCCTCGTACCCGCTGTGAAGGTTCTTATCAGGCTTTCCAGACCAGTCAGGGCGCGCCTCGGTTTGGGGAGTGCGGGTGAGAGGAAGGAGGTCCGGCCCTGATGGCCAGCGACGTCGGGTGGGGAAATAGTGTGCGCAGGATCTCTGTCATCGGGCTGGGGAAACTGGGCGCACCTCTGGCCTGTTGCTTTGCCTCAAAGGGCTTGCAGGTGACCGGGGTGGACGTTGATGCACGGGCAGTAAGCCTCATGAATCAGGGCATCGCCCCGGTTTTCGAACCAGGGCTTCAGGAGTTGTTGAGTTCGAACAGGGATCGCATCGCGGCGACCGATGACTGCGAGGCCGCCGTTGCGGGCACTGATGGCACCTTCATCGTCGTGCCCACGCCCAGCGATGAAAGCGGCGGATTCTCCCTGACCTACGTGTTGCAGGCGTGTGAGCGTATCGGCAGGGCCTTGAGCAGAAAACGTGATTTCCACCTGGTGGTGCTCAGCAGCACAGTGATGCCTGGATCCACAGGAGGTGAAGTCAGGCCTGCGCTCGAGCGCCACAGCCGCAAGCGCTGCGGAGAGGATTTCGGCCTGTGCTACAGCCCGGAGTTCATAGCCCTTGGCAGCGTCATCGCAAACTTTCTCAACCCCGATTTCATCCTGATCGGCGAATGCGATTCCCGCTGCGGGAAGGTTCTGGCGCAAATGTACAGGGAGGTCTGCGAGAACGATCCGCCCATGGCCCGGATGAACTTCGTGAACGCAGAGCTCACCAAGCTTCTGGTGAATAGCTTCGTGACGACGAAGATCACGTTCGCCAATACGGTGGCGCGGATATGCGAGCGTGTCCCGGGGGGAGACGCCGATGTCATCGCGTCGGCGCTAGGCTTGGACAAGCGCATCGGCCGCAAGTACCTGAAGGGAGCCATAGGCTATGGCGGGCCCTGCTTCCCGAGGGATAACGCTGCTATAGCCGCTTTCGCTCGCAGGGTGGGCGTCCGCGCCATGCTGGCTGAGACCACGGACAGTGTCAACCGAGAGCAAGTGGGCTACCTTGCGGAACTGGTGAAGTCGAAGCTGCCGCAGGGTGGCACGGTGGGAATTCTCGGTCTTTCATACAAACCGGATACGGACGTGGTGGAGGAGTCGCAGGGCCTGCAACTTGCAGAACTGCTGGCTGGCCAGGGGATCCCCGTAGCCGTCTATGACCCGGCGGCCATGGACAGCGCGAGGAAAGCATTGCGGGCCGCTGTAACCTATTCCCCCTCGGCCGAGGCCTGTGTTTCCGAGGCGCATGTGATTGTGATCGCGACGCCGTGGGAGCAGTTCAAGGAGATTGACTCGCAGCGCCTGCCCGGTGACAATAGAAGCAGGGTGCTGCTTGATTGCTGGCGCATCATTGAGCCCAGCAGCTTGGGCGGCGCTGTGGAGTATGTGCCGCTCGGAACAGGCAAGATCGAGAACCAGGGCTCGCAATGCCCAAATAGATAGGAGACAAAGCAATGGAGTGGCGAGGCTGCAAGACGCTCGTGACCGGAGGCGCCTCCTTCATCGGCTCTCATTTGGTAGATGCTCTCGTCGTGCGGGGCGCGGAGGTGCGGGTCGTTGATAACCTGAGCAGCGGCAGACTGGAGAACATTCAGCAGCACGTTGACGCCGGCCGAATCGAGTTTGTGCAGGGCAACCTCCTTGATTACAAGGTTGCTCGCCAGGCGGCAGAGGGAATTCAGTATGTTTTCCACCTGGCTGCGGACCATGGAGGTCGAGGCTACGTTGATCTGCACCAGGTGGAGTGCTCCACCAACCTGATCCTGGATGGGCAGCTCATGAAAGCATCACATGAGGCCGGAGTGGAAAAGTTTGTCTTCGCCTCCTCCGGATGCGTCTATCCGAACTACCTTCAGATGGATACTACCAAGGAGGTTTACCTGACCGAGGAGATGGTGGGGCCACCCTACGACGCGGACAACATCTATGGCTGGGCTAAACTGATGTGCGAACTCACGCTCAAGGCTTACTACCAGCAGCGGGGGCTCAAATCTACCAGCCTTCGCTACTTCACCGTTTATGGGCCTCGCGGGGTGGAGAACCACGCTGTCATCGCGATGATCGCGCGCGCCTTTATCGGCGAGGACCCCTTCGAGGTGTGGGGAACAGGGGAACAGATAAGGAATTGGACTCATGTGGACGATATAGTGGAGGGCACCATCATGGCGGCGGAGAAGATCGAGGACGGCACCGCTCTCAATCTGGGCACCATGGAGCGAGTGCGCGTGACTGACGCGGTTGAGGAGGTGCTGCGCTACACCGGACACAAGGCGCAGATAAGGCTGCGTCCCGACATGCCCACCGGCCCCCTCAACCGTGTTGCCGATAACCGCCTGAGCAAGAACCTGCTCGGCTGGGAGCCAAAGGTCAAGTTCATGGACGGCCTGCATCGGACTATTGACTGGTACTTCTCCACTAAGAACCGCGACCAGGTGCGCTCGATCCTCCAGCGAATGCTGACGGAGCGCTGACTTTCGGATCGAGACGACTCCTCCTTAACTGCGGGCGCCGGTGACGATCGAGTGAATCCTCTTCTGCTGGCTGGAGATCCGAGAGGGCAGGGCGCGACTTGCAGGATGCCTTCGCGATGGAACATGAGGACTTAGTAAGAAGGATTGAGCGTAAAGAGGCTGGGGTCGGTGTCATTGGCCTCGGCTATGTCGGGTTGCCGCTAGCGATTGCGTTTGGCGAGGCGGGTTTTCGAGTCACCGGGTTTGACACGGACCCCGCGAAGATAAGGCTTCTCGAGAGGGGCGAAGGCTATATCAAGTATGTTCCGAGTCAAAGGATAAAGGAGATTCTGGGTAATCGGTTCAGGCCGACGACCGATTTTGGGATGCTGAAAGAGATGGACTGCATAATAATCTGCGTCCCAACACCCCTTAGTAAGTACGGGGAGCCTGACTTATCATATGTGTTCAACACTGCGAAGACTATCGCAAGGCACCTTCGTAAAGGCCAGCTTGTCGTCCTTGAGTCCACGACTTATCCGGGGACGACGGATGAAGACTTGAGAGCGATACTTGAAGAGACCGGGCTAAAGGCTGGTGAGAATTTCTATCTCGCGTTTTCGCCTGAGAGAGAAGACCCCAACAACCAGGACTTTTCGATCTCGACGATACCGAAAGTCGTTGGCGGCTATAGCCCAAGGTGTCTTGCCGCAGCAAAGGCGCTTTACGGCGCTATTGTCGTCAAGACCGTGCCCGTCTCATCTACAAGGGTGGCAGAAGCAACGAAGCTGGTTGAGAACATATTCAGGGCTGTGAATATTGCCTTCGTGAATGAACTCAAAATGCTCTTTGACAGGATGGGAATTGATATCTGGGAAGTAATACGCGCTGCCTCGACTAAGCCATTTGGCTACATGCCCTTTTATCCCGGCCCTGGGCTTGGCGGCCACTGCATCCCCATAGACCCTGTCTACCTTACGTGGAAGGCAAGGCAATACGACTTTCACACAAGGTTCATCGAACTCGCAGGTGAGATAAACACGTATATGCCCTACTATGTTGTGCAGAGGACGAGCGATGCCCTCAATGACAGAGGCGTCCCGCTGAGGAACGCAAGGATACTGATCCTCGGCCTTGCCTATAAGAAGGATGTTGATGATATAAGAGAATCAGCCTCGTTGAAGCTCATAGAGCTTTTCCTCGCACGAGGTGCAAAGGTTGACTACAATGATCCGCATGTTCCGGAAACTCGCAAGACGCGACGTTATGACTTCCGAATGAGTTCGGTACCTCTCACAGAGGATAATCTGGCAAGCTATGATTGCGTGGTCATATCAACAAATCATTCAGCGTATGATTATGCGTTCATTGTGGGCCACAGCAGGCTAGTGATTGATACAAGAAATGCGACTTCACACCTCGAAAGTCCAAAGGTGGTAAAAGCATGAGGACCGAGTCGGTCTATGAGATTCCTGATCCTCAACACCGACTATCCTGAGTTCCTCAGTTCGCTCTATGCGCAGCACCCAGGGCTGGAACAACAGCCCTATGAGCGGCAGATGCGGGTGCGAACGGAGAGTCTCTTCGGTGTGGCGGACTTTTACTCCAGCAACCTGCGCAAGCTGGGGCATGAGGCTTGGGATATTCACGCTAACAACGAGTTCATGCAGAAGGCATGGGCGAGGGAACACGGGATACCAGTTGAGGCGCCAACGCCCATGCTGCAACGGTGGCTGGCTGTCTTGCGGCACGCCCGGCGAGCGGCCGCCAGGACGCCGCTGCGGTATCTTAAGCCTCTGCTTCGTCCAGTGCTGCGAGCCTTTGATGGCCAACAAGCTTGGTTTTACGGCACCTTAACAGCTCAAATCGAGCACTACAGGCCTGATGTCTTGCTCAATGAGTCCATGGTTGGCATCGGTAGCGTTCTCCTGAAGGAGATGAAGTCGTACGTGCGACTGTTGGTGGGACAGCACGCAGCGACAACTCTGCCCGACTCGGAAGACTGGAGCGTTTATGACCTTGTGATTTCCTCGTTCCCTCCTACCATTGACTGGTTTCGGCGAAAGGGTGTTCGCGCAGCATTGCACAGACTTGGTTTTGAGCCAAGGGTGCTTTCCTATTTGCAGAACGGCGGAAAAAAGATAGATGTTAGCTTTGTCGGGAGTTTCTACAGTGTTCATGCCAGTCGAATGGCCTTGTTGGAGAGCCTGTGCTCTCGGTGTCCTATGATGATCTGGGGGCCGGACCCGCATCGTGTGGGCCACGACTCGCTGATACGCAAATGCTACGCGGGGCAAGCCTGGGGCCGTGATATGTATCAGATCTTGTACGATTCGAAGATTACGGTCAACCATCATGGAGACATCGCGCCCTACGCCAATAACATGCGCCTGTACGAAGCCACAGGGGTGGGGACCCTGCTTGTGACCGACCATAAGGACAATCTCGGGGATCTCTTCGCTCTGAATCGTGAAGTCATCTCCTATCGCACGCCTGAGGAGTGCGGGGACGCGATCGGCTATTACTTGGAGCACGACGAAGAACGGCGGGCGATCGCACAGGCTGGCCAAAAGAGAACGTTGAGCGAGCACACGTACTATCAGCGAATGCAGGAACTGGTGCAGATCGTGAGCAAATACCTGTAGCGCCATGCTGAGAGAGATGGCCAGGAAGTTGCTGCCCCCATCGGCGAGAAGGTTCCTGCGGCGGTGCTCGCGCCTGATCCCCGGAGTAGGAACGCCGTCTTCGCACGGATGGGAAGTGATGTCAGCGAACGCCGTGCCGAAGGAACTGGAGCAAGGTTGGAAGAGCGAAGCCATACCCGAGAGGCAGCACGCTGCGTTTGCCCCCCTGCTGCGCCAGATGCGCGAGGGCAAGGTTAGGGAAGATTTCGCAGCTTTGGCAAGAGCAGTCCAGATCATGTCATCGGTCACTCAAAACCAGCCAGTAGCGGTCACTTGAAAACCAGCCATCTTGAAGGAGGAGTGTTGCCAACTATTATCTCCCCGGAAGGGAGATCAGGTTGGCAAACAGGCTCAAGATGGC
>Ga0315280_10001162_pt1 | contig 46458 bp, 40 predicted proteins | sample YL17G06_40_MG_FD_203697 | JGI IMG/M metagenome (GOLD analysis project Ga0315280, IMG submission 203697) | Sediment microbial communities from Yellowstone Lake, YNP, Wyoming, USA - YL17G06_40 | ecosystem: Environmental > Aquatic > Freshwater > Lake > Sediment | place: USA: Wyoming | collected... | reverse complement strand
TGTTTAGCTATAACCAAACGGATTTCGTAAAAGATAGAGTTGCCGTCGAAGTTCAATTCGGCAAGTACTCCTTTGTTGCTTATGATCTTTTTGTTAAACACCTCGCATTCTATATTGGAGATCGCATCGACGTTGGAGTAGAAATACTCCCTACAAAATCCCTCCAGAAAGAAATGAGCTCCGGAGTACCATATTACGAAGGTGAGTTCTATAACGTCGTCCGACAGGGCAGAGGTGTTCCCGCAGTCCCCTTGATTCTCGTCGGTATCGAATCATAGAACCATGATGGATAATGTGTCGGCTCTAACAATGCGCTGACACCTTGGCTCTCATCTAGAAGCGCCGCTCGTATTCGAGTATAGTTTGTAGGCTTAGCTGTTGCGGCGGCGCAAGTCAGCTCTGTCGTTCGACCTACTTAGGAAGGTCCTCGATAATATCGCTTGACAATATTAGCGAGCAACGGTATTATCTCCAGTAGTGATCAGATCATTTGCCGATTTCGATACAGAACTGGTCTTCAACCGGCAGGCAGCGAGGCGGTTTTCGCTAGATCTGCAACGTGCTGCTTATCGTAAGATTGCCGTCCTCGACGCTGCGGAATCGCTAAATGACCTGAGAATCCCTCCCGGAAACCGATTGGAAAAGCTCAAGGGAGACCGTAAGGGACAATATAGCATCCGGATAAATGAGCAGTGGAGAATCTGCTTCCGCTGGAAAGAGACTGATGCCTACGACCTCCAGATCGTAGCCTATCATCGTTAGGGAGAGTATATATGGCAAAGAAGATCATGCCTCCGGTCCATCCCGGGGAGATCCTTATGAGGGAGTTCCTTGAGCCTATGGGCATTACCCAGTACCGTTTGGCAAAGGGTACTAATGTCGCGGCTCGCAGGATCAACGAGATCGTCCATGGCAAGCGCGCCATCACCGCAGATACCGCCCTCAGGCTCGCCAGGTTTTTCGGCACTTCAGAGAAGTTTTGGATGAACCTCCAGATTCGGTATGATATGGAACTGCAGAAGGACATCCTCGGAGATAGGCTTGAGAAGGAAGTAGTGGTGTACGCTAAGGTTTGAACTGATGCAGAGGTCCAACACATATCGAGGGTCGTCGAACGCCCTGGAACATTATAAGTACCCGCTTTGCCGTTCCAATCAAAAGTGGAGGTCAGTCCAGGTAATCAGACCGCCTCAGTTATTTCGGGGAATCGGCTGGGGCAGACCGCGTATCTAATTTCACAGACAGTCAGCAGGTAAATCGGGACCAGGGTGCACGTCCACTCAACGCCTGGGACTTCGGGGATGGCAGCCACGGTGCATTCGGCAGTAGATGCCGCAAGAAAGTCTACCTTGCGGCGGCGCACCGAGAATGGCCGAGACGGCCATGATAAGATAGACCGCCGCCCGAAAGACTCGGCCGCTCAGGCGTTTGAAGACCAGCAAGCCCAGGCCGCCACCGGCGGGCCGCCTGCGGAAAAGGCGCCCCCGAAGCTACCGCTGAGGATGGCAAGCTCCAGGCTCATGGCCCTCAGTACTCCGCCGGCAGCCGCCGCAGCTCGGCATAGGAGAATACCGGCCCGTCCAAGCAGACGTACTTGGGTCCGATGTTGCAGCGCCCGCACTTGCCGATGCCGCATTTCATCCGGTTTTCCAGGGAGAGATAGATCTCTTCCTGGGGAAAGCCCAGCTCCGCGAGCACCGGGATGGTGAAGCGGATCATCACCGGCGGGCCGCAGACCAGGGCCAGGCTGTTTTCCGCCGCAGGAGCCAGGTCCTTCAGGACGTTGGGCACCAGCCCTACGCGACCTGTCCAGCCGCTTCCACCGCCCTCCCCCACCCTGTCCACCGTGAGGGTCAGGCTGAGGCGGCTGTCCGCCTGCCAGGCCTTGAGGGCCTGTTTGTAGAGCAGCTCCCCTTGGTCCCGAGCCCCGTAGAGCACCGTTATGGCCCCGAAGCGGGTGCGGTTCTCACCGCTCAGCATGTAGGTGAGCGCCGAGCGCAGGGTGGTGAAGGCGAAACCGCCAGAGACGATGACGATGTTCCGGCCCTCCATCCTCTCCCAAGGGAAGGCGTTGCCCAGGGGACCGCGCACTCCCACCCACCTGCCCGGCTCTGAATCGTGGAGCTCGCGGGTCACCGTTCCCGCCCGCTTGACGGTGAACAGGAGGTAGCCTTCCTCGGTGGGTGAGGAGGCGATGCCGAAGGGAGCCTCCCCCTTGCCCGAAACGGAGACTTCGGCGAACTGCCCCGGGAGGTAATGGAAGCGCGCCCGGTGCTCCTCCCTCTCCAGGACCAGCTTGAAGCTCTTCAGGTCCCGGGCCTCGTTCTCCACGGTGATCTCCTGGATCAGCGCGGGGTAAGGGAGGTAGGGGTTATCCATAGGGCTCTCCAAGGTCATTTCCTCGCCAAGGCGGCCAGTATTTCCCGCATGTCCAGGTTCACCGGGCAGGCCCGTATGCAGCGCCCGCAGCCCACGCAGAACACCTCCCCGCTGCGCTCCACCGTGTAGGAGAACTTGTGCATGATCCTTTGTCGCATCCGCTGCTTCTTGTTCACCCGCGGGTTGTGCCCCGAGGCGTGAAGGGTGAACAGGGGGTACTGGCAGGAGTCCCAGCTTCGCAGGCGTAAACCCTCCCGCTCCTCGTCGGTAATGTCGAAGCAGTGGCAGGTGGGGCAGAGATAGGTGCAGGCCCCGCAACCCAGGCAGGTGCGGGTTAGCCGCTCCCACTGCGGATCCTCGAAGGAGCGGTCCAGCTTCTCCTTAAGCTCCTCCAGCCCGCGGAGCAGGTGTTCCCCGAGTGCGCTCTCAGCCTTCTCTTCAATCCCGCGCCGTGCCTCGAGCTCCGCCTCGCCGGCTTCCCTGAACAGGCTAGCCTGTTCGCCGAGGAGCTCCCGCCCCTTATCGGTGGCCGCCTCGAAGAGAAGCTCCTCCCCCAGGTCGAAGGCCAGGATGTCCGAGCCCTGCCTGCCCGCCGGGCTGCCGCCGAAGGAGGTGCAGAGGCAGGTCTCTCCGGGATGCCCGCAGGCCAGGCCGATCACCAGGGCCTTCTCCCGCCTGGCCAGGTAGTAGGGGTCTCGGAAGAGTCTGTCACCGAACACCTTGTCCAGAAAGGTGAGGGCCCGGGCGTCGCAGGGCCTGGCGCCGAACACCAGAAGGGGCGTCTGCGGAAGGGAAGCTTCCGCCGTTCTTTCGCCGTGGAAGCGGCAGAGCGCCTCCCGCTGGGGGAAGAAGATGCCCTTGGCCGAAAGCGCCGGGTTGCCGTACTCCAGGACGACCCCTCGCCCTGCCTGGACTTCAGCGAAGGCGGGGCCTGTCCCGCTTGCGGGGCCTGTCCCGCCTTCCACCGGAGCGAAGACTTTCCTGCCCCCCTCTTGCGCCGCGGCTAAGAGCCTGCCCAGATCCTCCTTCTTCAATAATCCTCGTTCCATGTCCTTGTGTCCTCGCTTCAGGGCTCGGTGATGAACCCTTCGCCGTCCCCCTCCTTGAAGGTGGACAGCGGAGGGGCCTCCTCCAGGGAGAAACCCGGCAGATAGTGGAAAAGCTCCTCCACCTCCTTCACGATCTTGCCCCTGAAGGTGCGCAGATCTACCCCCATGGGGCAGGCCCTGAGGCAGGCGTCGCACTCCACGCAGCGGCCCGCCTGGTGGAAGATGCGCACCAGGTGGAAGATCATGGCGTCCGAGAGCTCCGTGCCGGCGCCGATCCAGCGCGGGTCGGTCTGCTCGGCGAAGCACTCCTTGCAGTAGCAGGTCGGGCAGGCCTGGCGGCAGGCGCCGCAGCGGATGCACTTGCCGATCTCCCGCCGGAAAGCTTCCCAGCGCTCCTCGGCCGTCCTGGCTTCGAAGGCCCGGATCCTCTCGTAGACCCCCTCGGCCGGCTTCCTGGAGGGACCCTCGATAAGCAGATCCACTGCCTCCGGCCCGGGGAAGCGGCACTCCCGGCAGCAGGCCTGGAGCACCTCCTCCCGGAAAAGGGTGAGCTCCCGGCCGTCCCGGGCGCGTACCAGGAGCTTCCCACCCTCGCCTTCCGAGGCTGAAAGCACCTCGTCACCTGCCAGACGCTCTTCGACGGCTCCGGTGTCGACCATGCCGGCGCAAGGGACGCCGATGAGGAGGAGGTTTCCCCTCGGCGCCTGCTTCTCCCTGACAAGAGCCGTCACCGAGCGCAGGTCGCAGCCCTTCACCACCATCCCCAGCCGGGGTTTGGGCGCCTGGGCCTTCCCACGGGCCCCAGGGTCCTGCTCGAAGAGCTTTGGCAGGAACACGGCCAGGTTGTTGGCGCAGAAGGAGTCCCAGACCAGGCCACCGACGCGGCGCTCCCGGTCTTCATCCCCGGCCTGGATGAGGCAGGGCCTCGCTCTCAGGGGCAGGCTTCCCGGCTCGTAACCGAGGAAGGCGTCGATCCTTCCCGTGGCGAAGAGCTCCCGGGCCTTTTCCCGTATCCGCCGGCTGACGTCGTTCATCGGCATGGCTTCACCAGCTTGCCCGCCGGCCCGACCCGGCGCACGTCCTCGATCACCTTGGCCACCAGGGCGGCGAAGCGCCCGCCTTCGGAGGCGGAGACCCAGGAGAACTGCACCCGCTCCTCCTCGATCCCCACGTAGGACAGCAGGCTCTTCAGCAGGGCGAACTTCCTGCGCGCCACCAGGTTGCCGCTGATGTAGTGGCAGTCCCCAGGGTGGCAGCCGGCTACCAGCACCCCATCGGCGCCGTTCTGGAGGGCCTTGAGGATGTAGAGGGGGTTGATCCTGCCGGAGCAGGGCACGCGGATGATGCGGATGTTCGGCCCGTACTGCAGACGGCTCACCCCCGCCAGGTCCGCTCCGGCGTAGGAGCACCAGGTGCAGAGAAAGGCCACGATCTTCGGCTCCCAGCCGCTCGCTTGGCTCGCTTGATCCATCATCTCTCGTTCCAACCTCACACCACGCTCAAGATCTTGAGGATCTGCTCGTCCTTGAACCCGAGCAGGTCGATGGCCGAGCCCCGGCAGGTGGCCGCGCAGGCGCCGCAGCCCTTGCACACCGCCTGGTTGATCACCGCCACCCCCCGCTCTTCCTCCAGGCTGATGGCCTTGTAGGCGCACACGGAGAGGCAGGCCCCGCAGCCGCTGCAGCGGGCCTCGTTCACGAAAGCGACCTTGCCCTCGGCCTCGATCTCCCCCCGGCTCAAGATGGTGACCGCCCGGCCGGCCGCGGCCAGGGCCTGGGAAACGGTCTCCTCCAGGTCCTTGGGATAGTGGGCCATGCCGCAGACGAAGACTCCATCGGTGGCGAAGTCCACCGGGCGGAGCTTCACGTGGGCCTCCAGGAAGAAGCCATCCCCCGTGAGGGGCACCTTGAAGAGCCTGGAGAGCTCCTGGTTCTCCGGATTGGGATCGATCCTGGAGCTCAGGACCAGAAGGTCCGCCGGGATCTCCAGCTCCGCCCCCAGGATCGGGTCAAAGACGGTCACCCGGAGGCTCTCTCCCACAAGCGCCGCCTGGGGCTTATGATCCTCCGTGTAGCGGACGAAGATGATTCCCATCTCCCGCGCCCTGGTGTAGGTGCGCTCCTTGAAGCCGTAGCTGCGGATGTCCCGGTAGAGGATGAAGATCCTGGCCCGGGGATTGGTCTCCTTCAGGCGGATGGCGTTCTTGACCGCCCCGGCACAGCAGACGCGGCTGCAGTAGGGATGCTCCGGCTCCCGGGAGCCCACGCATTGGATCATCACCACGGTGTCCGGGGTCTGGAAGGCGCCGCTGGCCAGCTGCTCGCTCAGCTCCAGGAGGGTCTTGACCCGGGGGTCATCGCCGTAGAGGTACTCTTCCGGCCTGCTCTCCCGGGCTCCGGTGGCCAGAACGGCGACCCCGTGCTTGAGGATCTCCCGCCGGGAGCCGACCGCTCCGGCCGGAATGCTTCCGTTTCCACCTCTCTCCACGGTGGTGGTGAAGTCGCCTACAAAGCCCTCTACCCGCTCCAGGCGCGCTCCGGTGAAGACCTGGATGCGGGGGTGCTCCAACACTTTTTGCGCCAGAGTTTCAACGTAGGCGGCCACGTCCCGGCCGGTGAGGGTGAGGCCCATGGAGGGGGCCGTTCCTCCCAGCCGAGGGGTTTTTTCCACCAGGGCCACGTCGTAGCCCTGGTCGGCGATGTTCAGGGCGCAGGTCAGGCCGGCCAGCCCTCCCCCCACCACCAGGGCCTTCTGGGCGACCTTGAGGAGGATCGAGACCAGGGGCTCGACCAGGGCCGCCTTGGCCACGGCCATGCGCACCAGGTCCTTGGCCTTGCGGGTGGCCGCCTCCTTCTCGTGCATGTGCACCCAGGAGCACTGGTCCCTGATGTTGGCCATCTCGAAGAGGTGGGGGTTGAGGCCCGCCTCGCGGATGGTCTGCTGGAACAGGGGCTCGTGGGTGCGGGGCGAGCAGGAGGCCACCACTACCCGGTTTAAGCGGTGCTCGGCGATCCGCTCGCGTATCAGGCTCTGGGCGTCGGAGGAGCAGGTGTAGAGGTTGTCCGCGGCAAACACCACCCGGGGCAGGCCCTTGGCGTACTCGGCCACCAAGGGCACGTCCACCACCCCGCCGATGTTTGTACCGCAGTGGCAGACGAACACCCCGATCCTGGGCGGCTCGCCCCGGATGTCCCGTTCAGGGGGAAGCTCCCTCTTCTCTACCATTGTGCCCCGGCTCTCGGCCAGGAGCACCATGGCCCGGGCCGCGGCGCTGGAGGCTTCCATCACCGTCTCCGGTATGTCCTTGGGCTCGCAGAAGGGGCCGCAGACATAGATCCCGTCCCGGCTGGAGGCCACCGGCTCCAAGGACCGGCGCGCGGCAAAGCCGGCCTCGTCCAGGCGGATGCCGAAGCACCTGGCCAGCTCCCGGGCCTCCCGGGGGGGCCGCAGGCCGGCGGAGAGCACCACCAGCTCGAACTCCCTGGTCCGGTAGGCTCCCTGCTCGTCCGCGTAACCGATGCGCAGGTTGCGGGAGCCCTCGATCTCCTCCACCCTGGAGGGCCTGCAGGGGGTGAAGCGGACACCCAGGGCCTTGGCCCTCTCGTAGTAGGCGTCGAAGCCCTTGCCGTGGGCCCGGATGTCCATGAAGAAGATGTCGCAGAGGATGTCCTCCTCGTGCTCCCTGGCGATGATCGCCTCTTTCACGGCGTACATGCAGCAGACCGAGGAGCAGTAGTCGTGCTCGCTGTCCCTCGAGCCCACGCACTGGATGAAGGCCACCCGGCTGGGCCTGGCTCCGTCCGAGGGCCGCTGCAGCCTGCCCATGGTGGGCCCGCTGGCGGAGAGGATGCGTTCGAACTGGAGGCTGTTCACCACGTTGGCGTAGCGGCTGAAGCCCAGCTCCGGCTTCCGGCCGGCGTCGTAGAGGCAGAAGCCGGGGGAAAGGATCACCGCCCCCGCCTCCAGCTCCACCAGCCGGTCCTCCTGGCCGTAGTCGATGGCACCGGCGGGGCAGGCTTCCTTGCAGACCCCGCAGGCGCCGGTCTTGAAGTACACGCAGTTGGAGCGGTCGATCACCGGCATGTTGGGCAGGGCCTGGGGGAAGGGGATGTAGATCGTGGGCCGGCTCTGCAGACCCATCTCGAACTCGGAGAGCTGGGGCTCCAGGGGCTTGGGGAAGACCCTTTCCAACCGGATGGAGCCGGTGGGGCAGAGGGAGACGCAGGCCCCGCAGGAGATACAGACTTCGCTGCCCCGGCGGTAAGGGGTATCCACGCGGATGTCGGCGCCCCGGCCCACGAAATCGGCCGCTCCGACGCCCATCCTCTCCCGGCAGACGCGCACGCACAGCCCGCAGACGATGCAGTCGTCCTTCTCCGCCGGGAAGCGGGGCTGTTCCACTCCGTAGCGCCGAGCCAGACGCTGGAGGCTTGTCACCTCGGGACAGCGGGCTAGAAGAAGCTCCACGCTCATCCTACGCGAGCGGTGTACCCGCTCGGAGTCGGTCTCCACCTCCAGGCCCTCCCGCGCCTCGTAGTTGCAGGAGGTCACCAGGCGGCTGCGGGCACCCTGCTTGACTTCCACCATGCAGAGCCTGCAGGCGCCGTAGGCCTCCAGGGAGGGGTGGTGGCAGAGAGTGGGGATGGTGATGCCCGCCTGACTGGCGGCCTCGAGGAGGGTGGCGCCCTGCTCGGCGCGAACCTCCTTACCGTTGATCTTCAGGGAGAGCAGCAAAGCAGTCGCAGATTGACCAGCCGTTGCAGGCACCCTTTCGGGTACAGGCACCCTTTCAGGTACGGGCACCCTTTCGGGTACAGGCTTCTTCTCGCTCATGCACGCGCTCCTGCTTCACGGATAGCCGCGGGCCGGGTTTTCTTCACCGCGCCAAAGCGGCAGGCCTCGTAGCAGGCCCCGCAGCCCGTGCAGGCGGACAGATCGATGCGGTGGGCCTGCTTCCTCTCTCCGGAGATGGCCTCCACGGGGCACTTCTTCCTGCAGGCACCGCAGCCCGTGCAGGCGGCCTCCTCGATGCGGAAGCCGTACAGGCCCTTGCAGACCCCGGCCGGACAGAAGCGCTCCCGGATGTGGGCCTCGTATTCCCCGCGGAAGTAGCGGAGGGTCGTCTTGACCGGGTTGGCCGCCGTGGCGCCCAGGGCGCAGAGGGCGGTGTCCGCCAGGTAATCCCCCAGCTCCTCGAGGAGGCCCAGGTCCTCCTCCCGGCCCTCTGCGGCGCAGATGCGCTGGAGGATCTCGAGCATGCGCTTCAGGCCCTCCCGGCAGGCCACGCACTTGCCGCAGGACTCCCCCTTGAGGAAGTCCACGAAGTAGCGGGCCACGTCCACCATGCAGGTGTCCTCGTCCATGACGATCATGCCGCCGGAGCCCATCATGCTTCCCGCCTTGATGAGCTCGTCGAAGTCCACCGGCAGGTCCAGCAGCTCTTCGGGGATGCAGCCCCCCGAAGGGCCCCCTGTCTGCACCGCCTTGAAGCGCTTTCCCCCGGGGATGCCGCCGCCGATGTCGAAGATGATACTCCTGAGGGAAATGCCCAGGGGCACCTCCACCAGACCGGTGTTGTTTATCTTGCCCACCAGGGAGAAGATCTTGGAGCCCTTGCTGCCGGCGGTGCCGATGCCCTGGAACCACTCCGCCCCCCGGCCGATGATCAGGGGCACATTGGCCCAGGTCTCCACGTTGTTCAGCAGGCTGGGCCGGTTGAAGAGACCCTTCTCCACCGTGTGCACGTACTTGGCCCTTGGCCTGCCCACCCGGCCCTCCAGGGAGGCCATCAGGGCGGTGGACTCGCCGCAGACGAAGGCGCCCGCGCCCCTGGCGATGCGGATGCGAAAATCATGCCCGCTGCCCAGGATATCCTCCCCGAGCAGCCCGAGCTCTTCCGCCTGGGCGAGGGCGATGCCGAGGCTCTCCACCGCCAGAGGGTATTCCGCGCGCACGTATACGTAGCCTTCGTGGGCGCCGATTGCGTAGGAGCCGATGATCATCCCCTCCACCACCAAATGGGGGTTGCCCTCCAGGAGCGAGCGGTTCATGTAGGCCCCCGGATCGCCCTCGTCGGCGTTGCAGATCGCGTAGCGGATACCATCGAGGGCTTCGGCCTCCCGGGCGGTGCGCCATTTACAACCCGTGGGGAAGCCGCCGCCCCCCCGGCCTCTCAGCCCCGAGCGCTCGATCTCGCCGATCACCTCCTGCGGGCTCATCCCGGTCAGGACCTTGGCCAGGGAGGAGTACCCGCCGAGGGCGATGTAGTCCTCGATGCGCTCCGGATCCAGCTCCTCATTGGCCCCCAGGATGAAACGCCTCTGCTTGGCGTAAAAGGGCATCTCGCCCCTGTTCCGCTTCTTCTCCCCGGTAAGGGGGTCCCGGTAGAGCAGGCGCTCGATCACCACGCCCTTCAGGATAGTCTCCGCCACGATCTCCGTCGCGTCCCCGGGCTGCACGCGCTGGTAGAGGACCTCGGTTTCCCCTCTTTCCACGATCACCATGGGCTCTATCTCGCAGAAGCCCAGGCACCCGCTCAACCTCAGCTCCACCTCGACCCCGAGACCCGCATTCTCCAGCTCTTCGCGGAGAGCCTGCACCACCGCCTCGCTGCCCCGCAGGAGGCAGCAGGTGGATTTGGCGGAAACGATGAGCCGCGGGCCCCTGGGCGCCCGGCGGGCGAGGAGGACCTCTCTATAGGCCTGAAGATCGGCGGGTGTTTTGAGTATCACATTACTCCTTCCCGGCGCAGCCATCGATCAGCTCGCCCACGGCGGCGGGCGACAGGTTCCCGTGGTACCGCCCGTCCTCCACGACAATGGGACCCAGGGCGCAGGCTCCGAGGCAGTTCACCGTCTCCAGGCTGAAGAGCCCGTCTTCAGTGGTCCGCCCCGCCCGGATGCCCAGCAGCCCCTCCAGCTCCTCCAGGATGCGCCTGGAGCCGCGCACGTGGCAGGCGGTGCCCATGCAGACCTGGAGGATGTGCTTGCCCCGGGGCTCCAGGCTGAAGGCCTTATAGAAGCTGGCCGTGCCGTAGACCTCGGCGAAGGGCACGCCCAGCCTCTGGCTGATGCGGCGCAGGCTGGCCTCCGGCAGGTAGCGGAACGCCTTCTGGGTCTCCTGGAGGATATGGATCAGGGCCTGGCGGTCGGCGCCGCAGCGGACGATGATGCGGTCGGTCTCGGCCAGCTCCTCGCTCGGCTCCTGAGGGAAGCTCTCCGGCACCCGAACCTTCTGCTTCACCGGGCAGGCGGCCATGCAGTCGCCACAGCCGGTGCACTTGCCCGGGTCCACCGAGCGGGCCTTGCGGCGAACCTTAACCTTGAACCTGCCCGCCTGCCCGCAGACCTCCTCCACCTCCGAGTAGGCCAGGATCTGGATGTTCATGTGCCGGGAGGCCTCCACCAGCTTGGGAGAAACGATGCACATGGAGCAGTCGTTGGTGGGGAAGGTCTTGTCCAGCTGGGTCATGGCGCCTCCGATGGAGGGGCTCTTCTCCACCAGGTAGACCTTGAAGCCGCTCTCCGCCAGGTCGAGGGAGGCCTGGATGCCGGCGATCCCGCCGCCCACCACCAGCACCGCCCCCACCGGGGCTCCTTCCTTGCTCAGCTCCGCCATCCCCTCACCCCTTCCTCACGATTCCGGCCAGGGTCTTCTCCACTTCCCCCAGGATCGCCTCCGGCGAGGCCTCTCCTTCACCCAGCAGCAGGTGGATGCAGTCCCGGCGGAACCTCTGAGCCGCCTCGCCGATGGCCTCGATCCGCTCCGGCAGCTCCGCCGGGGCGTAGCCCGCGGCCAGCGCCAGATCGCGCAGGGCGAGCATCACGGCGGAGAAGTCCACCTCCTGGGGGCAGTTGGCCGTGCAGGTATAGCACTGGGAGCAGAGCCAGAGGGCCTTGGACCTGAGCACCTTCTCCCGCAGGCCCAAAAGGATCATGCGGATGATCCGCCGCGGGTTGTACTCGTGCTCCACCTGAAAGACCGGGCAGCCCGCCGTGCAGGTGCCGCAGGCGAAGCACTTCTTGATGTTCTCCCCGCCCGGCCTCGCAGCGATCTCGTACTTGAACTCCGCCTCCAGGCTCTTGTCGATCACGATCTTTTCCGCCATCTCGCGCTCCTCCCTCAAACCTTGGGGCGGGGCAGGAGGCCCGCCTTCTCCACGATCTCCGCCACCCGTTTCTCCCACTCGATGGCCATGATGTGCACCCCGGCCACCCCCTCGATCTCGCGCAGCCTCTGGATCTGCTCCACGCAGATCTTGATCCCCTCGGCGGCCTTGTCCTGGGCCTTGGACAGGCGCTCGAGGACCTGGTCCGGGATTCTCAGCCCGGCCACGTTGTCCCGCATGTATTGGGCCATGCCCACCGATTTGAGGGGAGTCAGCCCGGCCATGATCTTCACCTGCTCGTGCAGCCCACGCTCGCGCACCTGGCGCATCCATTCCTCGAAACGCTCCATGTCGTAGATGCACTGGGTCTGGATGAAGTCCGCCCCGGCCCTCACCTTCTTGGCCAGGCGGATTACCCGCACGGGGAAGGGATCGCCGAAAGGGTTGGCCGCCCCGCCGATGAAGATCCTGGGTTCGGCCAGGGGAGCGTTCTTGCCGTTGCGGATCTCCTCGCCGCAGAGGAACCTCTTGTCATCCCGCATCTCCTTGAGCATGCCGATCAGCTGGACGGAGTCCAGGTCGTAGACGTTCTTGCAGCTGGGGTGGTTGCCGAACTTCTGGTGGTCCCCGCTCAGGCAGAGGATGTTCCTCACCCCCAGGGCGTAGGCCCCCAGCACGTCGCTCTGGATGGCGATGCGGTTGCGGTCCCGGCAGGTTATCTGGATGACCGGCTCCAGCCCTTCGCGCATGGCCAGCAGCCCGGCGGCGAGCGAGGACATGCGCACGATGGCCGTCTGGTTGTCGGTGATGTTCACCGCGTCCACCACCCCCTTGAGGTAGCCCGCCTTGGTGTGGACGACTTCCACCTCGGCGCTCTTGGGCGGCCCCAGCTCGGCGGTCACCGCGAAATGCCCGGCCTGGAACACCCTCTCGAGATTGCTGCCCGCTTTCAAGCCGTTGCCTTCCTTCATAGCTCCACGTCTTGCCTTCGGATCCTGCCCGGACCGCCGTCGCGGCCCGTGCTCCAGTCCTTGACGGGCTGGATCTCCATCAGGCTGTCCAGGAGCCCGAGCGCGCTCATGCGATCGTAGATGAGCTGCCAGCCGCAGTCGATCTCCTTGTCCACCTCGCACTTGCCGTCCTGGGCGCCCCCGCAGGGCCCGTTCAGCAGGCTCTTGGCGCAGCGGGCCACGGGGCAGACGCCGCCGAAGCGGTCCAGCACGCAGGTGCCGCAGCCGGCGCAGCGCTCGCTCCACAGCCCCTGCTGTACCGTCGTGCCATAGAAGCGCGTGTTCAGGGCCGGAAGCACGCGCTTGCCCTCGAAAAGCTCGGAGCAGAACTGCACCCCCACCCCGCAAGCCATGGAGAGCACCGCGTCGGCCCCCAGGACCTGGGCCTTCACGGGATCGAAGAACTCCCGGTCGCACTGACGCTCGATGGTGGCCTCCTCGATCTCCAGGCTCGAGCCCCGCTCGCGGCAGGCCAGGCGCAGGGTGGAGGCGAGGATGCCCACCTCCTTCTCCCCCCCGGCCATGCAGACGGTCACGCAGGTGCCGCAGCCGAGGATCAGGAGCTTACCGCTTGCCTCCACCATCCGGTAGATCTCCTCAAAGGGTTTCTGTACCGCCGTGATCATGCTTCACTCCTTTTTATCCCCTGGAGGATCTCCGCCAGCCTGTGGGAGTCCAGCGAGGAGAGGAAATCCATCCGCACCCGGCTTTCGTCCAGCCCGGCCTCACCTAGAAGCTGACGCACCCGCTCCACCCTCTTGACCGCCCGGTAGTTGCCCCGCAGGTACTGGCAGTTGTCGAGAGGGCAGCCCAGAACAAGCACTCCCGGGTGGCCTTTCTCCAGGCATTTCAACACCAGCCCGATCTCGATCTTCCCCAGGCAGGGAAGAGCCACGATCTCCACCGCTTCCAGCAGGGAAGGATCGCTCAGGGCTTCGGCTGCCTTCAGGCTCGAGTTCTCGCAGCAGAAGGCCACGATCTTCTTCTTTTCCATCCTTCCCACCTCAGTCCACCAGGGCGAGAAGCGCCGCATCGGTGTGCAGCGGCAGCTCAATGGCCCTGGCCGGGCACTCCCCGGCGCAGAGGCCGCAGCGCCTGCAGGCCTCGGGGTAACTCTCGGCCGCGGCCTTCTCCCGGTTGACACCCATGGCCTTGAAGGGGCAGCTGCGCACGCAAGCCAGGCAGAGGGCGCACTTGTCCGCGTCCACCTGGGCGTTGGCAAGCTCCACTTCCAGGTGCTTCTGGGCGAGCAGCCTGTGCACGGCCAGGGCCGCGGCCCGGGCCTCTCGCAATGCCTGGGGCAGGGCATATTGGCCCCGTCCGGGCCCGGCCACGAAGACGCCCGGCCGGTTGGTCAGCTCCGGAAAGAGGTGGATGTTGTTCTCCTGCAGCTGGCCCAGGCCGTCGACGGCTACCCCGGTACCGGCCGCCAGGACCGGGTCCGCGGCCAGGCTGAGGCCCAGGGGGCTGACACCCAGACAGTCGCAGAGCACACGCAGCTCCGCGCTCAGGACCGAATCCCGGCAGCTCACCGCGACCCCCCGGCCCTCGGCCTCCAGGCCGATCCTGCCCTCGACCTGGACGAACACGACCCCCGCTTCCCGGGCCTCATCGTAGAGCCCCTGCAGGGGCAGGCTGGAAACCTTCACCTCCCGGCAGAAGAGATAGACCTGGCGTTCGATCCTCTGGGGGCCGCGGAGCTGGAGCTCCCTGCCCAGCCTGAGGGCTTCCTCCATGCTGGATACGGGCTCATCCAGGACCAGGTCCAGGAGCAGGCCTACCGTCAGGGTCTCCTTGCCTCGGGGCAGGCCACCCACGAAGGCGGCGAGCTCGGCCAGGGGCACGATGGGAAGCCCGTAGAGCTCCGTGCACCCTGTTGGGCGCCCTGCCCCGTCCGTGAGGCTCCCGCTGCCCAGGAGGCCTTCAACCAGCTCGAAACGCCCCACGCCTCCGGCGCCGCAGGTGATCACGACCGCGCCGCAGCTTACCGTCCTGTTCCCGCAGGGGGTCTCCAGGAGGGCTTTGAAGGAGCCGAGCTGCCCGTTCAAAGCGGCCAAGCGGCTGCCGTTGTAGAGGATCAGCCCGCCTGGAAGGCCTTCGGAGCCTGAAGCTGTTTCCACCCCTTGGTCAACCAACACCGTCTCGTAGCCGAGAGCGCGGAGATCACGTGCGGACTGAAGGCCCGCGGGACCGCTGCCGACCACCAACACCCTCTGCTCCAGGTGGATCAGCCGGGTCTGGAAAGCGGGCCTTGCGGCCAGGGCCTTCAGTCCGCGGAGAATGGCGGCTGCATGCAATAAGGCTCCGGCTCCGGGCCGCAGGGTGACCCCATACGTCGCTCCCGGGCTGAGGCAGGTGCGCGCCGCCATATTCGCCAGGAGCCCGGGCCGGCGGGAAGAGGAACAGCCGGCGAAGAGGAGCTTGGCCGGCCCCTGGTCCTTTAGGTGGGAGACTGCCTCCTCCATCCCCGCCGCAGTGCAGAGGCTCTGGCTCAGGAGGACCTGTTTAACCGCCACGCCCGCCCCCTTGAGCGCGGCGAGGACCTTCCCCGCTTCGGCGGCGGAGAACAGAGCCCCGCCGCAACCGCAGAGCGCGAGCCCAACCTCGCAAAGGCGCTCCTTCATAGCCCCCTTCCCATCTCCAGAGCGGCGGCCCGGGCGGAAGCCATGCTGTCCGTGATGCTTTGGGGCTCCCGGCAGGTGCCGGCGGTGACAATCCCGCTTCCCGCCTCGCCGCTTCCGCGGCTGAAGAAACCGAAAACGTCGGCTTCGAGGCCGAAAATCTCCGCCAGCCTGGCGGAACCCGCGGCGGGTCCCATGCCGACGGAGAGCACCACCGTATCATGCTCCACGACGCTCTCTCCGCCTTGCGGGCTCTCGACGCGCAGCCTGAGCTTGCCCTGGAGCACCGGTGAACCGGCAGCGCTGGCGCCCCGGGACAAGTCTCCCATAACCTGCTCGACGCTGTAGGGCACACCCCGGATGAAGTGGATGCTGCTGGAGACGAGCTCCTCCCGAAGCAGGCTGAAAGCCTTATCGAAGTTCTGCAGGTCGATGGTGTAGACGGTCACCTCGGCTTCCGGGCTGCGGTGCTTGAGCAGCCGGGCCAGGCGAAGGGCGTAAGCGCAGCAGACGCTGGAGCAGTAGTTGCGGCCCTCCTTGGGGTCCCTGGAGCCCACGCACTGGACGAAAGCGACGCTGCCGCCGGGGCGGCCAAGGAAAGACTGCCGGCTGAGGATCATCTCCGCCTCGACTGCGGTGAGGACATTGGGGATGCGGCCGTAACCCAGGCGCAGCTTGCGCCGTGCGTCGTAGGGCTGGTGGCCGGAGGCGATAAGCACCGCCGCCGCGCTCAGGTCCAGGTCTGTCGACGGGGAGCCGGCGGTGATCGCTGCGGTGGGGCAGGCGCGACTGCAGGCCGCGCAGGGTTTGCCCTGATGCAGGAGGCAGCGGCTGTAGTCCACCGGGTACTGGACCAGCTCAGCCCGGGAGTAGACGCCGATGCAGCCGGTGGGGCAGGCGCGCAGGCAGGCGTTACAGCGGATGCAGCGCCGGTAATCGATGCTGGGGTTGGCCCGCCTGACCCGCACCGTGATCTCGCCGTAGCTGCGGGTGGCTTCCTCCACCGATACGCCAAGGCTGAAGTGAATACGGGGGTGGTATAGGGCCTCGGAGAGCCTGGTATGGGCTACACAGACGCCGCAACGGCTGCAAGCCGTTGTGGCTTTGCAGCAGTAGGAAAGCACCTTCCCGCCCACCGCCGAGGCGCAATCGAGGACCTCGATCTCGTGCCCCTCCTGGGCCAGCTCATAAGCGGCGCTGCAACCGCTGATACCGGCACCGATAATCAGGAATCTGCTCATTTCTAAAATCCTGGATTACACCGCTTCCCCTTCATCATACTCCTTCAGGAGTTTATAGCTTTGTAATTTAATCAGTTTTTTTAAAAATATTGTGCCCAATTTCTACCGTTTTTGAAGCGCCAAAAGCAAAAAGTTGACTAGAGCTTTGTTCCGGAATACCCCTCCCGGAAGGGTTGCGGGAAGGTTACTCCCCGGTCCTGCCTTGCGGCAGGGATTTCAGCCTGGCGTGCGGGATGGCCATGTGCTTGATCTCTTCCTCGAGGATAGCCTCGATCCTCTGCTGCCCCAACTGATCCGGTACCACTTTCCTGGGGGTGGTATAATACACTAAGGAATCCGCTCCAGCGCCGCGGAGGCGGTGCACGGGGCGAAAAGTCTGGAAACGTCTGTTGTTTTCAGGAACACAGGGTTGTCCGCCGCGGCCCAAAGGTAGTCCCCATAGATCTCGAAAATCTCTTCCGCGCTGAATCCAATCGCCACGGCAGAGCTCCCTTGGCCTCCGCTTTCCGTTCTGCCGCAATTGGCGAGTGAGAAATCAGAGCTGCAGCAGGGACTTTCCTACATCCACCGCGCTGGCCGCATCCGCGGCATAGCCCTGGGCGCCGATCTCGTCGGCATAGTTCTGAGTCAACGGCGCCCCGCCGACCATGATCTTGGCGCCTACGCCCTTTCCCTTGAGAGCCTGGACCACGCCCTTCATCTGCGTCATCGTGGTGGTCAGCAGGGCGGACATTCCGACCAGGTCCGCCTGGTGATCAACCGCTGCGGCCACGAACTTCTCCGCCGGCACATCCACCCCCAGGTCGAGAACCTCGAAGCCGGCGCCTTTGAACATCATGGCCACCAGGTTCTTGCCGATATCGTGCAGGTCGCCCTTCACAGTGCCAATGGCCACTTTGCCGATCATCTTAACCCCGATCTTGACCAGCTCGGGTTCCAAAATGCTCATGCCGGCCTGCATGGCCCGGGCTGCGATCAGGACCTCGGGGATATAGATCTCATTGCGCTTGAAGCGGGCTCCCACCACGCTCATCCCGGATATCAATCCCTCCTCGAGGATCCTCTTCGCCCCCAGACCTTCCGCCAGCGCTTTGGTGACGTACTCCTTGACTTCATTCGCCTTGCCCTTCTGCAGGGCATCGGACATGGCCGTTAAATCCATACCTTAACCTCCAGGTTGAGAAATCTAAGCTATTCATACACTATTATGAAATTGGTTGTTTGTAAAATCATCATTTTTCTTGGCATTTTAATACCTATTTCCCTTCTTGTACAATAGTGCCTTATTATAGTATTTTAGTTATATGAAGGTCTGGAAAATCGTGGTACCCCATGCCACCTTTGCCGCGCTCGCCCAGGAATACCAGCGGGAGACTACCTACGGCCTGGCCCTCATCAGCGAGGGCCAGCTCCTGGCCAACCGTTGCGGGTACTACCCTTGGTCCCAGGTGCAGAGGAAGAAAATCGACCCGGAGTTGATGATCCGGGAAGCCCTGCGCTGGGGCGAGGCCTTCATCAGCTTGGACGCCCAGGGCACTTATCTCTGGTGCGTCCCTATTTGCCTGAACTCCCGGGTTGTGGGGGGCCTTTTTTCCGCCAGCTTCCCGAATGGGGAGACGGGCGAGCGGGAGCAGAGGGTAGGCCGGGCGGCCAAGATCCTCCTGGATCTGGCCTGCCGGGAGAACATCTGCAACGCGAGCCTGATGCAAGTCAACCGGGAGCTGAGTGCCGACAGCGCGCGCCAGGCCGAGATCATTCATTCTCTCAAGAATGCCCTCTATCAAAACCCGCGGGAGGTGTACTTGAGGGAAGAGCTGGAACTGCTCACGGCCATCAAGAAAGGGAACAAGGAAAAGGCCCGCGGGATCATCAACAAAATCCTCGTAGGCGTGTACAACCTGGGCAAGGGAAACCTGGACATCTTAAAAACGCTGGTGTTGGAGATGGTAGTGCTCATGTACCGCGCCGCGGTGGACAAGGGGGCCGATCCCAGGGAGCTGCTGGGGGTCAACAGCTCCTATCTGAAAACCTTCCCCGAGATCCAGAACGAGGTGGATCTGAGCCACTGGCTCACCCGTTGGCTGGAGGCCTTCATCAGCACCAGCCTGGGGCAGGCCCGCACTTCGCCGCCGGATTCCATCTCCATAGCCCTGGAGTACATGAAGAATAACCTGGAGCATCCGATCACCCGGGACGAGGTGGCCCGCAGTTGCAGCATGTCTCCCGGATATTTCTCCCGGGTCTTCCATGAGAAGACGGAACATACTTTCACGGATCTGCTGAACAAGTTCCGCATCGAGCAGGCCTGCTTCCTGCTCGATGACACGCGCATGAGCCTGTATGAGATCGCCCTGGAAACAGGGTTCAACGACCAGAGCTACTTCAACAAGGTCTTCAAGAAGTACCGGGGGCTGACCCCCAAGGAGTACCGCAGGAAAAGGACCCCAGCCTGTTGATAGAGATTGTGCTTATTCACAGGTGCCGGTGGGTATGCAGATCTTGATAAGAGCCGCATGACGGAATACGTGGCCCGGCTGCTCGGCCTCGACCGCGAGGAGCAGAAACAGGGTTAGGCCTTCTTGCGCACCTGGCCGATGATCTCCAGGGTCTTCTTGACACCGTTCTTGATACCCTCGAAATCTCCGGCCTGAAGGAGATCCTTGCGGATCAGTTGGGAGCCGATGCCCACAGCCACCACTCCGGCCCCGAACCAGGCCTTCAGTGACTCCTGGGAGCACTCCACTCCTCCGGTGGGCATCATGCTGACCCAGGGGCAGGGGCCGAGAACAGCCTTCACAAACTCCGGTCCCCCGACCTGCTCGCCGGGGAATACCTTGATGATCTCGCAGCCCAGCTCTTCGGCCGTGGAGATCTCCGTGGCGCTGCCGCAGCCGGGCGAATAGGGTATCTTGCGGCGATTGCAGATCCTGGCCACCTCTGGGTTCAGCAGCGGGCCGACCACGAAGTTGGCGCCGTAGTTGATGTACATGGCGGCGGTGTAGGGATCGATGACGGAGCCCACGCCCAGGATCAGGTCGGGCAGCTCCTTGCGGCAGTATTTTTCCAGCTCGGTGAAGATCTCCACCGCATGATCGCCCCGGTTGGTGAACTCGACGACCCTGGCGCCCCCCCCGGCGCAGGCCATAACGATTTTCTTGGCTGTATCCAAATTGGGGTTATAGAAGACAGGCACCAGCCCGATTTCCACAATGGTATTGAGCACCTTGAGCCGGGTAAAGCTTGCCATGGTTGTTTTCCTCCCTCGCAGTTCGCTTTAATGCGCAACTCTATTAACGGTAAAAAACAGTAAAGACCAGCGCCGGACATCTGTCAAGTGCGCCCGCCCCTCCTGCAAAACCATATTCAAACGGCGATCGCCTCCGCAGAGAGCATCCAGACAAGCCGCCAGCCCTGCTCGCTCCTTTCCAGACAGACGATGCCCGCGTTGCGGAAGAGAATCAGCTCACCCTGGCTCCCGGTCAAGAGGAGGGAAGCCAGCCGGGAAAGGTGGGGCAGATGACCGACGATCATCAGGTCCTGAGCCCTCGCGGCCAGCTCACCCGCCACAGGAGCCGGATCGTCCATGGGGTCCAGGTGGGGGCGCACCTTGACCGCTCTTTCCTGCCCCAAGGCGCCGGCGAAGATGTCCGCCGTCTGCTCCGCCCTGAGCTTGCCGCTGTGCCAGATCTCCCGCACCTGGAGCTTCAGCTTCCGCAAATGCCGGGCCATGGCCCGGGCGGAATCCTCCCCGGCCTCGGTAAGCCTTCTCTCCGGGTCCTCCTCCTTTGCTTTCGCCTCGGCGTGTTGAATCAGGTAGAGCCGCATCGCATCTTCCTTGAAAAAAGCCTCTATGATAATTATAGTGCAGGCGGGTTCCCGTTAAAAGGGACCCCCGCGGTAGGTTCTATACCTTCTTGTAAAAGCAAGGATTTACAGCTTAGATAAAAGTGAGCTTTTCGACCAAAAGATTAGTGTCCCCTCAGCCTTCCATTCTGGGCGTCGACATCGGATCAGTTGCCATCTCCCTGGTCCAGATGGATCCAGGCAGCGGCCTTGCGAGAACCTCCTACGCCTTTCACCAGGGCCTGATCGCCGAAACCCTTGCCGGGCTCCTGGAAACCTACGAGCTGGAGGGGATGTTCGAGGTGGCTTGCACCTCCTCCACCCCCCAGGTGCTGAGGCGCGCAAGTCGCTACGACAGCCAGGTGGCCTTCATCACCGCCGCCAGACACTGCTATTCCGGGCTGGGCGCGATCCTCATCATCGGCGGGGAGAGGTTCGCCCTCATCCGCTTCGACGACCGTGGAGGCTACCAGGGGCTTCGCGCCAACTCCTCCTGCGCGGCGGGCACGGGGGGGTTCCTGGATCAGCAGGCGGCCCGCGGCCCCCAGGCGGTGGAAGTGGAGATTTACGCCTCTCTGCCCGAGGGGGAGCGCAGCGCCGTGTACCGGGGCCTGGATATCGGCTCCACCAGCACCAAGGCCGTCCTGATCGACGGACAGAGCCGGGTGAGGGCGGGCTTCTACACCCGCACCGCCGGCCAGCCGATCCGGGCGGTGAGGGGGCTCTTCGAAGCCGTAGCGGATGTGGTCCGCAGCTCCGGCGCCGAGCTGAGCTTCCTGGGGGTCGCTGTCACAGGCTCGGGCCGCAAGTTCATCGGCAAGCTGATCGGCGCGGACCTGATCCTGGACGAGATCACGGCTCACGCCCGGGCGGCCGTCGAGCTGGACCCGGAGACGGACACCATCATCGAGATTGGGGGCCAGGACTCCAAGTTCACCCTGCTGCGCAAAGGGCGGGTCGTCTTCTCGCAGATGAACACGGTCTGCGCCGCAGGCACCGGCAGCTTCCTGGAAGAGCAGGCCGTCAAGCTGGGCATCCCTCTCGATGAATACGCCGCCCGCGTGGAGGGGGCCGCCTCTCCCCTGGCCAGCGACCGCTGTACCGTGTTCATGGAGAGGGATATCAACTACTACCTCTCCCAGGGGTATACCGCCAGCGAGATTCTGGCCTCCTGTCTCTTCTCCGTGCGGGAGAACTACCTGTTGAAGGTGGCCGCGGAGGCCCGGATCGGCCGCCGCGTCTGCTTCCAGGGGGCCACGGCCAAGAACAAGGCTCTGGTGGCGGCCTTCGAGCAGAAGCTGAAAAGGCCCATCACCGTTTCCCCCTACTGCGCCATCACCGGGGCTCTTGGGGCGGCCCTCACTCTGGCCGACGAGGGCTGCAGGCGCTCCTCCTTCCGGGGTCTGGACCTCTACCGGGAGGAAATCCCCGTACGCACCGAGACCTGCGAGCTTTGCACCAACCGCTGCAGGTTGAGCATCGCCACCGTCCGCAGCGAGGAGGTGGCCTACGGCTTGCTCTGCGGCCGCGACTACGGCTCCAGCCGCTACGTGGCCAGGAGCCCCGCGGACTTTGATTTGGTCAGGGAGTGGAACCGGGCCTTCCACTCACCATCGCGCTTTCCGGCAGGCCGGAGGTTCGACTCCCGGGCGGGAATCACCGTCGGGTTGCCGGCCGCCCTGCACCTGTTCGAGGAGCTGCCCCTCTGGAAGCGCTTCTTCACAGAGCTGGGGGTCAGGACCGTGACCAGCGAACACTGCCGGGATGTTCTGAAGAGCGGTAAGAGCCTGGCCGGGGCCGAGTTCTGCGCCCCCATCACCGCCCTGCACGGCCATGTCCGTTTCCTGGCGGAGAGGGCCGAGGCCATCTTTCTGCCTTTCACGCTCAGGATTGGCGCCTACCGTTCGGCACTGCGCGGCGCGAGAGCGCTGAGAAGCTGTTACTATACCCAGTTCAGCCCCGCCATCACCGCAACCCTTAATGAGAATCGCCAGCGGGCCCGTTGCCTCATGCCCCTGCTCGATCCCCCTCATTTCAAGACCGAACTCCTGAAGGCTCTCAGGCCCCTGATGGCAAGGCTGAGCCTGGTCGAAGTCTCCAGAGCTTACGAGATCGCAGCCCGTTTCTATCGCTCCCGCCGGAGGAAGCTGAAAGAGCTCTGCAGGCGGAAGTTGCAGGAGAACGGGGACATTTCTGTCCTCCTCCTCGGTCGTCCCTACACGCTTCTCCCCAGCCATGAACAATGGCATCCCGTCAATCTTCTCCTCCCTGGGCGTCAAAAGTTTCTACCAGGACCTGGTCCTGCCCGATTGGAGAGCACGGCGGGAGATAGCTTCCCTGCTGAAGAGCTTCCACTGGTATCACGCCTCCCGCCTCCTGGAGGCGGCGGCGGCCTGCGCCCGCATGGACCGGCTCTATCCGGTGCTGATCACCTCCTTCCGCTGCTCCCCCGATTCTTTTGCCATCGAGTACTTTCGGCGCATCTTGGACGCCCACGGCAAGCCTTACCTCATCCTGCAGCTGGACGAGCACGATTCCAGCGCCGGCTACGAGACGCGCATCGAAGCCGGGGTGCGCTCCTTCCGCAACCACGAGCGTGCCAGGGCTTCCAGCGTTCGGGAGAACGTCAGCTTCAGGCTGCCGGTAAACCCGAGCCTGACCAGGAAGCTGGAGGGGAAGATGCTCCTGCTCCCCAGCTGGGACCCCCTCACCGCCCCCCTGCTGGTGGCCAACCTGCGCCGGGAGGGCATCGACGCCCGGCTCCTGTAGGAGAACGAGCTGGCCATCCGCAAGGGCCTGCGCACCAACACCGGGCAGTGCATCCCCCTCAACATTATCGTCCAGTAGACAATCGAGGCCGTCGAGCGCCTCGGCCTGGCGCCGGAGAAGACCCTGCTCTGGATACCCAGGAGCGACCCCAGCTGCAACCTCCCCATGTTCCCAGCCTATATCAAGAGCCTCCTGGAAGCCCACGGCGGGGGGATGGAAAGGACCGGAGTCTACCCGGGGGACTTCGCTCACCTGGAAATATCCCCCAGAGCCGCCCTCAACGCCTACTTCGCCTACCTGTTCGGCGGCCTGCTGCGCCGGCTCGGCTGCCATACCGCCCCTACGAGCTTGAGCCCGGTGCCACCGACAGGGCCATCGTTGCGGCTCAAGGAGGGCCGGATGTTGAATTGGGCCAAGAACCGGCCGTTGCTCAGGGTGCTTGAGTTCATGGAGAGCAGCCTCCTGCTGCCCCTCGGCTATAACCGAGGCCATGGCCCGGGACATCGAGCGCATCTCCGGGGTGCCGGTAGCCTCCCTCACCTACGACGGAACCGGCACCTTCCGTAACGACCTCATCCGACCCTACCTGCGGTACCCCCGCTCGAGCTCCTCGAAGCGAGGGGGCGATCTTTAGACTCCCACGACTGGGCTATTTGGATACAGCACAGTTCCTTATTGTCAGGGTGATTATTAATTTTTGTGTCAATTTTACCCATTAAAAATCTCATTTAGATCCACTGAGTCAATTTGCTGCATTAAATCGGCTCGAATATTTTTCTACCGTTTACGGTTAATATCATTATTTACTTACAATATAATAAATTATCACAGTACATTAAAATTGGCACGGTTTATGCATTATTTATCGGTGAAGATTATAAGAAGACAGAGGAGGAAAAGGATATGACAAAACTTACAAGATACACCAGACCGGCCGAGCTGTTCGACTGGAGCGGGATGCTGGACAACTTCTTCACGGACACTCCCCTTTGGCAGACCACCACTCCGGCGGTGGATGTCCAGGAGAACGAGAAAGAGTACCTCATGGAGGTAGAGCTTCCCGGGTTGTCCGAAAAGGACATCGAGCTGAAAGTCGAGGAGAACCTGCTCACCATCTCCTCAAAGAAAGAGGAGAGCAAGGAAGAGAAGAAGGACGGTTATCTCCTGAGGGAGAGGAAGAGGAGCGAGTTCTGCAGGTCCTTCGTGCTTCCCCAGGACATCGACCGCGAGAAGATCGATGCCAAGCTGGCCTCCGGCCTGCTGAAGGTCGTCCTTCCCAAGACAGAGAAGGCGCAGCCGAAAAAGATCGAAGTCAAGACCAACTAAGGATCCTGGACTGCGAAACTCAAGAAAAGCCCCCGCTGACGGGGGCTTTTCATTTTTCCTTGAGCGGTTGGCTTGTTCTCATTTTTTTCGCCGCCCTCCAGATGCTGATTTTCATTTCCACCGGGCCGAGTCTTGTGGAGCGATCACCGCGAAAGCGGTGCTTTCCCGGGGCCCGGCCATCATGGGCTCCACCGCCTTTTTCCACTCCCGGTAGTGGACAGTGGTCTTGTGGGCCTCCGCCGCCCCCTCATCCCTGTAGACCTCGTAGAGCAGAAACCGCGTGGGCTCCGCCACACACTGCAGCACATCGAAGCGCAGCACCCCGGGCTCGCGCAGAGAGCCTTCATGGTTTTTTCGCGTCTCGGCGATGAAGGCTTCGAGATACTCCTCTTTTACGTGCACGGTCACGGGCCTTACGATCATGGAGCACCCCCTTTGGGCAAAGAGATGATTCAGGATAGGCCGGCGGGGGCGAAAGATCAATCCGCGCGGTCTAGCGCCGATAAAATCAAAAACACAGAAAGCACCGTTCTAGACTGGGGTGGGAAAGCTTAGCGCCTATGACGGTTAATTCGGCGTATTGGATCAAGAATTGGCCCGCGACAGAGCGCCCGCGGGAGCTTCTCATGGAGGGCCTGATGCAGGTATTATTGACCGGTAGGGTGAGGGTGAAAGCGTAAGGAAGACCATACCGCCTTTAAAGTTTAACGAGGACAGCCTCTCGGAAAAGCCGGCGATCGATCAGCTCCAGAGGTTGGGCTGGACCCACATCCCGGGCGATCGGCTGGACCCCGATCTGGTAGAGGACTGCGAGCGCGGCTCTCGCCGGGAAGTGATCCTCCAAGATCGCCTCAAGCGAAGGCTCAAAGACATCAATCCCGAATTTACGGAGGACACGATCGCGAAAGCGGTCAGTAAGATCACCCATATTCAGGAAGAGGCGACCCTGGAGGCGAATCGTCTCTTCCATTCCTGGCTCATCGCGGGTCTGGCTATAGAGCAGGACATCGGCGCGAGGCGGCAAAATGTTACCGTCCGATTTATCGATTTTAACAACAGCGAACGCAACGACTATCTGGCGGTCAGTCAGTTCTGGGTTAGGGAGCATAGGATGCAAAACAGGCCGGATATCGTGCTTTTCATCAACGGGATTCCCCTGGTTGTGATCGAATGTAAGAGCCCTGTAGCCAGGGACAAAGGCATTGCCGCTGCCCTGGGCCAACTTGTCCGCTACCAGCGCGAGATCCCCCGCCTCTTTCGGACTAACGAGCTCCTCATCGGCTGCAACCTCTTCGGTGCCAACTATGGCACGATTGAGGCACCCGCCGATCAATACCATGAATGGGAAGACTCCGGTGGTGAGAAGCTGCCCGATATGGCCGAACACCCCTCGGTCAGGGAGATGCTCGCTCTGGGTTTGATCGAAGCCGGGGATCTCGGTTCCCGCCCGACGATGCAGGAGGTTCTCCTGGCCGGGTTATGCAATAGACAGAATCTTCTTGATATCATTCAGAACTTCATCGTCTTTGACTACAGTAAGGAGGAGCATAAGCGGGTCAAGAAGATCTGCCGCTACCAGCAATATTCAGCGGTGAACGGGATCTTGAAGCGCGTGGTCGAGGAGAGGAACAGGACGGGGATCATCTGGCACTGGCAGGGCTGCGGAAAATCCCTCATCATGCTCTTTGCCGCCGTTAAGCTGAGAAGAGAAGAAGAAAAGCTCAAGAACCCCGTGATCCTGATCGTCACGGACAGAATCAAGCTGGACAGTCAGATAGCGGAGACCTTCAAGAACTGCGATTTCCCCAACCCCAAAGGCGCGGAAAGTATGTCCGAGCTCTACTCCCTGCTTGGCAGTGGAATCGGCTACACCATCACCACCACGGTGCAGAAGTTCCGCCAGCCCCTGAAGAAACCCCTTAGCCTGGCGGAGAATATCATCATTTTGACGGACGAGGCTCATAGGACCCAGTACGGTCATTTCGCCCTCAATATGAGGAAAGCGCTGCCAAAGGCGAGCTTCTTTGCCTTTACCGGAACCCCTCTCGACAAGAGGGACCGCAACACCTACCGGCACTTCAGCCCGTACGGTGAAAGGTATCTCGACCGTTACGACATGAAGCAGTCCTTGGAAGACCACGCCACCGTGCCGCTCAGATACGAAAGCCGCCTGGCCACTCTCCAGATAGTGGGTAACACCTTGGATGAGCTGATCAGAAACCTTTTCCCCGAGAAATCACCCAAGGAACTGGCCGAGATAAAAAGGCGCTACGCGACCCTAGATGCCGTTCTAGGTGCGCCGAAAAGGATCGAGCGCATCGCCTTGGACATCGTCACTCATTTCAATGATAAAATCGCTCCCAACGGATTCAAAGTGATGATCGTCGCTTCGGAGCGAAAAACAGCGGTGATGTATAAGAAAGCCCTGGATAAGCTCATCGACCCGTCCTGGTCTGCTGTCGTCATCACTCTAAGCGGTAATGACCCCAAGGAGTGGAAGGAAAACTACCGCTTGACTTCCGCGGACGAGGATCGTCTTACGGGCCAGGAGGTCTTCCAGGATTCCCGGAACAAACTGAAGTTCCTTATTGTGTGCGACAAACTGTTGACGGGTTTCGATGCTCCCATACTGCAGGTTCTTTACCTTGATCAGAGGATGAAAGAGCACACCCTGCTCCAGGCGGCGGCAAGGCCGAATCGACCCTGCCGGCGAAAAAATATCGGATTGGTCGTAGACTACCTAGGCGTAGGCAGGGAGCTGGCGGAGGCCCTTTCGATCTTCGAGCAGGAGGACATCCAGGGCTTCCTCGGTGTAAACGATACTAAGGCCGAACTCGCCTCTCTCTCCGACTGTCACCGGAGAATCATGTCCCTGTTTCAGACAGTGCCCCGTTCTGGAGAACCACAGGATATCCTACAGCGGTTCCTCGAGTTCCTGCGGCCCGAGGATAGGAGGAACGAGTTCGAAGCCCTGTTTCGGGAGTTCGCCCGCAGTATGGATTTCCTCATGCCCGATCCGTGCGTCCAACCCGTTCTCGAGGACTTCAAGCTCTTAGGCGCCGTCCGCGAGGGGGCGAGGAATCTCTATCGGGATGAGCGGATGGATCTGGAAAAATGCAGCAGGAAGGTGGAAAACCTGATCCACGCCCATATCGCGGATACGGGGATCGAAGAGATCCTGGCGCCGGTCGATATCTCATCCCCCGATTTTGAGGAGAAGCTGAACCTGAAAGGAACATCGAGGATCAAGGCGAGCCATGTGGAGTATGCCCTTCGTGAAACGATAAGCACCAGGGTAGCCGAAGACCCCCAGCACTACGAATCCCTGCGCCAGAAACTCGACCAGCTCATTACCGACGAAGAGCAGAGGCGAAGGAATGAGGCGGAGTTCCTGAAAAACCTGATCGAATTGAAGAGGCAGGATGACAAAAGAACGGAAGTAGCGGCCGAGAAGGGTTTGAGTCTAGATGAGCTGGCCTTCTATGGGCTCTTTGAGTCCCAGGAAAAGCTCTTTGCTGGAGGTGAAGAGCAAAGGCGCCTGATAGCCAGGGAAATCGTGAAAGCCATCGAGAGCCTCAGGGTGATCGATTGGAGCGAAAAAGAGGACATTCAGAGAGAGATGCGGAGGAAAGTCAAGGACTGCCTCCGCGCTGCGGGCTTTCCATTTGAGATATTGGAGCTTTTAGCGAGAGAGGTTTTGGAATTGGCAAGAGCGCGATTCAAGGATTCTTAATGGAAGCAATACGCCACGGAGAACGTCAATTCGCTTACAGCATTGTTAGAAGGAACCGCAGGAAAACCGTCGGTATTGCCGTCAAAACAGCATCCCAGGTGGTTGTCTATGCCCCTCTATGGGTCACAGAGGGGGAGATAGGGAGTATCGTCCGCAGGAAGGCTCCCTGGATCATCCGCCGCCTGGAGAAGCTCTCTGAGTTCGAGGCCATCACTAACAGTAGAGAATACGTCAGCGGGGAACAATTACTCTATCTCGGCCGCGCCTACAGGCTCAAAGTGCTTTATGAGCAAAACAGGCGCCAGACCAACATCACTGTGAAGGGCAGGAGGATATGCATAACCCTAGGCGCCTCATCGAATGGGCGGGAAGAAAAAGCAATCATCAAAACCGCCCTGAAGCGATGGTATATCCGTCAGGCCGAAGAAACGATCAACCAGCGGATGACTCGCCTCGCGTCCCAGTTGGGCGTGTTACCGACAATGGTGCGGATCAAAGATCAAAAAACGCGGTGGGGAAGCTGTTCGAGCAAGGGGACGGTTCACTTCAACTGGAGGATCGTGATGGCGCCCGTATCGGTATTGGATTATGTGATCATTCACGAGCTGTGTCATTTAAGGGTCAGAAACCATTCTCAAGAGTTTTGGAAATTGGTTTCCCAGAACTTGCTCGAGTACAAATCAAAGAGAGACTGGCTTAAAAAAAATTCTCCGCTCTTGCATTCAATCTGCAACTTATTTTGAGACGGAGAAGAAAGGATATCGATCGTGGGCATCAACCTGGGAGTCGGGGAATGGATCGTCATCTGTCTGAGCGCGGCGCTGGGAGTCTGGTTCCTGGCTGGGATCGCCGTCAACAGGAAGCTGGGCCCCAGCGCCTGCGCCTGGCTGGCGGCGGAGCTGAGAGGAAGCTCCAGCGGCCTGCACTGGCTGGATCTTGCCACCGCCGCCGCCAGCGTCAAACCGGAGGGCCCCGGGCTGCCCTTCCGGCGCCTGGAGGCGATCCTGGCTCTGGAGAGGCGGGAGAACTTCCCCCTGTGGCTTTTCCAGCACCTGGCCGGAAGGCGGGACAGTCTCCTGATCCGGGCGGCCCTAGACAGGCCCCCGGGCTTTGAGCTGCACCTGGTTCCTCGCCAGGAGTATGCCCTGTTGGGCGAATTGAAACAGAGAGAGTCCCTATCCTTGCGCGAGGAGTTTCAGGGTTTCAAGCTTTTCTGCAGCGCTGAGCCGGCCGAGACCGCCGTGGCGGCCGTGAAAGCCTTTGTCGAGCGGTTTCCCGGCTCGCTGCTGCGGGTGAGCCTGCAGCAGAAGGCTCCCCAGCTCATCATCCATTTTGAGCTTGCTCCCCTGCAAGCGACTCCCAAAGACGCGCTGCTTGAAGCTATCCGAGAGCTCGTCCAATCCCTCTAGTAAAGGATACGAGGGGATCCGGCCCCGCCAGGGGAGCAGAGGCAGATGCGGATTAAGTTCGCAACAGGCCGAGCCGCCGAGCTACTCCCCGCAGGATGCGTCTAAAATAGCGGCGCAGGATGCGTCTCAGAGAACGCCTCATCCTGCGGAAGCACAACCAGAAGGCGCAGCGCAGGCGGTTCCTGATCAGCATGGAGCGGATGGCCCGGCTCAGGGCCTTCAGATCCAAGCGGGCGCGGCAGCGAGCGTAGATGTCAAGCCAGAACTGCCAGACGTAAACCTCTTCTCTCTTGTAGGGCAGCTCCACAGCACGCAGGGCGCGCAGGTCGAGCGGCCAGGGAAAGCTGTGGCTGCGCTCCTGGAGACCGGCGATGATCAGCTCCACTTGGGTGCGGAGGCACTTCTCGCAGGCTCCGCAGTTGTAGTCTCCCCCGGTATTTCTGAAACATACTCTCAAGCCCTCGAGCAGCTCCGGCCGGGTGGCGATGGTTTGAAGCTTCTCGTTCCGGTCGGCCAGGCAGGAGAAATGCACGATCTCCTGCTCCTCGCAGGACCAGAGGGGATCGACCAGGGGCGTGCTGGCATGGGGGATCAACCGCTCGTACGTGGTATAGGAACTGATCAGCACCGTGCTGACCGACCCGGCCACACATTTGGCCACCCCGGCCATGGCGGCGCCGAAGCCGAGACGAGCCCAGGGAAATACCGGATCGTAGAAGGAGCGCAAGTTGGTGCGGATGCAGACCACCCGCTGGGGCAGCTTGCCCTCGACGCTTTTGATCAGCCTCTCCCGAACACGCTCCCATAGCTCCTCCCCCTCCAGGGAAATATCGAAGCCGTGGACGAGCCAGAGCTGGTCCAGGGGATGGGAAGTTCCCGCCTGGGCCCGCCGCTCGATCTCCACCACGGTGTACAGAGAGTCCACCCCTCCGGAGTAGAAGCTGGCCCACCGGCCCTGGACCGGAGAGCGGGCTTCAACCGGTATCTCAATGGGCAAGCGCCGGAAAAGCTTGGGGAAATAGGCCTGGTAGACGCCCGCCGCCTCGTGGAGGTTCCGCAGCAGCTTCTGCGAGATCGGTCCCTCCCCCCGCAAGGGTTCTCGCAGCGCGCCGCTCAGGGGCAGGGCGATCACGGCGAAGGGGTCCAGACGCTTCTTGAGGACTGGAGCGAAATCCGGCGGCCATTCGATCCAGACCCGGCCGCTCAACTGCGGCCTGGTATCGAAGTCAAACTGGGCCGAGAGCCTGACCGCCTCGGGGTGGGGCTCTACGAGAAGGTCCCTGACGATCATAGACCGGTCAGGCGAAGAGCAGGTCCGCCGTGCGCTCCAGCATCGCGAGACCGCGGATCTCCGTCTCGAACAGGGGCAGGACTGCCCGTACCCTGCCGGTGAACAGGCCCTCGATCTGCTTCATGTACTCCTTTTGCATGGCCACCCGGTTCTTCACGAAATCCGGCGAGTTGGCGCTCAGGGCCGTCTCGTCGATCTTCATGTTGACGATCACCCCGCCCACGGGGATGCCGAAGTCCTTGAACCAGTTGATGAAGCGGGTGATCACGGCGATGGGCAGGGCCTCCGGGAGGGTGATGAAGAAGAAGGAGGTCAGCGCCTTATCGGTGAGCAGGGTCTTGGCGTTGCCCATCCGTTCCCGCAGGTTGACCAGGTATTCCATCAGGGGGTCCTTCTCCTTCTTCTTCCTGCTGTAGGACAGGAGGTCCTTCAGGGTCATGGCCTCCTTGCGGCTCTTGACCATCTTGTTGACCCACAGGGAGTAGACGCTGGACATGCCGAGCAGGCGCCGGGCATTGGCCGTGGGCGCGGTGTCGAACACGTAGGCCTCGTACTTGTTCTCAAACATCAGGTCGATCATGTTCTCGAACATGGCCGATTCCTCGAAGGAGGGGTTCATGGTGGCCGACTCCACGAACTCTTCCGCCTTGGTCTTGATCTCCGCGTATTTCAGGAACCACTCGATCTTCTCCCGGATCTCCTTTTTCGATTTCTCGATGGTGTCGCGAGTGTCGATCTCGTAGGCGGACAGGTTGGAGAATCCGGGGATCGGCGTGGGCTTTCCGAACACGTCCATGCCGAGCATACCCGAGAGCGAGTGGACCGGGTTGGTGGAGGCCAGCAGGGTGCGCTTGCCCTGCTGGGCGAACCAGAGGGCCGCCGTGCCGGCCAGGACCGTCTTGCCCACCCCGCCCTTGCCGCCGAAGAAGATGTATTTCAGCCTGGGGTTTTCCGCCAGGTACTGGCGCATGGATTTGTCGATCATTCCTTGCCTCCGAATAAGGCCTCGGCCATCTTCTCGATCATGGGCAGCCCGGTGATGTCCCGCTCGAACTCCGGCACCAGGCCCAGCACCTCCTTACCGAAGGTGGCGTCGATTTTATCCAAATAGCCCTTCTGCATCTCCAGGCGGTTGCGCAGGTAGGCCGGGATGTCCTGGCTGGTCAGCTCCTTGGGGATCACCCGGTTCACCACGTAGCCGGACAGGGGTACGCTGTACTTGGCGAACAGCCCTGCCGCCTTCAGAGTGTCGATTATGATCATCTCCTCCGGGATCAGGACGAAGAAAAAGGCCGTCTTGTGCTTATCGGTGAGTATCCCTGAGGAAGTGTTGATGCGTTTCTTGATGAATTGGAGCTCCTTGAGGATCTGGTCCTCCTCGCTCTCCTTTTCCCGCTTCATCACCGCCGCCACCTGGGAGTACTCCTCCATCTCCTTGCGCAGGGAGGTGATCTTGTCGATCCACTCGTCGTAGACCGAGGCCATGCTCAGGTAGTAGAGGGCGTGGCCCAGGGGCACGAGGTCGTAGATGTAGTAGTCGTACTGCCCTCCTATCACAATGTCGACCACCGCGTCGAAAATGGCGCTCTCCTCCATGGCCGGTTCGGCGGCCGCCGCCTGGATATAGTTCTCGATCTCTTCGGGGATCTTGCTCAGGCCGTACATCTCGAGGATCTTCTGGCGGATCTCCTCCTGGTAGTCCTTGATGTGCTGGTCGGCATTGATCTCCTGGGCGTAGAGATTGGGCATGATCTCCACCGCTCCCTTGCCGAAGATGTCCCGCTTGAAGATGTCCGAGAGGCTCGCCTGAGGATCCACCGAAAAGACCAGCACCTTATACCCCTTTTTGGCCAGCCAGTAGGCCGTGGTGGCGCTGAAGGTCGTCTTGCCCAAACCGCCCTTGCCGCCGAACATGATGTAGCGTCGCTCGGGATATTTTTCGAAAAAGCTTCGTAGTGACATTGGCTGTTCCTCGGTTTCAGGCCAGCGCGTCGGTGAGGTCTTTCTCCCGCAGCATGCGGCGCTTCCAGGTGGCGATCTGGGGCACCACGTAGGGCAGGAGGCGCAGGCTGTAGTAGGGGGGGAGGATGGGGATCCCCAGCAGGTCCCCCATGGTGATAAGAATGAACAGATGCTCCATGCTGCCTCGGGTCTTGAGGGCGAAGCGGGCCATATCGTGCCCGGCCATGCCGTACAAAACATTTTTGAATCCGTCCAAGAGTCCACGTTTCTTCTTATCGTCTGGCATCAAAAACTCCTTGCCTAAGTAATCCTTAAGTTATCTCTTGATCGCAGAGGTCCGTCAAGTCCTTCTCACGTAAAAAGCTGGTCCGCCAGCCGTCGAGGCGGGGCAGCACATGGGGCAGCAGCCTGAGTGTATAGTAGGGCGGCAGTATGGGTACTCCCAGGAAATCTCCGAACACGACCAGGATGAACAGCTGCTCCCGCTGGGCCCGCTCTTTCCGCAGATCGCGTACCATCTCCCAGATCGTGGCCCCGTAGAGCATGTCCCCAAAAGCACGGGTCGCCCTCTTCAGGCTTCCCCAAAGCCGCTCCGCCTTTCCTGGTTTTTTCTTTGTTACCATTGCGGCCGCCGTAAGCCCCGAGCCCTACTCCGCTGCGGACTCGCGCAGGGCCTGCTCCAGGCTGGCCTTGTCCGCGCCGAGGATCGTGCGGCGGCCGCCTTTCCTGCACGGGACCAGGAAGGCGGGAAAGCTGCGGATGCCGTGGCGGATGGATTTCAGCAGCCCCCGGAAGGAGCGGGGATCGAAGAGGCGAAACACCACGCTCCGGTGGTAGCGTTGGGCCAGCTCGAGGATCAGGGCGGACAGCTGCCGGTGCTCCTCCTCCCAGTCGGGAGGAAGGTCATCCAACTTCTCCCCGGCGGCCGCCTCCTCCAGCCCGGCATCGTCCAGCATCAGGCGGCAGGAAGAGCAAAGGCCCCAGTGCTCTGGCACTGGGGCTATAACATCTACGAGAATCGGTTGGCGGTGCCGCGGCTCGGGTTTCCCCGCGCCGCGCACCTCTTCCAAACTCAAGCGCCGGCCTCGGCGGTCGTTTGGGAGCGATACCTCTTGAAGGCGCCCATGGCGTCCCAGGCCAGGATCAGGGCGGCGCAGATCAGCACCAGGCATACGAGCCCGATGATGATGTTGGCCGCCATCACCTGCCCCACGGCAAGCTTTTGCGCCTTGGCCAGAGCCTCCGCTTTGGGCAGATTTAGTAAGAAGGACTCGTAAGCTTTGTACAACAGAGCGGCGATGGTGGTGATGAACATGAACACGAAGGGCCAGAGGGTCCACTTATATTTCTTGCCCTTGGACATCAGCCACACCGTGGCCAACAGGAGGGCCAGGGAGGCCATCAGCTGGTTGGCCGCGCCGAACACCACCCAGATCTGCAGGAAAGGTACGATCCAGATCAGCACCAGGGTGAAAATCAGGGCGATGATCGTGCCCACGTGTGTGTTCTTGAGCACGGGAATGGCGTCCCCCAGCGCCTCGGCGCTGGCCACCCTCATGAAGCGCACCACCAGGTACATGATGGTCAGGGCCATCAGGGTCAAGAACACGGAGCCGTAGGCCATGCCGAAGCCCTGGCCGAAGAGGCTATCCAGGCCCCATTGGTTCATGAAGGCCGACAGGCCCTTGGAGAACACCGCCGCGGCTGCGCCGGCTTCCTTGTAGCCCTTGAAGCTGCCGAAGGCCACGGTAGCGGTCAGGAAGGCCATGATGGCGAAGAACATCTCGAAGAACATGGCTCCGCCGCCCACGAACAGGGCGTCGCTCTCCTTCTCGATCTGGCGGGCCGTTCCTGAGGAGGACACCAGGCTGTGCCAGCCGGAGATGGCGCCGCAGGCGATGGTCACGAACAGGATGGGCCACAGGGGTCCCAGCCCGGCGACGTTGAAGCCGGTGTAGGCGGGGAAGTCCCCCATGCCCGGCCTCCAGATGAGCAGGCCGATCAGGCCGCCCAGCACGCCGAGGGACACGATCCAGAAGGATACGTAGTTGATCGGCTGGGCCCAGCGCCAGATGGGCAGAACGGCGCCGAAGTAGCAGATGATCACCACCATCAGGCTGCCGATGAACTTGGCCTGGGTGATGGACAGGAACATGCTCGGCCCGGTGGGCATCTCCTTGGTGACGCCGAACAGCCCGCTGAAGAAGGTTTTGACGCTCGGCTGGGTACCGAGCCAGATGGCCACGAAGGCCAGCACCACCGTGATGACCGTGGTGAGCAGAATGTCCATCTTCCACTTATAGGTCATTTGCCCGGCCAGCAGCCCCACCACGATCACCAGGATCACGCCCAGCGGCACGGCGGGGTTAATCAGCAGTCCGAAGCCCACCTGGGTGCCGAAAGCGCCCATGATCAGCAGCAGGTAGAAGTAGATGAAGGTGATGAGGATCCCCCGGGAACGGGGGGAGATGAGCTTGTAGCTGAGCGCTCCGAAGCTTTGGCCTTCCTCCCGCAGGCCCAGGATGATGCTACTGTAGTCCTGCACCCAGCCAATGAAGAAGGTGCCGAACACGACCCACAGCAGGGCGGGCACCCAGCCCCACTGCACGGCTACTATCGGCCCGATGATGGGTCCCAGGGCGGCAATGGATTTGAACTGGTAGCCGAACAGGACATTGCGGTTGGCGGGCGTAAAGTCGACCCCGTCCATGAACATCTTGGCGGGCGTCGCCTTTTTATCATCCGGCTGGATTACCTTGCGCTCGACCGATTTGGCGTATACGAAATACCCCAGCAAGATGAACACCACACCAAAGATCAAGATCACCAGTGCGTTCATTCTACCCTCCTCTTTTCCTTTGGATTTGCTTTTTTATTTACAGCCCAAGCTGTATACTACAGAATAAACCCGATGGAACTATTTTACTATTCCTTTTATACCTCCTTGGGAAATGAAAATTCGCTTCTTCATGATCGCTCAATGGTGAATAAAGAAGGCAATTTCTGTAAAATTATACTCTTCAGGCGCCGTCAAATCAAGTGTTGAGGAGGCTGTTGTGAATACGCCCTATATCCTTCCCCTGGTGGGCCTTCTGTATGCCCTTTTCTTCAGTTTGTTGTCCTTTCTGAGGAAGGAAGGGCTCTCCCTCCGCTTCCTGATCGAGGCACTCTCGATCACTGCCGTCTTCAGCCTGCTGGCCTTGCTGGCAAGGATCCTCCTGCATCCCGTGGCCTTCCTGCTGGTCCTCTACGTGACTACGATGCGGGTGCGGTTGCTGGTCGACCTGGGCAGCCTCTTGGCGCGCAGGGGAAAGCTGGCCGCAGCCGGGGCTCTGTATTCCCTGGCCTCCGCGCTCGGGCCCGATCCGGCCGGAGCCCTGCTGCTGCGCTTGAACCAGGCCGCCTGCAGCCTGCAGCAGGGTCGCCCTGAGGAGGCGATCCCCATGCTCCAGGGCCTGCTCGAGAAAGCCTCCGTCCACGGCCTGGGGATCAAGTACCGTTGCGCCTGCCATTACAACCTCGGTCTCGCTTACTGGCGGAAGCAGATGCTCGCCGAGGCCGCCCGGGAGCTGGAGACCATCCTGGAGCTGTGGCCCGTCTCGGAATACGCCCGCCGGGCCGAGGCGGCTCTGGAAAAAGTGCGCTCCCTCTCGTAGGGAGAGCGCCGGACGGGGAAAAATGCTGGAAAAGCCAGGCGATCGGGCTTACAATGCGGGCTCATGGGCCCGGCGTTGCTGCTCTTTTTCCTGCTTTTCCCCGCCCTGGTGCTGCTCCTGGCCCAGAGGAACCGTCTCATCCGCACCGTAAGCCCGGTGGTGGTCTGCTACGTGGTGGGCATCCTGCTGGGCAACATCCGCCTCCTGCCGCCATCGGCCCTGGGCCTCCAGGATACCCTCTCCACCCTCGCGGTGCCCATCTCGATTCCCCTGATGCTCTTCTCCCTGGACATACGGCGTTGGCGGCGGCTGGCGGGCAAGGCCCTGCTCTCTTTTGCCCTGGCCTCCTTCTCGGTGGTTGTCCTGGCTTTCATCGGCCACTTCTTTTTCCGCTCCTCGATACCGGAGAGCTGGAAGGTTTCGGGCCTGCTGATGGGAGTGTACACGGGCGGCACGCCCAACCTGGCCGCCATCAAAGCGGCCCTGAACGTGGAGACCAACACCTACCTGGCCGTGCACACCGCCGATGTTGTGGTCTCCGCGGTCTACCTCCTCTTCGTGATCACCGCGGCCAAGCCCCTGTTTCGCAGGCTCCTGCCCCCCTTCAGAGCCCAGGAAGGCCAGAGCACTGCGGAGGAGGGCTCCTCCTACACGGAGATCCTCCTCCCCCGGCTGAAACGGGAGGATGTTCCCCCCCTCCTGACCGCCCTCGGTCTCACCGTCATCATAGTGGCCGCCGGCGCCGCCATCTCCGCCCTCCTCCCCCAGGACTACTCACTTATGGCCGCCATCCTGACCATCACCACCCTGAGCATCCTCGCCTCCCTGATTCCCCGGGTACGCAGCGCCAAGATGACGTTCCAGCTCGGCTATTACTTCATCCTTCTGTTCTGCCTGGTGGTGGGCTCCATGGCGGATCTGGAAAAGTTGCTGGCCGCCGCGCCAAATATCATCCTCTTCGTGGCGGTGACGATATTCGGTTCCCTACTGCTCCACCTCTTGCTCTGCCGCTTGTTCAGGGTCGATGTGGACACCATGCTCATCACCTCCGTGGCCGCCATCTGCTCTCCCCCTTTTGTGGGCATGGTGGCCACGGCCCTGAGGAACACGGAGGTCATCATGTCGGGGATCACCACCGGGATCATCGGCTACGCGATCGGCAACTATCTGGGGATCTTTCTGGGCCATCTGTTCCGCCTGCTGTTCCCCTGAGGTCCCGGCCTTTCAGCCGCCCAGCAGCAGCTTCCCCAGCCGGGGAGTCCTGACGGAGATGGCTTTTTCCGGGCAAAGCTCCTGGCAGCAGAAACAGCGGATGCACAGCCTGTAGTCGTACACGGGAGGCCGGGCGTGGCTGCCGTCGGCCCAGGACAGCGCCTTGGGGCTGACCGGGCAGGTCTCCACGCAGACCCCGCAGCGGGCGCACCTGCGGGCGTCGATCACCGGCCGCCGGGAGAGGGGCCCCTTGAATACGGCGTAGCGGCTGTGCCTCTTCTGGGCAACCACGGGCTGGCGGGGCACGTTGAAGGAGGGCCGGATCAGGGGCTCGATGGGATCCCCTACCAGCTCGATCTCCTCCCAGCGGTAAGTGCCCAGGCCCCAGGCGCTTCCCGGCGCCATGGTAGGCACGTGCTCCGGATTGAGATCGATCAGGCGGCAGAACACGCTGTCCAGGGCGATGGCATCCCGGGATAAGAGCAGCACTTCCATGGCCACGGGATCGCCGCTGCGGGGACCGTTTCCCTCCATGGCCATGATACCGTCCAGGATGTGCAGCCTGGGCCTGACCAGCAGGTTCAGGGCCACCAGCATCCTGGCGAAATCTCTTGGATCCTGGATCTTCACGTGGAATTCGGCCTTGAGCAGGCCGGGGATGCAGCCGAACAGGTTCTTCACCGCCCCGGTGATGCGGGTAAGCTGGTGGGTCTTGAGCTTGGGCAGGTTGATCACCCCGTCCGCCTCCAGGACCCCTTCGGCCAGGGTGAAGCGCTGGGTGAAGGGGGAACCGGGCAGCTGGACCTCCCGCCCGCGAGTGAACTCCGCCAGGGGAATGCCGATCTCCTCCGCCGCCTGGGCGAGCCGGGCCCTGCGCATCTGGACGGCCGGCTTGCCGAACCCGGAGGAGTCTCCGTAGGAGACATGGGGGGTTAGGGCCTTGAACAACCTGCCCACCGCTTTGAGCACGGCCGGATGGGTGGTGGTGCAGCGCTGCGGAGGGTCTCCGAAAAGGACATTTGGCTTGAGCAGGATTCTCTCCCCCCTGGAGGCGAAGCTCTCCGGCCCGCCCAGCAGCTCGATCCCCCTGCGGACCGCCCGGAAGACCTCCTCCTCATCGTAGTCGGGGCAGTGGATGACCGCGACCTTGGATTTCCCCATCCCTCTTCCTCAGCGGTCGATACTATAGGATAAATCGGCTTAAGATTCCAGAGCCTTCCCTTGGAGCGAATTTTCACCAAAGAGTCGTCACGCGGTGCGTTCTGTGGTATAATAAAAGAGCGAGCGTTCATTTTTTATTGGAGGGGGCCAATGGCACGCCTTAAAGACGAGTCCAAAAGAGTCACCATTCTGCAGACTGCGAAGAGGCTTTTCTCCCACAAAGGGTTTTTCAACACCTCCATCTCGGACATCGTGCGGGAAACGGGGATGCCCGTGGGCACCATCTACACCTACTTCAAGAGCAAGGAGGAGATAGTGCGTGAGATCGTGGAAGTGGGCTGGCAGGACCTGTACACCCGCCTGGAACAAGCGGTCTCCTCCCCCGGCCCGGTGGAGGACAAGCTGCGGATGCTCATCGAGCAGTTCATCCCCGAGCTGCTCAACGACCTGGACCTGATCAACATCCTGCTCTCCGAAGCGATCCACTACACTCGCCTGGAGGAGAAGATCGAGAAGCTCACCGATCTGGTCTTTTCGCTGCTGAAGCGGACCCAGGCGCAATCGGCCCTGATCAAGAGATCCTCACGCGCCAAAATAGAGACGGCCCTGGTGGTCTTCTTCCTGGGTATCCTCGATACGGTGCGAGTTTCCAGGGCTTCCTCACTCGGCATCAAGGTACGGGACGTCCTGGAGTTCGTGAAATCCATAACCGAAGACACCCTCAAGATCAGGCTGTGATCATGAAAAGGCTCTCCGCCCTCGTCATCCGTTTCCGCCTGCCCATCATCGCGCTGGCGGGGCTGGATTACACCTTCAAGAACGGCATGTACCTCAACCTTCAGGTCTGCCGGGGCTTATTCTCGGAGAACTCTCGGGAGGCTTTGAACGCCTACCTGCTCCTGGGCTGGGAGTGGAAGCTGTTCCACGAGCGCTTGAAGCTCGGCCCTCTGGGGCTGGCCCTGGAGGTGGACGATTTCTCCGCCCTCGGCGACACTTGGGCCTTGGCGCTCAGCCCCGAGCTGGCCTTCATACCCGCGGACGGCGTGGAGCTGCTCTGGGGCCTGCACTGGGCCGGGGGCAGGGAGGGGACCACCCTGGGGGCGGAAAAGGGGGCCAGCTAGCTGTATTTAAAGGCCAGGAAAGGCCAGGTTCAGCTTTTAAATCGGGGCGGAATCCGGTACACTCCCAGGCATGGGCAAGCTGAGCTTTCTCTTCCTTCTCCTGCTGCTGCAAAGCGGGGAACCTCCCCTGGTTCTTACCCCCTACGAGTGGACCTTCGGCATCATTGGTCCAGAGGCGATCATCCGCCAGGAGCTCACGGTGGAGAACCGCAGCTCCCAGACGGTGCATTTCTCCATCCTGCCCACCTGCGGCTGCCTCTCCGCCGAGCCCACGGAGGCGGAGATCCCCCCGGCCGGCAAGAAGGTCTTCAGCCTGGCTTTCGACCCGCGTGAGGAGTCCGGGCCGGTGGAGAAGGATTTCATCGTGCGCACCGACCTGAAGGGCCTGGAGAAGGCCCTGTTTACCGTCGTCGGGACGGTGCAGCCCCCGTTCGCTGTCGCTCCGGGACAGGCCCCGTTCGCTGTCGCTCCGGGACAAGCTCCAGAGGCCGGCAGGGAAGGTAAAAATGTAACAAAGGCGGCTCCTGGAGCCACCCGCACCCTTTCCTTTCCCTTCTATTATTCGTTCGGCTGCAGGAGCTGTGAGCGTCTCCTGGAAACCGAGATACCCAGACTCGAGCGGGAGCTGGGCCTGGTGCTGCGACCGGAGAGAAAGAACATCCTGGACCCGGCGGTGTACGAGGAGTACCGGAGCTTCCTCCGCGCAACAGCTCAGGAGGAGAGAGCCTTCCCCGCCCTGGTTTTAGGGAACAGGGTGCTCCAGGGTGAGGGGGAGATCCGCTCCGGGCTGAAAGCCGGGTTGGAGTCCTTGATACTCGCTGGAGCGGGGAGCCTGCCGGAGGCGAAGGCGGACGGTAAAGGGGAGGGCTCGTCTGCGGAGCCCCTGGCCCTGCTGCCCGTGCTGGCGGCGGGCCTGCTGGACGGCATCAACCCCTGCGCCTTCACCACCCTCATCTTCCTCCTGGCCGCCCTGGCCCTGGCGGGTCGGGGAAGGCTGGAGATCCTGCGCATCGGCCTCTTCTTCACCGCCAGCGTGTTCGCCACCTATTTTCTCATCGGCCTGGGTTTCTTCGGCGCTCTGCGCGCGGCGGCGGCCTTCCCCCTGGCGGCCAGGGCCCTTAAATGGGTGCTGGCCGCGGTCCTGATCGCCTTCGCCGGCTTGAGCCTGTACGACTACTTCCTGATTCGGGCGGGCAGGTCGCGGGAGATCCTGCTCCAGCTGCCCAGCTCCTTCAAGCAGAGGATCCACCGCACCATCCGCGCCGGGGTGCGTTCCGCGGCCTTGGCGGCCAGCTCCATGGCGCTCGGGTTTCTGGTGTCAGTATTCGAGCTGGCCTGCACCGGCCAGGTGTACTTCCCCGCCATCGCCTATATGCTGCGGGTGCAGAAAAACGTGGCTGCCTTCTTCTACCTGCTTGTCTATAACCTGGGCTTCATCCTGCCCCTGCTGGGGGTTTTCATCCTGGCTTATACCGGAGTGAGCTCCCAGGCCATCACCCGGGCCTTCCAGCGCCATCTTGGCAAGACCAAGCTCGGCCTGGCTCTCCTGTTCCTCGGCCTGGCCGCTCTCACCCTGGCCACCTGAACCGCCCCGACCCTCCTCCCCTCTCGAAGAAGTGGAGCAGCAGGAGCAGCGCAGCCCCCAGGGAGGCCAGGCCGAGCATGATGGGCCAGACCCGTGCCACGCCAAAGCGCTCGATGAAGGCTCCCATGAGAGGTGGACCAAGGGCGTTTCCCGCCCGGGTCATGATGGGCGCGATCGAGTTGAAGCCCCCCCTGTGGGACATAGGAGTATGTCCGGCGATGTACACATTGCTGTTGGTAGCCCACAGGATCTCCCCCAAGGTCCAGACCGCCGTGGAAAGCACGAACAGGCCCATGCCCCTTATGAGGGGGATCATGCCGAAGCCGAGGGCGTAGAGAATCCCGGCCAGGGAAACGGAAAGCAGTGGATTCACTCTCTCCGTTATATAGATGAGAGGAGTGGTGAGAAAGATCACCACCAGGCCGTTGACGCTCATCAGCAGGCCGAAGCGCTGCGGTCCCTGCTCCCCGAAAAAGGCGGAGAGCTGCAGAGGCAGGCTGAAGCCGGCCTGGGCATAAACGAAGCTGAACAGGACCTGAACGAGGAGAAAGGCCAGCACGAAAGGCCTGCGCCAAAGCACGTACAGGAGGGGTCCCTTCTCGGCCCGTTCCGGCCCCCGATCCTCGCTCAAGCTCTTCTCAACCGCCTCGGGTGAAGGCCTGCTCTCCGACACGAAAAGAAGGATGAAGAGCAGGGAGGCGAGGGTCGTGGCTGCGTCGCCGAGAAAGATCCAGGGGGTATGATGCAGGAACAGGAAACCGGCGATAAGGGGCCCCAGGGCGAAGCCGATGTTCTGCCCCAGGTACAGGAGGGAAAAAGCCTGTTTCCTCTTGGCCGGTGGGGTCAGGTCGGTCAAGATGGCGCTGGTAACCGGGTGGACCGCGCCGAGGAAGAAGCTGGCCAGGATCAGCAGCCAGGGGACCAGGAGGGGGTTGCCGAGAAAAGCGCAGGGGAGCACGGAAACGGCGGACAGGGCCTGGAAGAGCAGCAGGACCCGCTTCCTGCCCCCGCGGTGGAGCGGCTGCCGAAGGGCCTGCAGACACACCCCCTCTTGCCGGCAACGAAGGGCACATCGCGGGAACCCCAGCGCAGATGCGCCCTCCCCTGTATGCCTCTCAAGTCGGCAAGCTCCACCACCAGCGCCGCGTCCTTCCAGGGGACCTCCCTGTCTATGATCCTCTGGGCGGCGAAGTCGGGAGCGGGAAAGCGATGAACCGCATCTTGAACACCATCAGCTGGCCCTGGCTCCAGTTTTTCATCTTCCAGACTATCTCCGGATTATGGCCAAGGCTTTCGCGGAAGGCGGTTTTTGGGGGGAAGATTGTGGCAGGATTGTGGCCGGGGGATCGCCATGGGGCTGAAGAACTCCTTCCTCAGCCTGGCGCTGCTGGGGGCTTCGCGGCTGCGGCGGGACCTCGGGAACCCCGCTGCAGCCGCTGGAAGGCTTGCGCTCCGGCCCGGATGCGCTCACGGATGGGCAGTCGGTAGGGACACTTTGTTTCGCAGATCCCGCATTCGATGCAGGCCCCAAGCGTCTCGACCGCCCGGGCGATTTCGCCGCCCAGGACCTGCTGCCTGGGCATGCGCTTGATGAAGCTCTCCACGGTCATAAGGGAGATGATGGCGACCCCCTGCGGGCAGGGGGAGCAGTAACCGCAGCGCCTGCAGAAACGCAGGCCCACCTCCCGGCGCAGGCGCTTCATCTCCCGGCGGTCTGCGGCGGACAGGGGAGCTGCCTCCTCGGCCAGGCGGATCACCTCCTCCACTTCCCCGACCTTTTCAAAGCCGGGGTCCGCCGCCACCTCGGGGAACTGGAACAGGAAGCGGATCGCCGGCGAGGCCCGGTCCAGCTCGCCGCCGCCGAAGGGCTTCATGGCGATGAACCCCACCTCCTTGCCCCGGCAGGCTTCCAGGACCTCCAGCCCCGCTTCCTTCATGAGAAAATTGAACGGATACTGCAGGACCTCAATCTCGGGGCTCTCCAGCAGCGCCTTGGCCGCCACGGGCGAATGGGCGGAGGCGCCGATGTGGCGCACGATTCCCCGCCGGCGGTAGTCCTGCAGCAGGGCGAGGGTTCCGTTCTCCCTCATCCCCTTCCAGGTTCGCGGGTCGGGCACGAAGTGGAACTGGTACAGGTCCAGAGCGTCTACCTGCAGCCTCTCGAGGGATAGCAGGAGCTGGCGCTCGAGGTCCTCCGGAGTCCTTCCCGAGCCCTTGGTGAACAGCAGGACTCGCTCCCTGGGAAGGCCCCGGATCGCCTTGCCGATGCGCTGCTCCGAGACGGAGTAGCCGTTGGCCGTGTCGATCCAGGTGCACCCCAGCTCCAGCGCCCTGCGGATCACCTTCAACGCCTCCGGCTCGCTTAGGCGCTGAATCGGAATACCGCCGAAACCGATCTTGCTCACCTCGAGCCCGCTTTTCCCCAACCTGACCGTTCGCATGTCGCCCATTATGCAAAAATGGGCTCGCTCGATCAAGGTGGGGCGCGGTTGTCAGAGGGGGCCAGTTTTGATAGAATCCGCAGGCAGAAAGGACATTTGCGAACCCGTGATGAAGGCGATTGAGCTGGCCAAGGCCTATAACCCCAAGGACTTCGAGGAGCGTCTGTACCGTTTCTGGCTGGAGCGCAGGCTCTTCTCTCCGGACATGGCGAAAAACCTGAAACCCTACTGCATCGTCATTCCCCCGCCCAACGTGACGGGTGTCCTGCACATGGGGCATGGCCTGAACAACAGCCTACAGGACATCCTGATCCGTTACTACCGCATGCTGGGCCGGCCCACCCTCTGGCTGCCCGGCTCGGACCACGCCGGTATCGCCACCCAGAACGTGGTGGAAAAGGAGCTGCGCGCCCGCGGCACCTCGCGGGAGAAAATCGGCCGCGAGCGCTTCATTGAGGAGACCTGGAAGGTCAAAAAGCGCCACCACAAGATCATCGTGGAGCAGCTGCAGAAGATCGGCGCCTCCTGCGACTGGGAGCGGGAGCGGTTTACCCTGGACGAGGGGCTGTCCAGGGCGGTCCGAGAGGTTTTCGTCTCCCTGTACGAGAAGGAGCTGATCTACCGGGGTAACTACCTGATCAACTGGTGCCCTTCCTGCGGCACCGCCATTTCGGACGACGAGGTGGAGCACGAGGAAGTGCGGGGCAAGATGTACCACTACGCCTATCCCCTGACGGACGGCAGCGGCTCCATCGCCATCGCCACCACCCGTCCCGAGAGCATGCTGGGAGACACGGCCGTGGCGGTGCACCCGCAGGACACCCGCTACAAGCACCTGGTGGGCAGGCATGTGCATCTGCCCCTGACCGGCCGCCAGATCCCCATCATCGCCGACACCTTCGTGGACATGGAGTTCGGCTCCGGGGCGGTCAAGGTGACCCCGGCCCACGACGCCAACGACTACGCCATCGGGCTGCGCCACAAGCTGCCCATCATCAATATCCTCAACCCCGACGGGACCATGAACGCCAACGTGCCCGAGGAGTACCGCGGCCTTTCCGCCATGGAGTGCCGCAAGCGGGTGGTGCGAAACATCAAGGCCTCCGGCCTCTTCATCCAGGAGGAGGACCACAGCCACCAGATCGGGCACTGCTACCGCTGCCACACGGTGATCGAGCCCTACCTCTCCGACCAGTGGTTCGTCAAGATGAAGCCCCTGGCCGAGATCGCCCTGAAGGCCTGGGAGGAGGGCAAGGTGGCCTTCTATCCTCGCAAGTGGGAGAACACCTACGTGCATTGGCTGCAGAACATCCGGGACTGGTGCATCTCCCGCCAGCTGTGGTGGGGGCATCGCATCCCGGTGTGGTACTGCAACTCCTGCCAGGCAATGACCGTCAGCCGCACGGACCCCCAGACCTGCTCCCACTGCGAGAGCGCGGACATCTGGCAGGACCCGGACGTGCTGGACACCTGGTTCTCCTCCGCCCTCTGGCCTTTCTCCACCATGGGCTGGCCGGAGCAAACGGAGGACCTGAAGATCTTCTACCCCACCTCCACCCTGGTCACCGGCTACGACATCATCTTCTTCTGGGTGGCGCGGATGATCATGATGGGCCTGGAGTTCATGAAGGAAGTGCCCTTCCGGGACGTGTATCTCCACGGCCTGGTGCGGGACAAGCAGGGACGCAAGATGTCCAAATCTCTCGGCAACGGCATCGATCCCCTGGAGGTCGTGGAGGAGTACGGGGCTGATTCCCTCAAGTTCACCATCGCCTTCCTGGCCGCCCAGGGCCAGGACATCCTGCTGGACAAGGAGACCTTCAAGCTGGGCTCCAAGTTCGCCAACAAGATCTGGAACGCCGCCCGTTTCATCCTGATGAACCTGGAAGGAAGGCGGTTGGTCCCAGAGGCCGAGCTGCGCACCGAGGAGGTGGATCGCTGGATCCTCCACCGCCTGAACGAGGCGGTACGGACCGTGCGCCAGGCTCTGGACGGCTACCGCTTCAACGAGGCGGCCCAGAGGGCCTACGAGTTCTTCTGGAACGATTTCTGCGACTGGTACATCGAGGCGGCCAAGCTCGCCCTGAACGGCCCGGATGAGGCGGAGAAGGACCGGGTAATCAGCATCCTGCTCCTGGTGCTCCAGGAGTCCCTGAGGCTGCTGCACCCCTTCCTGCCCTTCCTCAGCGAAGAGATCTACCAGAAGCTCCCCGAGCACGAACCCAGCATCGTGAAGGCCCCCTACCCCGAGGTGCGGGAGGAGCGGATCGCGGCCGCGGCCGTAGAGCGCTTCAGCCTGCTGCAGGAACTGGTCACGGCGGTGCGCACCCTGCGCAGCGAGTTCGCCATTCCCCTGGAGCGGGACATCAGGGTGACGGTGAAAGCCGAGACCGGAACCCCCCAGGAAGTCTTCAGTGCGCACCGGGACCTGATCGCCCTGCTCGTGCGTTCCAAGCCCCTGCGCATCCAGGCCGAGACCCCCGACAAGGCGGGCGGCATTCCCGTGGTAGGCAGGGGCTTCGAGGCCTTCGTCTACATCAAG
>Ga0315280_10001161_pt1 | contig 46477 bp, 37 predicted proteins | sample YL17G06_40_MG_FD_203697 | JGI IMG/M metagenome (GOLD analysis project Ga0315280, IMG submission 203697) | Sediment microbial communities from Yellowstone Lake, YNP, Wyoming, USA - YL17G06_40 | ecosystem: Environmental > Aquatic > Freshwater > Lake > Sediment | place: USA: Wyoming | collected... | reverse complement strand
CACCTGCGCGGGGAGCTCCCGCTGTCGCTGACTCGCTCGCCCCGTCGCCTCCAGCACCGCGCGTACTTCGGGCAGCGGCACCGCTTTGCTCAGTACGCCCAGGCTGAGGTAGTCGCTCAGACGTGCGCCGGTAGACAGAACCGCGGGGGTGCGTGCCATTCGTGTGGTCCTCCTGTGATGACATGACAGGAGATGCCACACCTCATCTTAATCGAACAGTATTGGGTAGATAGCGCCGGCGGGATTTCGCCAGGTGTAACAACGGAGACGCCGCCGCAGGAGTACAGGCTACTGGAGCAGCGCTACCGGACGAGCAGCCCGGCGTCTGAATGGCAACCGGCTGCGGGCGGCACTTAGGGTCGGAGGCTTGCGCAGGACCACGAGGCAACCGATCCGGAAACAGAAGCTCTCAACCAGCGGACGAGGTCGGGGTTGCGACCGTGGGAACGTCCGCCTGGAAGCTGCGGCTGCGGAACGACTCTCAGTCCGGCTGCAGTTCTACCGCGACGTCACTGTTCTACCCTCGTATCTAAGGTGGGCAAGGCCCGAACTCACCCGCAAACCGCTCTCCCAAGCCGACTTGACACCGGCAGGTAGCAGTGATATCATTTCAATATCTTAAGGATACCAAAGGGAGGAACACATGTCACGAGAAGCGGAAGCGACAGCTGCGTCGGGGTGGCTGATGTTGCTGGTCGAGCTGGCTCTGGTCGGCTTTGGTGTCTTTCTGGTACGGGCCAATGTGACGGGGGAGGTGACCACAGGCAAGGTTGTTGCTGCCGTCGTGGTGGGCATCCTTGCCGTCGTGACTCCGTTTGGGTTCATCGTCGTCGAGCCAAACGGCAGCAAGGTGTTACTGCTTTTCGGAAGCTACAAAGGCACTGTGAAGCGGAGTGGGTTCCAGTGGGTGAATCCGTTCAACACCAAGCGCGCAACCTCGCTTCGGGCACGAACTCTGAATGGCGATAAGCTGAAGGTGAACGATCTGGCGGGGAATCCGGTCGAGATCGCGGCGATCGTGGTGTGGCGGGTGAGGGACACCTTCAGGGCGAGCTTCGAGGTCGACGATTACTCGTCGTACGTGTCCATGCAGAGCGAGACCGCGGTGCGGCATCTTGCCTCATCGTACCCCTACGACGCGGAGGAGGAGACGATGTCACTCCGACGCAATGTGGATGAGGTGTCGGGCAGTCTCCAGCAGGAGCTCCAGGAGCGGCTGGATAGGGCCGGAGTGGAGGTGATGGAGGCGCGGCTGTCGCACCTGGCATATGCGCCGGAGATCGCCAGCGCCATGCTGCGTCGTCAGCAGGCGGCCGCGATCATCGCCGCCCGGCAGCGGATTGTGGAAGGCGCCGTGGGGATGGTGGAGATGGCGCTGGACCGACTGGAGGAGTACCAGAAGCTCGAGCTGGACAACGAGCGCAAAGCGGCCATGGTCTCCAACCTGTTGGTCGTGCTGTGCAGTGAGCATGCCGCGCAGCCGGTGCTCAATACTGGAACGCTCTACCAGTAGACTCACCCATGCCAGAGCGGAAGGCCTTCGTACTGCGGATAGGCAAGGACCTATGGGACGAGCTCCAGCGGATGGCCGCGCAAGAACTCCGGAGTGTGAACGCACAGATCGAGTATCTGCTGCGAGAGGCTGTGAGAAGACGTGGCCGCCGCGTCCCCGATCGCGATGCCAGGGCAGAGGAAGCCGATGACGCGGGGCATGACCGGCAGGACTGATTCGTGAGCTGATGGTGTTGGAATCGGGTCGGTAGCAGGGGCGGGATTCGCACCCGATTCGTGCTCTGAAAGGCTGCCCCTGGTAGCAGCGCACTGGGCTTATGCCCCGGCAAAGCAGGGCGCACGAGAGATGCGGCGGACAGGCCTTGCCGCGTAGACCTCAGCGCTCTTGGATGGCCGAGTGTGCGGCACAGGCTGGCATACCTAGTCCCGCGTTTCCGCCGGCGCCTGCCCCTGCTCACGGCCGGCCACGCCTCGCTCCCCGATCAGGACGAAGCTCGCCCAGTAGAAGGGATGCACGTAGCCAGCCTCGCGCACGCGCTGGCGGGCGGCTTGCAGCGCCTGCGCCTTGTCCTGGCCAGCAGCCAACTGCTCCAGGAATACCTCCGTGAGCAGGTTCGTGCTGGCGTCCTCCGCCTTCCACAGGCTGGCTAGCACGCTCCGCGCCCCCGCGTACTGGAAGGCCCTCCCCATCGCCATCACTCCCTCTCCGCCAACTACCTTGCCCGCCGCCGTCTCGCAGGCCATCAGCCCCACCACATCGGCGCGCAGCTTCAGGTCCATCACCTCGGCCATGGTGAGGTAGCCGTTCTCTCCTGGCGGGTTGTCCACTTGGCTCAGCACCAGCGCCGGCTGGCGGAGCCAGGGCACGTTCGAACCGAGGACACCATGGGTGGCGAAGATCATCTCCCCGTAACGCTCGAGTGGCTCTTGCCTGAGCCTGCCCTTGCTCGCCTCTAGGCCCACCAGCGCGGTCAGGTTCTCCCCGTAGAGGCTGCACAGTCGGGCGAGCAGCTGCTCCGCGCCACCGATGCGCTGGAACACCCCTTCCCCGTAGGTCGCCTTCAGGCTTTCTGCGAGCGCACCCCGCAACTCCAGCCCCGCCCCGCCCGGTTCCGCGCTCGCCAGCTGTGTGGCCTGCAGCCGCGAATCGCTTGTCTCGAACACTGGGTCCGCGACCAGCAGAACCCGCGCCTCCCCGGCCCGTGCGCGCAGGCTGCGGACTGTGGCCATCGCCGTCGCCGACTGCCAGTAGCTGAAGGTGTGCTGTTCTCCCACGAAGTGTACTCCCGCCGGATAGCCGCCGTGCACTCCTTCCTGCCATAGCACCTGATCCACGCTCTCTACGAGGGCCTCCAGCGGCAGCAGCCCGATCGCCTCGTCTGGTACCACCAAAGCCTGCTCCCCTGGCTTCACCTGTGCCAGGACCGGCGCAAGGAGCAGGCGATAGAGCCGTTGGCCGGGGGCCACCTGCAGTGCTCTCAGGTCTGCCGTGCGCCGGGCCTCGGCGAAGCCGGCGCGGTAGGCCAGGACCAGGCCCTCCAACTCTGGGCGCGTCAGCTTGACCTCGAATGCCCGCGCCACTTTCCCGCCCCGCACAAGGAAGACGAAGGTCTCGCGGTCTGTTACCTCATAGGCGATCAGCACCTGATGGGCCCCGAGCTTCAGTTCGTTGGCATGCAGGGGCCGAGGGTAACGGACCGATGCATATTCCGGGTGCTCGCGGCGCAGTTGGGAGACGAGCGTCTCGTGTGCCGCCCGCAAGGACCTAAGCTCCTGCTCTATCGCAAGGCGCTGTCCGATCCCCTCATCTAGCTGTCTGCTGAGAGTCGCGATCTGGTCGCTGAGCTCGTCTTCCCGCTGGCGCAGGTCGGCTGGCAGGCCGAGTGGGGCCCCAAAGGGGGCTCTCGCAAGCGCCTCCACCAGGGCACGGGCCTTGATGTGCTCGCTCCAGTAGAACGCCTCCGCGTCTTTCCCCAGCCGGTGCAGAACGCGCACCAGACCCTCGTAGGCATCCAAGCGGCGGAATCCCAGGTCTTTCGCTTCGAAGAATCGTCCGCGCTCGGCACTGGGCGTGCCCTCCCGGGCCTGATCGATCAGGTCCACCGCGCGGCGATAGGCGTCCGCGGCCCTGTGCCATTCTCCCAATGCCTCCCGCGCCTGCCCGAGGCCGATGGCGCCGGCCACCTGGAACGAGAGTCTCTCACCGGCCCTTCCCAGCACCGACTCGAAGCGTTTCGCGGCCTCCCGAGGATTGCCTCGCAGGAGCAGGAGGCGCCCCCCGCGCAGCTGAGGACCGACTCGTGCTCGTACCAGCGCCTCCTCCGCTTCCTTCAGCCGACCCTGGCTCATGAGCTCGTCCGCCATCAGCGCTTCCGTGGCACCGGTTCCTGCGTCTGGACCGACCCCGTGAAAGATAGCCAGAGCCTGCTTGTAGCAGTCCACGACCTCTGCATACCGGCCCGCGTCCGCGGTCACGGATCCAAGGTGCCGAAGGGCGTCGGCTGCCTCTTTCTGCAGCCCGAGCCTGCGGTAGGTGGTCAGGGCCTCTCGGTGGTACGCGAGTGCGCGGTCGTAGTCGCCCAAGGCGCCGGCTATCTCGCCCAGATCGAGTGCGGCACCGGCCTGCCCCTCCTCATCTCCAAGTCCCCGGTAAGCTGCCCGGGCCTGTTCGTCGCAGTCCAGCGCCTCGCCGTAGTTACCCAGCAGGCGCGCCACGCGCCCGAGGTCCGAGAGCGCGAGCGCCTCCTCTCTCTGAAGCTTCAGCTTCCGGAAGGCCGACAACGCTTGCTGGTAGAGCCTCTCGGCCCGGCCATACTGCGACAAGGCATCAGCCGCACGTGCCTGCCCGGCGACCGCATAGGCCGCGGGCTGGTCCATTCCGAGCTTGCGCGAGATGCTCAGCGCCTCCTCGAAGTAACGCGAAGCCTGATCGCACTGTGACAGAGTCCCCCGGGCCTCTGCCGATGCGATGGAGAGTTCGCCGAGGCTGATGAGCATCCTCATTGACTCCCTCTCCAGGCCCTTCCTCCGGTAGATGTCGAGCGCCTGGTCATAGTAGCTCTGGGCCTGCTCGTACCGCGAGAGCGCGGAAGCCACTCTGCCGAGCCGAAAGAGCACGTCTGCCTGGTCGCGCTCCAGACCTGATCCTCGGGAGACCGCCAGCCCCTGCTCATACCAGCCCCGGGCCTGTTCGTACCGCGAGAGGGACAACTCGAGGTCGCCGAGCCTGAACACCACCTCTCGCACCTTCTCCTGCATGCCGAGCTTCCGGTAAATCCCTAGCGCCTGCGTGAAACAGCCCCGGGCCCGGTCCGACTGCGAGAGACTGGTGCAGACAGCGCCCAGCGGGAGGAGAGTGTCAGCCTGCTCTCTGCTGAGGCCGAGCGTCTGATAGGCGGTGAGAGCCTGCTCCAGCGGGGCGCGAGCGCCAGCGAAGTCCTGCTGCCGAATCAGCGCCCGGCCCTTGGCGAGCAGCGCGTCGGCGTCGGCCTTGGTGGTCTCGGCGGCGGCTGGGGGCGCGAAGAGAAACAGCAGGGCAACGCCGGTCGCGCAGAGAGTCAGCGCGAAGGACCTGCGAGAACCCTCACCCCAAGGCCCGCTCTTGCCCGCCATCTCCGTTCCCTCACCGCTTGCTTCTGCGCCGGCCCGCCGATGCCTGCTCGCGCTGGTTGACGGCGGGTCACCGGAAGGCGGCTGCCGTCGCCGTACACACGGACCGGACGGTGACTCCCAGCCGCGGGGGTAGTGTGCAGACCGGCTACATGGGTAACGGATGTGCCGGATACATAGGTAACGGGCAAGCGGTTACTATAGAGGCATGCATCTCTTGGTAGAGGAGAGGGCCATGCCCTGGGAGCCAGTTACCGTGGAGCAGCAGCGACAAGCCGCGTACGCCCTCTAGAGGCTCACTCGCTCGCGTGCCGGGGTAGCTCAGATGGTAGAGCACTGGCCTGCGCATCCGTGTGCCCATGTCTCTGAAGCGGCGCGGCGGCCGTAAAGAGATCGTCGTCTCCGAGGACCTGCCGCGCCGGCAAAGGTCGGCTGCCCAGGCCCACAGCGCGCTCGTCCTGGCCGTGATCCGGGGCCACCGCTGGAAGGAACTGCTGGAGAGCGGCCGCTACCCATCCATCGACGCGCTGGCAGCGCGGATGGGAGTCGGCAGCTCCTACGTGGGCCGCCACCTCAACCTGGCGCTGCTCGCGCCCGACATCGTGGAGGCCATCGTGATGGGACGGGAGCCCGACGGCCTCTCGCTGGAGAAGCTGTGTCGGCTGCCGGTGGAGTGGGAGGAGCAGCGGCAAGCGCTGAGGTGAGATCCTGTGGGGACCGAGGTTAGCCCAGGCTGAGGACTCCGCCTTAGCCCTTGGCAGGCACGACACGTCGGCGTACACTGCCGGAGTGCCGAGGCCCCGCAGGCGCGGCGCGATAGACCGGAGGCAGGGGGACATGCTGAAGTGCCTTGTGACCAGAGGTGATCACGTCACCCTGATGGTCGCGCGCAAGCTGGGCTGGCCGACCAGGGAGATCGCCGAGAAGGTAGAGATCGAGTTGCCCGAGGACTGGGCGGCCCAAGTGGTGGCCGAAACTCCGATGCGGGCCGAGATCTGCCTGGCAGTGCTGCGCCACGGCCTGGCCACAGGACCGTAGGTGTGCCCGCGCCCTGGCTGCGCGTGGCGGGCGCTGGGGCGAGGTGAATGAGTCGTCCCGCCTGCTCTTTGCCGGTGACCGCCGACGGTGGAGAGAACCCCCGGCCAGCAATGACGCAACCTCGCGGCAACGCTAGACGCCTGGCATCGAGTCGAGGGGTCCGGTAGGTTTCGCAAAGACAGTCTCCCGGCCGGGTGTGGGGACGGGGTTGCCGGGCGCATGCGCCGAGCATTCCCCCCCTACTGTCGTTACGAAGAACGGCTGCGCAACACCGGAAGATCATGAGTGAGAATCTCGCTGAGCTTGACACCGAGGCCGCGACTGGCTAGATTGTCCGCGGCTGACCAGGGACAAAACGATACTGCTGTCGCAGGCATACGCACCTCGGCCGATCGCGCGCCTGCTTTGCGTCACCCGGTCTACGGGGTGGCGGGAGGCGGGCGCGTGCTGTTTGGCCGGAGAGGCACTGGCAGACGATATGGGCGCGGGGGAAAGAGATGACTGAAGACCATCAGCGACTGGTCTCTGACCGGACCGCAGTCTTCGGGCTGACGCGGGAGCAGCTCTGGCCGATCGCAGAGGAGATCGCGGGGGAGGCAGTGCGCTCCCTCGACATTGCGGTCGCGCACCGGGTCGAGGGGCACTACGGGTACAGCGCCGAGAAGCTCATCCCGACGATCAGCTATGTCACTCGATCCGGCCGGCGGGGAGAGGAGACCGTCTTCGTCAAGTGTTTCCACAAGCCCGAGCAGGGGGAATCCCGACACTACCATCGGCTGACAGCTGTGGGCGCGCCAATTCCCCGATGGTACGGAGCGGCAACGACTCGGGATGGGCGAGAGGCGATCTTCCTGGAGTACCTGCTTCCAGTCGTCGATCTCGTGGGCATGCTTGGGTCCGCCGACCAGTTCCGACAGTTCCTCTCGGTCACCGCGCAGTTCAACGCTGTCTCCCCGCCACCGGAGTATGCCGCCGCGCTGCCGCATCGGGACTTCGGCCGTGAACTGGCGGAGGTCCATCTGGTGCTGGATCGCATCTGGGCGCACGCTGGCTCCGGAGAACTCGGGGATGATCTACACTCGCTGTGTTCAGGGCGGGCAGACGGGCTCGGGGCCCTACACGATATGGTCGCGCGTCTGGCTCAGCCGTTGGCAGAGATGGAGATCGGGTTCCTCCACAACGACCTCTACCCAGACAGCGTCGCCTGGCGTCGAGACACGGGTGAACTGCTGGTAGTCGACCTGGAGTCGGTGGGCCTGGGGCCGCGTTACTACGATGTGGCGCGTTGGCTGGGGGCACCAGATGAGGTGCAGCCTCACTTGTCCGCGCGGACGTTGCTGGCCGAGCACTACCTGAGCGAATACAGAGGCTGGAGCGGACGGGAAACCGACACGAGGCAGTTCCTAGAGGAGGCCGGCCTTCTGTGGCTGGCGGGCACCCTGACGATGCTGTTCTTCTTCCTCAACCGCTCACTCGACGGCCGCATGGACTGGACCGACGACCGTGAGGAGGGGCGGTCCCAGTCTCAGACCGAACTGCACACGCAGCTGATCGCATTGCTCCGTGCGGCCGAACGCCCCGCCTAAGGTCTTGCGGTGCGGCTGTGGTTCAGCTGCCGACAGGCGACACCATCCCAGGATCCCTGCCGTCGGAGGAGAGCGTGTGTCGCTCCATAGCCCCACACAGGAAGCCGTCCGCGGCGGTCAGCCCCCACGAACACGGTCCCTCGTCAGGATCGGAGTCGTCCGCGCGGGAGTCCTGCCCTGCTTGAGAGTCGAACTCTTCCCAGGTCGGCCCCCCAAGAAAGCAGGGACATCGCTCGCTTTCTCTACCATCGGACGGCGGCGGGAGTTCGCGACATGCGCGTCCTACTCCGATTGGGAACAGAACCCTGATTTCGGCCGCCTCAACCTGGACCATTCCAGCGGCATCCTGAACGATTCTGTGTCATCGGACGGACTGCAGAAGTCCGATGGAAACAGAGAAAGAGAGGGGGAAGAGTCGTGTCCGGCAGCAGAAGCGGGGTCGGAAGTGCTCAATCCGTCCGATGCTTGCGCGACTGCCGAATCGCCAGAACGGCGCTACGGGTGCCAGAACGGGCGGCAACACGCGACGGAGCGAAGATCGAGAGAACGGCGCGTCGGCGTTTCGACCACCGATGAATGGTGGAGGCGGTGGGAATCGAACCCAGGTCCGGTCGGCCGTGGCTGCGGGGACCGAGGGCACTCTTCGGCGGCGGCAATGGCGATGACCGGCCTACCCCTCCACCCCCACCTCGCCCTTGACCGCGGCCTCGACATGCCCCTCGATCCGGTTGCGGAGGGCCCCGAGGCGGGCGGTGTGCTCTCCCGCCCAGATGCCGATGCGCTGGGTGCGGGCGGCGCCGGTGCGGGTGTCCCGGATGGTATTGTCCTCGAATAGCAGATCGGTGGTGTGGCCCTCGATGTGAACGCCGTCGCCGCTGTTGTCCTCAATGACGTTGCCCCGGAACGTGTTGCGGCTGCCTGCGTTGGTCGGCTTCTCGCCCCGGAAGTAGATGCCGTGGGAGGCGTTCGCCTTCACGATGTTGCCGACGAACGCGTTATCTGTGTCCTTGTGGCCGATCGAAATGCCGTAGCGGCCGTTATGGAGGAACTGGTTGTCCTCGAAGACCCCCTCCTGCACCCGCCAGCAAAGGAAGAACCCGTCCTCGTCGTTGTGGTGCGACTTGCAGTTGCGGATGATGGGCCGGGCGGAACCGGTGCCGGGATGGAGACCCAGGCCGGCGATTCCCGTTACCTCGCAGCCCTCGACGGTGATGTCCTGGGTGATCTGGAAGCTGATGCCATCGCCATTGAAGTCCCGCACCAGGCAATCGGCGATGCGGCAGCGGCGGGCGCGGTGGAGGTAGATGCCGCCGGCCACACACCCGTTGATGCGGCGATTGGCGGAGCGATTGCCATCAACGCAGAGCCCTTCGATGGTCACACTGTCCACGTCAACCGCCGAGATCGGCGGGAAGGCGTTGCATACCACGCCGCCGCGGTCGCCGTCGTAGTCGGTGACGAACCAGCGGTCGAGGTGCAGGGTGTTGCCCTGTACCAACGTGATCGTGGCCACGGTGTCATGCCATCCACCGGAGCGGTCGTCGCGGACCAGCACCCCCATCCCGGCGCGAAAAGCGGCCGGCTCTTGCGCGCTGACCTTCGACTGGCCGTAGTCGGCGTCCACCGCGAACCCGCTGCTCACGCCGTCTGACTTCCGTAGCACCGTGTCCGCCCCGGAACCCACCAGCCGGATGTTCGGTCTCAGCTTTATAGAGTCATGGAGAGTGAAGACGCCGGGCCCAAGCTCTACCGTGCCGCCGCCGCGGCCGGCCGCCGCGTCCACCGCCGCCTGAATGGCCACATTGGAGTCGCCGACGAAATCGCCTTGAGAGAGACCTACCTTGACGAGCATTCAGAGCCTCCAATTCCTGGGTGCCGCCGGCCTGGGCAGGAGGCCTGCGCCGGGGCAGGGAACTTACTTCCACTCCGCGAACGCAGGACCTGTCCGCAGAGGTGGAAGCTTCGCAGCGATCCAGAGGTGAGCGATGACGCAGAGCAACCGCGGGGGCAGGAGCAAGCTCTTGCCCAACCCGGACAGCAGCGTGCCAACCGCAGGAAGGCAATCATCCGGCCGTTGGTCGGCGGCGGTGTACGCGCTCTTCTTCCTCTCCGGGCTGACCAGCCTGATCTACGAAGTGATCTGGGTGCGGAAGTTCGGGCTGGTGTTTGGGGTCACGACCTATGCCGTGAGCACGGTGCTGGCGGCCTTCTTCGCGGGGCTCGCCCTCGGCAGCTACCTGGCGGGGAGAATCATAGATCGCACCAGGCTGCATCCACTCGTGGTCTACGGCACGATGGAGGGCGTGGTCGGGGTCTACGCGCTCCTGCTCCCGGTCCTGCTGGGCCTGGTCGAGGCCACCTATCCCGCCGTCTACGGAAGGTTGGGGGAGAGCTTCACTCTCTTCACCCTGTTCCGGTTCGTGATCTGCGTGGTGCTGCTGGCCGTGCCGACCACGCTGATGGGCGCGACGCTCCCGGTGCTCAGCAAGCTGATGGTGGCCCAGGAGAGCGTGCTCGGCCTGAACGTCGGCCGGCTCTACGCGATCAACACCTTCGGGGCGGTGGCGGGGGCAGCGAGCGCGGGCTTCCTCCTCATCCCGAGTCTGGGAGTGCCGAGGACCACGCTGGTAGCCGCGGTCGGCAACTTCGTCCTGGCCGCCTGTGCGCTGCTCCTGAGCAGGTCGCACGAGTTCCGCGCGCAGCCGAGCGCGGCCCCCGAGGAGAGCGGCGCTCCCGCGGGCCCGGTGGGCCGCCAGGGGCGGCTGATTCTCGCCTTGGCCTTCAGCGCGGGGCTGGCGGTGCTGACGCTCGAGGTGGTGTGGACCAGGAGTCTGATCCTGGTGCTTGGGCACACCACCTACGCCTTCTCGACCATGCTCACCGCGGTGCTGGTGGGCATTGCACTGGGCAGCGCGGTCTTCGCCCGCTGGGCCGATCGGATGGAGAACCGGGCCGCGTTGGTGGCTGTGCTGCTGTTCGCGGGCGGCCTGTGTGCGGCCCTGGGACCGGCCATCATCAACCGCCTGCCCTTCATCTACCTGCACCTGTCCGACTGGAGCTCAGGCGTCTGGGGCCTGGTGATCGCGGCCCAGTTCGCGGTCTGCTTCCTGCTGGTGTTCGTGCCGACCTTCCTCTCGGGCGCCAGCTTCCCGATCCTCGTTCGCATGTACTCCCGCGGGGCGGCCGCAGTGGGCCGCACCGTCGCCGATGTGTACGCGGTCAATACCGTGGGAGGGATCATCGGATCCCTGGTGGGCGGATTCGTGTTGATCAGGTTCTACGGCCTCCAGCCTTCACTGACTATCGCGGCGCTCTTCCTGATGCTGGTCGGCGGGCCCCTGGCGATGGCGCTGGCCAGGCCGTGGTCCCGCCCGGCGCGGGCGGGGGGCGCGGGGGCGATGGTGGCCGCGGTGGTCTTACTCGTTTTCATCCATCCGCGCTTCGACACCAAGCTGCTGTTCGCGGGCTGGGGTCCGTTCGCCGGCGGCTACTACGTCAACCGCATGGTCGGTTCCACGGTGGACGTGACCGATCGCTACATGCAGAAGCTGCTCTACCACAAGGAGGGGGTCGGCGCCTCGGTGGACGTGCTGGAGACCGGCTGGGGTGAGCGGATCATCTCGGTCAACGCGCAGCCGGTCGCAACCACATACCTCTACGACATGCGGGCCCTAAAGATGCTCGGCCACCTGCCCGTGCTGCTCCACCGCGATCCCAGGGAAGTGCTGACCATCGGCCTGGGGGCCGGGGTCTCCAGCGGCATCATCGCCAGCTACCCGCGGGTCGAGCACGTCACGGTGGTGGAGCTCTCCGAGGAGGTCCCAGGCGGCACCGCGAAGTTCGCGGACTGGAACCACGATGTGCTCCACAACCCGAAGGTCAGGGTGGTGATCAACGATGGTGCGAACTACGTCAAGGCCACCCGCAAGCAGTATGATGTCATCAGCTCCGACCCGATTCATCCCTTCATCTCCGGGAACGGAATCCTCTACGCCTACGAGCACTGGAAGATCTGCAAGGATCGGCTGAAGGAAGGTGGCGTCCTCGCCCAATGGCTCCCCCTCTATCAGCTCTCGCCTACGGATTTCGCCACCATCATCCGCACCTTCGTTGATGTCTTCCCGAATGCCACCATGTGGTTCTCCGGCATTGACACGGTGCTGATCGGGCCCAAGGGTCCGCTGAAGGTGGACTTGAAGCGCCTGGGCGAGCAGATGTCCGCGCCGGTCGTGATGGCCGATCTGCTCTCCATGGGGGTGCAGCAGCCGGCCGATGTCCTAGGCTGGTTCGTGGCAGGGCCCAAACAGCTCGACGCGATGGGGGGCAACGCTCCGCTGAACCGCGTCGAGTACCCGGTACTCGAGTTCACGGCCCCGAAGGCGATCACCCTCAAGGGCGTGTCCGCGACCATGCCGGCCCTGCTCACCGCGGTGGAGCAGATGCCCGAGCCCGAGGTCTGGCAAGAGCTGGGCGAGATGTGCACTCAGCCTCCCTCGGTCGAGACCCTCAGGGACGCGGCCGTGAGTCGGCTCGCGGGACGCTGGCTGATGCGAGGGCAGTTGCTCTATTCCTACGACTACTCCGACCAGTACCTCCAGGCCGCCCAGCAGGCCCAACAACTGCGGCCCAAGGATGCTTTCATCCAGCGCGTGGTGGCCGATGCCCTCTGGTGTGTGGGCAACCGGCAGGACAATGACGGCTACCCGAAGCAGGCCTACGACTCGTTCCGCGAGGCCTTCGCCGATGACGCCGGCAGCCTGGATGGCCTCACCTCCGCGGTCTACACGGCGTTGGAGATGGGCGACGTCAACCTGGCAGAGCAGACGCTCGCTCTGTCCGGGCCGGAGCAGCGCCAGGTCTTCCAGGTGCTCGTGTTCTCCGGCCTGGTTGCCCTCCGGCGCATGAACTACGAGGCCGCGGCGCACGATCTCGAGCAGGCCGCCTCCGGTGGGCAGGAATCACCCCTCATGTATGCCGGCCTCGGGGTCATCGCCCTCAAGAACAGGGACAGCAGGACGGCTCACGCCCACTTCCACCGCGCTCTCCAGATCGCCACCCGCGGTCTGGATGTGCTCGACACCATCGTTGATCTCTGCTCCACCCACGGGTTTACGAGCGACGCTCGCGAGTATGCGGCGGAGCTGGTGGACGCGTCCACCGCGGCGATTGCCGCCGATCCCGCCCGGCCCGCTCTCTACAACTACCGGGCGCTCGCCTATCGAGCGCTCGGAGAGGATGTCGCCGCGGAGCGCGACACCGCTGCGGCCCGCAGCCTGAGTGGATGGTGGGGAAACACGGAGCAGCCGCCTCTGTAGGGGGAGCGGGAGTCAGAAGATGGGCGCTCTCTCCAGCAGGCGCCTGGCCCTCGGCTGCCAGTCCGCCCCGGCGGACAGCTCCAGCGCGCGGCGAAGAGACGCTTCCGCCTCCGCGGCTCGGCCGGCGGCCTTCAGGCCCAGCCCGAGCGTCAGGTGAGCAAGCGGGTCCTCCGGCTCTGAGGCGGCGCGCTTCTGAGCGGCCGCAATCTCCTCGTCGAGGAGAGCGGCGGCCTCCTCAGCCCGGCCCAACTTCGCGATGCTTAGCGCGCGGTAGATGCCCAGGTCGAGCGCCCCGGCGTGCGAGCGCTGGCGGCTGGCCTCCGCCGCCTCCCAGTGGGCCCTCGCCGCGGCCAGATCGCCCAGGGCCTCGCAAGCCAGGCCCGCGCACCAGTGCGGCCGCGCGTCCTCGGTCTGGGCCGGCCTGCCGACGCGCAGGTTCTCGGGGTACTCGAGCGCCGCCTCACAATCGGCCCGTGCGCCGCTGAGGTCGCCGGCGTCGAACCGTTCTGCTCCCCGGCCCAGATAGGCCTCCACGTAGAGGACCCGCATCCGGTACTCCGCTTCCCAACGATGGAACCTGTGCGTGGTGAGGACCACGATCGCGCGGTCCCACGCTCCCGCCGCCAGACAGGCCGCGATCTGCTGGGCCGCGACCGAGCTGCGCTGCCGCACCGCGTCCGGGGCCGAATTCAGGGCCGCCAGGCGCTCGCGGGGGTCCGCGCGCTGCGCTTGCAGAACCTCGTCCAGTTCAAGATAGGCGCGCGGGCTGGCCTGACGGCAAGCGACTGCTTGTCTCAGGGCAGCGGCCGCCTTCTCCAGGTTGCCCTCCACCTGTCGGTAGGCGAGGCCAAGATTGCGGTGGAGAACAGCCGAATCCGCCATCCGCGGCGCGGCCTGCTCCCACTCGGCCAGCCCCTCCTCCCGGCGGCCCTGGCTGAAGAGGAGCGTCCCGAGGTAGTAGCGGGCGGCTGCCTCCTCCGGTGCCTGCGCCAGCGCATCTCGCAGCATCGCCTCCAGATCCCAGTGATGGGGGAAGACCAGGTCGGGCGAACGGCGAGCAGCCTCCTGACGGTGCTCCGCGGCCGCCTCCTGTCGCCCTATCTTTCCGAGCCAGTAGGCCAGGCAATAATGCACCAGCGGGCTCTGGCGAACTGGCGCGATCTTCCCACCGGCCCACTCGAGCAGAGCCACCGCCTCCTCGGTCAGGCCCCCGCCGGCGTAGTCGAATGACAGCTCGATCCAGGGGGCGGCCTGCGCGGGAGTCATGGCTTGCAGGTTCCTCAGGCACCGCGCGGCGATGCGCGGCCGACCCGCCGCGGTTGCGCAGAAGTGCCCCTCGGCCGCCGCCAGCCGGTCCAGCGGCGCGGCGCTCCGCGCCGCCGCGACCTCAGTCTCCGCCTCCTTCGCTTGCCCGTTCCGGCGCAGGGCCGCCGCCCGCAGGCAGCGCGCGCGAGTATCCTCGGCCTCATACTGGAGCGCCGCGTGGAGAATGGTCGAGGCCGCCGGCCAGTCCTGGCGCGTCATCGCGATCAGCCCAAGCTCAACTCTTGCGCTGTGCGCGAACTCCGTGCTGTGCGCGGCCCGCCACAACTCGAACTCGGCCTGGGCCGACTCGCCCAGGCGGCGCAGGGCGATGCCGAGGTAGTAGGCCGCCGCCCCGCTCTCGGGCGCGATCGCGGTGGCCTCGCTCAGCCGGGCCGCCGCCTTCTCGAGGTCGCGCTCCAGACTGAGGCGACCGCACGCAACCAGCGCCTCCACGCACGCCGGATCGGCGCCGATCACCTTCTCATAGGCCGCCAGCGCCCGCCCCGCGTCACCTCCTTGCTCCACCGCGATCGCCTGCCGCAGCCGCGCGCCAGTCGTGTCGGCAGTCGCCTCCATACTGCCGCGCGCAGAGGCGATTCGCAGAGTCCGCGGGGCCTGACCTGCGGTGTAACGGATCAGCTCCCGGCCACCCGCCTCTTGAAGGCTCAAGGTGAGCGGCCCGGCCGGCCAATCGTCCCTACGCTGGAGGTCCAATCGCAGGGGACGATCCGGCGCAAGGTCGGCCCGCACCTCATGCACGACGCGCTCGCCCCGCGCCCCCGCCGCCGAAAACGCAGTTGTTCTCGGGGTTGTCGGCCGGGGCGCTCCACCCGCGCTCAGACGAACCGCGGCGCCGATCAGCGGACGCGTCGTGATGAGCCCGCACTCCACCCGCCCATCGCACTCGGCGAGGCGGACCGCGGCCTCGCCGTTCGCCCAGGCGAACCCGCCGATCCCTTTCACCGGGAACCAGCGCTCCAGCCACCGCTCGCCATGGTGAGGCGGCAGCAGACGCCACGTGCTCTGATCCACAAATCGGCCGCTCTGAATCTCGCAGTAAGGCCCGTCGTCATCGCTCAGGATAGAAGCCCAGATGCGGCCGCTCTCCGCGGTTCCCCAGGTGAAGTACTTCTTGCCGAAACACTCCTGCACATCGGCGACGTGCACCACCCCGAAATCGCGATCCTGGTAGTAGACCCCGAAGAAACCCTCCAGGCTGTCGAGCATGAAGGAGTCGCTCGCGTGTGGAAAGGCGCGGTAGTGCGATAGGTCCCGGCCCTCATGGATTGGCCAGGACACCTCCCCCTGCCAGGTGCGCGTTCTGGTCGCCGGGTAGATGAGACGCATATCATCGCGCGCCGGCACCGCGGCATTGGCCCAGAAGTAGTAGGGGTGCGGGAGCGGCGTGCGGTTGATCAGCCGGACCTCAGTCTCGATCGCGCTGCACCCGGGGCGCAGGCGAATGCCCACCGCCCAGGCCATCCGGTAGACCTGCTCGACGTCTCCCACCCAGATGGTGGCGCTGCCATCCTCTTCCGCCACCAGGCGGGCATCAACCGGCGACAGGGTGGTGACGGAATGCCCGCGGGGGAAGTTCCACTCGATGCCGCCGCTGATCCAGGCGCCGCGCAGCGCGATCAGCCCGGGCTTGACCACGTGATTGTGGTAGAAGAGGTCCTCACCGGTCGCCTTGTCCAGGGCCGAATGGAGATGGCCGCCCAGTTCCGGCAGCACGGTCACCCGCAGATACTCGTTCTCGATCACCAGGGCGCGGTAGGTGACCGGGCGCGCCTCCTCGCCGAGATCGTCCTGCATCGCGTAGGGGTAGATGTGCCAGTAGCCGCGCCGCTGGAAGGGAGGGTTCGGGTCCTCGGGGCCGAGCAGATAGGTCTTCAGCTCCAGGGTCTCTTCACGCGCCTGAACCGGCGACGGTCCGCCTGTCCCGGTCATGCTCAGAGCAGGCCGCGGACGAAGGCCAGGTTGCGGGCCGCGCTGGCGCCCGCGTCATCGCCGGGTTCGGTCTCGAGAACCAGATAGCCGTCGAAGCCGATCTCCTTGATGGTTCGGAAGATCGCGGGGAAGTCGAGCTTGCCCGCTCCCATCTCGGCGCCGATCTCTTTCACGTGGATCTGCACGATGTGCTTGCCGAGCTGCTTCATCTCGGCGATGCCGTCGAAGCTCTGGTAGGCCGCGTTCCCCACATCGTAGTAGACTCCCAGATCCGGCGAGCCCACCAGCTCGATCATCGCCAGCGCCTGCTGGGCCGAGCGGCCGGTGCGGCCGACGCTCTCCATCCCGACCTTGGCACGGCAGTTGCGAGTCCTATCGAAGGCGGCCCGGAGTCCATCGCGCCAGAGCCGGACCGCATCCTCCTCGCTCTGCTCCGCGTGCTTGCTCATGGGGAAGAGGATGACCCCCGCGCCCAACTCGTCGCAGAACCGTCGCAACAGCGCCACCGCCTCGATCCCCGCTTCGTGCGTGTCCGGCTTGGTCATCAGGCCGGCGACGCTCGCCATGCACACCGAGGCGATCTCGACTCCGGTGCGCCGGCTGCGCGAGAGCAGTTGCCGCCGGCCGGTCGCGCTCCAGACGTCGCTATCGCGGTAGCTGTCGACCCTGAGATCCAGCTCCACGCCGTCGAACCCGAGCCGGGCGGCTTCCTCGAACAGGTCCTCCCACGACTTCATCAGCACGTTGTCCATCACACCGATCTTCATCTCTGGCTCCCACTATCGGAGTTACTCGCCGGGCTGCGATCCCCCTGGGCAGAGCGGCTTCGACGGCAGCACGCGCCCTCCTGCCCCGCGCTCCGCCCTGTTACCGGCCGAACTCCCGCGCGGCCTCCTGCATAGCTACGAAGTTCGCCGTCGGAATGCCCTGGTGGATGGAGTTGGAGGAGCCGAAGATCAGCCCGCCGCCCGGCGCGCACTCGGCCAGGCTCCGCTTCACCTGCTCGCGGATCTCCCGGGGTGTGCCGAAGCTGAGCAGCTTGCCGCAGCTGATCCCGCCCCAGAGCGTGAGGTGGGGAAAGCGCCTCCTCAGCTCGGTCAGCTCCATGCCCGCGTCTATGTCAATCTCTCCGTAGCCGTCCACGCCCGAGTCTGAGAGCAGTTCCTGCGCGATGGGCCAGATGTCGCCATCGGTGCGGAAGAGGTAGACCAGCCCGGCCTCATGCGCTGCCCTCACGATAGCCTGGAGCCGCGGCAGGATAAAGCGGCGCAACATGGCGGGGGAGTAGAGCGGCCCCGCAGTGGAGGCGAGGTCGCCGCCCGCCCAGAGACAGCCGACGCCGATACTCGCCAGCACCGGGATGGCGAGCAGGGCCCAGGTCACATGAACGTCCAGGTAGCGCTCCGCCAGGTCGGGCCTCGCCGCGCAGGCCTCCAGCCAGGCCGCCTGCGGCGGGATCATCACCATCCCGGCCCCATCCACCAGGTAGCGCTCCCCGCCGGCTCGCCGCGCGACGGTGAGCAGGTCGGAGTAGTCCCCAGGGGAGGGCGGCTGCGCCGACTCGGCCCCGCGTTCCATCGCGGCCACCAGACGCTCGATTGCGGAGATGCCTTCCCGGTCAATGGCTGAATCTACCTCGTCGAAGACGTCGCTGGCCTCGTCGTAGTGGTAGATGCTCCAGAGCGCGTTCTCCTCATCGTCGTAGCGGAAGGTGCACTCATCGAGCCGGGCCGAGGGGCGCGCCCGGTGCCGCCACGGCACGTGCGCGATATCGTGATCCAGCTCGCGGGTGAGGTCGCCGACATCCTCCAGCAGGCGGGCGGCGTACTCCCGGCCGGCCTCCTCACTCTCCCAGCGCGCGGCGGTCTCCTCCCAGCGGATGCGGCCGCCGCCCGTGCGCATCCTGCGGCCCATGATCTCGGAGGCGATGCGGCAGCATACCGTCTGCTCGAACACCGGCACGCGATCCGGCTGTTGATGGCGAAACGCGCTCTGGACTCGCTGGCGTGAGGTCATGACACCCCCATGTTCCTGGCCTGGCATACTTACGCCGCGACGGCACTGCCCCCCTGTTGTGGCGGCAGGAGCGGCGGGCGGACAAGACGAAAGCCTGTGGCGGATCCCTACGCCCCTGATCAACTGATTGGAGGACGTCTGCCATGCCACTGCGATGGTTTCTGCCTATCCCTTTGACGGTGTTAGTCGTCAGCGCTGCGCTTCCGGCCGCGGCCCAGTCCCGCCGCGGCGAGATGCGCGGGGCCTGGATGGGCGAGGGGTACAACCGTGACTGGCCCGCCATCATGAAGTCGCTCAGGGAGAACGGCTTCAACGCGCTCTTCCCGAACTTCGCCGTGGGCGACATGGCCTATTACCCCAGCAAGGTGCTCCCGGTGGCCAAGGGCGCGGCCCCGGGGCGGGATGAGCTGGCGGAGGCGGTCAAAGCCGCGAAGCAGAACGGGATCGAGCTTCACTTCTGGCGCATCAACTGGGCGCTCTGGCATGTGCCGCAGGACATCATCGCCAAGCTGGAGGCGGAGGGGCGCCTCCAGCGCAACGCGAAGGGCCAGCTCGGCCGGCAGGATCCGCAGGTGACCGTGGACTGGCTCTGCCCCTCGAATCCCGAGAACCGCAAGCTGGAGAAGGAGGCGATGCTGGAGGCGGTCCGCCGCTACGACATCGCCGGCATCCAGTTCGACTACATGCGCTTCCCGAACGGCAACTACTGTTTCTGCGACCACTGCAAGGCCCAGTTCCAGCAGGACACCAAGATCGCCGTCGCCCACTGGCCCGAGGACGTTCAGGAGGGCGGACCCTATGTAGAGCAGTGGCAGCAGTGGCGCCGCGACCTCATCACCAGCCTGGCCGGAGAGATCAGCGAGCAGTGCCACAAGATCAAGCCCGGCATCTTCGTCTCCCTGGCGGCCTGGCCCAACCTCAACGCCGCCCGCAACGAGGTCGGGCAGGACTGGACCTCCTGGGTGAAGGACGGGATGCTCGATTTCGTCTGCCCGATGGACTACACCGAGAGCACGGACGATCTGGTCAACAATCAGTTGGCCGGCCAGCTCGATCAGGTGCGAGGCACCATCCCCTTCTACCCCGGCCTCGGCGCCTTCTTGATGAAGTCACCCCAGCCCCTCATCGAGCAGATCGTCGCCACCCGGGAGGCCGGAGCCGACGGCTTCCTGGCCTTCGCCTACCTCAGCGGCGACCTGGAGAAGTGGCTGCCGGAGCTGCACGCCGCGGTGACGGCCGGCGAGCCGAATCCCATGCCGCACTGGTCCCCTCCGGCCCAGTTCTCCTTCGGAGGCGCGGCGAAGGCTGCGCCCGCGACCGCCCTGCAAGCCCTGGCCGGCGCGCAACTGGAAGTCACCCTCATCCTGGGCCTGGCCCCGAGCCGCCCCAAAGAGGACAACGAGGGGGCGGCGCAGGCCGCCGACATGATCCGCCGGGAGACGGAGAGGCAGACCCGCGCGCCCACCCGCGAGTTGCCGGAGCAGCCCCTGCCCGAGGCCCAGCAGTACCCCCGGATCTCCGGCCGCGTGGTCGCAGAGACGCCTTCGGGCCTCGCGCTGTCCGTGGTGGGCGCGTTCGAGGGCGGCTCAGGAGTAACGCGCACTCTTCGGTTCCCGGCCCTCGAAGGGCCGTTCCGGGTGGCGGTCTATGGTACGGTGGCAACCAGCGCGGACCAGAAACGTGAGTTCGTGACCAGGAGCATCCTGCTCACCGGCATCAAGCCGGAGGCGAAGCCCCAGGCCGAAGGTCTGGGCGATGAGCTCGGGCGCCGCGGCGCCGAGGCCTTGGCCAAACTCAGCGGCGGGCAGATCGCTGCCCTCACGGGGTTGGTCCAGGTCCATGCTAGCGGCGACCAAGGTGGTGACTGGTGGTTCCGCCTCAAGGACGGGAAGTGTGAGTGGGCCTCGGGCGAGGCCGAGCGGCCGGATGTGACCGTCACTGCCTCGGCCGGCGACTTCCGCGCGATCGCGCGCGGGGAGGCCAGCGCCAAAGAGCTCTGGGGCGCGGGGCGGCTTACGGTGTCGGGAGACTACGACCTGGTCGAACGGCTGGCGCAGGTCTTCGGATACGGAGGGGCCTAGCAAGGGCCCCGGAGGAGGGTCGAATGCGGCGCGTCGCACGCTTGGTCCCTGTCGCGGTGCTATTCGGGCTCATGCTCGCCTGGCAGGCCGAAGCTGCCTCCGGGCTGCCTGGCAAGCGCAAACCGTCTCCTCCACGGATCACAGTCAGGCAGAACGCCTCGGTGGTGGGACAGTGGGAGAAGCTCGAGCTGACCATCGCGCTCCCCCGGACCTACGAGAACCCCTTCGACCCCGCTCAGATCAGGGTGATCGGCGAGTTCCAGCCGCCCTCCGGCCGGGCGGTACGCGTCCCTGGATTCTACTACCGGGGCTACCTCCGGTCGCGGGATGGGAGCGGCAACGAGGTGCTCACGGCCGGGGGCACCGGCGTGTTCAAGGTGCGCTTCGCCTGGGGCGCCGTCGGCGAGTACGGCTACCAGGTGATGGTGCAGGATGGATCGGGCACCAGGGCGGTGGGACGTGGGCACTTCTCCGTGACGGCGGGATCGAGAAAGGGCCCGGTGCGGCGAAGCACCGCTCCATTCTACTTCCGCTTCGACTCCGGACCGCCCTATTTCCCCATCGGCGAGAACATGTGCTGGCCCGGCGGCGCCGGCACTTACGACTACGACCTCTGGATGAACCAGCTCGCCGGCCGCGGCGGCAACTACCTCCGGCTGTGGGTGGTCAACGAGTGGAACAAGCTTGGCCTGGAGCACCTCTCCGTCTCGCCCGGCGACGGCAACGGCCTGGGCCGCTACGATCAGCAGGCCGCCTGGCGCATAGACTACATCCTGGATCTGGCCGAGCAGCTCGGCATCCGCGTGCTCATCTGCATTGACTCCTTCAACTCCCTCGACGCCAATGGCATCTACGGGAACTGGAACCGCTACCCGTACAACGCGGCCAACGGTGGGCCGTGCGCCCAGCCGTGGGATTTCTTCACCAACCTCCAGGCGCAGCGCCTCTTCCAGCAGCGCCTGCGCTATCTGGCGGCGCGCTGGGGCTACAGCGCCTCGGTCTTCGCCTGGGAGTTCTGGAACGAGGTTGACCTCGTGACCGGCTACGATTCCCCCGCCGTGGCCTCCTGGCACCAGCAGATGGCCCGCAACCTCAGGCGGGTGGACCCTTGGGCCCATCTGATCACAACCAGCTATGGAGACACCAACGGCGACCCCGCAGTGGACGGACTCGCGGAGATGGACTTCGTGCAGTCCCACAACTATGGGTCGAAGGACATCGCGGGGATGGTCAACGCCTTCAGCCTCCAGAAGACGGCGCGCTATGGCAAGCCACACTACTTCGGCGAGTTCGGCGCCGACGTGAACGGGAACGGCGATACCACCGACCCGGAGGGCATCCACCTGCACAATGGGCTGTGGTCGGCGATGCTCTCCCGCTGCGCGGGTACGGCCATGCTCTGGTGGTGGGATAACTACGTCGAGCCCAACCATCTCTACGATCTCTTCGCTCCCGTCGCCGCCTACGCCGCGGGGGTGGACTGGGTGAGTGAGAACTACGCGCCCGGCGAGGTGGTCGGGCTCCGCTATGTGTCGGGACAGGAGCCAGGCACCTATGGCGCGCTGCCGATCGACCCGCCGGGCGAGAGCTGGGGTGATGGCTCACCCTACAACGAGCCGCACACCTGCCAGGTCGGCAACGATGGCAGTGTCACCAACTACGATGTGCTGAGCCGGGTCGAGCACGGACTGGTGAACCATCTGAACTGGCACAACCCCGTGACCTTCCTGGTCAACTACCCGGTTCAGGGGACGTTCGAGGTCGGCATCTCCGCGGTTTCGGGCTACGGCGGGGCCCGCCTGGTGGTGTCGCTGGATGGCACACCGGCCCGCACGGATGATTTCCCGGATACGCTCCCGAACAACTACGATACCATGCACCAGTACGACGGCATCTACGCCATTGACGTGCCGGCCGGATCTCACACTATCGTCGTCGAGAACACCGGCACGGACTGGTTCTATGTCTCCTACCGGCTGACGAACTACCTCACGGCTCCGAACCTGCGCGTGCTCGTGCTCTCGAACTCGACCTCCGGGCTGGTCTGGGTGCAGAACAAGGACCACACCTGGTGGAACCACGCCAATGGCATCCCTCCCCAGCCGGTCAACGCCAGCGAGATCACGCTGGGCGGCTTCACTCCCGGGAACTACCAGATAGAGCAGTGGGACGCCTACGCGGGTGTGGTGACAGGGACCTCGCCGTACACGTCAACCGACGGCACCATCGTCATCACTACGCCGGGCGGGCTGACGACGGACCTGGCATATAAGATCAAGAGACCCTGAGGGGTGCGGCCGCGGGAGCTGTGCAAGAGACAGGAGCAAGTCGCCGAGCCTACTCCGCCGAAGTAGCCAAGGCCTGCGCGTGTGCTGCGCAGGCCGCGCTTGGGCTACGAAGGCTGGACGCTCCATAGCTATGGCGACGGAGCGCTCCTGTCCAACGGGACGGCAACGGCCCTGTGGGAGCCCCGCCTGCCCTGAGCTCGCCGAAGGGTCCGCGGGGCGATTCCCGACGCGCTAGTCCAGGTCGGCGAGCGCGGGGTCGGTTTCCGTCTGGCCATCGTAGTCCGGCCAGCCCGCGATCTGGTCGCAGTTGCGCTCGAGCTGGAGGCGCTCATAGGCCCGCGCGATGTGCTTGAGGTGCCTCTGGTAGTCAAAGCAGGCGCTTAGCTCATCCGCGGTCAGGCGCTCGCTAACCGACGGTTCCCGCGCGATCATCTGCCTGAAGTCGCCGCCTGTCTCCCACGCCTGCATGGCGACGGACTGCACGGCGCGGTAGGCGGCGTCCTTCTCCATTCCCTTGTCCACCAGGGCCAGCATCACGTGCTCGGAGCAGACCAGCCCCTTCAGGAGATCGAGGTTGGCGGCCATCCGCTCGGGGTAGACCACCAGGCCCTTCACCACCTCGGTGAACTTGCGCAGCATGTAGTCAACGAGAATGCTGCTGTCCGGCAGGATGATGCGCTCCACGCTGGAGTCGGTGAGGTCGCGCTCGTGCCACATCGCCATGTTCTCCAGCGCGGGCGTGACATAGGAGCGCACCACCCGCGCCAGCCCGGTGATCCGCTCGCAGGTCATGGGGTTGCGCTTGTGCGGCATGGAGGAGGAGCCGCGCTGCCCCTTCCGGAACGGCTCCTCGACTTCCAGGATCTCAGTGCGCTGGAGGTTGCGGACCTCCGTCGCGAACCGCTCCAGCGAGCCGGCGATGATGGCGAGGGTCGTGACGTAGTGCGCGTGCCGATCGCGCTGCACGATCTGGCTGGTCGCTTTCGGCAGGCTGAGGCCCACCTTCTGGCAGACGTACTCCTCGACCCGCGGGTCAACCGTGCCATAGCTGCCCACCGGCCCGGAGGCCATCCCCACGCTCACACTCTCCCGCGCCTGGCGCAACCGCACCACGCCGCGCTCCAGCTCCGCCAGCCAGACCGCCAGCTTCAGCCCGAAGGTGATCGGCTCCGCGTGCACGCCATGGGTGCGGCCGATCATCGGCGTCCACTGGTGCTCGCGGGCCCGCTCCCGCAGCGCGTCGCAGAGCGTCCGCGTGTCTTGCTCGATCAGGTCGCACGACTGCCGGAGCAAGAGGCAGAGCGCGGTATCCTCGATGTCGTAGGAGGTCACCCCGAAATGGAGGTAGCGCTTCTCCTCGCCGAGATGCTCGGAGACCGCGGTGAGGAACGCGATCAGGTCGTGCCTGATGGCTGGTCCGCCTGAGGCGGACTCGAAGCCGGGGACATCGCCCTCCAGCTCGAGGGTGTGCTGCACCAACCCTGCGAAGTCGAAATCGGGGCCAAGCAGATGGTCACCGCGGGCGCGCAGCTCGGCCACCGCCTCCCGCGGTATCCGGCCGATCTCGGCCCAGCCCTCGGCCACCAGCAGCTCCACCTCCAGCCACTTGCGGTAGCGGTTCTCCGGCTCCCAGAGGGAGCGCATTTCAGGGTAGGAGTAACGTGGGATCATGTGCCCTCTCCCAGCTTGGCGGAGGCCGCCTCGACCTGCTCGGCCATCTCTTGCCTCAGGCGAGCCAGGCGTTCGGCGATGTCGGCATCGGTGGTGCCGAGGATCTCCGCTGCCAGCAGCGCGGCGTTGCGCGCCCCGTTGATCGCTACCGTCGCCACTGGCACGCCGCTGGGCATCTGGACCGTGGCCAGCAGCGCGTCCAACCCGCCGAGAGAGCCGCTGGCTATCGGTATCCCGATCACCGGCAGCGTGGTGTGCGCGGCGAGCACGCCGGCCAGGTGTGCCGCGCTGCCCGCGGCGGCGATGATCACGCGCAGACCGCGGGCGCGCGCCTCCCGCGCCAGCGCGACCGCCCGGTCAGGAGTGCGATGGGCCGAGGCGATGTGCAACTCGTAGGGGATGCACAGGTCCTGAAGCGTCTCCACTGCCTCCTTCACCAGCGGCAGGTCGGATTCGCTGCCCACTACCACGGCCACGAGGTGCAGGCCTGGTCCAGTCATGGCTGAGGGCCTCTCCCGCGTCGCTCGCCCAGCATAGCTATTCGAAAATCGCGCTCACCGACTCGCCCGTGTGGATGCGGCGGATCGCCTCCCCGAAAAGCGACGCCACCGAGAGCTGCACGATCTTCTCGCAGCGCTTCTCGGGAGGCAGGGGAATCGTGTCCGTTACCACCACCTGCTCGATCGGCAATCGCTTGATCCGGTGCACTGCATCCCCGGTGAACACCCCGTGCGTCGCGCCCACGTAGATAGCACCCACGCCCAGGGTCTGAAGCAGCTTCACCGTCTCGATCAGGGAGCTGCCGCGCGCGATCTCGTCGTCGAAGAAAAGGATCGTCTTGCCCTCTACCTCGCCGACGACGGCGCGCGCCTGGACATTCTCATCGCTCACCCTCCGCTTGTCTACGAAGGCCAGCGGGATCCCCAGTCGCGTCGCATAGCTGCCGGCCCGCCGCGCCGAGCCCGCGTCGGCGGCCAGCGCCACGCAGTTTCGCAGGTCGAGCGAGCGGAAGTAATCGGACAGGATCGGCGTGGCCGAAAGATGGTCCGCGGGGCAGCGGAAGAAGCCCTGCACCTGCTCCGAGTGCAGGGTCATGGTGAGGATGCGATTCGCGCCGGCGGTCACGAGCAGGTCGGCGATCAGCCGGGCCGTGATCGAGATGCGCGGCGCGTCCTTCTTGTCCGAGCGCGCGTAGGAGTAGTACGGGATGACCGCCGTGATGCGCCGAGCGGAAGCTCCCCGCAGCGCGTCCAGCATGATCAGGAGCTCGAGCAGGTTCTCGCTCACCGGCATGGAGAGCGGCTGCACCACGAATACGTCGCGCTCCCGTACGTTCTCCATGATCTGGACCGAGATGTTCTCGTTCGAGAAACGGGAGATCTGCGCGTTCCCGAGCGGAATCTCCAGGTGATCGCAGATCGCCTGCGCGAGAGCCGGATTCCCCCTCCCGGTGAAAACCTTCATCTGGTCCTGCAACCTCACCCCTCCTGGAGCGCGCGCTGGCCGATGTCATTGCGCCAGTGCGCGCCGTCGAACTTGATCTGGCCGACCGCCTGGTACGCTGTTTCGATGGCCTGGGGCAATCCTTCTCCCAGGCCGGTCACACCGAGCACGCGGCCGCCCGCGGTTACCAGCCCCTCGTCGGTGCGCTTCGTGGCGGCATGGAAAACCACCACCTCCGGCCTCCCGGCGGCCAGGTCGAGACCGCGAATGGCCGTGCCGGTCTCGTACTCGCCGGGGTAGCCCCCCGAGGCCATCACCACGCAGACCGCGGCCGGGCCGCTACTGGGCCGGCATTCTTCCGGCAGGCTGCCCTCCGCCGCCGCCTCCAGTAGGTCCACCAGGTCCGCTTTCACCCGCGGCAGCATCACCTGGCTCTCCGGGTCGCCGAAGCGGCAGTTGAACTCGAGCGCCTTGAGCCCTTCACTGGTGAGGATCAGGCCGGCATAGAGGCACCCCACGTAGGGCCTGCCCTCGGCCGCCATCGCCCGGATGGTGGGCCGGAGTACGGTCTCCATCGCCTCTTCGTACAGCTCCTCCCCCATGAGAGGCACGGGCGAATAGGCCCCCATCCCTCCCGTGTTAGGCCCCTGGTCCTTGTCGAACACGCGCTTGTGATCCTGGGCCGGAGGGAGAGCGTAGAGACGCCGCCCATCGGAGATGGCCAGCACCGATACCTCAGGGCCTTGCAGGTACTCCTCGATCAGCACTCGCCGGCCGGCCTCACCGAAGGCGCCCCGGAGCATAGCCCCACGGATCGCCGTTTCGGCCTCCTCGTGGCTGTGCGCGATGGTCACGCCCTTGCCGGCCGCCAGACCGTCGGCCTTGACGACGATCGGGAGGCTCTGATCCCGAGCGTAGATGACCGCCTCCTCCGGCTCAGTGAAGGAGACGAAACAGCCGGACGGGATCTCGTACTTCGCCAGCAGTTCCTTGCACCAGATCTTACTGCTCTCGATCAGCGCGGCCCGCCGGTCCGGCCCGAAGATTCGCAGCCCGCGCGCCCGGAACACGTCCACTATCCCATCGGCGAGGGGCTGCTCCGGTCCCACCACGGTGAGGTCCACGCGCTCCGCTTCGGCGAAGTCGGCGAGTGCCGCGAAATCGGACGCGGGGAGCGGAAGACAGGTGGCCTGCTCGGCGATGCCCGCGTTCCCGGGCGCGCAGAAGACCCGGGCCGCCCGGGGGCTCTGGGCCAGCTTCCACACCAGCGCGTGCTCGCGTCCCCCCGAACCGACCACCAGCAGGCGAAGCTGTTTGCTCATGGCGCGGGCGCTTCCCTTCGCTCACTCATTGCCCGTGGCGGACCCGCCGCCATCACCCTCCTGCGTCGTGCTCTGCTCCGCCTGGCTCTCCTTCTCCCGCGAGGCCTGGATCATCTCCAGCATCGCCTCCTCGGCCGCCTGGTGGCTTTCCCTGATCTCGCGCATGCGGCGTCCGGTCTCACGGGCGGCCGCGACGATTGCGATCACAAACGCGATGAGGCAGACGATCAGGCAGGCGCGGGCCAGCGCGAGCGGGCCGGAGTGGGGGAGGCCCAGTTCGTGCGCCTCACGGGCGCGGTCGCTCGCCAGCAGATACCCCGAGACCGCCAGGAAGGCCAGCCCCAGCCAGGCCAGGTAGCCCCGGTTCCGGAACGTGGTCAGCCATCCGGCCAGCAGGGAGAGGCCGATGAGAGTGGTCAGCGTCGAGAGCAGGCCGGCCGAGATCAACTCATTCCCCCTCCGGCGGAGCGAAGCGCTCCTCCAGGTTCTCGAAGCGCACGTACTCGTCCAGCCAAGATAGGCGAACGGTGCCCGTGGGACCGTTGCGCTGCTTGGCCACCAGGATCTCGGAAACATTGCGGTCGCTGTCCAGATAGCCGGCCGCGCGAAGCTCCTGATCCCCGTAGTAGGCGGGGCGGTAGATGAAGGCGACCACATCGGCCTCCTGCTCGATGGAGCCGCTCTCTCGCAGGTCCGAGAGCAGCGGCCTGCGGGGATGCCCCCGGGCCTCCACTGCCCGGCTGAGCTGCGAGAGCGCGACCACCGGGACCCTCAGCTCGCGGGCCAGCGCCTTCAGCGCGCGCGCCACCTGAGATATCTCCTGGTTGCGGTTCTCGAAGCGGCCGTACCCGGAGACCAACTGGAGGTAGTCCACGATGATGAGATCGAGGCCACGCTCGGCTCGCAGCCGGCGCGCCTTCCCCCGTATCTGGAGCACGGTCATAGTGGGAGTGTCGTCCAGGTACATGGGGGCCTTGTAAAGCTCGCTGGCCGCGATCGCGATCCGGTCCATGTCACCCCGCTCCAGATAGCCCTGGCGCACGTTCTGCTGGTTCACCCGCGCCTCCGAGCAGAGAAGACGCAGGGCCAACTGCTCCTTCGCCATCTCCAGGCTGAAGAGCGCGACGGTCTTGTTCTGGGTCTTGGCGATATGGCTGGCGATGTTGACCGCCAGCGCGGTCTTGCCCATGGAGGGGCGCGCCGCGATCACGATCAGGTCGGAGGCCTGCAGCCCGGAGGTGAGGCTGTCCAAGTCATCGTAGCCGGTGCTGAGGCCGGTGCCGGGGCGGTGGGTCTCCTGCATCTCGTCAATGCGATCGTAGGTCTCGCTGAGCAGATCCCGGATGGGGGTGAAGGCCTGGGTGATGGTGCGGTCGGCCACTTTGAAGATCTCCTGCTCGGCCCGGTCGACTGTGACCTCGACCTCCTCGTCAGCCAGTGATTGCACCAGGTGCTGAATCTCACCCGCCGCCCGCAGCAGGCCCCGGAGGGTGGCCTTCTCACGGACGATGCGCGCATAGTGTTGGACGGCAGCCGCGGTGGGCGCGGCCTCCTGAAGGGAGAGCAGGTACGAGGTCCCGCCCGCCTGCTCGAGCTGCCCCCGGTTCTGGAGTCGCGCCTGCAAGGTCACCAGGTCCACCGGCTCGCTGTCGTTGAACAGATCGAGCATGGCGCGGTAGAGCATCTGGTGCTGCGGGCTGTAGAAATCATCCGGCTCCAGCAGGTCCACCACCCGCGCGATCGCCTCTCGCTCCATCAACATCGAGCCTAAGGTCGCTTGTTCGGCTTCGAGGCTCTGCGGGGGAACACGCTCCAGCAGCGGCGCAGTCAAGGTCGGGCTCCTTTCTCTACGACTCGCCCTCTGCCTCCGGCTCGACCTCGATGTTCAGCGTCGCCTCGACATCCTTGTGGAGGTGGACGACCGCCTGGTGCGAGCCCAGCACTCGGATCGGGTGAGGGAAGCTGATCGCACGGCGATCCACTTCCACGCCGTGCTCGGCGGCCAGCGCTTCGGCCACCATGGTATTCGTGATCGAGCCGTAGAGACGGCCGGCCTCGCCCGCCTTGGCGCTTAGCTTCAGGGTGATCCCGGCCAGCCGCTCGGACATCGCCTCCGCGGTGCGCGCCTCGGTCACCTGTTGGCGTTTGATGATGACGCGGTGCTGCTCCAGGTTCTTGAGGTTGCCAGGGGTGGCCGAGATCGCCAGCTTGCGCGGCAACAGGAAGTTGCGGGCGTAGCCGTCCGCCACCGTGGCCACCGCGCCGGCATCACCGACGCCCCGCACGTCCTGCAAGAGGATGACCTTCATGGACATCGCCTCCGTATAGCACCCCTGGTCCCGAGTATTATAGCTCCTGAGAGGGCAGACTTGAAGCCGTCAGACTGGCACCAGGATGGCCTCGCCCTGATCAACCGCGGTTGAGGCGGCCCACGCTCTTCGCTCGCCCGGCGCAGTTCACCTTCCGGGAGCGGCCTGCTCGGGACCCGGTGCAGCCGGCGCCTCCCCTCCCTCCGGGTATGGGAAGGCCGGTACGCCGCCGATGAAGACGATCCTCCAGGCCCCGCCTTCGCTCACCGTGGTGAACCCCGCCGCCGCGGGGTCCTCGGCCAGGGGTACCGTCACGGTCACGCGGCCCTGCTCGCCGGGCTTCTCCTGCGCGGCCGACAGATCGTAGCTCGGCACCCCGCTCTTCTCGGCGAGGGCCGCGAACTCGTCGTAGGAGTGCGCGCCCCTCGAGTCTGCGGAAAGGAGCCCGTAGGCCGCCCGGAAGTCCTTGCGGTCGAGGGCTTCTAGATAGGAGGTGACCACTTGCCGCGGCGACTCTCCCTGCGGCCTCCGCGCGGGCTTGCCCGCCGGCGCGCTCGGCGGCGTAGGGCGGCGCAGGGGAAGCTTCACTATGGCCAGCACCACGATCGCAGCCGCGATCAGCAGGAGCAGCAAGCCGACCTTGACCTTCATCGCTCGCCTCCCGCAGGTCGCGGGCCCGCACTGAAGGCCGCCCTCGCGGCCTCGTAGATGACCTTGACCGGCGCCCCGGTCGCGCGGGCCAGCTCGCGGCAGTCCTCGTACTCGGGAGCCGCCGTCAGGATGTCCGGCCCCATCCGCCCCACCTTGACGCGGACCCGGCCGTAGTCCGTCGCCACCTCCCGCCATTCCCGCTCCAGACAGGAACGCGAGACCTCGTGCCAGCGGACCCCCAACGTGGTCGTCTCGCGGAAGATGATCTCCCTGAGCGCCGCCGCCTGCGCCGGCTCACAGAGCACAGACACGAGGGCCGCAGGCCGGGACTTCTTCATCACGATCGGCGTATAGAAGACATCCAGCGCCCCGGCCGCGAACAGCCGCTCCATCAGGTAGTCGTACAGCTCCGGGTTCATGTCGTCCAGGTTGGTCTCCAACATAACCAGCGCCTGGGCCTCCAGCTTCGGCTTCGCCTCTCCCAGGAAGAGACGCAGCAGGTTGGGATGCGTAAGATCGCCCCTGCCTGCACCCAGGCCGACCGCGCACACGGTCATGGCCGGCATCGGACCGAACGACCGGCAGACCGTGGTGAGGATGGCGGCTCCGGTGGGTGTCACCAGTTCCGCCTCCACTGGCCCCCCGTAAGTCGGCACCCCTTTCAGCAGCTCGACCGTGGCGGGCGCCGGCACTGGCAGCCGGCCGTGCTGCGTTTCGACCCAACCGCCGCCCAGAGGCAGGGGTGAGGCGTGCACCTCGGCGACACCCAGGCGATGGAGCCCGCAGCACGCGCCGACGACATCCACGATGGCATCCACCGCGCCGACCTCGTGGAAGTGGACCTCGTCCACGGCCCGGCCGTGAACCCGAGCCTCCGCCTCCGCCAAGCGGGTGAAGGCCTGCCGCGCCGGGGCTGCAGCCGCTTCAGGCAGACCGGCCCGGTCAATGATGGCGAGAATGTCCGACAGATTGCGGTGAGCCTGATCCCGGGCCACCTCTACTGACACCTGGGTGGCAGCGAGGCCACGTTTGGTGACCCGCTCGGCGCGCACTTCATAGCCGGTCAGGGGCAGGCAAGACAGGTCGGCCCGCAGGTCCTCCAGTGAGAGTCCCGCGTCAACCAGCGCGCCGAGCAGCATGTCGCCGCTGATGCCGGAGAAGCAATCCAGGTACGCGATCACCGCCGCCGCTCCTGTCGCGCCAGCAGCGCGGCGAAGTATCCCGCGCCGAAGCCGTTGTCAATATTCACCACGGCCACACCGGCCGCGCAGGAGTTGAGCATGGTGAGCAGCGCCGCCAGCCCCTGGAAGCTGGCGCCGTAGCCCACCGAGGTGGGCACCGCGATCACCGGCGCCGACACCAGGCCGCCCACCACGCTCGCCAGCGCCCCCTCCATGCCGGCGACCACGATGATGATGCGCGCCCGCTCCAGTGCCTCTCGGTGTCCGAGCAGGCGGTGGAGGCCCGCTACCCCAACGTCGTAGATGCGCTCCACCCGGCAGCCCATCGTCTCCGCCGTCACCACTGCCTCCTCGGCCACCGGCAGGTCGGCCGTGCCGGCGCTGACCACCGCCAGCGGCCTCGCCCGGGCAGAGGGGCGAGGAGGTTTCCCGATCACCACTATCCGGGCCGTCTCGTGGTAGACCGAGTCCGGGAGGACTTCGGCGAGGGCGGCGTAGGTCTCGTAGGAGCAGCGGGTGGCTAGCGCGACGCCGTGGCGCTTGGCGATTCGCTGGGCGATCCGGGTGACCTGCTCAGGGGTCTTGCCAGCGCAGTAGATCGCCTCCGGGAAGCCGGTGCGCAGCTCGCGGTGGGTGTCAACCTTGGCGAATCCCAGGTCCTCGAAGGGCAGCGAGCGGAGGCGCGCCACGGCGTCTGACACCGCGATGCGCCCGCTTCGCACCCCCCGCAGCAACCGCCCGACCTGGCGCTCGTTCACGCCAGCGCCTCGAGGTACTGCTTCACCCGCGCCGCGATGGGGCGATGGTCGAAAAGCCCGGCGCCGGCGATGAAGTCGTTAGCCCCGAGCCCGGCCAGCGTCCGGATGTTCTCGGGAACCACGCCGCCGTCCACCAATATCCTGATTCCGCGGCCGGACTTCGCGATCAGCTTGCTGAGCGCTTCGATCTTGCGCAGCGAGGCGGGTATGAACTGCTGACCCGAGAAGCCCGGGTTGACCGACATCACCAGCACGTACTCCACGTCGTCCAGCACCCACTCGATATCCTCCAAGGGCGTGGCGGGGTTGATCGCCACTCCCGGCTGAGCGCCCAGGTCCTTGATGTGGGCCAGCGACCGCTGGAGATGCCTCCCGATCTCGGGATGAACCGAGACACGGTTCGCCCCGGCGGCGATCACCTGCGGCGCGATCACATCCGGCTGGGTGACCATCAAGTGCACGTCGAAGGGAAGGCCTGTCAGCCCGCGGACGGACCGGATCAGATCGGCCCCCAGGGTGATGTTGGGGACGAAGTTGCCGTCCATGACATCGAAATGGAGACCGTCCACACCGGCCTCGACGACCGCGGCCACCTCATCTGCCAGGTGCGCGAGGTCGCTGGCGATCATGGATGGGAAGAGGCGACATCCAACCATATCCCACCTCCGTCGGTCACCTTCGACAGGCTCGCAGGGGCGTCCTGCCCCGCGCCCCGCTGGCCCAAGACGAGGTTGTTCTGGGGGCAGTCCGGCGGGGCGCTCGGCCGCGAGCCGGCCTCTACTCTCCGGCCATCTGCGCCGCCAGCAGAATCGCCTCCACCATGCTGGTCGGGTCGGCCACCCCTTTGCCCGCGATGTCGAAGGCCGTGCCATGGTCCACTGAGGTGCGGATGATAGGCAGGCCCAGGGTGACGTTCACTCCCGCCGTCCGCATCCGGCCCTTCGCATCCCGCTCGAACCCCAGCGTCTTCACCGCGATGTGACCGTGGTCGTGCGCCATCGCCACCACCGCGTCGAACTCGCCCCCGCGCTGCCGGGCGAAGACCGTATCCGGGGGCAGCGGGCCGACCACGTCAAGACCCTGGGCCCGGGCATCGGCGACAGCAGGCGCGATCTCGCGTATCTCCTCCTCGCCAAACAGGCCCGATTCGCCCGCATGGGGGTTCAGGCCGCTGACGGCGATGCGCCGGCGCGGGAGCTTCAAGCGCTGGAGCGCCTGATCCGTCAGCCGTATCACCGAAAGCACGCGAGATCTAGTCACGCGATCACACGCCTCTCGCAGGGCGACGTGCGTCGTGACATGGGAGACGCGCATCTCGCCGTGCACCAGCAGCATCGCCACCTCGCAGCCGCCGCAGAGCGCGCTCAGCATCTCGGTGTGCCCCGCGTAGGCGAGGCCAGCCAGCCGCAGTGCCTCCTTGCTGATCGGTGCGGTCACGATCCCGGCCACCCGGCGCTCCTGGGCGAGGGTGAACGCGCGCTCGATGTAGTCGGCGGCCGCCCTGCCGGCGACGGGGGTGACCTCGCCGATGGGAATGCTGTCCGGGTCCGCGTTAGCCAGGTCGAGCAGACAGACCCGGTCGGGGTGAAGCTCGGCCTCCTCGGCGCTCGCCACCAACCGCCGGCCGAAGCGCCGGCCCTGCCAAGCGGCCGCCCGGCGGAGCACGCGGGCATCCCCGATCACCAGGGGACGGCAGATGCTCCGCACGGCCCGCCGGCTCAGCGCGCCGACCACCACCTCCGGGCCGATGCCCGCAGGGTCGCCCATGGTGATCGCCAGCAAAGGGCGATTCCGCTCGCTCATCGGCCTGCCTCCACTGCTCCCGCGCGGCGGCCCAGGTAGTCCAGGAGTTGTACGACCGCTTGCTCGCCTCCTGCCGCGCCGGGTTTCAGCGCGATCGGGTGGCCGTCGAGTTCCCCGCCCACGATCAGCCCCGCCGCAATCCCAGGCAGGGGCTCCTCATCCACCTCGACCGCCTCGGCTCCCAACGCCTCGAGCACCGCCTGCGCGGTCGCGCCGCCGCCGACCAGCAGTCCGCCCGGGCGTGCCTCTTTCACGACCACAAAGGCGAGGTGTGCGAGGTGCTCCACCACCAGGGCCACCGGCCGCGCGACCGCCGGAAGTGGCCCGGTGGCGTACACCACCACATGCCGCCCCGCCGTCAGCCCTGCCCCCGCGGCCTCGATCGCCCGCCTCAGCTCCGGCACCGGCTGGTCCTCCCAGGTGAGGTCGCGGCAGAGGAACGGAACTGAGGCGACATCGCCACTGCCGGCCGCGGCCGCCACCTGTGAGGTCAGGACCTCACTTGAGCTGGCGAGCACGGAGAGAACCGGACCGGCTCGCGTGGTGGGCCAGTCGAGGTGGGCGGGCGGGCCGAAGAGCCGCCGCGCCAGCGCCGCCGCCAGCCCGGCCGAGCCGGCCATTACTGGCAAGGGTGAGAGCGCGAGCGCGGCCTCCGCGATGCTGTCGAGGTCGGAGTCAGTCTCCGCGTCGAGGGCAAGCACGCCATGGTCAGGAAGCGCGGAGCGGATCGCCTCCGCTCCGGCGCGCACCGTGGACAAGTCGCACAGAGCGATCTCCAGGTCCGCCCGCGGGCCGCGGAGCAGTTCAATCACCTCGGATGACGTCACCGGGGCTTCCGGGTCGTAGGCCATCTCGGTTTCGGCGACCGGGACCCGGTTGACCAGTGCGACGCCGTCAACCGTCGTGCGGCCCCGCGCGGGGAAGGCCGGCGCGAACAGGATCAACCCGCCGAGGACATCCCGCGCCGCGGCCAGCGCGGCCCCGACGTCGCCGCGCAGATTGGAGTCCACCTTGACGTAGATGAGGCCCGCGCCCGCGTCTCGCAGCCCCGCTACGCTCGCCGCCGCCAGCCTGTAGACCTCGTTAGCCGGGCAGGCGCGCGAGTTGGTGGTGACCGCGAAGGCCGGCCCGCCGACAGGCCGGCGCGGCGCAGGCCCGAGCGAGACGGTGACCGGGCGGCCGGGGCGAGCCAGCGCGGCGGCCGTGTCGGCAGCCCCGGTCAGGTCATCGGCGGTGATCCCGATTGGGAGCGGCCCCATGCGGCTTCATGTTCCCCGCGACCTCTGCTGCGCCCTGTCTGGGGCGGTGATGGGCAGAAGACATCCTCCCCCCTGCCAGCCCTCACGGAGGAGAGTCCGCCCATTCCGCCGAAGATGAGAACCCGTACCCAGTAGGAGGCGGCAGTGAGCGAAGAGCTGGCAGCCCTTTGCCAGGTGCAGGAGGTTGATACCGAGCTGGCCAGGCTGGCCGCGGCCCTGGCCGGGCTGGAGGACGGCCAGGCCTTGCAGGCCGAGGTCGCGGCGGTCGAGTCCGGGCTGGCCGCGCTGCGTGATCGGCACCGCGCCTCCGAGCAGGAATCCCTCGCCCAGAACCTCGAGCTGAAGACCCTGGAAGAGAAGAAGGCGAAGTTCGAGACCCAGCTCTACGGGGGCACGGTGCGCAATCCCAAGCAGCTCTCCGATCTCCAGGCGGAAGTGGCGATGCTCGCACGTGAGATCGGCAAGGTCGAGGACCGCATCCTGGAGCTGATGGAAGCCCTGGAGCAGGAGCGCACGCAGATCGGCCAGCAGGAGGCCCAGCTCGCCGGGAGGCGGGAGCGGCTGGCGGCCGTGCGCCAGCACTATCGGGCAACCGGGGACCGGCTGCGGAGCGATCTCGCGGAGTTGGAGAACCAGCGCAAGGAGCGGGCCGCCCGGGTGCCGCCTCTCCTGCTGAAGCGATACGAGCAGATCCGGGCGCGGCAGGCCAACCTGGCGATAGTGAAGGTGACGGCCAGCAGTTGCCCTGGGTGTCGGATTACGCTTCCCTCCGAGACCCTGAAAGCCCTGAAGGCAGAGCAGGGAGTTCGCACCTGCGAGAACTGCGGCCGCCTGCTGTTCTGGGACGACTCCGCCGGCTGACCCGCCGCCCGAGAATGCCCCGATGCGTGCGAAGGCAGAGATGAGAGACGTCGCCTCCAGTGTTGACAACCGGGGAATAACTGTGCAGTTGGTCGGGGTCAAGGACGTGCACCTGCCCGTGCGCGTCCGGCGCAAGGGCGCGGGCTTCGACAGCGTGCTGGCGCGCATTGACCTGGGCGTGGAGCTGCCGCACCACTTCCGCGGCACTCACATGAGCCGGTTCGTGGATATCCTCTTCCGCTGGAGCCAGAAGCCCATCGGCAAGCCCGACCTGAAGGAGATGCTTGAGGAGGCCTGCGACCGACTCGACGCCCGCCGCGCCCGGATCGAAGTGGCCTTCAAGTACTTCATCACCAAGCAGGGCCCCGTGAGCCAGAGCGAGAGCGCGCTCGACTACGATTGCCGGTTCGAGGGAGTCCTGGGCGGTGGCGAGTACCGCTTTACCCTCGGGGTCGAGGTACCGGTCACGATCTGCTGTCCGTGCAGCAAGGAGATCTCCCGCCACGGCGCCCACAATCAGCGAGCCATCATCAAGGCCAGACTGCGCTCCCGCCCCGACAGCATGATCTGGATCGAGGATCTGGTGACCATGCTCGAACGCCAGGGCAGCGCCGAGATCTTCCCTCTCCTGAAGCGAGAGGACGAGAAGTTCGTCACCGAGGCCGCCTTCGAGAACCCGAAGTTCGTGGAGGACGTGGTGCGCGACGCCGTGGTGCTGCTCCGCGCCGACCCCCGCGTCACCTGGTTCCAGGTGAGCTGTGAGAGCCTGGAGTCCATCCACAATCACAGCGTCTACGCCTTCCAGGAAGAGGAGCGCGACTCGGGCGCGACTCCCGGACCAGCGCCGGAGGTCGGCGTGTGAGCGGCGGACCGGGCGAGCTCTCCGGCAAAGTGAGCATCGTCGGCGGCGCTGGGCGCGTCGGGTCGAGCGCCGCCTACGCACTGCAGTTGGGGGGCGGCTGCCGCGAGCTCGTGCTGGTGGACCTCGCCGCCGAGGCCGCGCAGGGCGAAGCCCTGGACCTGACCCACGGGCGAGCCGCGGCGGGGGGGCCAAGCATCCGGGCCGGCGGCTACGACGCCATCCGCGGGTCGGATATCGTAGTGGTGACCGCAGGGCTGCGCCGGCGCCCGGACGAGTCCCGGCTCCAGTTGATCGAGCGCAACACCCAGCTCTTCGGCGAGATCATCCGGCAAGTCAAGGCGGCGGGCACGGCGCCTGACACCATTCTGCTGGTGGTCACCAACCCCGTAGATATCCTGACCTATCTGGCGGCGACGGACCTGGGCTGGCCGGCCCAGCGCACGATCGGGCTGGGCACCGTGCTGGACACGCTCCGGTTCCGCTCCCTGCTGGGCGAGCGACTTGGCATTGACCCAGCAGGGGTGGAAGCCCTCATCCTCGGCGAGCACGGCGATTCCATGGTGCCGGTCTGGTCATCCCTCCGCTATCATGGCGGCCCCATCTCTGCCGTGGCCGGCTGCTCGCAGGAGGCGGTCCACGAGGCCTTCGCCGCCGCTCGCACGGCCGGCGCCGAGTGCCTGCGCCTGAAGGGCGGAGCGGGGTATGCAGTCGGGCTCGCCGTGCGGCAGGTGGTGAGCGCGGTACTGCGCGACACCGGGGAGGTGCTCCCGGTCTGCACCCTCCAGCAGGCCGGCGAGTTCGCGGGTGTTGCGCTCAGCCTGCCAACCAAGCTGGGGCGATCGGGCATCCTGGGAGTCCTCTCTCCTGACCTGTCGGAGGAGGAGCACAAGGGACTGGTGCACAGTGCCGAAGTACTCCGCCAGACGATTGCCGGCCTCGACCGGTAGGGCAGGTCCGCGGCCTGTCCTTCTTGAGGCAAGTTAGCAGCCTGCCCTGCTCGAGCGGGAGGGTTCCGATGAGGATCAGGTTCCTCGGACATGCCACATTCCTGATCACCACGGCCGACGGCACCAAGATCGTGACCGACCCCTACGAGCCAGGGGGATTCGGTGGGGCCATCAAGTACGGTCCGCTCCAGGAGCCCGCCGACATAGTCGTGGTGAGCCACGACCACGCGGACCACAACTATGTCCAGATGGTCCCTGGCAAACCCGTGGTGGTGAAGGAGCCTGGCGAGTATCTGGAGCGCGGGGTCGCGCTCCGCTCTCTCAGCACCTACCACGACGCGAGCCGCGGGGCCCAGCGCGGCCGCAACACGGTCTGGGTGATCAAGGCCGACGGCCTCACCCTCTGCCATCTCGGAGACCTGGGAGAGCCGCTCAACCCTGAAGCTGTGACCGCGCTCGGGCCGCTGGATGTCCTGATGGTGCCCGTGGGAGGTGTCTTCACGATAGACCACCGGGGTGCGACCGGAGTGATGAACAGCTTGCGGCCCCGCCTGACCATCCCCATGCACTACAGCACGCCGAAGGCCGGCTTCAACCTGGCTTCGGTGGAGGAGTTTCTCGCGGGCAAGCAGGGCGTGCGCCGCGTGCAGGGCTCCGAGATCGAGGTCAGCAGAGACAGCCTTCCTCAGACCCCCGAGGTCGTCGTGCTCCAGCCCGCGCTCTGACCAGCCGGCGCAGTCCTGGCCTCCGCAAGAGGAAGCGGGGCGGCCGGGCAGAACCACTGGCGCGAGCGCCCGCGGGCGGTTGAGTGCTGCCGCCGGTGCCAGGGAGACGAGGCGATGGAGGCTGGGCCCGGGATCTACCGCGTCGAGTCGGCCGGGGAGGTCATCTACGCTCTGGACTGCGGCGGCGCGTATGGCCTGGTTGACGTTGGAAGCGCCGCTGCCTTCCCCTCCAAGCTGGAGCAACTCCAGGCCCAGGGCATCGCGCCCGAGCAGATCGCAGCCGTCTTCATCACCCACCATCACTCCGATCACTGCGAGGCGCTGGCCCGGCTGCGCCAGGAGTGCTCCCCGCGCGTGGTGACACACCGGCTGACGGTCGAGCGTCTGGGTTACTGCTCGGCCTCCGAACCCGTCGCTCGGGAGCTGGTTGACTACACCGTGGATGAAGGTGATGCGGTGGAGGTTGGCGACCTGAAGCTGGAGGTGTACCATCTGCCCGGACACACCCCGGACTCGGTCGCCTGGCAGCTCGGGCCGGCGCTTTTTGTCGGTGACATCATCTTCTGCGACGGCGGCATCGGCTGGATGGATGTGCACTGGGGATCGTGCGTCAGCGACTATCGTGCCTCTCTCTCGCGGCTGCCCCGGCTCCAGGCCGACACGATCTACCCCGGCCACCGCGGTTTCGGGCCGATCACGCGCGAGACAGTAGAGGAGGCCCTCCGGCGGCTGACCCGGATCGCTGAGATAGATGGCAGCCCCCTCGCCGCGCTGGGCCGTCCCGCGCCCCGCCGCCGGTCGGACGAGCCGGCCAAGGTCATCCGCCTCTCGGTCTCCCCCTCTCAGTAGCCGGCTGCGCGGCAGCCCGGCGTGCCCTGAGCGCAGTCGAAGGTCCCTCGGAGCGATACTCGGACCGGGGCCGGTCTGTCGTGCGGCGGCTCCCGCCGCGCCGGATTGGTATGGTAGAGGCCCCAGCCGGTGGCAATGCGGCGAAAAGGCCCTCCGCCGCTCTTGACAGCCGCCCCGGGATGTGGCAAGATAGCATCGAAACAAGGGAACCTTCACAGTCCTGACGGACGTCGAGGGGTCAGGGGCCGGGCCTCTCGCGGTGTTGTTGTTTCTGAGGCTCCTTCCCGTGCTCCTTGAGAACTGAACAGTGTCCGGATGGTTGTGCGTGCCACGTAAGCGATTGCGACCGTAGTTGGCGCAGAGCATTCCGCCTCGGTGGAAGCTGGCTCAGCGCATGCGGTCGCTTTAGCCACAAACTTTCCAATGGAGAGTTTGATCCTGGCTCAGGACGAACGCTAGCGGCGTGCCTAAGCTATGTAAGTCGAGCGGGGTGACCGTGCAGAGTCCCTTCGGGGACGAAGTGCGGTGACCTAGCGGCGAACGGGTGAGTAACACGTGAGCAACCTGCCCCGTGGTTCGGGATAACTCCTCGAAAGGGGGGCTAATACCGGGTAAGAAGCGCCATCGCATGGTGGCGCTTGGAAAGGGGAAACTCGCCACGGGAGGGGCTCGCGGCCTATCAGCTAGTTGGTGAGGTAACGGCCCACCAAGGCTCCGACGGGTAGCCGGCCTGAGAGGGTGTTCGGCCACACTGGGACTGAGACACGGCCCAGACTCCTACGGGAGGCAGCAAGCGGGAATATTGCACAACGGGCGAAAGCCAGGTGCAGCGACGCCGCGTGAGGGATGAAGGCCTTCGGGTTGTAAACCTCTGTTGGCGGGGACGATCATGACGGTACCCGCCGAGGAAGCCCCGGCTAACTCCGTGCCAGCAGCCGCGGTAAGACGGAGGGGGCAAGCGTTGTCCGGATTTACTGGGCGTGAAGAGCGCGTAGGCGGTCCGTTAAGTCAGCTGTGAAATCGCTGGGCTCAACCCAGCAACTGCAGTTGATACTGACGGGCTCGAGTCCGGGAGAGGGAAGTGGAATTGCTGGTGTAGCGGTGGAATGCGTAGAGATCAGCAAGAACACCGGTGGCGAAGGCGGCTTCCTGGACCGGTACTGACGCTGAGGCGCGAAAGCTAGGGGAGCGAACGGGATTAGATACCCCGGTAGTCCTAGCTGTAAACGATGGTCACTAGGTGTTGGGGGTATCGACCCCCCCGGTGCCGAAGCTAACGCATTAAGTGACCCGCCTGGGGAGTACGGCCGCAAGGCTGAAACTCAAAGGAATTGACGGGGCCCCGCACAAGCGGTGGAGCATGTGGCTCAATTCGAGGCTACGCGAAGAACCTTACCAGGGCTTGACATCTGCGGAATCCTGCCGAAAGGTGGGAGTGCCCTTCGGGGAGCCGCAAGACAGGTGGTGCATGGCTGTCGTCAGCTCGTGTCGTGAGATGTTGGGTTAAGTTCCGCAACGAGCGCAACCCTCGTCTTGTGTTGCCATCAGTTCGGCTGGGCACTCACAAGAGACTGCCAGAGCAATCTGGAGGAAGGCGGGGATGAGGTCAAGTCTGCATGCCCCTTATGCCCTGGGCTGCACACATGCTACAATGGGCGGCACAGAGGGACGCAAGACCGCGAGGTGGAGCCGATCCCACAAAGCCGTCCTCAGTTCGGATCGGAGTCTGCAACTCGACTCCGTGAATGTAGGAATCGCTAGTAACCGCAGGTCAGCACACTGCGGTGAATACGTTCCCGGGGCTTGTACACACCGCCCGTCAAGCGATGAGAGTCGGTTGCACCCGAAGTCACTGGCCCAACCCGTAAGGGAGGGAGGTGCCCAAGGTGCGGTCGGCGATTGGCGCTAAGTCGTAACAAGGTAGCCGTACCGGAAGGTGCGGCTGGATCACCTCCTTTCTAAGAGTCAACCCAACGGTCGCCAAAGGATCCGCCTGACTGCGGGTGGGCAATCCAACGACGACCCTGACTCCAGGTCGATCAACCGTCCGGACACTGTTGAGTTTCCAAGGAGCTTCCGCGATCCCGCGAGAGGGGTTTCCCCAACCCCTCTCGTAGCTGTTTGTGGACCGCGTGGGCCTCTAGCTCAGTTGGCTAGAGCGCCGCCCTGATAAGGCGGAGGCGGCTGGTTCGAGTCCAGCGAGGCCCATTCTGCTTCGGGCAGCCAGGAGCGCGCCTCCTGCCCTGATCGCCTTGCGCCTGCCATCCACCCACTCCGCGGCCCTTCCGCCAGGCCCCGCTTTCCTGTAGAATGGCGCGACAGCGACACCGGCCGGATGTGCGCAGGCCGAGGCCAGTGGCGCTGCACACGGTTCCTCTCTGGGGGCTTAGCTCAGCTGGGAGAGCGCCTGCCTTGCACGCAGGAGATCAGCGGTTCGAATCCGCTAGCCTCCATTCTGCTTCATCCACGGCGAAGTGCACACCAGGGAAGCCACGCCCCAGGCCCGAGGAGGCCGCGATGGGCGCAGAGCAGACGTTAGACGGCCTCGCCTACTGTGGCCTGGTCTGCGCGGCGACCAGGACATCCCGCGGGAGGAGCCGCAGGCGGGGTAGGAGCAGTGTCCAGGTCGGTCCTGAAGCGCGCCGCACTGCCCTACCGACTTGCTGATGTGGTCAACGAAGGCTATACTCCGGAAGGTTACAGCGTTCTGTCGCGGTATGAAGGGACTTGACTGCATCTTCTGGACACGAGGTCATCCGCATAGTGCCGCGTAAGTATGGGAATCCTCCCGTCGTGGAAGCTGTGTGCGAGTTCCGGTTCGAACCCGGTGACTGGGATAGCGCCATCTTTGGCCTCGTCTGGGAGGAGGTAAAGGGCCACTTCCCGAAACGGCGGGACGTCCAGCAATCCGGCCTGCAGGTACAGGTCGAGTTGCGTCTTGTTCCAACCCCACCAAGCACAGAGCAGCAAACCGCGCCAGAGCCACGGCCTCGCGTGCAGTACCTTAGCGACGACGGGAAATCGTTCCTGATCGTGGGGCCCGATGTGCTCAGCGTGAACCGGCTCGCCCCGTACTCATCTTGGCAGGATCTGAAGCCGCTGGCCAGACGCGGATTCGATGCGTATGTCTCGCATGCTCGACCGAAGGCGATCCGGCGGGCGGGGCTGCGGTACATCAACCGAATGGAGTTCCCCGGCGAGAAGATCAAGCTGGACGACTACTTCAACTTCCGGCCTTTTCTGGGCACTACGTTGCCCCAGGACCATGCGTCGTTCATCCTGGGGGTGGAGTTCATCTACCCGCCGGCGGGAGATGCCCTGCGACTGCAACTGGCTAGCGTCCGTCCTGCAAAGGAGCAGCGGCTGGCGGTCATACTGGATCTGGACTACTTCACGCTGTTGCCTGACTCGATCCGCGTGCAGTCAGATGAGGCAGTGAACTGGCTGGACCGCGCCCACGGGCGTGTGGAGGAGATCTTCGAGGGGACGATCACCGACAGGCTGCGGTCGATGTTTGGCGGGGAGGCTTAGGGATGGCGGTTACCGGGATCGCGGAGCAGGACGCGGAATGGTCTGTGAGGCGTCTCGAATGGATTGCTGTGCCGAGCCGACAGGCGCATCCTCCCCAGCCTGACCTGCTCCGTTGGGTAACCGGGCCCGACTACGCACCTGACGTCAAGTGGGCTGTGATCACGAGGTATTACCGGCTGCGCGACGAACCGACGGTCGCCGCATTCCTATTCGACAGGCCTCGCCTGCTCAACGCTGTGCTGGACGCGTACGCGACACTATCTGCTATCTTCGGCCCTGAGGCCTCGGCAGAATTGCGGTTGCGCGCAGATCCTGAGATCCCGACCAGACGCTACGTGGCCGTGCTCATAGTCACGGGACTGCCCGTGGAGGATGCTCTCAGCCGCGCTGAGCGGTTCGACGCTGAGTGGTGGCTAGACCGCATAGGGGATCTGGGACAGGAGCTGGTGTTCACGCTGGAGTTCATCTGATGTTCGACTGGATAGGGTACCTACATCTTGCCAAGAGCATCGTGGATACAGGCCAACCGGCAGCCGTGTCTGAAGAGGCACGGCTTCGATGCGCGGTAAGCAGAGCTTACTACGCGGCCTTCGGGCGGGCAGCGGTCTACTTCACGCAGATCCACGGCCCGGAGGCCATCAGCCGAGGTGCAGAGGTCCATAGTTGTGTGGCCATGTGGTTCAAGAAGGAGCACGGTCTGAGGTACAAGCAGATCGGGAAAGCCTTGGACGATCTCCGTGAGTGGCGCAATAATGCAGACTACGAGAGCGAAGGCAGAGACTGGGACAAGTGTGCCAGGTCTGCCCTCATCCGAGCTAAGGACTCAATCAGCAAGCTGACAACCTTAGATGGGGCGCCGCCGGAGTGGTCTTAGTGGAGTCCCCGGTACTCGCTGTCGTTGTGGTCCACGGATAGCATCAGCGTCTCGCGCCCGCGTTCCAGCCAGAGTAGCGCTCTCTGGTTTGGCTCGGACACCTGCATCCAGAGAGGCGTGAAGATCCCCCCGTCTGAGTGCGGTACCGAAGCGACGCCCAACATGACCGCGGCGAACCACACCAGCTTCAGGGCCTACTTCATCTAGCCCCCCGACAACGCCGCGATGATCGCGCGGCAGAAGGCTGGCAGGTCGTCGGGGTCGCGCGAGGTGATGAGGTTCCCGTCCACCACCACCTCCCGATCCTCCCACTTCGCGCCCGCGTTGACGAGATCATCCTTGATCGAGAAGAACGAGGTAACCCGCTTGCCCCTAAGAATCCCGGCCGACGCGGGCACCCAGCCGCCGTGACAGATCGCGGCCACCACCTTCCCCGCCGCGAACGCGTCACGCACGAGCTTGAGGAGGGATTGGTGGCGCCGCATCCGGTCGGGGCTGTAGCCCCCGGGGACGATTACTGCGTCGAAGTCGGCCGCGGAGACTTGATCGGCCGAGGCGTCCACCGTGACCGGCAGGCCGTGCTTGCCGTGGTAAGTGGTGGCGGTTCCTGTGCCCACCAGCGTCACCTTGGCTCCTGCCTCGCGCATCCTGATCACGGGATACCACAGCTCGAGGTCCTCGTAGAGGTCCTCCGCCAGCACTGCGATCCGCTTGCCGTCCAGTGTCATCATGGGTCCTGGCTCCTTCACCTGAGGCGATTCTAGCGGGCCGGCGGGCGGCAAGCAAGGCGCGCCAGGGCCGCTATGTTCGGTTCATCGGCGAAGGTTGACAGAGGGAAGCTGTTTCGCTATAGTCATGTGAGGAACATCCGGGCGACGGATACGGGCGGCGGTACCGGCTGGCTCAAATGGGTCCCCATTTGGGCCTTCTTGTTTCCCCAGGCAGAGCGTTGGCGGCCGATCGTGGCCGCGCATCCGCGTCGCGGGCGGGCGCGACGCCCCGCAGGGGAATGAGGGACGTGCCAGCAACCATCGTCGTAGGCAGCCAATGGGGAGACGAGGGCAAGGGCCGGGTCGTTGACCTCCTGGCCGCGGAATCCGATCTCGTTGTCCGCTACCAGGGCGGGAACAACGCCGGCCACACGGTGTGGGTCGGCGACCAGCGTTTCGCCTTCCATCTCATCCCGACGGGAATCCTGCGTGGCAAGCCGTGCGTGCTGGGCGCGGGCATGGTGATTGACCTGGGCGTGCTCTTCGAGGAGGAATCGGAGCTCGCCTCGCGCGGCGTGCCGGTGCAAGGCAAGCTCCGCATCAGCGAGAACGCTCACCTGATCCTGCCCTACCATAAGCTGCTCGAGCAGGCGGAGGAAGAGCGCCGGGGGAGCCGCGCCATCGGCACCACCCGGCGCGGCATCGGGCCGGCCTATGAGGACAAAGTGGCGCGCCGGGGCATTCGCATGGGGGACCTGCGAGACCCGGAGGCGCTGGCCGAGAAGCTCGGTGAGGTCGTCACCTACAAGAACCTGATTCTTCAGCGCGTCTACCGCTCGCCGGCGGTTGACCCGGACCGCATCTACAACGGTCTGCGCGTGATGTACGACCACTACCAGGACGCGATCTGTGACACCTCCCGACTGGTGCAGGATGCCCTGGAGGAGGGCCAACGCGTGCTCTTCGAAGGTGCGCATGGCTCCATGCTCGACATTGACTGGGGCACCTATCCCTATGTCACCAGCTCCAACCCGCTCTCGGGCGCGGTCTGCGCGGGCGCAGGGATCGGGCCCAAATGGCTGGGCCGGGTGGTGGGCGCGGCGAAGGCCTACACCACACGGGTGGGCGCGGGCCCATTCCCGACCGAGGTGCCGGAGGAGATCGCAAGCACCATGCGCGACCCAGGAGGGGAGTACGGGACAACCACTGGCCGCCAGCGGCGAATCGGCTGGTTCGACGCCATGGTGGTGGCGAAGTCGGCCCGGCTGAACGGCCTCCATGGGCTGGCCATCACGCACCTGGATGTGCTCGGGCAGTTCGCCGAGATCCCGGTGTGCGTGGGCTATGAGGTGGATGGCGAGCGGATCGCCGATCTGCCCAACGGCATCGAGGAGTTCAGCCGCTGCCGGCCGATCTATGAGACTGTGGCGGGCTGGCAGAGCGACATCGCTGATGCGCGCCGCTTCGCTGACCTGCCAGCAAATGCCCAACGCTACGTCAGGCGGGTGGAGGAGCTGGTGGGCGTGCCCGTCTGTCAAGTCCTGGTGGGCCGTCAGCGTGACCAGTCCATCGTCCTCTAGCCTGGCCGCGGCGCCGCCGAAGGCGCGCATCCCGCTGATCCTGCGTCGCCTGGGCCGCACCGCAGAGCGACCGGTTCACGCGCGGGCGCTGGATCCCCTCGACAGCTTGATCCTGGGCGTGCTCTCCCAGAACACCACCGACGTAAACTCGGGGCGCGCTTTTTCGCAGCTGAGACAGCGCTTTCCGACCTGGGGGGAGGTCGTGCGGGCGCGGCCCCAGCAGATCGCGGCCGCCATCCGCTCGGGCGGCCTGGCCGAGATCAAGTCGCGGCGGATCAAGGACATCCTGGCACAGATCGAGGAGGATCGCGGACAGCTCGATCTGAGCTTCCTGCGCCGACTCCCGATGACCAAGGCGCGGGACTATCTGGTCGGCCTGTCTGGCATCGGCCGGAAGACGGCGGCGGTGGTGCTGCTCTTCGCCCTGAACAAGCCGGCCTT
>Ga0315280_10001160_pt1 | contig 46488 bp, 39 predicted proteins | sample YL17G06_40_MG_FD_203697 | JGI IMG/M metagenome (GOLD analysis project Ga0315280, IMG submission 203697) | Sediment microbial communities from Yellowstone Lake, YNP, Wyoming, USA - YL17G06_40 | ecosystem: Environmental > Aquatic > Freshwater > Lake > Sediment | place: USA: Wyoming | collected... | reverse complement strand
ACAGGCCGCGCGCCGCAGCCTCTCCGGCCCAGACGGAGGAGGCGACTCGCCGGTATCTCGAGCGGCTGACGACCCTGGGAGCCCCGATGCCTGTCCACTATCAGGAGCCGTTCCGCCGCGACTATGGCGAATGGCAGCCGACCGCGCAGGACTTCCTTGCCGACCTTCGCGCGGCCGTGCGCGGAGGCGCCGCCGGGTGGTGCCTGCACAATGGCTCTCCGCGCCGTGGCGAGGAGGGTCCCGCGCGCTCCTTCGATCTGCGGCCGAGTCAGCCGCGCCTCATGGAGCAACTCGACGGCGATGAGCTGGGGGTCGTGCGACGCATGGGCGAGGTGGCGGCGGAGGCGGCGCGTGGCTGATCATGCCGGCCGTCCAGGCCACGTGATCGCGGTGGCCCTGGGGGCGTACGCGATCGCCGCTGTTCTTGCTGAGTGGAACCTCGCGGTATGGCCCGGCGGCGACCCGGCTGTGGCCATATCGCTCCTGGAAGCGAGCGTTGCCGTTCTAGCCGTTCTCGGAGCACTCCTCGTCGGTCGTGGGGACTGGCACACAGTGTTGCGACTTCGCCGTGCCGCGCCGCTCACACTACTGGGTGCGGCGCTGCTCGGCTTCGGGTTCGCGTGCGGGCAGATGGCGTTCGAGATGCACTCCGCCATTGGGCCGCTGGGTCGCGTGCCGCAGGGGACCAGCACGACTGTCAACGTTCCCGTGCTGCTCGTCGCTGTGGTGTCACTGATGCCGGCCCTGGGTGAGGAGATGCTGTATCGAGGTCTGCTCCTGTGGGCGTTTGAGCGTCGCGCCGGCAAGCGCGTGGCGGTGGTGCTCAGTGCTATACTCTTCGCGGCGGTTCATGTTCCGCCACTGGACGTGTCGATGCTCGCCGGCCTCGTGGCGTTCGGTGTGCTGGTGGGGTACCTGACGCTGCTGAGCGGGTCGCTGCTGCCGGCGATGGCGTGTCACGCCTGCAACAACGCCACGGCCTTCTGGGTGTTGACGCTGATCCGTCGGGCGGCGTTGAGCGATGATCCGGGGTGCGTGGTCGCGGAAGCGGCGCTCGTATCGGGTATCGCGATAGCGATAGGCATGGTGTGCCTCGTGGTCGCACACGGAGTAGGGACTCGCGCCCGTGGATCGACGGCAGATACGCATCCCGAGTGACCCGGCTGAGCTGCGGTGCGTCAGGGCCACTGTCGCAGAGTGGGCGCGCCGTGCGGGGTTCTCACCTGCCACCGCCGACGAGCTGGCGGCCGCTGTTCACGAGGCCGTCGTGAACGCGATGGAGCACGGGAATCGGTACAACCCCGCGCGCTGGGTCAGTGTGTACCTCGAGGAGTCCGACCTGGCGCTGACCGTGACGGTCCAGGACGAAGGCCCGGGCGTACGACTCGCGGAAGCTCCAGTTGACCCGCTGGCCGACCGCGGTCGCGGGCTGGAACTTATGCGGGGCCTTGTCGACGAGGTTCGCACCTCGGCGGACGTCGGTCGCACGGTCTTGGTGAAGGCAAAAGCCTCGGAGTGACGTAAGGCTGCAATGGGCCTGCTGCTAGCGGTCGATATCGGTAACACCTCGACGCGAGCCGGCGTCTTCGACGGCGACGGGCTGGTGACCAGTTTCCGATACGCTACCGAGCCGTCGCTGTCTGCGGACAGCATCGGGCTGACGCTGCTCGGCATGCTAGGGTTATGGGGGCTGGGCAAGGACGACCTCGGCGCCGTGGCCGTGTGTACGGTGGTGCCAGCAACGGCGTCACGGTACGCCGAGATGTGCGAGCGGCATCTGGACGTTCCCATTCGCGCGGTGAGCGCCGAGAGCAGCGGCGTGATCGTGAAGTACGACCCGCCGTGGTCCGTCGGCGCCGACAGAATCGCCGACGCCGTCGCGGCGGTCGAGCGTGTCGGCGCCCCGGTCATCGTGGTGGACTTCGGGACGGCGACTACCATCAACGCCGTCGACGCCGAGGGCGCCTATGTCGGCGGAGCCATCGGCCCAGGCGTGGAGGCTGCTCTGGCGGCCCTGTACATGCGCGCAGCCAAGCTCCCTATGGTCGATCTTCGCTTGCCGCCGCAAGCCCTGGGGACGAACACTCCTGACGCAATCAGGTCGGGGATGGTCTACGGGTTGGCGGGTCTCGTGGACGGCCTGGTGGGCCGCATTCGGGCGGAGATCGGCGCGGAGGCCCCGGTGTTGGCGACGGGTGGTGTGGCTCCCCTGGTGGCATCGGCCTGCGAGACGGTCTCCGAGGTTGTCGACGATCTGACGTTGCACGGCATTCGTATCCTCTGGGAGCGCTCGGGCGGGGTGCGTGGGACATGAACTTCCCGCTGCTTCTGACTGTGATCATCGTGAGCGGGATCGTCGCCTATGTTGGCGACGTGATCGGGAAGCGCCTGGGCAAGAAGCGGGTCAGCATCTTCGGATTGCGGCCCAGGCAGACCGCCGTGCTGATCGCGGTCACGACCGGATGCGCGATCACTCTGGGCACGATCGTCGTGCTGTCACTAACGTCGGCGGAGGTGCGCGAGGCTCTCTTCCACATGCAGGAGCTCAAGGCACAGATCGCGGAGGCGGAAGCGGCGAAGGGTGCCGCCCAGCAGGCTGCCGCCGAGGCCGCCCAAGGGCGAGATGCCGCTCAGAACGACCTCAGGGGCGCGCAGAACGACCTCACCGACGCGGAGTCCGCGCGGAGCGAGGCTGTCGAACGTGCCGAAACCGCCGGGGCAACGGCGCGGTCGGCCGAGGGAGACGCCGCGCGGACCAGAGGCGAGCTGGGCCGCACAGAGATCCGGCTGCGCGACCTGCAGGGCCGGCAGGATACGCTGACACGCGACATCGCGAGCATCGAGAACGACAAGCGCTCCGCCGAGGAGGCCAGGGATGCGCTGATCCTTGAGGCGGGCAAGCAAGCCTTCGCCGGGAGCCTGCCGCTACTCGGGTACAAAGACGGGCTGCCTATCGCGTTGCCGCGCGGACAGGAGCTCTGCCGGCTCATCGTTCCGCAGGGGAGCGACGCGCCGACGGTCAGGCGAGCTCTGGGCGAGCTCCTCACGCAGGCCGAGGACACCGCGAAGGCCGCGGGCTGCGCGCCCTGGGACTACGCCGCCGACCAGAAGGACGCGACCACCGGGCTTCTCCTCATCCTCATGGATGCTGAGGTGAAGACGGGTCCGGACTGGCATTTCCTCGACCTGGACGAGCGACTCGACGCCTACGACAGGTACCTCGCGAGCACCGCGGACAGAATCGCGCAGCTCTCGCAGCGTGCCCCCGTCTACACGATGGTCCGTGTTGGGCCGTATCCTGTGCCCAGGAACCGGCCGGCCATCGTAGAGATCTACATCGGCCTTGTTCGCTCGGCCGGGCTACCGGTCGGGTCGGTGCTTGCCACCGTGCCCGTGCCGATCGGCGCCAACAAAGACGCGATCGCCCAGGTGTGCCAGGATCTGGCCGCCGGAGCGCGCGAGGCCGCCCGCGAGTCGACAAGTCTGACAGGCGACTACCGAGGCGTGATCGCTCCTGAGCAGATGGCCGATCCGTCGTACGAGTCGATGGAGGCCGTCGTTAGCGAGGTGCTGCGGCTCCACACGGAGCTGAACGTGGGGGCGCGGCTCTCGGCTGTGGTGATCGGTGATCCCGACAGGCCGGGCGACTACAGCAATATCGACGTGCCTAGGTACAGGATCGATGTTGACCCCATCTTCTGAGGCCGCCGTGCTGGCGGTCGACCCCGGGCGGGAGAAGGCGGGCTTGGCGGTCGTCTCCCACGATGGAGGCTGCATCCACCGCCAGATCGTCCCGGCGGAGGACGTCGCCAAGGTCGTGGCGGGCCTTGCCGAGCGCTTCGGGGTGAAGGCTGTGGCGGTCGGAGACCGAACGGGCGCGAGCCTAGCGTCGGCCATCGCCGCTGACTGTCCACGGCTAGTGGTCACGCTCGTGGACGAGCATCGGTCGACAGAGGAAGGCAGGGCCCTCTATCTTGAGACGGTGCCCGCTCGCGGGCTCGCGCGGCTGCTCCCCCGGGGTCTCCGGGTCCCACAGGGCCCGGTAGACGACTTCGCCGCGTGGGTGCTTGGCCGGCGGTACGTGCGCAGTCTTCGGGCCGAGGGTGAGCCTGGGGCGATGCCCGGCTAACGCTCGGCGCACTCGCCACGAGGGGTTGAGCTAGTGAGATACGCAGTTGTCGCGGTGTTGGGGCTCGCGCTGGGTCTCGGTTGTGCGTGCTGTGGCCGGCGGCCGGCGACGCGGGTCCCGACCGCCCCATCACCCGCCGTCCCCGGCGCCGCATCGGCGAAGCTGGACCGGTCGCAGGCCCCCGCCCTCGATCCGGCCTGCGCCCGGTACGCGCTGGAGCGCACCGGGCGGCCGGTGGTCGGTTTCGCGCCGGCGGCGCGCGAGGTGCCGCAGAGCCCGCTGTCCGCGGACGAGCAGAAGTCGCTGGGCGATGTCGCCACCGGCGTGTCATCGCTGGCCCTGCCGGAGATCAGCGACATGGCCCCGGTCAGGGTGAAGTGGGCATCAGTCCCCGACGCGGAGTCGAGCGAGCGGCCGGCACCCGAGACTGAGTGGCTCTGGGCCTTCCGAAATGAGGGCGAGAAGCTCTACGTGTCGCCCTGGCTCGAGGTGCTCGGCGCGGCGGACGAGGCCGTGCGGTCGGAGGAGCCCGCCACCCATGAGGAGGTGCTCTCATCGGGCTTCGCGGTGCTGGGCCGCGACGCCGGGGAGGGCGCGGAGATGACGATAGGCTCACCCGATGGCACGGAGTGGGGCGTGCCCGGACGCGACGTCGCCGCCGCGCTAAGGGCCTGCTTCCTCTCCAGGCTGGGGAAGAGCGAGGAGGCCGGGCAGGTCGCCGCGCAGGCCGGGAAGGACGGCTTTGCCCGACTGAGCGCGACGCTCACCTATCTGGCGCACCGGTCTACGATCGAGGGCATCGCCGGCGGCTGGCCGCGCACTGTGGCGCTGAGGACCCTCGAGACGGCGGCGCAGCTCGGCGCGAGTGACTATGCCGGAGGGGACAGGCTCCGGCTCGACCGCGAGGTACTGAGCACCATGACCGCCGAGGATAAGCTGCCGCCCGGCGATCCGTCGAAGGCCAAGCCCGGCGAGCCGCAGTGGGCGCGCTACCAGTTGAGGAGGCTGTGCGACGCGGGAGCCCCCGAGATCCTGGGCAGGGACAAGGACGCGGGCGACCCGGCCGTCAAGCTCCTGAACGGCGGCCCGGTGGCCACGGAGGCGCTCACGCAGGCCCTCGACGACAGCCGGATGACGCGTATGCTCGCGACCGACGCTAGCGGGCCGCTGCCCGATCTGCTGCGAATCGGCGACATCGCATTCGACATCCTAGCCGGCCCGGACGAGCGCAAGTCGCTGACTGAGCAGGGAGTGTCGCGCCTGTACGCGCTACCTACGGAGGATCGGGCGGAGGTCATCCGCCGCGTGCGTCGGTCCGTCGACCCCGGCGAGCGGTCCTGACGGCAACCGAGCCCCCGCGTACAAAGAACAGCCGCACGGTCCGGGGACCCCGCGGCATGGAGACGCTGTCGTGCGCGTCGGCTACTTCTTGTTCTCGGAAACGGAGTCGATCTGCGGGCGGCCGCCTGTGGCGAACTGCACGATGGTTGCGAGCTTCTCGCGGCGTCGGACGATGCGCGGGCGCACGAACGTCCTCTTCTTCTTGTCCATGATCCGGCCCGCTCTCCTTTCCCAACGGTTGTCATTCCGCACCACAGGGCAGGCATCCTGCCTGCCGCCGCGAAAGCGGATCGCCCAGTCGACGGGTAAGGCCTCTACCGCTGTGTCTCCAACAGCAGGCCCTGCTCCAGCAGTTCGGCTATGGTCTCATCCACGCACTCGCTGATCTGGTCCTCAGTGGCCTCGTACTCGTCGAATAGGGCGGCAACTATCTCTTGGCCAGCCTTGCCCGCCACCAGCAGCTCCCAGATGCGCTGGGCGGTTTCGTTCAACTCGAAGATATCCTGCGTGCTCACGTCCACAAGGATGAAGCCCTCCGCCGAAGTCTGTGCAACGACGTCCTGCTTCGCTGTGTAACGCGAGCTACCCATGCGGTAACTGCTCCCTGCGCGGCCCAGCACGACAACGGACCGACAGTATAGCCATCGCACTCCCCATGTCAACCGGCCGGGCGTTCGAGCAACGATGCCGCCTGACGCCCGTCGCCCACACGGAATCCGACCCCGGATGGGTTTCGCAGGCCAACCGGCGATTCCTGCTTGACCGGTCGCAACACGGAAGTCGCGGCGCACGTGAGGTGAGACGCTCGGGGCGCGAGGATCGTCTGAACGATTCGAGGAATGCACCAGCGGAGGGCAATCGTTGCCCCCGGTGTGCTTGGAGGTGCCAACTATGAGACTGTCAATCTTGGCGGCGGCTCTGGCGGCCGCGGCGGGGGCGTCTTGGCTTGCGGGCTGTAACGGCGGCGGCGAGGTCGGGGGCGTACAGAACCCCGACGACCTGACGGGAGTGTCTATCAGAGCCGCGGCGATGACCGACACTGTGCTGGATGGCGCCTCCATCAGACTCTCGTGGAATGCGCCCAGCCGTATCCCGCTCAACCCACAAATGCGGGCGGGCTACGTGGTCGGCTATGAGGTCTACCGCAGCTCCATCCCCCAGGTCCAGACAGTGCCCCAGACACTCATCGCGTTCCTCGAGGGCGGCGGGTCCACCGTGTTCGTCGACAACTCCGCGGACCAGCCTCCGATCGAGAATGTCGCGCTGACCACGGACGACACGACGGGTGTCGTCCCGGTCAACCGGTCACCGGGCAGCGGCACGGCGACCATCGAATACGGGGCCACGAGCATCACGTACGAGATAGCCCCCACGCCGCCCAGCCCCGGGCAGGTCTACTACTACGCGATCCGCGTCGTGACCAAGAAGCTGCCGGCCATCCCGTTCGATCCGCCAGACGGCACCGCGAGCTACGGCGGCACTCTCTGGGTGTCGGTGCCGTACTACTCCGGCTCGGTCACCGCGCTCCGGCGCCCGGTCCTGGTGTTCCCGCCGACCGAGCCGGACCCGGGCAGCCTGGACGTTGACATCGCCACCGTGCAGTTCACGTGGGAGTCGGCCCCGGGGGCCGATGCCTATGTCATCGAAGTGTCGACCGACCGGGCCTTCCCGCCTACCCAGACGTCGCGCAGCGAGGAGTACCTCGTGGGCTCGGCCGGGGGGCAGATCGCGCGCACGTACCAAGGCGGCGACCCGGCCACTTCTTTCCGCAACGCTGAGCATGTGTACTGGCGCGTGGGTGCCCGGAGCAGCCTTGACACGTTCTACCCCGAGGATCGCCTCGGGCGCACGACCTACTTCGTGTTCTCCGACGTCCGCTCGTTTGGCGGTCTGGATGTTCCGCCTCCGAGGCCATAGCCCCGCCGGCACGACAGACGAACGCTTGTGAGGAGCCCGCCCCGGGTGTCGGCGGGCTCCTCGCGTAGTGCCTCCCGCCCAAGGAGGAGAGACGCTCCCGCGTGCGAAGGTCGGGGCGGCCTGTTACAGCCGTGCCCGCGACGGCTCTTGGCACGGCGGCCGACAAAAAAGACCAGAAAACCTTCTCTGCTCGCCCCGTCCAGGTTCGGCGCATGGCAAGGAGTGAAGGACCACCCACCGCCGTTCGGGCGTGGCGGGTGTGTTGTGCCGATCTGGGTCGGTGCATCCGGCAGAGAAAGGGGGCTCATCCCGTGAACACCGGCAACAATGATGCGATCCGAGCGGGTAACGACGAGTGCGGCGGTCCGTTTCCCGAGGAGCGACACTTGCAGGAGCGGCTGAGTGACCTGGCGCGACTGGCGAACGCGCTGGCCGGTCCCCCGAATCCTCGGGAGTTAGTAGCTACATGTCAGACGCTTATAGCGATAGCTTCGCGGCTCCGAGACGATGCGGCGAAGGCTGGCGGCCTTCACCTACTCGGCAACGCGCACACGGAGCTCGGTGAGTTCGAGGAGGCGCGGTCGGCGTACGTCAGCGCGGTCGACCTCTGGACCGAGTGCGGGTCACGAGAGGACGAGCTGCAGTCTCGCCAGGGATTGGTGAACGTCCTACAGCTCCTGGGACAACCAGAGGCTGCTGTCGACCAGGCAGTGCTCGCCACGCGGAGTACAAGCTGGTTCAGACGGTGCACGGGGTTGCTGTCAATCGGTGGTATCCAGGAGCAGCTCGGGGAGTACGATAAGTCGCTCGAACAGCTCGCCGCGGCGGAAGCCGTGTTGGTGGCGGCCAACCCCACCCCACGCCAGGCCGCCTATGTTCAGGCCTATCTGCATGGGAACAGGGCGAACCTGGCCTTGGCGCGCGGCGAACTGCGGAGCGCGCTGGACGCGGCTCACAGGATGGCGGGCGCTTCCGATCTGGCGGATCTCCGCGGACAGAAGCTGGAAGCCATGATCAACGTCGGCGTCTGCAAGACGCGCATGGGCGACATGGCGGACGCGTGGCGGCACCTCGATCAGGCACACCAGGCGGCCTCGCTTGCCGAAGACCAGTTGCGTGAGTCCACGGCGGGAGCGGCGCTCTCGGAGTGGTTCGCGCTTGCGGGGCTGTGCGACCGGGCGATCGCGCTCGCACAGCAAGCCGTGGAGTTGGCGATGGCGTCCAAGGCTCGGTTCGCCGAGCTCTACGCCAATCTCCGCCTTGGGGCGGCCTACCTCGACGGCGGCGAACCCGACCGGGCCGCAGGCCCGATCGAGCAGGCCGCGTCGGTTGCCGAGGCGCTCAAGGCGCCCAGCTATCGGCTCTCTGTGCGCTTGCTCGAGGCGCGCCTGTTGCTCGCCGGCGGCGACTCGTCACGGGCGGCGGCAATCCTTGGCGACGTGGTCACCGGCGCGGGTACGATCGGCGCGAGCACGGTCATGGCGGAGGCCCTCACCTATCTGGCCCAGGCGCTGCTGGCTCTGGGGAATGAGGCGGCCGCGGAAGAGCGGTCCATCGTCGCCAGCGAGTCGGCACGGAGGCTCGAGGCGCGCCACATACTGTGGTCGGCACAGCACGTGCACGGCCTCGCGCTCTCCGCGATGGGGCGCCACGAGAACGCCCAGGCCCGCTTCGGCGAGGCCATCGACATCATCGAGGCGATGTGGTGGCCCCTCTGGACCGTGGGGTTCGCGCAGGTACAGGACGTCAAGCACAGCATTATCGCTGTATACCTCGACTATCTCAGAACCGCGACGGGTCAAGGACGGCAGGACCTAGTGGATCGTGTCCTCGCCTTGTCCCCCTGGTCATTCCTGCGGCAGCGTTGGCAGGAGGCCACGGACGCCGGCTACGGGTGCACATGAAAGGTGGTGGGGGGAAATGCAATGGCGAAAGTGGCTGTTCCTTAGTCCAGTGATCATCTTGGCAGCCGCCGGCATAGCCGCCGGGCTCGCGGGATGCGGCATTGGCGATATCGCCGGGCCCCCCAGCGACGAGGCGGCGGGGGTAAGGCTCACAGGAGGCAGCATCCCCGGAGGGGAGAAGGTTCAGGGCGTCGTGGTCGACTCCGACGGAGACGCCGGGGTACGGAGCTCTGACGGCGATGACTACGACCCGGCAGTGGACGCGAACGTGGACCTCACAGGCCAGTCAGGCGAGTCGATACACACGGCCACCGGCGATGACGGCTGGTTCGGATTCGACGACCCGCCTTCCGGACGTTGCTTCATCGCATTCGACCTGGACGAAGATTCGCAGTCGACGGATGTCAACGTGAACCCTAGGGGCAGCGACCGCGTCCAGTTGATCGCGCGGCTCCTATCCCCTAGCGAGCAGGAAGAGGCCGGGCGCCGACGGCACAACAGGGTCCGCCTGCACGAGGAGACCGAGTGGATGTCGCAGGGCGATGAGCAGTCCATCACGGCTGCCATCGATGGGTACAAGGGGCAGGCCCGCGAGCTCGTGTGGGTGATGCAGACCAGGATCGACGCGCAGCTCCTGCCGACCGGCACGCCGAACGTGGCACGGCTGGTTGCGGGCTCCGAGTCGGGCGTCGTGTGGTTGCACGCCCAGTTGTCTGAGTCGAAGTCCAAGAAGATCAAGATCACCATCGTGGGATCGGGGCACTGGGGCTGGTGGTGGTAGTAGAGCAAGTCGCGCCGGAGCGGAGCCGGGACATGCTGGACGCCGGCTCCGCTCGGCGATTCGGAATGAGCGCAACCAGTGCGTGGGGCCAGGGGTCTGACCCCTGGTGATAGCAGCGAAGGAGTAGGTTGGTCGGGCGGCAGGCCTCACCAATGGGCCGGCCCGACCGTCGCGCGAATGCCGGACGATCGCCCAACGGGGATCTGGGGGCCGGGGCTGCCAGGCCTTATCGCCGGGCTCGCCCATTTGCCATTCGTGCCTCCGAGCGCCCATGACCTCGGCCCGCGGCTCGACGAGGTGTTGGATGCGGCTCTTGCATCCACCTCGGCCCGGGCCGGAATCCTGTACGTTCTCGAGGGCGAGGCGCTCCGGGCCATCGCACACCGCACCGCCGGCGCACCGGCGGTGCGCTGCCTCGACCCGGATGCCGAGCCATGGTGCGGGCTGCCGCGGTACGTCGCGGAGACGGGCGAGCCGGTGAACGTGGAGGACGTTCGCGCGCTCGGTCAGGGGACCCCGTATGCGCACGACCTGCTTACCGAATGCGCGGGTCTCAGCCAGCCCTTCTCGGTGATCGCGGTGCCGCTGGTGAGCGACGCCCACGAGTCCATCGGGGTCATCGAGCTGGTGGACGCCCGTGACGTGGAGTGTCAGCCGATCGCCTTCCCGTCCCACGCCCCCATCGTCCTTCAGGCGCTTGCCGGCCAGGCCGCCACGGCGATCGCGAACGCCCAGCTCGCGGCCAGGCTGCGCGAGGCGCAGTTCGAGACGGTGTTCAGACTCTCGGTTGCCGCGGAGTTCCGCGACCCCGAAACAGCCGCCCACATCCAGCGCATGAGCCGCTACACCGCCGTTATCGGGCGGAACCTGGGGCTGAGCGAGGACGACGTCGAGATGGCGCGCTTCGCTAGCCCGATGCACGACGTGGGCAAACTCGGTGTGCCGGACTCGATCCTACTCAAGGAGGGGAAGCTCACCGACGAGGAGTGGCACATCATGCGATCCCATACCACGATGGGGGCCAAGATCCTCGGCGGATCGGACTCGCCCGTCATGAAGGCCTCGGAGGGCGTCGCGCTCACTCACCATGAGAGGATCGACGGCACCGGCTATCCTCTGGGCACCCGGGGTGACGAGATCCCGCTGCTCGGGCGAATGACCGCGCTGTCGGACGCGTTCGACGCGATCACGTCTCAGCGCTGCTACAAGGAGGCTCAGCCGCTCCACGCCGGCCTCGAGATCGCCCAGTCCGACGCCGGCGCGCACTTCGACGCTGACTGCGTTCGGGCGCTGGCGCGAGGCTTCGACGAGATCAGCCGCGTCCACGAACAGTTCCATCCCGTCGAAGGGGGAAGGTGATGGGGCCCTCACCCCGACCCCTGTCGACTGCGCTCAGGACAGGCTCTCCCGGAGGGAGAGGGAGTTGCCTCCCCCTCTGGGGGAGGGCTAGGGAGAGGGTATCCCTCAGCCTCGTCGCCGCCCCTGGGGGTGACCCCCTGACTTGCCGCTCCGCGAACGGCTAGCACAGTGGCGGGAGCAGCAGATCGCGCCGGCCAAGGCCGTGAAGGGCCGCAGGCGCTGGCTGTCGCTCGTCGCGAGGACCGTCGTCGCCATGCTGGTGATCGTGGGCGTCGGCCGCCAGGTTCTGAAGCTCGCGGAGGGCGTCGACTGGAGCCGGATCGAGTTCTCGCCGTGGGCGCTCGTCTTGTCATTCGTCCTTTACCTGTGCGGGATGACCCTGGTCGCCGCCTTCTTCAGCCGCGTCGTGAAGGACATGGGCGGCCAGGCGTTGCGGCGGTTCGGTGTGGTTGCCTGGTGGGTGAGCCAGCTTGGGAAGTACATCCCCGGTAAGGCCTGGGTGGTCGTCGTCCGTTGCGGGCTGCTCTCGACCAAGGGCGTTCCACCCGCGGTCACCACCGTGGCGAGCTTCTACGAGACGCCCATGATGGTCGCGGTCGGCGCCGCCGTCGCGTGCGTGCTCTTCGCTGCCGACACGAAGCACGACCTGGCGGCCAAGCCCTTACTGCTACTCATGTCGGGCGCGATCGCGGTCGGCCTGGGGCTCGTGCTCACGCCGCGGGCTTTCGCCAAGGTAGCGAAGGTGCTCTCGCTACCGTTCGGACGGGGAGGCGACGCCCCGCCGCCCGTCCGGGCCCGGACGGTGTTGAGGGGCGTGCCGACGCTTGTCGCGGCATGGCTCCTCAATGGCGCGAGTTTCGTCGCGTGTGTGAGCGCTCTGTCTAGCGCGCCCGTGCCGGTGAGCGACTGGCCGCTCCTGATCGCTGCGTCGGGGCTGGCCGTGGCGGCGGGATTCGTGGTCGTGGTCATGCCGGGCGGGCTGGGCGTGCGAGAGTGGGTTATCATGTCGACTCTCTCGCCGGTGTTGGGGCCGGAGCTCGCTGTGCTGTCCGCCGTGGCACTGCGGCTTGTGTGGCTCGCGGTTGAGCTAGTCGCGTCGGCGGGCAGCTACTTGTCAGTGGAGGCATCCTATCGGAGGCTGAGCCGGCAGCCATGATCTCCGTCGTCATCCCCGTCAAGGACGAAGCGGGCAACCTGCAGCAGCTCCAGCAGGAGCTGTCGACGGTGGCCGCCGAGCACGGGCTCGAGATGGAGGTCATCTTCGTCGACGACGGCAGCCGCGACGCGACCTGGGACACGATTCGCGGGCTGCAGGCGGCCGATGGTCGCGTACGGGGGATCCGGTTCAGGCGGAACTTCGGTAAGGCCGCCGCGCTGACGGCAGGGTTCCGGCGCGCGCGCGGCGACATCGTCTTCACCATGGACGGCGACCTGCAGGACGACCCGCGGGAGATGCCCCGGTTCCTGAGCAAGCTGCGCGAGGGCTTCGACCTGGTGAGCGGATGGAAGCGGCGGCGCCGCGATCCCTGGCACAAAGTGCTGGCCAGCCGCGTGTGGAACGAGATGGTCAGCCTAGCCACCGGTGTGCGGCTGCACGATCACAACTGCGGGTTCAAGTGCTACCGGCGCGAGGTACTGAACGAGATCGACCTGCGCGGCGACCTGTACCGATACGTGCCGGTGCTGGCCGCGGCCCGCGGCTTCCGTGTGACCGAAGTCGAGGTCAACCACAGGCCACGCGAGCACGGAGTGAGCAAGTACGGGGCAAAGCGCTTCCTCCGGGGCTTTGTCGACCTGATGGCCGTGGTGTTCCTCACCACGGCCGGGCAGAGGCCCGCGCACGTCCTGGGCGGATGTGGGCTGACGGCCGTCGGCGTCGGGGGCCTGGCGCTTCTCGTGTGGGCGGCCCTGGCGCTGTGCGGAGCGGGGCCGGCGGTACGCGTTGTGCTCGGCTGGGCCGGAGGCTTCCTCTGCGCCGTGGGAGTGAACCTGGTCGGGCTGGGCCTGCTGGCCGAGCTCGCCCGCTCACTCGCGGGTGCGAGCGGCGAGCCGTACTCTGTGATCGAGGTAGTCGGAGATGTCGACACGTCAACCTTTGCGGATGAGTGAGCGGCCCGGCGTCGGACAGACCACGGGCATCGGCGACGGCACGTTCGCGGCGATGGTGCCGGCGGTGTCCGTCTTCACCGGCATGTTGGTGCTGTGGTCGCTCATGCACGTTCCGCCGATGCTGTGCGTGAACGACATGTCGCGCTGGGACACCGTCTGGTCGCTTGTGCACAAGGGCACCTACGCGATCGGCACCGACGCCGAGCCCGAGCCGTGGGGCACCATCGACAAGATCAAGCACGACGGCGCTTACTACTCCAGCAAGCCGCCGCTCTACCCGACCGTCCTCGCGGGCGAGTACTGGCTCCTCCGCAAGCTGACCGGCTGGGACATGAGGGAGCAGACGGAGGCCGTCTGCCGGACGCTGTTGATCACCTTCAACGTTATCCCGCTCGTCGGATTCGTGTGGCTCTACGGTCTGTTCCTCCGGCGGCACGTGCGCGACCCTTGGGCGCGGTCGTTCTGGCTCTTGGGGGGCGCACTGGCGACCTATGTCACGGGCTACAGCGTCACGCTGAACAACCACACCGTCTCGGCCTGGGCGACGATGTACGCCCTCTACTTCACGGCAAGGATCCTCTACGACGGCGACCGCCGCCGCGTCATGTTCTTCCTCGCCGGGCTCTCGGCCGCGTGGGCGTCGGCGAACGAGGTGCCGGGCATCCTGCTCCTCGTCGGAGTGCTGGCCTTGCTCGGCTGGCGCGCCGGCCCGCGCACCTGGGTCTACGCCCTGCCGCCGGCGCTCGTTATCCTGGCCGCCGAGGTCTACACGAACTCGCTCGCCTTCGGCACGATCGTCCCCGTGTACTTCCTCAAGGACACCGAGCTGTACCACTATCCTGGGAGCTACTGGAACCACCCGCAGGGCATCGACGCGCAGCACGAGCCGAAGCTCACCTACGCGCTGTACAGCTCCTTCGGCCACCACGGCATCTTCTCATTGACGCCGATCCTGTGCTTCGCCGTGGTGTCGTGGGTGCTGTTCCTGTGCGGCAAGAACCGACAGGTGCCGGAGCTTCAGTGGCTGGCCATGCTCATCAGCGTGGGGGTCTACGCGGCCTACGTGCTCCACTCGGAGCAGAACTACGGCGGCGGCTGCAAGGGGTTCCGCTGGATGTTCTGGACGATCCCGCTGTATCTCATCACTGCGCCGCTGGGAGCGGAGCAGTACTCGCGCAACTGGTTGGTGCGCGCGCTCGCCTACGTTGCGCTGGGGATCTCGCTGTGGACGGTGTTCGACGCACTCTCAGGCCCGTGGGGCTCGTCGTGGCTGCACGTGATCTACAGCGACCTGGGGATTATCAACTACTGAGGTCCGCACAAGGAAACAGGGCGCCGGCTCGCGGTGCCCTGCTGGTAGTCCGATGGTGCCGAAGAGAGGACTTGAACCTCCACGGGGAAACCCCCACTGGAACCTGAATCCAGCGCGTCTGCCACTTCCGCCACTTCGGCTCAGGTAAGCTGAAGGATAGCGGCGCGCAGGGCGAGAGTCAAGGGCCGGGAGGAGGCGCAAGCCTCCCTCTCCCCGCCCTCGGGGAGAGGGTCGGGGTGAGCGGGAAGGCGATCCTTGGTGCCGGCGAGACGCCGGCGGTCCCAGGCGCCCCCTACCACTGCGGCGGCCAGAACTGGTCCACGTCCTTCGCTGTGATGATGTGCTTCTGAAGGTAGTACACCGGCCTGTCGATCGGCTCGCCGCGGAACCACCGCGCCGCTATCGCGATGGGCAAGGCGCCATCGCCCTCGGCCGACTGGAACGTGACGGCGTGGAGCTTGCCCGCCTTGATGTACTCAAGGCCCGTGCGGCTGGAGCCGGCGGCCACGCAGATGACGTCCTCGCGGCCCGCGTCCTTCAGGGCGTCGACGATGCCGACCATCGCCTTCGAGTCATCGGCGCTTACTATGCCCTTGAGCTCACTGCCGTACCTCTTGAGCCACGCGGCGACCTGTGTGCGCGTCTTTTCGGTCTCGAGGTCGGTCGACTGCATGTCGAGGCACTTCATGTTAGGCGCGATCTTCTTCAGCTCGGAGACCGCCGCCCAGGTGCGCGAGAGGTAGCAGCTTGTCCCGGCCTTGTGCCGCACCACGCAGTACGAACCCGTGTTCCCCATCGCCTTAGCGAACTCGCGAGCGAGCATCCGGAACTGGCCCCAGTCGTCGGGACCGGTCCAAGTGATCGCGTACTGCATGCCCTCATCGACAGGGATCAGGTTGCTCGTGATCACCGGGACCTTTTCGTCGTATAGACGCTTCAGGAGCGGGACCACGCCGTTGGAGTCGACCGGGTTGAGAATGACCATGTCCGGTCGCATGCCGATCACCTGCTCGACCTGGTCGGCCTGGACCTTGTTGTCGTTGCTCGCCTCCATGACCGTGAGGTTGACGCCGTAGGCCTCCGCCAGGCGCCTCATGCCATTGCAGTAGCCGGTGAAGTACGGATGGTCCATGTACTGCAGGCTGACGATCTTCTTGCCCTCGATGCCGTCGCCCGGGCTCGGGGGCATGGGCAGCTTCTTCGCGCTCCAGCCCGAGTACTCGAAGTCGTACCAGCGGAGCGGGTCATCGTCGGCCAGCTTGGTGGGATCAGCGGGCCGGGGGGGCGGGTTGAGCGGCTCTGTGTCGATCCAGACGAGCGGCTGGCCGTCGGTCGACTTCATCGACGCGATGTCGGGCTGATCCGGCGCGGGTGCCTGTGCAGGCTGGGCGGGAGCCGTGCCGGGCTGCCTGGCGACCGAGGCGGACCCCGCAGACGAAGGCCCGGCGGCCACAGGCACGCGGTCGCGCCTGATCGCCAACGCAAAGATGGCAACGATCGCGACGCAGGCCACCGATGCAACGCACACCGTCGCGAACGTCCTGTCAGGTCTCTGCATGTCAGCACCCTCCTCGTACGCTACCCCGTAGTCGGGTCGCTCGCGCGTCGCGAGCTCGGCGAGCAACTCCCGCCGCTGGCCGCGGACCCGACTCGCACGCATTGTCCGCCACGCGTCAAGCACGATCACGACGGCGAGTACCGCCCCGTTGGCGATAAGCTTCACGGACTTCGACGCCCCGACATAGCTCAGTCCGTTCGTGAGCGCGTTGAGCACCACAAGCGCCACGATCGTCATGATCGCGCTGCCTCGTCCACCCGCCATCGAGGTGCCGCCGACGATCGTCGCAGCCACGATCAGCATGAGCGACTTGTCACCGAGATTAGGCATCGCCGTGTTCTGCGAGGCGGCAGCGAAGGCGCCGCCGAGCGCCGAGAGCACACCCGACAGCACGAACGCGCCCAGCACGTAGTTGTGCGTCGTGATGCCGACGTACCAAGCGGTCTGCGGGTTCCCGCCGATGAGGTAGACGTTGCGCCCCTGCCGCGTACGGCGGAGCGCGAGTTCCAGCACGATGATCGGCACGAAGATCAGCAGAACCCGGGGCGACCACGGAAGCACCGGCTGGAGCCACGCGACGGCGCGCATGCCCTCGGCAACGTCCGCGAGCGACTTGCTCCCTCCCTGAAGCAGCGCGCGGTTGAGGCCCTGCAGGATGGTCATTGTGCCGAGGGTGACGATGAAGGAGCTGATACGCGCGCGAGACACCAGGAACCCGTTGAACAGGCCCACCAGGAGGCCGGCGCCCGCCGCGGCCATGAACGCGCCGATCCAACCGAGGCTCGGCTGCAGGAACATCACCGCGACGCCGCCCGTGGTCATCGTCATGCCGATGGAGAGGTCAAGCTGCCCGGTTATCATCACGACGGTGAAGCCCGCCGCCGCGAGCGCATCGGTGCTCGTCGCGCGGAGGATGTTGGAGATGTTCTCGCCTGTCGCGAACTCCCTGGGTGACAGCGCCGTCATCACCGCGAAGACCGCGATCGCCAGGAGGAACAGGCGCCCCTGCCTGCAGGCATGCACGGCGGAGCGGCCGATGCGCGAGACTGAAACCGCGGGGCTAGACATCGCTCCGCCCCGATCTCCTTAGAGCGTACATGCTGATCCCCACGACCGCGATGAAGATGACCCCGCGGATGATGAACTGCTGGTCCTGACCGATGCCGGGGATGAGGGGTAGGATCCTGCCGAGCAAGCCGATCACCAGAACTCCGCCGATGACCCCCGGCATGGAGCCGCGACCGCCGGCGAGCGTCACGCCCCCGATGACAACGGCCGTCACGGCCTGGAAGTCGTAGGTGAGGCCGATGTCCACATCGCCGTACATGTTGAAGCTCGTCTTGACGACGCCGCCGAGCGCCGACGCGAGCCCGGAGAACACGAAGGCCCACATGATGGTGCGCCGCGGATCGACGCCTGAGAGACGAGCGGCCTCATAGGCCGCGCCGGTAAGCTTGAGCCGACGGCCGAAGCCTGTGCGGCGAAGCAGCGCGTCGCCCACGACCGCGACAGCGGCGAAGATGACGACGGTGGTCGGTACGACGCCAAGCATCTCACCAGCGTACAGCGACCCGAACACCGCGCCGGACGGCGTGTCGTGGAGGGCGTAGATCCACTTCCCCCCATAGGCCCACCGGGTGATGCCGTCCACGAGCGACATCGCGGCCAGCGTCCAGAGGATCGGGTTCAGGCGCAGGTACCCCACCATCAGGCCGTTCACAAGCCCGAGCGCGACCCCCATTGCCAGCCCCGCCGCGAGCGCCGCGCCGAACCCGGACGGCAGCACGTACACGGCTACGATCCCCGAACAGGCCATGATCGCCGGGATCGACAGGTCGACGTAGTGCCCGCCCAGAGTGATGAAGCAGAGCCCGACGGCGACTATCCCGAGGATCGACACGTCCTTGAGGGTCTGCAGCAGGTTCTCGGCCGACAGGAAGTCGGCCCGGACGATGCACCCCAGGACGACCAAGAGCGCAACGGCGACGTAGACGCTGCCCACGCTGAGGAGCCAGCGGCCCATCGGGCGAGTGGCCGAGGAGGGAGCCGTGGTCATCCTTCTCCCTCTCCCTCTGGGAGAGCCTGTCCTGAGCCCGGACGAAGGGGGCCGGGGTGAGGGCCGTCCAACCGCGGGCTTAAGCCCGCGGCTCCCAAGCCCGCCTCGCCTTCTCCGTTGGCGGCCAGCAGAACCGCTTCCTCGGTGCACTCCGGTCCGGACAGCTCGCCGATCAGGCGCCCGCGGCGCATGACGATCACTCTGTCCGACAGGCCCACCAGCTCTGGCAGGTCGGAGGAAATGAGTATGACGCACTTGCCCCGGTCGGCAACCTCGGCGATCGCCCGGTGGATGACGGCCTTCGCGCCGATGTCTACGCCGCGCGTCGGCTCGTCGAGGATGAGGACCTGCGGATCGGTGGCGAGCCACTTGCCGAGCAGCGCCTTCTGCTGGTTGCCACCAGACAGTGTGGCCATCTCGCGCTCGGGCTCCGGCGGCTGGATGTGCAGCGACCCGACCCAGCGTCCTACGATCGCCGTGTCCCGCGCGCCGGTGTAGACGCCCGCGGGGCACAGGCGCGGGATGAGCGCAGATAGGAGGTTCTCCGCGACCGTGAGCCGCAGGGCCAGCCCCTGGGCCTTGCGATCTTCGGTGAGGTAGGCGAGGCCGTCGCGGATGGCCTCCGAGTAGCTACTCGGGGCCACGAACCGCCCGTCAAGCTCGACGGACCCCTCGTCAGCGGGATCGATCCCGCACAGCGACCTCGCGAGCTCGCTGCGGCCCGCGCCGCTGAGGCCGCCGATGCCGACGATCTCGCCGGCCCGGACCGTGAGCGAGCAGTCGTGGAAGAACCCGTACCGCGTGAGCCCTCGCACGTCGAGCCTCACATCACCTGGTGGGGCGGCTCGCTTCGCGTAGAGGTCCGAGGCGGCGCCGCCGATCATCGCCTCCACTATCTCGCGGCTCGTGACCTCGCGCGCCTCGAATGTCCCGACCCGCTTACCGTCGCGCAGCACGGTGATGCGGTCGGCCACCTCGAACACCTCGGACAGGTGGTGGGAGATGTAGACGATCGCGAGCCCCTGTTGCACGAGCCGGCGGATGATGTCGAACAGCCGCGCGACCTCCTCGCGGCTGAGGGCGCTCGTCGGCTCATCCATCACGAGGATGCAGGGGACGTAGCCGAGCGCCTTGGCGATCTCCACGAGCTGCGCCTGATGCTGGGGGATGTCCTCGACAGGCGTGGACGGGTCTAGGTCGTCGAGGCCGACGAGCGAGAGGCACAGCCTGGCCTCTTCGAGGGTCGCGCGCTTGTCGAGCAGACCCCGCCTTGTGGGCAGCCGGCCGGCGAGGACGTTCTCCGCGACGCTGAGCGGACCGGCGAGGCTGAGCTCCTGCTGGATCATCTCGATGCCGAGCGCCTTGGCGGCCGCGGGAGAGCGGAGTGTCACCGGCTTGCCGTTGACGGCCACCTCGCCGGTGTAGTCGTCGAAGCACCCGGCGATGATCTTCATGAGAGTGCTCTTGCCGGCGCCGTTCTCGCCGACAATGGCGTGGACTTCGCCCGAGCGTATCTCCAGGTCGATCTCGCTGACCGCGAGGGTCCCCGGGTAGCGTTTGCTGACGCGCCTCAATTCGAGCGCAGTGCCGATGCCTGACATCACACGCCTCTACCGCAACGCGAGTTGCGGCGAGGTTCCGTAGGCCGGGAGGGGCGACCTGCAGGGACGGCGGCCGAGGCGGCTGCCCCACAGCTTCAGGTACTTGGGGCGCTAGGCGTCCGTCGTCAGCTTCCCCAGCGCCACCTCGAGGAACGACACCGCCCGGGCCTCGTGGACCTTGGCGTCGCGGATGAGGCCGGCGAGCTTCGTACGGAGTGCTCGGTCGGCGATCTCGAGGCGCTTCGCCTCCGGCGCGCCGGTCCAAGGCGTGCTGGCGCCCGCCTGCTTCCATAGGAACGCGCCCGCGCTGTACGCGTCCGCGGCGGACTTCACGTCATCCGCCCCCGGCAGGTCCCACTCCGCGACGCTCGTCAGGAAGCGGACGGCCGCGTCGCGCTTGCAGCCCATGAGGTGTATTCCGTCGTTTCCGATGGGCACGAGGCGCGAGGTGAGTGTCTCGAGGTCGCCCTCGGGGAAGCTCTCGTCCTTCTCGAGCGCCTCCGCGAACGCGTCAAAGGCGGCGAGGCCCGCGATGAGGCGCTGCCCTTCGTCGCCTTCGGGAGGCTGGGGGCTGAAGCGCTCTTCGACCTTCGCCAGCGCGATGGCCCACTCCAGCGTGCCCTTGAGCACCTGCTCTCGAGATGGTGTCTCCTTCTTGTCGCCGATCACGATGAGGCCGATGCCCTTGGGGAACCACTCCTCCGCACGGAAGTAGATGGCAAACTCCTCCTGGAAGTAGCTCCACCCGCGCAGCACGCGGCCCTCGTCCTGATAGCCGGCGATGACGCTGGCTTCCGGCGGCCCGACAGGTCCCTGGGCGATGACAGGCCGGCCCTTGTCGATGCTCTCGACGATCGCCTTGCCAAACCTCTCCTCCGCGTCGCCGGGGTCCTTGCGGTTCGGCTCGCGGAAGCGAGTGTGCTCGTAACCCAGCGCGGCGAAGATGCGATCGATTGGCTCGTCGCCGAGATAGAGGATGTCGCAGTTGCAGTCACACCACGGGACACCCCAGAAGATGGTCAAAGCCCCGCCGGAGATGCCCATCAGGTAGTCGTCGGTCACGTCCTCACCGAGGTAGCGCATGACCGACCCGGTCGAGCCAACGAAGCACAAGCAAGCAGTCTTCGTGAACTGGACCATCGGCACGTCGCGGAGCACGTTGCTGTCGAGCGGCTCGGCCTGGGTCGCGAGTGCCTTCGTGGCTGCGAGGGCGGCCGCGCCTGCACTCGCCGTCTCAAGAAAGCGCCTGCGGTCCATGCACGGTCACCCTTTCGCGCGCACGCGCAGGGCCGCCAGTATTCCCGCACACTCGATGGCCCCCTGCCAACCCTCGCCGGTGTCTTCAATGCTCCACCATGCGGACAGCACGGCCGACACAAAGGCCCAGCGGCGGAGGCGCTCGCGGTCCATCGCAAGCTCGTCCGCGAACTGCTCGAGGCGCCGGGCGATGAGTTGAGTGGGATCGGCGGCGCCCTCGAGCCTGTTCGCCATGAACGGCCCAACCTCGAAACCCGGGTCGCCGACGACACCCTTCGGATCGATGGCGAGCCACGGGCGTCGCTCGGCGCGCAGGATGTTGTAGTGCTGCAGATCGCCGTGCATGAGGACCGGGTCGAGCGGATCGGCAAGCAGCTCCTCGCGGTAGGCCTGGGCGGTCGCCACGAGGTCGCAGGGGAGAGGGCCCGTGCCGCCGTCGAACTGCTCGCGCAGCGTCCGGAAGCCATCGGTCCATTCCATCAGGGTCGGGCACGGGAGATCGGGTGGCGGGGCCCGCCACAGCTCACGCATGACGCCGACTGCCGCGGAGGTCGCCTCCCGGTCGTCATCGAGAGTCGCGAGCATCGTTCCGGGCCTAAGGCGCTCGAGGAGAATGGCTCCCAGCTCCGGCGCTGCATCGACTAGCATGACGGCCCCGCGCCCGTCGAAGACGCGAAGCGCGGCTACCTCAGATGCCAGTCCGTCGCCGAGAAACCCGACCTTCAGGACGAGTTCGGCGCCGTCCGCGCGAATCGCCGGGGCGACGAAGCTGAGCGATGCATAGGAGACCGGCTCGCCGATCGCGAGCGACCAGCGCCGCTCGCACTCGGCGAGGATGTCGGGCAGCCTCGCCAACCAGTCCAGGCCTATCCCGTTGTGGAACCGCCGGACCTCGTGTTCCAGCATCCAGGTCCCCTACTGCGTGCCCCAGACCCGCATGCCGGGCCGTTCGGGGAAGGCAACGTCCGTCGCCAGATCGTGGAGCGGGCCGGCCACCGGGGGCAGCTCAATCGGCGGCACCGCGTCCGCCGCGCCGGCGCCCTCGTAGCGACAGGCGACGACATGCCCCCGGCCGTCGGCCCCGCGCAGCCTCGCCGTGAAGCCGCCGGGCGCGAACGCGCTTACCTGCCCGACGAGCACAAGCGCCGCGTGCACCAAGACCGCCATGGCCAGCCCTTCCGATCAGCGACGCCCCGGGGTCACAGCTTCCAGGGCGGTCGCATCGTCGGTGCGAGCAGCCGCTGCGCGTCGGCGTTCCCCTTGACCGTCTCGCCGGCGGGGTCCCACTCCAGCTTCCCGCCCGTGAGCATCGCGATGTTATTCAGGTGACAGATAGCTGCGGTGTGGTAGCCCGCTTCGACGGGCGCGAAGGGGTCCTCGCGGCTCTTGACGCAGTCGAGGAAGTTCCGGTGATGGCCGGGGCTCCGCCCCAAGTGTACCTCATCATCGCCGATCTTCTCACTGAGCAGCGACTCCTTGCTCGCTTTGAGCGCCCCGCCGTGGATCTGCACGAAGATCCAGCCCTCATCTCCCTCGAACCGCAGTCCGCGGGGGTCATCGGTCGTGCCTACGAGCTCAAGCCCACTCGCGTAGCGGTTCACGAAGCGATAGTCCCAGAATGTGTTGTAGAGGCTGCCGGGCGTCTGCACCCCGGTGGCCTCGTAGTGCACGGGCGTGGTGCCGTCCATGCCCGCGCCGAGCTGGGCGATATCTATCACGTGCGCGCCGCGGTCGGTCATCTCTCCGCCGCCGTACGAGAGGATGAACCTCCACCAGAAGTGGCACCGGCGGGGAGTGTAGGGCACCTCCGGGGTGTGCCCGAGCCAGAAGTCCCAGTCGAGTCCCTCCGGTACGGGCTCGGGATCGGGGATGGAGGTCAGAGCGCGAGCTTCCTGGTGGTGGCCGTCGCTGCACGGGAGGTTGATGAGGATCCGTTTGAGTACGCCGATGCGGCCGTTCCGTACGAGTTCGCAGGCGTAGCGGATCGACTCCGTCGAGCGTTCGTGGCTGCCTGTCTGCAGGACGCGGCCGTTCTCCCGGACGGCATCGACGACGGCCCGGCCCTCGGCGACGCTGTTGGTGAGTGGCTTCTCGCAGTAGATGTCCTTATGGGCGCGCGCGGCGGCGATGGACACGAGAGCGTGCCAATGGTCGGGCGTGCCGACGGAAACCGCGTCGATGTCGTCGCGCGCGAGGAGCTCGCGGAAGTCGCGGTAAGCGGCGCAGCTCTCCGTGCCGTAGTGCTTGTTCACCTCGGCGACGGCGGCGTCCATGTGGGACTTGTCGACATCGCACACCGCGACCACCTGGACATCGGGGTTGTTCATGAAGTTGCGCATGTTGCCGGTCCCCTGGCCGCCGGTGCCGATGCAGCCCATCACTATCCGGCCGCCGGGCGCTGCCGCACTGTCCTTCCCGAGGGCCGAAGACGAGACAATGGTCGGAAGCGCTGCCGCTCCCGCCGCGACGGCGGCGGTGCGACCTAGGAACTGCCGACGCGTCAAGCGTCCTGTGCGGGTCATCATTCGGTCACCTTCCTGGAGGTTCTGTCGGACGATGGGGCGGTTCGGCCGTCCGGCGTGAGCCACCTACTTCGGCCCCTGCGGCGCGCACGTGCAGCCGACAGCGAACCGGTGGATGGAATGCCGCCCGGCGACCGTGACGTAGAGGTCGTTGCCCCACCAGCAGAGGTTCGTCACCTGGTCTCCGCCCGCATCGATCGAGCCCAGGAGCTCGCCGTCTTGCGAGACCACGTCAATGGTCCCGTGCGTCCAGCGCGCGATCCACAGACGGCCGAACTCATCGAACATGATCCCGTCGAGCGTGTCGTCGGGGAACTGTCGGACGACTCGCTGGTTCGTCGCGTCGCCATCCGGTGAGAGGTCGAATGCGAGCAGCCGGTTAGTGCCCGATTCGGCGAGGAAGAGCTTCGACTGATCGGGCGACACGGCGAGTCCGTTGGGGAACGCAAGGCGCGTGACCAGGCGCCTCACAACGCCGTCGGTGTCGATACGGTAGACGGAGCCGATGGGGTTATCGGCGCCCGAGCCCGTAGGGTCGGTGAAGTAGACGTTGCCGGCGAGATCAAGGCAAACGTCGTTGGGCCCGAGGTAGGGCTGCCCTTCGAAGCTGTCGGTGAGCACCGTGATGGGGTCGCCGCCGGGGTGGATGCGCAGGATGCGCTTGCCACCGTAGTCCGCGGCGACGATCCACCCCTCGCCGTCAACCTTGAGCCCGTTCGCCTGTCCGCCCGTCTCGCACCAGACGCTTGCCGTTCCGTCGGGTGTCTTGCGGCCGATCGTGCCGTTGCGGACGTAGTTGACGAAGTAGAGGTTGCCGTCCCGATCGAAGATCGGCCCCTCGGCGAAGTCGACGTCGCCCACGACGGGGTAGGGCCGCGCATCGGTGGGCACGGGCGGCGGGGTGGGTTGAGCCATGAGGGCAAGCAGCGTCGCTGAGGCTATCACAGTGGTCTCCTCGAGTGGGCGGGTGGAGAGCCGACTTCCGCATCCCTCCCTGCGGTCCCTGCCCGGTCGGGGCCCCGAACGCTCGTGTGGACTATTGACGACGAACTGGCTTTGTTGCGGATCGCGCAACCACGAACATACTCAAGTGTCATACCGTTGAAGTACTCGGCAATGAGGCGGGACCATGGTGGCGGGCGCAGCGTAGCTGTGTCACGCTGAGGGCTTGTCCGGTTAGTCACGGCCCCCGCAGACCAGCCGCCCGCTAGTGCGGTCATGCGAAGAGGTGATGTTGCCCCAGCCGGATCTGTGCTTCGGCCGACACCACGTGCGCGCTATGGGGTAGGTGCGATGCTCGCGACGTTGGGATCTCCGTTTCCGAGATAGCGCTCTGACGATGCGCGTGAGGGGGGCGGGCGCTCGGCTGCCAGCCGGGCATCGACCCCCGGGGTCTTGGGTAGCGTCGGTAGGACGCTCCTGGCATGGGAGATGATCGGCTTGGGAATGGCCGCGCCGGTGGTATCTATCCGCGATCCCTTCACCCCTGTGGACGTCACGCTACTGCATGAGAACGCCACGCTGGATTGCGATCTCTATCGGCGCATACCCGGGCGTGAGTACGTGCTGTTCCTGTCGAAGCAATGCCCGCTCGCGTCGGGCCTGTTGGCCTCCGTGCGCGAGTCCCGTATCCGCCAGCTATACGTCATGCGGGACGAGTCGTCCGGCCTCATCTCCTACGTGCTGGGCCGGCTCGAGAGCACACTGTCCGACACCGACACGCCAACCGAGGAGAGAGCCTCGGCCGCTCTGGAGACCGCCTCGTTCATCCTCGACAGCGTAATGGATGCGGCATGTACGGAGACGATCGCGGGGCTCCGAAGCGTCGTGACCGCGACGCTGAAGCTCGCGGCCGAGGACTATGCCGCCCTGCACGCCCTGTTGACGCTGACCCGGGGAGACCGCTACACGGGGAATCACTCGCTGAACGTGGGGGTATGGGGGATGGCCCTCGCTGTGACATGGTGCAGCACCTTGCCGCCTCCGGATGCTCAGCAGCCGGAGGAGTGGCTCGCGAGCCTTACGCACGGGCTGTTCCTGCACGACATCGGCAAGCTGATGGTACCCGAGGCGGTGCTCAAGTACCCCGGCAGGTACGAGCCTCAGCACTGGGCCGCCATGAGGCAGCATCCGGAGTTCGGGGTCCAGATTCTGCAAGGGGCCGGCTTCGTCGACCCGATTGTCTACGCGGTAGTGCTCCAGCACCACGAGCGAAACGACGGCTGCGGTTACCCGCACGGGCTCCGCGCGGAGGGCATCTCCTTCGAGGCGAAGGTCTGCACCATCGCGGATGTATACGACGCTCTGACCACCAAGCGTGTCTACCGGGAGCCGTGCACGGCCTTTCAGGCTCTGGAGATCATGATCGGCGAGATGCGGCAGGACTTCGACTCCGTGCTGTTCGAGACGTTCATCCGCCTTTTCGACGCCCCCACATGGACCCGGGGCCCGGGACTCACGGCGTAGCGCCTAGCCGGGGCGGATCGCGGTCGGGTGCGGGCCACAGCGCTCAGATCGTGCCTCTCATACGTACCCTCACATTGATGCCCCATGCAGCGCTGAGCCCCTCCGCGAGTGCCTCGCGCGGCCATACTGTCGGCCCCCAGCAATATTCCTGCAACCGGTTACAAGGCCTTGACAACGCGCACAGCCTTGTGTATCTTAGGGCCCAGTGCTGGTTTCGGCTATCGTAGACCTGGCTTCCTGTAAGCGGTTGCAAGAGGAAACGCCATGGCGACGATCTACGATGTTGCCCGTGTTGCTGGAGTCTCGACCGCTACTGTCTCCAGAGTGTTCCGCACCCCTGAGACGGTGAGTTCGAGGCTGCGCCACCGCGTGAAGGCGGCCGCCGTCGAGCTCGGCTATAGGCCGAACCGGGTTGCGCAGGCCCTCGCCGAGGGCAAGTCGCGGGCTATCGGCCTGCTCCTCCCCCCCGATTACGGCAATGTCTACTTCACCATGGTGATGGCGACCACCGAGCGGCTGCTGGTGTCGTTGGGACGCGAACTCGTGGTCGCTTCCTACGTGGACCGCGATCCCGAGTTGTGGGTGGAGCGCGTGCAGGGACTCCTCGATCGCCAACTCGACGGCGTCCTCCTGTTCGGCGAGTCAAGCCAGTTTGCCGCGGGCCTCGAGCGGGGAGTGCTCACCGAGATACCTGTGGTGGGCCTGGGATCGTGGCCGTGCTCGGGCCTGCCGGTGGTTGGGCCGGACGAGGAGCGGGCCGGCTTCGTCGCGACCGAGCATCTCATCGACCTCGGTCACCGCCGCATCGCGTTCCTCGGGCTAGATTGGGAGATGTTCCCGACCTGGCGCCGCGAATCAGGTTATGTGTCCGCGCTTCGAGGCGCCGGCCTCGAGCCGGTGTTGGAGGCCACCTCGCCCGAGGACCCGGCGGAGAGCCGACTCGCGACCTTCCGGCTGATCGAGGATCATCCGGACGTGACGGCCATCATGGGCGTCAACGACGGTGCCGCGGCCGGTGCGGCGCGCGCCTTGCACGAGATGGGCATTCGAGTTCCCGATGAGGTCTCGGTGATCGGGTTCGACAATGTGCCGATGTGCCAGTTCATGTGCCCGTCTCTGTCATCAGTCGATCTCTCGGCCGAGGCGACTGCGGCTGAGGCCGTGAGGCGACTGCTCCAGGCGGTCGAGCATCCGGGCGAGGGCGCTCCGTCCACCAGGACGCTGCTGCAACCCAGGTTGGTCGCGCGTGAGTCGACCGCGCAAGCGCCCGTCGACGGCCGTCACCGCGAGCACGCCCCAACCGTGACGCGAAGGGAGGGATGCGAAGTCGCGCCGGTCCTGTAGCGGCTTCGGCGCGGCGGCCATGCGACGCAGGCAGTAGGTCGCCTATGAGGCGACCTCAATTGGCGCATAGGCCCCCTGGGGGCCGGCAGCCAGGAAGGGAAGAACATATGCGAGCAAAGCCCCGCATACGCGGCTTCACTCTCATTGAGCTGCTCGTCGTGATCGCCATTATCGCGATCCTTGCGGCAATCTTGTTCCCGGTTTTCGCCAAGGCCCGAGAGAAGGCCCGTCAGACCTCATGCCTCTCGAACACTCGACAGATCGACACTGCCGTCGTGTCGTACTCCCAAGACTATGACGAGATGCTCTCTAACCGTGGGTACCATCCCAACCCGGTACCGCCGGGAGCACGGAGCAACTTCATCAACTGGATCCATCTGCATCAGCCGTACATGAAGAACGAGCAGATCGCTCTGTGCCCCAGTGCGCCCAACCTGCTGTACTATTACGACGCGTGGTGGGCAGGGGGGGGCTATTCTCCGAACTGCCTCTACTGGTACAACGACTTGAACGGCGGCGACAAGCTAGCCCCCTTCAGCCAGTCGACCTCGCCCAACATGGTCAACCCCCATACCTCGGCCAGCCTGGCCGAGATCGACAAGCCAGCCGAGTGCATCGCGACCGGCGATACGAAGGGCAAGTGGGGCGGGACCGGGTCGTGCGCTCAGCTCGTCTGGTGCTGCTGCACCACACGGGCAAGCGGACCGTGCCAGTGCTTGACCGGCGATCCGCCGTTCTTTGGCGACCAGGGCTGTCTTGTCGGCCGGCACAACGGGGGCACGAACCTCGCGTTCCTCGACGGCCACTCGAAGTGGATGAAGCTCCAGACGGTGGCGACCACAAGGCATCCGACCAAACGGGACGTGAACAACCTCCCGGTGTTCAGCTACTTGAGCATCAAGAACCCGTAGCTCCCACGGGAGCTCGCACGGGCAACGCGCTGCGATGAGTGGAGGAGGCAATGAGACGGACCATCCTGGTTACATCAATGTGCGCCCTGCTCGCCGCTGTCGTGGCTCTCACGGCAGGTTGCGGCCAGAAGGGTGACATCAGCAAGAAGACGTCTGCCGCGGTGGAAGCCAGTGGCGGCGCCCCGAAGGCCGACCCGGCGGCAATGAAGGCGAAATCCCCGTTCAACCCCGGGATGACCGGAGACCAGATGAAGGAAGCGGCCGCCAAGGCCGCCACCAAGAGTGGCACCGCCCCGCCTCAGGGCGGAGGGTAGCCCTACGACTCATGACGCGCATGTGGGCAGGGGCGCTGGGCCGCCACGGCCCGGCGCCCTTCCACCGCGGCGACAGCGTGGATCAGAGGTGAGCTGACTGTGTCGGATCATGACTTCCCGCCGGGGGCCCCTGGCGACGCACCAGCACCGGGCGCCGCGATCAGGGCGCGTCGAGGGCCAAGCGTCGCGTTCGTGGTCGTGCTGGTCCTTGCCGTCGTCGTCATCACGCTAGTGCTCAAGTACTACCCTGAGATCGGGGCCGTATGGGCTCTGAAGCCTTGGACCCACAGGCCGGTTGACTCGACCGTCGACAAGTTCGTGGCCGCGCTCCAGGCCAGGGATGTGCAAGCGACCGAGGCACTGCTCGACACCGAGGCAATGGGCGTGATCGAGGAGGGCGGGAGGCTCCAAGCGATCCAGGCCGGCAAGGGTGGCCGCAACCCGGGGCCTCCGACCCCACCGGAGAAGCTGGTCCCGGCCGAACCGGTCGCGAATGGGCGGCACTACTACAAGTACCTTCCGGAGCGGCCGCGGGCCGCCGTGGACGTCGCTGGGCCTGACAACACAAGGCTCATCTTCATCCTTCGGTCCAAGTCGGGGCGATGGCTGGTCGAGGATGCGTCCTACTTGCCCGGCGATGCCAAGCGCGGCGTGCACTGGCAGTTCTGACCGCCGCGATCCGCGGCACCCTACGAGCCGACACGCCGAAGCACACATAAGGAGGATTGCGCCGTGACCCGCGCCCTAGTGTCCTGCCTGGCAGTGTTGTTCCTGAGTTCCGCCCCGCTGTGCGGTCTCGCTCAAGCCGGTCAGGGAGGGGGCTCTCCCTTGGACGGCTGGGACTTCAGACTGAAGGAGTTCGTGATCGGCGCCTGGCTCGGTCCGGACGGAACTGACGCTGAGATCCGGGTCTACGAGGAGGCCGGCTTCAACGTCGTGATGGTCGGGCGGTACATGTCGCGCGGCGGCGTGTACGCGGACCCCGACTCCGTGGCCCGCGAGCTGGACCTCGCCCACAAGCATGGGTTGTGGGCGATGCTGGATACGTACACCCGCGACAACAAGCCCTGGGGCGGCGTCATCCCGGCCGGTGCGGACACAGGCCACCACAACGCGACGCTCGAGGAGATCCGCTCGATCCACGAGCGCTTCGGCAAGCACCCCGCGCTGGCGGGCTACATGCTTGGGGATGACCAAGGACAGATGGCAGGGCGCCTCGGCGAAACCACGGCGTACCTGCACGAGAACGCGCCCGACATGATCCCCTGGGTGTGCGGATGGGTCAGCGCCGCCGACCTTGCGACTCACGGCAACCCGTTCGTCAACTGGCAGATATACCCGACGCTCTACAACACCGGCGAGCCCGCGGAAGTGCAGGCCCGGCAGTACTGCGACGCCTTTGACAACATGCGCAAACAGTGCGAGGAGTGCGGCACCGTCCCGTGGCCGATGATCAACGCCGACGGCGACGACGTATCCGACAGCACGCTGCGCTTCCCGCTCTACGCGCCTCTCGCCTACGGCGCGCAGGGACTGTGGTACTTTACCTACCGCAACTCCATGACGTACGGCAAGGAGGGCGAGGCCGGCTACGACGACTACGAGCAGGCCCTCCGCAATGTGACCAAGCTCTACAGAGTCGGCAAGACCGCGAACTGGCGCATTCGCGAGTGGGGACCCGAGCTGCTCGGCCGCACGTCGACCGCGCGGTTCTCGACCGGCTGGGCGGCTCCGAGCGCCGAGGATCCCGGGCCGGGCAAGCTGGTCGCCTCGATGGACCCGGATGTGCTGGTCGGGATTCTGGAGAAGCCCGGCGAGCCGAAGCTCGCGCTGGTGGTCGACAAGCGCGTCAGCAAGGAGTTCGGCGCGACGAAGCCGCGCGCCCTGACAGTCACGTTCGGCGACGGCGTCCACGAGCTCGAGATCGTGGGCAATGGTGACGGCCAAGAGGTACAGGGACGCACCGCCCGGTTGACCCTGGCCGGTGGGGAGGGCGCGCTGCTGAAGCTGCGGTAGCCATGTCGCAGGGCCCGCCGGTGTTCCATACGCGCATCGACGCTCTCCAGCCCTCGCAACTCTACATCAGCGCGGCCAAGCTTGCCCGCGTGCAGCGGGACTTCGTCCTTCGCGGAGCGCGGACGCTGCCGCCGGTGCCCGTCGCATGGCTGAGCGGCCGGCACGTGCTCATGGACGGGCACACGCGCGTGTTCGCCGCCTGGCTCGCGGGCGAGACCGAGATCCGCGCGTACATCGACCCGGACGACCTCGACTGGGCCGCGTATGAGGTGTGCGTATCATGGTGCGCTGAGGCGTGGGTCCACTCAATCCCCGACCTCGCCGGGCGTGTGGTCGATGCGAGGGCGTACGAGGACCTATGGATCGCGCGGTGCCGGCGAATGCATGCGGCGTTGCGGGCTTCTACGGCAGGTTGCCCGGGGGTATGTCCGGTCTGACGTGCGGGTGCCGCTGACGCCGCTTACGGGGGCTGGAGCCGCTCCCGGTGGGGTCCCGACGCCTTCGGAGCATCTGTCTCTCTTGGGCTATCACGAAGTCCGCGAGAACGCGCTGGTCGTCAGGCGTGGGCGAGTGCCACTGTACCGCGATGAGCGGAGGTCCTTCCTTGTCACGTGGCTCGACGGCGCGGAGCACGACCGCGCTTAGCTTCGTGGGCTCCACGCTTTCGGCCCCCAGGGCGACTGAGACAGCGACTACATCGCTCGCCCGTAGAGCGACGCCCAGTATGCGGCCGGCAGCGCTGAGGCGAATGCTCGCCCCGCCGCGGCTGATGTTGTCGATCGACGCGTCAAGGTACACGCGTCCGTCCGCTCCGGTCATCTGGACCGTGCAGGGGAGCAGCCTCGGCGGCCTGATGCGTACGAACATCCGACGCTGTATGCCGTAGAAGCCTGAGGGTAGGTCGACCCGCACGGCCGGCTGCATAGCTCCCTGGTCGTCCTCCTCCATGCCACGGCGGCCGACCGTCGAGACGAATCCTATCCCGCGGTCACGGAGGCCCGTGAAGACGAGCATCTCGGCGCCTTCCTGGAGGAGCATTGTGCCATCTGCGGCGCGAGGGACCACCAACACCACGTGCGCCCCCCGCCCCTCGACCATTCTGAGCAGCCGCGTGCGGCGCCACTCGACAGCACCCGCTCGCTCGACGGCCACCTCGATGGGGTAGTCGCCGGCGTACGCGCGGCGGAGGGCTTCCACGCCCTCGGCCGCGGGCACAGGCAAGCGCGTGTCCAGCCAGTCGCTTAGCACTACTACTCGCACCTCCTCGCCCGCAGGGCTCCGCCTTGGTGGCGGCGAACCACCACACAGACTCCCGGCCCGACCGGGGCCCGTACGACACTCCAGCTTTCTTCGCGCCCGGCCCCGGAGTTCCTGGGAGCCCGATACGAGCGGAGGTGGCCGGCGTGTACGTTCCCTGCTGGAACTGTGGGACCGAGGCCTGGGTTGAGACCCAGGTCGAGTGCCGCGACTGCCGGGCCGTGGTCCGGCGATGCGAAGACTGCGTCAACCTACGCAGGGGGGACTTCAGTTGCTCTGTCTTCGGCGTCGAGATAACCGACCTGGATCGGCTCAAACCAACGTCATTGTCGCTGAGCTACAAGTGCAGCCACTACAAGACATCGCCGGAGGCGATGACCAAGCTCAAGCAGCACGCCTCTGAAGTGGCCGGCAAGGCCGCCGGTCCGGCGACGCCCACGTCCAGCACCGCTGCTCCCAGACCCGCCGCGGCGCCTGCGCCCGCGGAGCTGCCGCCACAGCCCAAGGTCACGCCCCAGCCGGCCGCGCAGCCGCGCCGGAAGCAGCCCATCATCATCGGACACCGCGGTGCATCGGCGCTGGCGCCGGAGAACACCCTGGCCGCCGTGAGGCACGCTGTCGAGTCCGGCGCACAAGCGGTCGAGGTGGACGTGCTGATCAGCCACGATGGGAAGCCGGTCTGCATCCACGATGCCACGCTCCAGCGGACCACGAACGGCTCAGGCTGGGTCGCCGACCTCACAGTCAGGGAGCTGAAGGACTTGGACGCCGGCTCGTGGTTCAGCGACGAGTTCAAGGGCGAGCGCATCCCCACGCTGGACCAGGTGCTCGTTGCCGTGCACGCACCGACGCGGGTCAACGTGCATCTTCGCGCCCATGAGAACGAGAGCGACCGGTGCGAGGTCGCCGTGGTGGACGCGATCCTGGCAGCGAACGCGGTGTCCCGGACCTGGGTGACCCATCACACGCGCCACGGCCTCCACAGGATCAAGAGCCTGTCTCCCGAGCTGCGGCTGTGCTGGGTATCGCCCGGCGGAGAGAGTGATGCCGAGTACGTGGATGACGCCTACTACATGGGCTTCCATATGTTGCAGCCGCCCATACACAGCGTCACCGAGAGCTTCGTCCACTACGCGCACGAGCGCGAGATGTGGGTCAACGTTTCATATGCCAGGACCGAAGAGGACATCACGCATCTGGTGGGGCTGGGCGTCGACGGCATCTTCGTGGCCGACCCGGGGATGATGAGGGACCTGCTGCACACGCACGAGGCGCAGTCGTAGCGCGCGGCGGGCGCTTTGCGCGTGTCGCAGGGCTGCTTGATCGTCCGCGGCCCCGGCGCGCATCCGCGTGACCCTTGCTCGCCCCGGACCACCTGTGTAGAATGCTTCTCGCTTGGCAGGCAGAGCCGATCTCGGCTATCATCGGTGCGCGAGAATCGGCGAGGTAGCTCAGTTGGTAGAGCACTGGACTGAAAATCCAGGTGTCCCCGGTTCAATTCCGGGCCTCGCCACCAACGACATTGACAGGGCCGCTCCCCCGGGAAGCGGCCCTTTCGCGCTCGGCCCCTAGCGCCGCGAGGCGGCTCCGAACGGTGTGGCAACCATCGGCATCGTGGCTCCGCTCGCGAACAGGGGTTGCGGCGGGGTGCCTGCGGCACCCGGATCAGCCAAGACGACCCACGACTGAGTGCCGTCCGGTCCGGTGAAGGTCACCAGCAGCGCGTCGTCTTGCCAGAACGTCGCAGCCGGCCATGAGCGAGATCCAGTGACGATGTCGCGCTCCAGCCCGCTCTCTCGGTCCACGAGCCGCAGCGTCCACGACTCGTCCCCGGCACCCATCACGTACCTCGCGATGGTGATGAACCGTCCGCTCGGGCTCACCACGGGGCCGCGGTCGAACCGGTTCGACCCTGTCAGCTCCGAATCCACGCCGTCGGTCCTCACATGCACGCGCGGGTCGTCGTCTTGCTGCGGGCACATATAGGCCAGCACGCGCCCGTCGGCGGACAGAGTCGCGCCGAAGCCCCAACGCGCGACCATGTCGGGCGCGCCGCCCGCGGCGGGAAGCCGCAGCACGCCCACTTCCTCATCGTCGGGCTCTGTGCCCGATTCATAGAGAAGGTCACCCGCCTGGGTCCACTGAGGGTTGTCGCCCTTGCACAGCGCGCGCTCGGTGCCGGAGGCCGTCTCGTAAACGAGGACGTCGCGGCCGATCGCGTACAGAAGGCGCGTGCCATCGGGCGACCATTGGAGCGACGACACGAGCGCGTCCCGCGTGCCCCGCCTGACCACTCGCTCTGCCGAGCCGGGCGGGGCGATGACGCTCAGTGTCCATCCCGGGTCGCCTGATGCCACGTAGGCGACCGCGGCCCCGTCGACGGACGCGGCGGCCAGCTCCACACTGCCGACGGGCTTGCAGATGGAGCTGACACCGCCCCGAGCGCTCGCGGTCCGGAGGCCGCCCGCGTGGGCCCAGACCAGCGCTCCGTGGGCAGGCGCGCGGTCCTTCGGCTCGGTGTCCGACGCCGGCGCGAGTTCCTCCGGCGGGGTAACAGCCTCGGGTGCCGTCTCGGGCGGTGTCACGGCCTCGGCCCCCGGCCCGGTGGGAGTCTCGGTCGTCTGGGGCTGTGTGGTGGTGTCCGCGGGGGGCGTCGATGTGGCTTCGGACGAGCCGGGGGCCCCTGACTCGAGGGGTTCAACGCGGACAAGGTCGTAGGTCACCGGCCCAACGATGGTGTCGAAACTCCAGCGAATGAACCCGGTATCCGGATGCAGGATCGCCTCGAGCCCCGGTCGTGCGGAAGTGAGGCGGAAGCAGCCTTCGAACGTGCCGGCAGGCACGACTACCGTGCCAGGCACCGGCGCCAGGTTGAATGAGAACAGGTCCGCGCGGCGCCCGTCGATGAGCTCCCGCCAGCATCGCCCCGCGATGTCGACCGCCACCGTGCGCTCTCGCTCGCCAAGTGGGCGCGCGCCCGCCTGGTCAAACCACGGGAGGCCCTGCACCGCGACGCCGGGAGTGCCGGCGAGGTCGGCCCCGTCCCCGACCTTGCACGTGACCTCGCCTTCTCCGATCTGGTCCGTTCGCGCGTAGGTATACGCGGTCCGCGGCTTCAGAGCCGTAATCGTCGGCGGCTGTGGCGCGGCGTGCGGTTGGTCCGGGCCTTTGACCAGGATGTACTCGCCCTTCCCCTGCGGCGACTCGAAGATGATGGCGACAACGCCGACTCCGCGCGCCAGCATGACCTGCCCAGTGAGCGTCCCCGGCTCGGCTGTGAGAGGACACACGAACCCCTCGGGGTAGTCCGCCGCCCACGTACTGCACGGGCCGGGCGCGGCGCCCGCCGGGACTGCACAGAGCGTCCGCTCCCGCTGTCCGTCGGCCACCAGGATGGTGCCCGCGGCCTGATCGACCCGGAGAGTGGCCCTCGCGCCGGCCGGCCCCCCCGCGACGATCAGCCAGGGCGCTGGGAAGCCGTCCAAGGTCAGGCCCGCATCGGTCACCTCGACGACGCTCATGTCGAGCGGGTCACGCGCCGTGCCGAACTCGCACCAGTACGAGTAGGTGGCGCCGGCCGTCTGCGGCAGGAACTCGCGTAGGTCTACCCCGGCCGGGCCCGGAGCCTGAGCCAGGGTGAGGATGCCGAACACGAGCCATGCGCCCATGGGTAGCAGCTCCTTCGCGACGCGCGGCCTGCACCGAAGCGTCTTGTTTGGCAAGTGTAGGGCGGGTGTCCGAGCGAGTCAACGAACCGCGGCCAGGCGCGCCTAGCGGGCGATCATACCGGCCTCGAATCTCAGCGTCCCTGCCGGCCGGAGCCACCGGAAGCCTTCAGCGTCTGCCAGCCGCTCGGTCGGTCCGTTGGCCTTCACGGACTTGACGGTGAGCCCGCCGGGAAGGCGGATGTGCACATCCACCCACTCCGGGGCCCGGGCGTCGCCGAACGTCACCATCCCGGTCACTCGAGAGCTATCAGCGTCGTAGTGGAGCTCGTAGGTCGCCGGGCCGAAGTGCGTCGCTGCGCCGGTGATCCCGGCGGGCAGGCCTGAGGCCAGCCACTGGCGATCTGTTCCCAGCGCGAGGTGGAGGCCGTCGCCCTGCTCCATGACGAGGCAGTCGCGCAGGCAACGCACGACCGCGACTGGGGTCCAGAGATGCTGTCTGTCACCGGTGCAATGCGATGTGCCGGGCTCGGGGCCGCGCTCCTCGCACCAGGTCACGAGGGGCGTGCCGTGGTTCAGTGTGGCGTAGAGATAGGCCGCCACCGGATCGCCCTCGCCGCGTGCGAGGTGCGCCTCGGCGACGTTATCGAGGGTGATCGCGACCCACATCCCGTCCGGCAGCCAGCCGGTGTTCATCGGGATGCCGCCCGGGCTGAGCTGAGACTCGATCTTGCGGAGAGTGCCCTCGATAAGCTCGTGGTCGCCCGGCAGCAGGCCGCACGGGTAGAGGGCGTTGAGGGCGCCCCAACGGCTGCCTGAGGTCTTGCCGGGAACGCCGGGGATCCAGCGATAGCCGCTCTCGTCGATCGCCCCGCGATCCATCGCCGAGAGCAGGTCGCGCAGGCCCGTCTCGTAGATCGCTCGCAGCTCCGTCGCGTCCCCGTCCTCGCCGAGGATGATGGCCGCCTCCAGCGCCAGCTTGTCGGCATAGACGGCCCAGATGTTGTGCGGGATGAACACGCCGTACAGGTCATCGCCGTCTTTGAGGCCGGCGTCGCCCATGCCGCGCGGCATCAGGCCGTAGGTCAGTGGCCTCTCGCCGCCTACTTCGACCCTCGTGCGCGCGCGCTCGCGCTCCTGAAACCTGGAGCTCGCCAGCATGTGAGGGTAGGCCCACTGAAGGTAGGCGCGGTCGCCCGTGAGGCGGTAGTGCTCCATCGCGGCCCAGGCCTTGAAGCCGGCGCCGCCCCACATGAGGTGGCCCCATCCCTTCCGGTCGGCCCAGTTGCCGTCAGGCTCCTGCATCTCGATGCACCAGCGGTAGCCCGAGCCGGCCTCGTCGTGGTAGCCGAGCTGATCGAGCGCGACCGCGACCACACCCGCCTCGAACGAGTTCGGCGCGCGGTAGGCCTCGGTGCCCGGAACGCCGCCGATCATGCCGCCCGCGACCGGCTCCCGCATGATGAAGAGGTCCGAGAGGCACGCCCTGAAGGCGTCCTCCACGCCGGGGTCGGGCACCGATACACGAGCCGCGCGCCCGATGAGCGCGCGCCACTCGCGGTCGGAATGACGCTCCTCCTCGGCCCAGTCGCGACTGCGGAGCTGGGGCAGGTCATCGGCATAGGCGCGGTAGGGCCGAACGAGCCACGCTGTCCGCGTCTCGCCCGCGGGCACGTCGATGACGAGGATCATGTTCCGCGGGCCGGGCGCCATCCCGCCCTCCAACGTCGAGTAGGCGTCGGCTCCGACGGCCAGAACGAGGACGCGGTCCGCGCGCTCGATCCAGCCGGCGACCAGGTTGTCGCCGGGGCAGCGCTGAGGATCGACCCAGGCCGGGTTCTCGCCCCATGACTGCGAGTCACACCGGACGCTCACGCGGTGTGGGGCGCCGTCCAGGCTGCGAGCCCGAATCCGGACCGTCGCCGCGTCGCGGCCCCCGAAGACGCGCAGCGTGACCGTTGCGGCCGGGTCTTCGTAGGTGTTGTCCAGTGCGGGCAGCCACCCGTCCACGCGCGTCCACCGGCTCGACGCGAAGGCCCGGCCGTCCACCTCCGGCGTGACCACGGCCGACCACTGGGTGGGCGGGGTCTTGTAAGCGGCCAGCGGGTAGGCGGTCAGGTCGTCATAGCTCCAGGCGATCCGCAGGCTGCCGGGCTGCAGGTCCAGCAGCGTGCGGTCGCTGCAGTCGGGCGGACCGACCGTAAGCCTGTGAGGTGTCGCGAACGAGTAGGCGAAGTCGACCCGGGTGGACGGCTCGCCAAGTGCGGTTGTTGCCATCACTCCAGCCTCCAGTAAGGCGAACAGCGCCAGATGTCGCACTCCCATCGCCACGATCAGCTCCCCACGCACTCGCCTGCACGCCCCTCAGCCCCCAGGAGCGCGATGCACCGCATGCACTCGTCACGTACCCGGTCGACGGACGCTCGGGTGAGGCCGAAGTAAGACTGAGTGGTGGCAGCCGCCTCCGCCAGCACCCGGCCGGCCGCGATGAACAGGTCAGTCGCGATGTTCACCTTCGCCACGCCGAGGCCGATCGCCGCCCTCACCTGCTCGTCGGGGACGCCGGAGCCCCCGTGCATCACGAGCGGAAGGGCGACGCGCTGAGCGATCTCGCGCAGAAGCACGAGGTCGACTCGGGCCTCGCCCTCGTAATGCCCGTGGGCCGTGCCGACCGCCACGGCCAGGCAATCGACCCCCGTCTCCGCGACGAAGCGCTCGACCGTGGCGGGATCGGTGAAGCCTCGCCCCTGCGCCCCATAGGCTTGGTAGCTGCTGCCGACTCCTACGTGACCGAGTTCCGCCTCCGCGCCGGCACGCCGGGCGTGAGCGATCGCGACGACCTCGCGTGTCACCTCGATGTTCTCGTCAACCGGCAGCTCGGAACCATCGAACATCACGTCGGTGAAGCCGAGGTCGAGCGCGCGCCGGCAATGCTCTACGCTGCCGCCGTGGTCCAGCATCAGCGACATCGGCACCGCGGCTCCCTCGGCGCGAGTCCGAACGTACGCCGCGAGGGCCGGACCCTCGGGCCGGTCGAGGAGCCCCGAGTAGATCGCGATGATGACGGGCGCGCGGGCTTCCTCCGCCGCTGCGAGCATCCCCTCGGTGCATAACGAGTCGACCGTGTCGAACAGCGGTACGGCCCAGCTCTCGAGCCGAGCCCGTCGGAGCAGTGGCATGATCGATGCGAGTGGCAAAAGGGCCTCCCAATGCGCGGGGTCGTTGTGGGCGGCCACGTTGGGCCGCCCCTACGGCCCCATCCCGCGCCCTTCCAGGAACCTCATCGTCTCTTCCAACGTCGGGATGCCCTCTCGCCCGCCGAGCTTAGCACACTTCATGGCGGCGACGGCGGAGGCAAACTGCGCGACGCTCGGCAGGCTCCAGCCCTTGAGCAAGCCCATCAGATACGCCCCGTGAAACACGTCACCCGCGCCGGTGGTGTCGAGCACCTCGACCCGGAACGCGGGCGTGTGGAACTGCTCCTCGGCGGTCGTGGTGTAGCACCCGTCCGCGCCCTCAGTCTGCGCCACAACCGTCGGCCCGTAGTCGAGCATCGCCCGGCCGGCCTCGGAGAGGTCATGGCGCCCGGTCAGCGCGCGCCCGAAGCCGGAGCCGCAGATGAGCACATCCACGAGCGACAGCAGCTTGACGAGCTTCGGCGACACCGAGCCTGTGTCGGTCCGGGAACAGTCCATCGCCACGCGCTTCCCCGCCTCGCGCATCCATCGCGCGGCTTGGAGAGCGGCCTCGTGGTGGAATCCGTCGAGGTGTAGGAACTCGGCGCCGGTGATGTACTCGCGGTCGAGCTCATCCGGTCGTACCGGCGAGTCGCTGAAGCCGCGCAGCCCCGAGAAGACTCGCTCGCCCGTCTCCTCATGGACGTACACGACGACGACGGCCGACTCGGGCCCCGGTCTGCGAACGACCCGCGACACATCGACCCCGCGCTCCGAGAGTGTCTTCATCTTCAGCTCGCCGACAAGATCGCTGCCTGCAGTGCCGACGTACCCCACGCGCGCACCTAGTCGGGCCGCCGCCACGCAGGCCGTCCCGACCATGCCTCCGCCATCGAGGCCGAAGCCGGCGATGCTTGCTCCGCGCTCCCACGTGGGCATGGCGCTGAGACGCACGAGTACGTCCAGCGTGGCAAGGCCAAGGCCCACGATGTCCGGGCTCTCCGCTGCCAGGGCCCTCACCCCCGCGTCACGTCTGCCGCCCCGTGTCGGTTAGGTACTCCTGCCCGGACTCCGGGTTCTGGGTGCAGCCGATCGGCATACTTTTCGACAGGTTGCCGAAGCACTTCTCGTTGCACACGATGCAGCGGATGATGTCGTCCTGCCCGCCCTCGGCCAGTTTGGTCGGCAGCGCGGAGTCGGCGATCAGACCCCGTCCGATCGCGATCAGGTCCGCCCTGCCCTCTTCCAGAACCCGCTCCGCCTGGTCCGGGTCGAGGCCGAAGCCGCCGACAGCGATCACTGGGATGCTCACGGCCTGCTTCAGAGCGCCGGCCCAGTCGGCTCGCGGCGCCGCGTCGGCGCTTGTGCTCGGCGATACGTCGAGGATGTCGACACCGGCCTCTTGGAGTGCTCGGGCGAAGGCGCGGCTCTCGTCGAGGCCGTAGCCCTCGCCTACGGGAGTGTGCCGGTAGAGCACGGTGCAGCCGTCGTCGACCGCGGCGCGGATGGCCCGGACGATCCGCAGGCCGAGCTCCATCCGCCGCTCGACCGATCCTCCGAACGCGTCGGTCCTCGTGTTGTGTTCCGGCGAGAAGAACCTGTTGAGGAAGAAGCCATGAGCGCCGTGGGGCTCGACGCCGTCGCAGCCGACCTCCCGGCAGTTCCTCGCTGCCGCGGCCCAAAGCCCAACGAACTCCATGAGCTCGGCCTCGGTGGCCGCGCGTGCGCCATCGCGGTCCGAGGGCGCGATGGCCTCGCCATCCGCGGCGCGGCCGGGCTCGTAGAGCTGTGCCGTGAACGCGCAACCTGCCTCGTGCGCCGCGTCGACCGTTCGCTTCAGCTTGGCGGCGAATGCTGGGTCCGCGAGGTCGCGGATAGAGGTGGCTTCGCGGATGATCAGGCCGACTCCGCCCCGCGCCCGGGCGAGGTACCAGTAATGCTCCTGGTCACCGCCGGCTTCCATGCAGGTCACCATCGGCGGCATGACGATCCGGTTGCGAAGCGTGAGCTTGCCTGTGTCGAGCGGAGAGAACAGCCTCGGGTACTCCGTCATCTCTCTGACCTCTGTTCCCTAGCGTGCGAGGGGTGTTCACTATCCCACACGTCGACTCGTGCGAGCCCTACCTCACCCCCTCGGCCCCTCGACTGGCTCGGGGCCGTTCCCCCTCTCCGCCAGCGGAGAGGGGGTGCCGTGGCGGCACGGCTCGCCGCGCCCGCAGAGGCGGGGGTCAGGTCGGCGGCGCCCTGTGTGGCGACGATAAAGTAACCCTCCCTACCGTGCGAGGACGATCCGCAGGACCTGGGCGTGCTCACACGGCGGTTCGGCGGGCAGCGTCACCCGCAGAGCGTCCGCTTCGTGGGACCACTCGATCGGCGCGCCCGAGCCGACCAGGCTCACGGCCGCAACCCGACGGTCGAGGAGCCCAGCGCCGGTGCCGAGTGAGTTGACCGCCGCCGACTGACCAGGCCAGTCGAGGAAGATCGCGTAGAGCGTGTTTCCCTTCTCGGTGAACCTGATGTCCTCGCCAGTGAAGTCGGCGCGCTTCGTGTCGGTGAACATCCCCTCCGGCACCTCGGTCGGGCCTTCTCCAAAGACCTTCCACGGCCGCGTGCCGTAGATTGCCTCACCGTTCACCTCGAGCCAGCGCCCGATCTCGAGGAGGATGACCTGCTCCGGCTCGGGGATCGTCCCGTCCGCGCACGGACCCACGTTCAGCAGTAGCGCACCGTTCTTGCTGACCACGTCCACGAGGTCGTCGATGAGGGCGCCAGGGGTCCTGTAGTCATGGCCCTCGATGTACCCCCACGAGTTCTTCGAGACGGACGTGTCGTTCTGCCAGAAGCGGGGGCTGATGCCGGCGAGCTGGCCGCGCTCGAGGTCCAGCACAGCGGTGCCGTCGGGAAAGGCCTTCTTCTTGTAGTTGATCGCCACGCCTAGGCCCCACTCGGCGCCCCGGTTGTAGTAGTAGGCGGCGAACCGCCGCAGGTAGGGCTCGAACGGCGGTTGCTCGATCCACCAGTCGAACCAAATGAGCTGCGGCCGGTACTTGTCCACGATCTCGCACGTGCGGGCGAGCCAGTCCTCGAGGTACTCGTCGGACGGCGGGGTGCCCTCGGGCGCCGCGGGCCCGTAGAAGTCGGCCCAGCGTCCGTCGCGGACGTCCGAATCGAACGCCATCCCGCCCTCCATGAACCACCAATGCTCGGCGCGATGGGTCGAAGCGCCGAACACCATGTCCTGCGCCCTAACGGCGTCGGCAAGCTCGCCTATGATGTCGCGCCTCGGCCCCATCTTCGCCGCGCACCACTCGCTGAAGCCGGAGTCGTACATCGCGAACCCGTCGTGGTGCTCGGCGACCGGCACGACGAACCTGGCCCCCGCGTTGCGGAACAGGTCGGCCCAGTCCGGGGCGTAGAACCGCTCGGCGGTGAGCATCGGGATGAAGTCCTTGTACCCGAACTCCGTATGCGGACCGTAGGTCTTCACGTGATGCTCGAACTCGGGCGTGCCCTGCTTGTACATCTGTCTCGGGTACCACTCGCTACCGAAGGCGGGCACGCAGTAGGGGCCCCAGTGGATGAAGATCCCGAACTTGCCGTCCGTGTACCAGTCCGGCACCTGGTAGCTTGCGAGCGACTCCCATGTCGGCACGAATGGGCCGGGGGGAACCTGCACTTTGCGCTCCATTGTCGCGACACCTCCAGAGGAGGCCGTCCCCGGCGCTGGAGCATTCCCGCCAGGCTTCTCCCTCACCTTGCCGGTGTCGACGGTCTGAGTGGCGAACCCGACGCACGCTCTACACACAGCGACATAGGCAGGCGTTCAGGATGAGTTGCTGTTCGCGCGGGCTTTTCACGACCGCTGTCGGGCTTGCGGCGGTCACGTCGATCGTGTCGGGTGCGTCGGCCGAGGATCAGGAGTGGACCTTCGAGCGGGCGCGGGACACCTGGCGCCCGATGGTTCACCCGGTCGAGCACGTCGGCGTGCCGGGCTACCAGTTCCAGGCCGCAGTGATGTGGGACGGATCGCTCGTCTTCGGGCCACTCGGCTTCCGCTACCTAGAGGTCATGCAGCGCGAGGTCGCCCCGCTCGGGGACAACCTGCTGCATGTCTCGGTCGGATTCGGCGACCCGATACGCTTCGTCGACCGCAAGGGAACGAATCGGCCCGGGCTTCGCCGGTGGCTGGAGGACGGCTGCGTCCCGATCCCGCACGTCGAGACCCGCGACGGGTGGCTGGTCTGGGACGAGTGCGTGTTCGCGCATCTTCTTGGCCGCGACTTCGCGGAGGGCATGAGCCCGCGCGAGGACGACACGCTCGTCGTGCATTCGACGTTCACGGTGAAGAACACCGGCCGCGAGGCGACCGTCGGGCACCTGTGGCTCCACTTTGGCGATACGAGCCAGGTGTGGCTCGGCTACAAGTGCGGCATGGGCGCAGAACTCGCCCCGCCGATCGACCACGCCTTCGCGGCGCTGCTTGGCGTAGTGGGCGACAAGGTGAGGTATGCGATGCAGACCCCTCCGAAGGGCGAGATCGTTTGGCGCGATGAGGTGCCCGCGCCAGACGGGATGACCCAGCCGGGGCGCAAGCTCATCGAGTGGCGCGTGCCGCTCGAGCCGGGGGAGACGGCCGAGCTGCGGCTCCTCATCCCCTACGGCCTGGTCGACAGGGCAACCGGCAAGCGCATCGCGCACCTTGACACGAGGCGCCTGCACGAGGAGGTCCGCGACGCCTGGCGCAAGCTGATCTCCGGCCCCGGACAGATCGCCACACCCGACCCCTGGCTCAACGACTACCTCGCCGCCGTCCCGGCCCACATGGCCGAGCAGACCGGCTACCGCGAGCAGACCAAGGTGTGGATGTACAAGACGAGCCCGAACCACTACGAAGGCTACTGGCCGTGCAACGCGGCAAAGGCCCTGCCCGCCCTCGACTTCCGCGGACTCCGGCGGATCAGTGAGCCCGTGTTGGGCAGCTTCGTCGACGCGGAGACGAACGACTTCGGCAAGCTGACGGCCGAGCTTCGCGGTCAGGGCGGCGAGGTGCGGGGCGAGGGCTTCGAGCGGCGCCCGGGGTTCCTCGGCAACTTCGGCGAGTGGACCGCCAACACGCTGCTCATAAGCCACGGGCTCGAGCTATGGGCGCTGGCGTCCCATTACCGCGTTACGCGCGACCGCGAGTGGCTGGGCGACGGCCCCGGGTCGCCGCTCCAGGCGTTGGTCGACGGGTGCGACTGGATCGCCGCCCAGCGGCGCCGCACGATGAGAGAGGAGAACGGCGTGCGCGTGCCCCACTGGGGCCTGCTGCCCGCCGCGGCCGCGCACGATTGGCTCTCCGGCAACACCATCTTCAATGACGCTTACTGCATCTACGGGATGACCGAGTGCGTGCGCGTGCTGCGCGAGATAGGCGACCCGCGCGCCGAGGACCTGGCCGCCGAGCTCGCCGACTACCGGCAATGCCTGCACGACCGCTACGTGGACGCGACCGCGGCCGCCCGGCCGGTGCCGATGCCGGACGGGTCTCTGCTCCCGTACGTTCCTCGCGACATCTATGAGCCGGATTGGCGGGGGCTCGACTGGACCTACACCGGCTACGGCCCGACGCGCGCCGGCGCATGGGGTGCGCTGGATCCCTTTGATGAGCTGGTGAACCAGTCCGAGCTCTTCCTCGAGGTCGGGATGCCCCAAGGCGAGGGCCGCTACATCAAGGCGCACATCGACAACCCCGACATCGCCGACCGCAACTGGGCGGACGTCGGTGATCCGGAGGCGCCGAGGCACTGGCTGTGGCGGCACTATGTCGAGTGCGAGACGATGTGGCCCATCGGCGGCCCGCTCTTCCTCGCGCGCGACGATCTGCCCCGCTTCTTCGAGTGGCTGTTCAACAACCTGGCGGCGGTGCTTCACCATGACTGGCGCGTGGGCGTGGAGTCGCTCGACGGCGTACCCTCCTGCGCACCGGGCGACGGCGAGCGGTGGCAGGTCATCCGAGCGATGTTCGTCAGTGAGCGCGGCGGCTATGACGGCTCGCAGCAGTCGCTGTGGCTGCTCCAGGCGATCCCGCGCTCGTGGCTGAAGCCTGGCGACCACCTCGCCGTCAAGGACATGGGCACACGCTTCGGGGGCATTGTGAACCTCTCCGTCGACGTCGCCAAGGACGGCGACTCGGTGAAGGTGACCGCCAACCTGGACCTCGTGGAGATGCCGACCGAGGTCCGGATGCGCCTCCGCTCCGGGGACGGCCGCCCGCTCAAGTCCGCCACCATCAACGGCATCGAGACGAAGGTGCTCGAGGGCGACACGGTGGCGCTGCCATTGGAGCCTCGCGGACTGTACGAGGTGGTGGGAAGGTTCTAGGCGCGCTTCATACCCAGCCTACCCAGGCTCGGGCCCTGGGCTGTGACGTGCCGCCGCTTCGCGGCTCGGTCGGCGGCCCCGGGTCCCGCCCCTACGGATACAGCTTCTCCATCATCCGGGGGAAGCAGCAGGCCTCGCGGATGTGCTGGAGGCCGCAGATGTACTTCACGAAGCGCTCCAAGCCGATGCCGAAGCCCGCGTGCGGCACCGTGCCATAGCGCCGCAGGTCGAGGTACCACTCGTATGAGTCGAGCGGCAGGTTCTCCTCCGTGATGCGCTCGAGCAGGAGCTCGAGGTCGTCCTCGCGCGCGGAGCCGCCGATGATCTCGCCGTGGTCCTCGGTGGCGATGAGGTCTGCGCAGAGCACCGTCTCGGGGTCGTCGGGGTTGCGCTTCATGTAGAACGCCTTCGCCTGGCGCGGATAGCAGCACACAAAGACCGGCCGGTCGAACTCGTTCCCCAGGATCGTCTCATCGGGCGCGCCAAGGTCCTCGCCCCACTGCGTGTCCGAGCCCTTCGACTGAAGCAGCTTCACCGCGTCGCGGTACACGATCCTGGGGAAGCCGCCCTCCGCGGCGCGCTCGAGCGGCGCGAGGTCGCGCTCCACTTCCCTCAGATCGTCCGCGCAATGCTCCAGCACCCACCGGACGACGTACGCGACCATGTCCTCCTGAAGCTGGAGCGACTCATCGTGGGTGCAGTAGGCCATCTCGCCCTCGAGCATCCAGAACTCAGTGAGGTGCTTCCGCGTCTTGGACTTCTCCGCGCGGAAGGTCGGCCCAAAGCAGAACGTGTTCCGATGGGCCATGACGGCGGCCTCTTGGTAGAGCTGACCCGTCTGGGCGAGGTAGGCCTTGCCAAGGTCGAAGTAGTCGATCTCAAAGAGCGTCCCCGCGCTCTCGCCGATCGCGCCTGTAAGGATGGGCGAGTCGAAGCAGAGGAAGTCGCGGTCGTAGAAGAACTTGCGCAGCGCGAAGATGACCTCGTTGCGGATGCGCAGCAGATGCCACTGGCGCTGGCTTCGCAGCCAGAGGTGCCGGTTGCGCATGAGGAAGTCGACCCCGTGGTCCTTCGGCGTGATGGGGTACTCCATCTCGGGGACCTGGACGACCTCGATCGAGGAGATGGCG